>JAAIGG010151696.1_pt1 | contig 364190 bp, 317 predicted proteins | sample 6487391 | NCBI WGS metagenome assembly JAAIGG01 (sample SAMN13974130, study PRJNA590717) | phyllosphere metagenome | biome: asymptomatic weeds; feature: pooled weeds collected from a community garden; material: weeds; isolation source: pooled asymptomatic leaves from various weed species from...
ATGTTGAGATGTTGAGATGTTGAGATGTTGAGATGTTGAGATGTTGAGATGTTGAGATGTTGAGATGTTGAGATGTTGAGATGTTGAGATGTTGAGATGTTGAGATGTTGAGATGTTGAGATGTTGAGACAGGAAACAGCATTGCTGCAACACCGGATGAACGTGTTGCAGCAATGGATTTTTATCGCAGCTTGATTCGCAATAAGGTGTAACCCAGAACGGCGGAAAGCAACGAACCGCTGAGGATACCCAGCTTAGAGAACGTCACTAACTGCTCGTGGGCAGCGTCAAAGGCCAGCGAACTGATAAATATCGACATGGTAAAGCCAATACCGCACAGCACGCCAATCGCCATGATATCGCGAATAGTCGTGCCGCTCGGCAAGGCTGCCAGCCTCAGCTTCACCGCCAGCCAGCAAAACAGCGTAATCCCCAGCGGCTTACCGATTAACAGGCCCAGGATGATGCCCAGCGGCTCTGGTGACAGCACATCGCCAAAGGTGATACCCGTCAGCGAAATCCCGGCATTCGCAAAGGCAAACAGCGGCAGAATCAGCCAGTTCACCCACGGCATTAATCCGTGTGCCAGATGTTCCGCAGGCGAATGGCCGTCTTTCTCTTCCAGCGGTACAAAGAAGCCCACGATCACGCCCGCCAGCGTAGCATGGACGCCCGATTTCAGCACGGCCGTCCACAGCACTATGCCGACCAGCATATAGATGGCGATATTCCGCACGTTACAGCGGTTCAGCACCGCCAGCACCACGATAGCGCCTGCCGCCACGCTCAGAGACATCACAGACAGATCGCTGGTGTAAAACAGCGCGATGATCACGATGGCACCCAGGTCATCAATAATCGCCAGCGCCATCAGGAATACCTTAAGGGCGGTCGGCACACGGCTGCCAAGCAGGGCAAGGACTCCGAGCGCAAACGCGATATCCGTCGCGGTGGGGATCGCCCAGCCATTTCGGGCAATCTCATCACCGTGGTTAAACAGCAAAAACACCAGTGCCGGTGCCGCCATTCCCCCTAACGCGGCAATCACCGGAAAGATGGCCCGATCGCGGCTGGCGAGTTCGCCTGAGATCAGCTCGCGCTTCACTTCCAGACCAATCAGCAGGAAGAACAGTGCCATCAGGGCGTCGTTGATCCATAGAAGCAGATTTTTACTGATATCCAGTTCGCCGAAGCGAATCTGTACCGGTGTATCCAGCAAAGCCTGGTAGCCCTGGGCGGTGGAAGCGCCATTGGCGAGGATCATAGCGACGACCGCAGCCAGAATGAGCACCATGCCGTTGCTGGCATCGCTCTCAATAAAACTTTTCAGTAAATGCTTAATTCGACGAGGTTTTGACAAAATGCACTCCTCCTGAGCGTAATACAGAATGCTGAGCAGTGTAACGATTCAACGAACCTGATAAAAAGCTTATTTAGTCGCTTTTACATTACGTTAGACTTTTGGCTACAACAGCCCGCGAATGATAACCCGACGGGAGAACCGGATAGCCGTGAAAGGTGCAGAGCTGGTCTGTGCCAGAAACCGTTTCAGCAGTGCAGGACGCAAAAAAAAGCGGAGAGTTTCCTCTCCGCTTTCATCGGGTCTGACGTCAGTAACGCGATTAACGCGTCAGGTCGTCGAAGAATTTCTTCACGCCGTCGAAGAAGCTTTTGGAGCGCGGACTGTTATGCTCGCCGCTGGGCCCACCAAAGCTCTCTTCCAGCTCACGCAGCAACGCTTTCTGCTTGTCGTTCAGGCTGACTGGCGTTTCCACCACCACACGACACAGCAGATCGCCTACCGCACCGCCGCGCACCGACTTCACACCACGCCCGCGCATGCGGAACAGCTTGCCGGTCTGGGTTTCTGCCGGGACTTTCAGCTTCACGCGACCGTCCAGCGTCGGCACTTCAATCTCGCCACCCAGGGCGGCCATCGCGAAGTTAATCGGTACTTCGCAGTAGAGGTTGTTCTCTTCACGCTCGAAGATCGGGTGTTTTTTCACCGACACCTGCACGTACAGATCGCCCGCAGGTGCGCCCTGCTCACCGGCTTCACCTTCGCCGCTCAGACGAATACGGTCGCCCGTATCCACACCGGCAGGAATTTTTACCGACAGGGTTTTCGATTTCTCTACGCGACCGTGCCCGTGACAGGCATTGCACGGATCTTTAATCACCGAGCCGCGACCGTGACAGGTCGGACAAGCCTGCTGTACGGTGAAGAAGCCCTGACGCATCTGTACCTGGCCTGCACCATGACAGGTTGAACAGGTTTGCGGTTTGGTGCCCGCTTTGGCACCGCTGCCGTGGCAAACGTCACACTCTTCCAGCGTCGGTATACGGATCTCTTTGGTCACGCCGCGAACCGCTTCTTCCAGCGTCAGCTCCATGTTGTAGCGCAAATCTGCACCACGGGCTGCGCGCTGACGGCGGCCACCACCAAAGATGTCACCGAAAACGTCGCCAAAGATATCGCTGAAATCTGCACCGCCGCCGCCAAAGCCGCCGCCGCCGTATCCGCCACCGCCCATACCACCTTGTTCAAAGGCAGCATGGCCGTACTGATCGTAGGCCGCACGCTTCTGAGGGTCGGTCAGAATCTCGTAGGCTTCTTTCGCTTCTTTAAATTTGGTTTCAGATTCTTTATCACCGGGATTGCGGTCCGGATGATGTTTCATCGCCAGGCGTTTGTAAGCCTTTTTGATTTCACGCTCGTCTGCAGATTTGGCGACGCCTAAAATCTCGTAGTAATCACTCTTCGCCATTTATTTAGCCCTTAACATGATCGCACGGGCGTGGAGAAAACTCCTACGCCCGTGCTGGTTTCAACGGCTGTCAGGGCAACCGTCGCGCCCGGTCAGGGGCAATTATTTCTTATTGTCTTTCACTTCTTCGAATTCAGCATCAACCACGTCGTCATCTTTCTTCGCTGACGCATCGTGGGCATCCGCTGCACCTGCCTGAGACTGCTGTGCCGCTTCCATCAGCTTGCTGGATACTTCCATCAGCGCCTGCATTTTGGCATCGATCTCTGCTTTATCTTCGCCTTTCAGCGCAGTTTCCAGCGCGCTCAGTGCAGCTTCGATAGGCGCTTTATCATCAGCTGACAGCTTGTCGCCCGCTTCATCCAGCTGCTTACGTGTGCTGTGCGCGATCTGGTCGCCCTGGTTACGGGTCTGCACCAGCTCTTCGAACTTACGGTCAGATTCTGCGTTCGCTTCAGCATCACGAACCATCTTCGCAATCTCGTCCTCGTTCAGGCCGGAAGACGCCTTAATGGTGATCTTCTGCTCTTTACCGCTGTTTTTGTCCTTCGCCGACACGTGCAGGATACCGTCCGCATCGATGTCAAAGGTCACTTCAATCTGCGGCATACCGCGTGGCGCAGCCTGAATGCCGTCCAGGTTAAACTGGCCCAAAGACTTGTTGTCGTTGGCACGCTTGCGTTCACCCTGCAGCACGTGAATCGTTACGGCAGACTGGTTGTCTTCTGCCGTCGAGAACACCTGGCTGTGCTTGGTTGGGATGGTGGTGTTCTTGCTGATCAGCGATGTCATCACGCCACCCATGGTTTCGATACCCAGCGACAGCGGGGTCACGTCCAGCAGCAGAACGTCTTTAACATCACCACCTAACACACCGCCCTGTACCGCAGCACCTACGGCAACCGCTTCGTCCGGGTTCACATCTTTACGTGGCTCTTTACCAAAGAACTCGGTCACTTTCGCCTGAACCAGTGGCATACGTGTCTGACCACCGACCAGGATGACATCGTTGATGTCAGAAACTGACAGTCCGGCGTCCTGCAGTGCCACTTTCAGCGGCTCGATAGAGCGAGCAACCAGATCTTCAACCAGTGATTCCAGTTTAGAACGAGTCACTTTAATGTTCAGGTGCTTAGGACCGGTTGCGTCCGCCGTGATGTACGGCAGGTTAACGTCGGTCTGCTGCGCAGAAGACAGCTCGATCTTCGCTTTCTCTGCCGCTTCTTTCAGGCGCTGCATCGCCAGCGGATCGTTGTGCAGATCGATGCCCTGATCTTTCTTAAATTCCGCGACCAGATAGTTGATCAGACGGCTGTCGAAGTCCTCACCACCCAGGTGGGTATCACCGTTGGTTGCCAGCACTTCAAAGGTTTTCTCGCCATCAACTTCATCGATTTCGATGATAGAGATATCGAATGTACCGCCACCCAGGTCATAAACCGCTATCGTGCGGTTGCCCTGGCCTTTATCCAGACCGTAAGCCAGTGCCGCGGCGGTAGGTTCGTTAATGATACGTTTGACTTCCAGACCTGCGATACGGCCGGCATCTTTGGTCGCCTGACGCTGCGCATCGTTGAAGTAGGCTGGAACAGTGATAACCGCTTCAGTCACTGGCTCACCCAGGAAATCTTCAGCCGTTTTCTTCATCTTTTTCAGGACTTCCGCAGAAATCTGCGGCGGTGCCATTTTCTGGCCTTTCACTTCCAGCCATGCGTCGCCGTTATCGGCACCCACAATTTTGTATGGCATGATTTTGATATCACGCTGCACTTCTTCGTCCTGGAAGCGACGGCCGATCAGGCGCTTAATCGCAAACAGGGTATTCTGCGGGTTGGTGACGGCCTGACGTTTAGCCGGTTGTCCGACCAGAGTTTCCCCATCCTGGGTGTAAGCGATGATCGAAGGCGTGGTGCGATCGCCTTCCGCGTTTTCGAGTACGCGCGCTTTGGTGCCGTCCATGACCGCAACACAAGAGTTGGTTGTACCCAGGTCAATACCAATAATCTTACCCATCTAAACATCTCCCACTTAAATTCGTTGCCAGTTTGGGTTGTGAACCTTTTATGTGGGCAGGTTGTTTACATTCAACCCAACCTCACATGCTTTTTTTTACAACGTTCACAACGCTCGATGACAAGTAAATGGGGTCGCTTAGAAGCGCATCAAGGGTTAAATGAAAAAAAATTTTCAGTCCCTGTCAGACCAGGATCAAAGACGGCTATGAATACGCTGACTATTATGCGGCTCGCCGCGCTTATTCTGCATTGAGGCGGGCAGCGCCTTTTACGCTAACAACACCGCTGAGGAACGATGACAACGACAACACTGGCCAATCCTGCCCCCCTGGGGTTGATGGGATTCGGCATGACAACGATTTTACTGAATCTACACAATACGGGCCTGTTTGCCATGGATGTGACCATTTTAGCGATGGGCATGTTTTATGGTGGGATTGCGCAGGTGCTGGCCGGACTGCTGGCGTTTAAAAAGAATAATACGTTTGGACTGACGGCCTTTACCTCTTACGGCATGTTCTGGCTGAGTTTTGTGGCTATTCAGTTACTGCCTGAAATGGGGCTGGCGAAACCGGCCAATGAGACCTTTTTAGGCGCCTGGCTAGGACTGTGGGGCCTGTTTACCCTGTTTATGTTCTTTGGCACGCTGCGGAGCGCAACGATGCTGCAGTTTGTTTTCGGCTCGCTGGCGTTGTTGTTCCTGTTACTGGCGACGGGTCACCTGGCGCATCTTCCCGCGCTGATCCCCTGCGCAGGCTGGGTCGGGTTGGTGTGCGGTGCCAGCGCCTGTTACCTGGCCATAGGTGAAGTGCTAAACGAAACCTTCGGACGGATCGTTCTGCCCATCGGCGCGTAAGCAAATGGTCGAGGCAGCACGCGGAGCCCGGCTCCGCGTGCGTGTTTATGCCTGTTTTATCCCGTCACACAGATTCGGCTCATGGCTGATATCCTGTCTGAGCCAGAGACCGGTCAGCAACCCGACCAGCGCAAGCGTCATGACATACCAGCCGGGTGCCATGGTGGAAACGTTCATCAGCAGCGTCACGCAAATCGGCGTCAGGCCACCAAATACCGCATAAGAAAGATTATAAGAGAACGACAAGCCGGTGAAACGCACCTCAGCAGGGAACGCACGTACCATCACAAAGGGCACAATCCCCACGACGCCCACGCTAAAACCCACCAGCCCATAGAGCTGAAACAGGTAATCAGGATACTGAGGCGCGAGGGAATAGAACATCCCGCTACACAATGCCAGCAGCACGCTACCGAGGCTCAACGTCCGACTGGCGCCAAAACGGTCCACCAACAGCCCGGCAACGATGCACCCGATACATAACATGATAATCGCGATGCTGTTGGCCTTTAAGGTGAGCGCCGGGGCCATACCATGCTGTTTCTGCAGCCAGACCGGCGCCATTAAAATCACCACCACGATGCAGGCAGACAGCATCCAGGTCAGCAGAATCGAAATCACGACCGATTTTTGGTGTTTAAGGATTACGGTTTTCAGCGGCAGCTCCTGCGCCAGCGTTTTACGCTGCTGCATTTCAATGAAAACCGGCGTTTCATGTAGCCAGCGGCGAAGATACATCGCCCCCAGGCCAAACAATCCGCCCAGGAAAAAAGGAATGCGCCAGCCGCCATCATGAATGGCCTGCTGGGTCATGGTGGTATTAATTAAGGTTGCCACGACCGACCCTAACAGGATGCCGATAGTGAGTCCGGCGGTCAGCGTGCCGCAGGCGATACCAATACGTTTGTAGGGCACGTGCTCCGCCACAAAAACCCATGCGCCCGGGACTTCCCCACCAATCGCCGCGCCCTGTAGCATGCGCATCAGCAGCATTAACAGGGGGGCCGCCAGGCCAATCGCGTCCCAGCCAGGCAGTGCGCCCATAGCCAACGTGGGCAGCGCCATCAACAAAATACTCAGGCTGAACATTTTTTTGCGACCCACTTTATCGCCAAAGTGGGCCATGATGATGCCGCCCAGCGGACGCGCCAGGTAGCCCGCTGCAAAAATGGCGAACGTCTGGAGCTGGCGGAGCCATTCAGGAATATCGCTGGGGAAGAAAATCTCGCCGATCACGGCAGCGAAAAAGACGAAAATAATGAAGTCGTAAAATTCCAGCGCGCCACCCAGCGCCGCGAGTGCCAGCGTTTTGTAATCCTGGGGTTTCAGGCGCGGTGTCTCAAGTGTGGTCATAAGCGTCCAGAGAAAGTGAAAACAGTTGTAAAGATTCGCTTACTATACCGTCAATTTATCACCACACCAGCGAGCCTGTAGCTTATTCCTGAAAAGCAAAATATTTAGTTATTTATCTCACGTATCGCGCTTTTGGGGCGAAAAGCTGCTACCACATCCGCGTGCGTCTCCACGTAAGGGCCTTCCAGAAGCTGTAAACAATAAGGTACAGCCGCAAAGATGCCCGGAACGTTTATCTTGCCCTGGTCGTCTTTCAGGCCTTCCAGGGTTTCCCTGATGGACTTCGGCTGGCCGGGCAGATTGAGAATGAGCGACTGTTTACGGATCACCCCTACCTGACGCGACAGAATGGCCGTCGGCACAAACTGCAGGCTGATTTGCCGCATTTGCTCACCAAACCCCGGCATCTCGCGATCGGCAACGGCCAGCGTGGCATCGGGCGTAACATCACGCCGGGCTGGGCCTGTCCCTCCGGTGGTCAATACCAGGTGGCAAAAACGCTCATCGACCAGCTCGCAAATCGTCTGTTCTATCATGGGCTGTTCATCGGGCACCAGGCGCGTTTCCACTTCAAAGGGCGTGCTGATCGCGCTGTTCAGCCAGGCTTCCAGGGCAGGGATCCCCTGATCCTGATAAATCCCGTTCGCGGCGCGATCGGAAACCGAGATCAATCCGATACGTAATGTGTTCATGATGATATTCGCTGTGATTTACCGCAGTGCGGTGCATGGGGAAGGAGGTACTAAGAAGAATAACAAACGGTGGCGGAAAGGGAAAACCGTGGCGACAGCGCCGCCACGGTAAAACGATTACAGCATTTCTGCCAGCATCTTCTCAAGCTTGCCCTGGTCGATGGCAAAATTACGAATGCCTTCGGCCAGCTTGGTCACAGCCATAGGATCCTGATTGTGCTGCCACAGGAACTCGGATTCTGTCATCTTAGCCGGACGCGCTTTAACTTCACCCTTGTAGCTCAGCTTACGCTCCAGTGTGCCTTCACTCTCCGCCAGCTCTTTCAGCAGCGCAGGCGAAATGGTCAGACGGTCACAACCGGCCAGTTCGATGATCTCACCGACGTTACGGAAGCTGGCGCCCATCACAACGGTTTCGTAACCGTGCTGCTTGTAGTAATCGTAGATTTCAGACACGGACACCACGCCAGGATCTTCGTGTGGCGCGTACTCTTTCTTATCCGTGTTCGCTTTGTACCAGTCGAGGATACGGCCAACAAACGGCGAAATCAGGTAAACACCCGCTTCAGCACAGGCACGCGCCTGAGCGAAGGAGAACAGCAGGGTCAGGTTACAGTTGATACCTTCTTTTTCCAGCTGCTCTGCTGCACGAATGCCCTGCCAGGTGGAGGCCAGTTTGATCAGGATACGATCGTTGCTGATACCGGCATCGTTGTACAATTTAATCAGGCTGCGAGCTTTGGCAATGCTGGCTTCGGTGTCATAAGAAAGGCGAGCATCTACTTCGGTGGAGATACGGCCCGGCACCAGCTTAAGAATTTCCAGACCGATGTTAACGGCCAGCTTGTCGGATACCAGCTGCAGCTGTTGTTCTTTATCGCTGCTCTGCTGACGCGCCCAGGCGATCGCTTCATCAATCAGTTTGCGGTATTCAGGGATTTGAGCAGCATTGAGAATCAGAGAAGGGTTGGTCGTTGCGTCCTGAGGCTGATACAGCTTCATCGCTGCGATATCACCAGTGTCGGCCACTACGGTGGTCAGTTGACGCAGGGAGGTCAGTTTGTCCGTCATGTTTTTTCTCTTAGTTAACTGTCAGGGTGATAAAAGGCTGTTGGGATAATATCACGCGGTAACGGTGGTGCAAGGTCAGGGAATGCCGTTTACGATAGCGCGAACAAATAGGAGTGATTTGCCGATCCTTGCGGCTTTTTTGCTACACTCGCAGGCAACAATTACAGGCTAACCCCTTAAAAAAAGGGACTCATTGAGGAAGCGACGATGTTGATGGTGATTTCTCCTGCCAAGACGCTGGATTATGAAAGCCCCCTGACGACGCAGCGTTTTACCCAGCCCGCGCTGTTAGAAAAGTCACAACAGCTGATTGAAATTGCGCGTAAGCTCTCGCCGGCACAGGTCGCTTCACTGATGAGCATTAGCGACAAGCTGGCACACTTAAACGCTGACCGCTTTAACAGCTGGCAGCCGGATTTCAATCTGAAGAATGCCCGTCAGGCTATTCTGGCGTTTAAAGGTGATGTCTATACCGGTTTACAGGCTGAGACGTTTAGCGAGCAAGATTTCGACTTTGCCCAGCAGCATCTGCGTATGCTGTCCGGACTTTACGGCCTGCTGCGGCCGCTGGATTTAATGCAGCCCTATCGGCTGGAGATGGGCATCAAACTGGCTAACCCGGCCGGTCAGGATCTCTACAGCTTCTGGGGCGATCTGTTAACGGAAAAACTGAACGACGCGTTGGCCAGTCAGGGCGATGACGTGCTGATTAATCTGGCTTCCGATGAGTACTTCAAAGCCATCAAACCCAAGAAACTGCAGGCGCGCCTGATTAAACCGGTCTTTCTGGATGAGAAAAATGGCAAATTCAAAGTGATCAGTTTCTATGCGAAAAAAGCGCGGGGACTGATGAGCCGTTACATCATTCAGAATCGCCTGACGAAGCCAGAGCAGCTTACGCGGTTCGACGTGGATGGCTATGCTTTTGCGGCTGAGGAAAGCCGTGAGAATGAGATGGTGTTTAAACGCGCCGAACAGTAACAACAGCCCGACGCATTAGCCCTGCAAAAGCGATGAGGTGGTCAGCCCACCTCATCCTGACTGACAGAGCATTACTTGAGCAGAAACGCCCGTAGTTGGGCAAAATCTGCGCCCATCTGATGCGACAGCAGGGGCAGATCCGCGCGCTCAGCCAGCTCGGCAGGCAATGCCAGTTTCTGATCCAGAATGCTTTCCACGCTCTCCAGGAACTTAGCCGGATGGGCCGTTCCGAGGAATAAACCAAACTCCCCTTCCTGCAGCTGGTCACGCAACAGACGCCAGGCAATTGCCGCATGCGGCTCAGAGACGTAACCCAGCTTCGCCAGCTCGCGCATCGCTTCACGCGTAACATCGTCCGTTACCGCACCGTAAGCCAGATCGCTCAGACGCCAGGTTTTGCGGCGGAACAGCTCTTCCACACGCGGCCAGTTGTTTGGCTGGCTAACGTCCATAGCATTCGACAGCGTCGCCACGGTGGCGTTAGGCTGCCATTCACCCTTGCCCAGGAAACGTGGCACCGTATCGTTGGCGTTGGTCGCGGCGATAAAGCGTTTAATCGGCAGACCCAGTGATTTCGCCAGCAGGCCGGCCGTTAAATCACCAAAGTTTCCGCTTGGCACGGAGACCACCAGCTGATTACGCTTCTCCTGCGGCAGTTGGGCAACCGCTTCAAAGTAGTAGCAAATCTGCGCCAGCAGGCGGCTGATGTTAATCGAGTTAGCGGAGTTCAGGCCGATCGCCTTTTTCAGCGCCTGATCGTCAAACGCCTGCTTAACCAGCGACTGGCAGGCGTCAAAATCGCCGTCAATCGCAATGGTTTCGATGTTGCCGCCCAGCGTGCAGAACAACTTCTCCTGTAACGGGCTGATTTTCCCCTGCGGATAGAGGATGACAACACGCACATTCTCCATACCGTAAAAGGCGTGAGCCACGGCAGCACCGGTATCGCCGGACGTCGCCGTCAGAATGGTAATTTGCTCATCGGACCCGCTGACGTATGACAGCATCTGCGCCATGAAGCGGCCGCCAAAATCTTTGAACGCCAGCGTCGGGCCGTGGAACAACTCCAGGCAGGCAATGTCGTCGCTGACGGCCTTAACCGGCGCCGGGAAGGTGAACGCAGTTTTCAGGCGTTCAGTCAGGTGCGCTGCCGGGATTTCATCCCCGATATAGGCTGAAAGGATTTTACTGCTGCGGGTAACAAAATCCATTTCCAGCATGGCATCGATGTCGGTCAGTTCAAATTCCGGCAGTTCGAGCGGAAAAAACAGCCCTTGCTGTGAACCCAGACCTTGTTTCACCGCCTGGGCGAAGCTGACCTGCTCGTTATGATCCTTAAGGTTGTAGAGTTTCATGCGTTATCCCAGTTTACGTGCGCCAGCCGTATCAAGACGGCAGATATGGACGAAGCCTTCATCGTTCTGCAGATAGTGCTGGCTCAGCCAGTCGGCCATCTGCTGCGCCGTTTCCATCTGGTTGCAAACGGCAAATAGCGTGGGGCCGGAGCCCGATATTCCACAGGCCAGCGCGCCAATATCCTGCGCGGCCTGGCGAGCCTCGGCAAAGCCCGGTAGCAGCTGAGTACGATAAGGCTCAGCAATGACATCCTGCATAAGTTTAGCCGCCAGCGCGGGTTGGCGCGTATGACAGGCGTGAACAAAGCCTGCCAGCAGACGACCGTGTTTGATGCAGTCCTGCTTTGCATACTGCGCAGGTAAAATCGCCCGCGCTTCCGCCGTCGAGACTTTAATACCCGGATAGGCCATGACCCACAGCCAGTCGTCAAATCCGGGTACGGCCTGACTGATAATGCCGTTTTCTTCCAGCATCAGCTGAATACCGCCAAGGAAGCAGGGCGCGACATTATCGTAATGTACGCTACCGGAGATGCGCCCTTCCAGTTCTCCCATCAGGGTCAGGAGCTGAGTTTCATCAAGCGGGTTACCACAAAATTCATTCATCGCCATCAGGCCAGCCACCACGGAGCAGGCGCTGGAGCCGAGGCCGGAGCCGATCGGCATATTTTTTTCCAGCGTCATCGCTACAGGTACGGTTTTGCCAATCGCTTCACAGAAACGCTGCCAGCACTGATAGACGATGTTCTCTTTGGGATCGCTGGGCAGCTTACTGACAAAACGTCCCGCATTGCTTAGGCTAAAGCTGTCGGCCGCCTCGACCGACACGCAGTCACCCAGCAATGTACCATCCACTGGCGATACCGCCGCGCCCAGCACGTCAAAACCCACGCTGACGTTACCGATTGAGGCCGGCGCATAAATTTTTACCATCATTACACTCCCAACTTCCATGACAGTGTGCGCAGCAGATCGGCAAACACGCCCGCAGCTGTCACATCGTTTCCTGCACCGTATCCGCGCAATACTAACGGAATCGGCTGATAATAGCGGCTGTAAAAGGCCAGCGCGTTTTCGCCATTTTTGACTTTGAAAAGCGGATCGTTACCGTCAACCGCATCGATCTTCACTTTACATGCCCCGCCCTCTTCGATCACGCCAACCAGACGCAGCACTTTGCCTTCAGCACGTGCCTGTTCCACCCTGGCTGCAATCGCCGCATCGGCTTCGGGTAACTGCGCCATAAACTGGTCAACATCGGCGATGGCATTCAGATGCGCGGGCAGCAGGGGTTCGATTTCAATGTCGCTCATTTCGAGCGAATGCCCCGCTTCACGCGCCAGAATCAGCAGCTTGCGCGCGACATCCGTACCTGAGAGATCGTCACGAGGATCGGGCTCGGTAAAGCCCATCTCGCGTGCCATCCTGGTCGCTTCTGACAGCGATACACCTTCATCCAGCTTGCCAAAAATATAGGATAGCGATCCTGATAAAATTCCAGAGAACCTGATCAACTCATCGCCTGCATTGAGCAGATTTTGCAGGTTCTCAATGACGGGTAAACCCGCGCCGACGTTAGTGTCATACAGGAACTTACGACGCGATCCCGCCGCCGCCACACGCATCTTCTGATAGTATTCCCACGACGAGGTGTTGGCCTTTTTATTCGGCGTGACCACGTGAAAACCTTCCGCCAGAAAATCTGCGTACTGGTCGGCAACCGCCTGGCTCGAGGTACAGTCCACAATCACCGGATTCAGTAAATGATACTCTTTAACCAGGCGAATTAAGCGCCCCAGGTTAAACGGCTCTTTGGCCTGCGCCATTTCGCCTTTCCAGTCGCTGAGATCGATACCGTGCACGTTGGTTAACAGCGCCCGGGAATTCGCAATGCCGCAAACGCGGAGATCGATGTGCTTTTGTTTAAGCCACGTCTGCTGGCGATGCAGCTGATCCAGCAGGGCGCCGCCGACTCCGCCGACGCCCACCACAAAAACCTCAATCACCTGGTCGGTGGCAAACAGCATCTGATGCACGACGCGCACGCCCGTGGTGACGTCATCATTATTGACCACGACCGAAATAGAGCGTTCAGACGATCCCTGAGCGATAGCGATAATGTTGATATTGGCGCGCGCCAGGGCAGAGAAGAATTTCGCTGAAATCCCGCGCAGGGTGCGCATGCCATCCCCTACAACCGAGATCACCGCCAGATTTTCGATAACGTCCAGCGCATCCAGCAATCCATCTTTCAGTTCAAGATAGAATTCGTCTTCCAGCACACGGCGCGCTCGCGCCTGCTCGCTCTGAGGAACACAGAAGCTGATGCTGTATTCAGAAGAAGACTGGGTGATTAACACCACTGAAATCCCGGTGCGTGACATGGTCGCGAACACGCGGGCGGCCATGCCCACCATGCCTTTCATCCCCGGGCCAGACACGTTAAACATCGCCATATTATTCAGGTTGGTGATGCCCTTAACCGGGAATTCATCCTGTTCACCATTGGCGCTGATCAGCGTACCTGGGGCCTGCGGATTGGCCGTGTTTTTAATCAGGCAAGGGATCTGGAACTGGGCGATAGGCGCGATAGTCCGTGGATGCAGGACTTTCGCCCCGAAATAGGAGAGCTCCATCGCCTCCTGGTATGACATGGATTTGAGCAGGCGGGCATCCGGCACCTGACGGGGATCACAGGTATAAACCCCGTCTACGTCGGTCCAGATTTCGCAGCAATCGGCACGCAGACAAGCCGCCAACACGGCAGCAGAGTAGTCGGAACCGTTTCGGCCCAGCACCACCAGCTCGCCCCGCTCATTACCGGCGGTAAAACCGGCCATCAGGATCATATTTTCAGCCGGAATTTTACTGGCTTCGATGCGGCGGGTTGATTCTGCGATATCCACGGTAGACTCGAGATAGTGGCCGATGGCTAACAGCTTCTCGACCGGATCGATAACGCTGACGCCATAACCTCGTGCCTCAAGCAGCTTTTCCATAATCGCAATCGAGAGCTTCTCACCACGACAGATCATCGCGGCGTTGACGCTGTCAGGGCACTGTCCCAACAGGCTGATCCCGTGCAGCACCTGTTTAAGCTGAGCAAACTCGCTGTCTACGCGGCTTTTAAGCCCGTCATAGTCGAAACCGGGTTGCGCCTCGGCCAGCCCCTGCAGCAGCTCCGCAAAGATGCGCGTCGCGTCACTGATATTCGGCAGCGCATCCTGACCGCTAATGGTTTTTTCGATCATCGCGACCAGATGGTTGGTAATCTTAGCGGGCGCAGAAAGCACGGTGGCAACCTGTCCCTGTTGCGCATTACTTTCCAGAATATCGGCCACGCGCAGAAAACGCTCTGCATTAGCAACCGAGGTCCCACCGAATTTCAGCACTCGCATGATGTCAACTCTCCTGATTTTGAGTCAAAAAAAAACCCGCACTCGTGAGGTGCGGGCTTCTTTTCTGTTTTTCCTGGATGCGTCAGCCCGCCCCTTTACCGATCGTAATGGTAATGGTGGTGGTAATAATTGTGGTGTTCAGGCTGTGATTACGCATTCAGATTTATTTTTTCTGTCTGTCATTGATTGTCCGTCTGCGTCAAGAAGTAAAGCAAAGCGCACATTAAGTCAACGGTTTTATCCGTTGCGCAAATACAGACCACAATGTTTAGCATGCTGTTAAACAAAAAAAGCCTGGTGAATCGTTTGTTATACCGCATTTCGTTAACATCTGTGACTGTATAGTCACGCTTAACCCGAGGATTTATCTGCCAGCTTTTTTTCCACGTCATGCAACAAACGGTGCAACATCGCACTGTCGCGCTGCTCTAACAGGCCAATACGCTGATTAATCCAGTCGGCCATTTTATTGTCGTCACTCACCTCTAACCGGCTCAGTAACTGTTCAAACCGCTGGCGCAGGGCTTGGAGCTGCTGACCATCGGCCGCTGGGGCGACAGGCGCAGCCACCTGATTGAGCGCCGACAGCTGGTAACAGTAAACCATAACGGCCTGCCCCAGGTTCAGTGAAGGATAATCGTTTGCCATTGGAATGCCGGTGAGCAGGTCAACCTGCTCCAGCTCTTCATTGGTCAGCCCGCTGTCTTCACGGCCAAATACCAATGCCATGCTGTTTACCCACTGACGTTTTTCCCGCAGTTGCGCTTCCACCTGCTGCGGCGTTGCATAATAGCGGAACCTGGCCCGACTTCGCGCGGTCGTGGCGACGGAAAAGTCGATGTCTGCCAGCGCTTCGGCCAGCGTATCAAAGGTTTTTATCCTGTCCAGAATATCACCTGCGCCATGAGCTACGCGGCGGGCGGCCGGATCCTGCCATGCATCATTGGCAACAATACGCATTTCATTAAAGCCCATGGTTTTCATGGCACGCGCCGCCGCGCCAATATTTTCTGCCCGGGCAGGTGAGACGAGGATAAGAGGAAAAAGCATGATCATTCCATCAGTAAATGTGCACGCTGCTAGTGTAACACGCACCTGCTTTATTGAGGGATATAGGTGGTCATGTTAAGACTCTGACATACATGTTAAAACACGTTAAAAAAGGCCGGAGCGCGCCTTTTTATCATAAAGTGCACATTATCAAAACCTTCAAAATAAAAGCCTTTCATTTCAGTCCACTGTAATAGTAAGTTTCTAACATCATATTTAGTGATAAGCCGGGCTGGCGGGGACAAAAATGAGACGTAATGTCAGCCAGCACGCTATTTTTTGAGATGTTTTTCACAGAAATGTTAACGTGCTACAATTGCATTTGATATAAGTCAACGAAGCGTTGTTTTTATGCTTACCAGTTGTTGTTATTGCTGTTAGGTTGCTGTTAATACAGTTAGTATGTGTTTCAAATTATTATTCCGCAGGGCATGGAATTTTTACCCCGGCAGGCTGGCGAATACGGTTGTTGACCTTGATAAAAGCTTATCAAAATTTACTTTTGTACAACGGTTCAGCAAAGCTTGCCGTTCTCCGCACTGGAGAGCACCTAACCGCTGTACGCCCTGTTTTCAATTTAGTTGGCAAAATTAGGTAGCTAAACATGCAGACCCCGCACATTCTCATCGTTGAAGACGAACTGGTCACGCGCAATACCCTCAAAAGCATTTTTGAGGCGGAAGGTTATGTCGTGTACGAAGCGACCGATGGTGCAGAGATGCACCAGGTGTTGACCGACAATGATGTCAATCTGGTTATTATGGACATCAATCTGCCGGGTAAAAACGGCCTGTTACTGGCACGTGAACTGCGTGAGCAAGCCAATGTCGCATTGATGTTCCTGACCGGACGCGATAACGAAGTCGATAAAATTCTTGGGCTGGAAATTGGTGCAGACGACTACATTACTAAGCCGTTTAACCCACGCGAATTAACTATTCGTGCACGTAACCTGCTGTTGCGCACCATGAATTTGCCTTTACCCAATGAAGAGCGTCGCCAGGTTGAAAGCTATAAGTTCAACGGCTGGGAGCTGGACATCAACAGCCGCTCACTCATCAATCCCAACGGTGAGCAGTACAAACTGCCGCGCAGTGAGTTCCGTGCCATGCTGCACTTCTGCGAAAACCCCGGCAAGATTCAGACGCGTGCTGATTTGCTGAAGAAAATGACCGGACGCGATCTCAAGCCACACGACCGTACTGTTGACGTGACAATCCGTCGTATCCGTAAACATTTTGAATCCACGCCAGATACCCCTGAAATCATCGCCACCATTCACGGCGAAGGTTATCGTTTCTGTGGTGACCTGCAGGATTAAGCTGGCAATCATTTAACGCCCTTACGGGCGTTTAATGATTGCCTTAGTGCCACGGCATAATCGGTACGGCGCTTAGCGCATTTTTAGGTGAACCATCCACCACTTTATCTGAGTAAGCCAGATAAATTAATGCGTTACGCTTGCTGTCAAAGAAACGCACGACCTGCAGTTTCTTGAAGATCAGCGATGTGCGCTGACGAAACACTACGTCACCCTGTGCTTTGCCTTTGGCAATTTTCTCGCTCAGTTCTACCGGCCCGATTTGCTGACACGAAATGGCCGCGTCTGATGTATCTTCCGCTAATCCCAGCCCGCCCTTGATACCGCCTGTTTTCGCCCGGCTGATGTAGCAGGTGACATTTTTTACGTCGGGATCGTCGAATGCCTCAACCACAATTTTGTGGTCGGGTCCAAACATCTTAAACACAGTGTCGACGGAGCCAATCTCTTCAGCCAGAAGCGGACTGGAAAACAGCAAACCCGCGAAGGTGACGAGCAGGAGACGAGGTATTGTCATTGAGTTACCATTGCAAATGTAATAGATGAGCATGTAATGTACTGTCAATCGATACAATAACCAACGTAAAAAGGGTATAAATTCCCGCGTAGATAGCACAACCATCCCAGTCAAAACCAAACATGTCTTTAAAGCAATAAGTGCTATTATTCGTCGACTTCATTTAGCTGCGCCACCAGAGTATGAGGATGTTTTATGGACCAAGCCGGTATCATTCGCGATTTGCTTGCCTGGCTGGAGAGCCATTTGGATCAACCACTTTCACTGGATAACGTTTCCACTAAAGCCGGTTATTCTAAATGGCATCTACAACGGATGTTTAAAGACGTTACCGGACACGCCATTGGCGCCTATATCCGGGCACGACGTCTTTCCAAAGCCGCGGTGGCACTTCGCCTGACCAGCCGCCCGATTCTCGATATTGCTTTGCAGTATCGGTTTGATTCACAGCAGACCTTTACACGAGCCTTTAAAAAGCAGTTTAATCAAACACCTGCATGGTATCGCCGCTCGTCTGACTGGAATTCATTTGGTATTCGCCCACCCATTCGGTTAGGAAACGATCAGCAGCCGGAATCGCAGTTCGTCACCCTGCCGGAGACCGTTCTGGTGGGACAGACACAGAGCTACACCTGTACCCTGGAACAAATTTCCAGCTACCGCGATGAAATGCGTGTCCATTTCTGGAAACAGTTTCTGTTGGAAACGGATACGGTTCCGCCCGTGCTCTACGGTCTGCACCAGGTCCGTGCCAGTCATGAAAAAGACGATGAGCAGGAGATTCTGTACACCACAGCCGTGCCAACCGACAGCGCGACCAATATGCATTCGGGCCAGAAGGTCATTCTTGAAGCCGGGGATTACGTTCAGTTCAACTACAGCGGTCCGCGCGTTGAACTTCAGGAGTTTATTCTGTTGTTATACGGTACCTGCATGCCGACGCTGGGCCTGACGCGCCGCATGGGGCAGGACATCGAGCGCTTTATTACCCACGGCGGTAAAAAGCGCAGCGAACCGCCTACAGAGATTCGTTGTGAATATCTGATCCCGATTCGCCGTTAATACCTGGTGTGATGCCGCCGTAATGACGGCATCATCGATTAACGCTGAAGCTCGTCCATCGCGGGTTCGTCGAGGTGGGCAATATCACCCGCCGTTTCCACGACCCAACCCTGTGCCAGCCATGCGCTCTGCTGATGATCAACGCGGGAAATCGAACAGTTGCGCAGGCGCAGGCGACGTTCGGCATAGGCCGGTAGTCCCAGAATGGTGCTGACCAGCACGCCCAGCGCCATGCCGTGGCTGACCAGTAGCGGGCGGCTCCCTGCCGGCAGCGCCAGGCAGGCATTAAGTGCCTCCTGCATACGCTGCGCCAGTTCCGTCATGGATTCGCCCTGAGGAATGCGGCCGCCCTCGCTGCCGTTCACCAGCGAAGCACGCCAGCCCTCTTCTTCCGGGCTCAGTTCATCTAGCAATCGTTTTTCCAGTATGCCCATGTTCAGCTCCCGCAGTCGCGGGTCGAAAGTGATATCACAACCACAGGCATCGGCAATGATTTCAGCGGTGCGCCGGGTGCGCCCTAAATCGCTGGAAATAATATGCGTGATACCGGCGCTTTTGATGCGTTCACCGACCTGACGGGCTTGTTGCTCACCTTTTTCCGTCAGCGGACTGTCGGAGTGCCCTTGAATGCGACGTTCTGCATTCCATACCGTTTCACCGTGACGAACAAGATAGACCTGTAGCATGCTTAGTTTCCGTTATACTGCGACCAAAATCGCCTTAATTACCTGAGGGTTCAATTAATTATGTACCATGTTGTCGCAGCTACCATCAATCCAGCGAAGATTCGTGCGATTGCTCAGGCATTCAACGACGTTTTCGGCGAGGGATCCTGCCATATCGAAGGGGTCGAGGTCGAGAGCGGCGTTGCGGCACAGCCTTTAACCAACCTCGAAACGCGAACTGGCGCACGCCAGCGCGTGATGAATGCCCGTCAGGTTCGTCCGGAAGCCGACTTCTGGGTGGCGATTGAAGCCGGAATTGAAGAAGAGTGCGCTTTTGCCTGGATGGTGGTGGAAAACCAGAAACAGCGGGGAGAGTCACGTTCGGCCAGTTTTACCCTGCCGCCGGTGGTGATGGCCGGTTTACGTGAAGGACGCGAACTGGGTGAGGAGATGGCGCGCCTCACCGGCATCGACAATATTAAGCACAAAGGCGGCGCAATCGGCACCCTGACCCAGGGCCTGCTCAGCCGCTCCAGCGTTTACCACCAGGCTCTGATACTGGCGCTCTGCCCGCTAACCCATCCGTTCTATCAGCAGTAATCAGCGACGCGTCAGGTGTGCTTCCAGCCACTGCTTCAGTGCCGGAGGCGCCTCTTTCAGGCTATTTGATCCGCGGGTAATCGTGGCAATGCCCACGCCCAGTTCGTTTTTCAGTTCACGCTGGCTGATGTCGCCATTCAGCAGCGATTCAATGATACGCAAGCGTGTACCAAAGGACTCTCGTTCATCTGGCGTCGTCATCAGCTGTAACAGCGGCAGCGCCTGGTTATCCGCAAAAGCCTGTTGCATCAGCTCAACAAAACGCAGCCAGTGCGCGTCCGTAGCCGGGTCAGTCGTGGATGGCACAGAGGGTTGATTCATGAGAGGCTTCCGTACTCGCTAAAGAGTACGGAAGCTTAACACAGCTAGTAGCGGCGATTCCACTCAGCATCGGACAGGATCTTGTCCGGCTGACCCAGGAAGTAGCGGTAGTACGCATCATAGGCCAGCACATTCTTCACGTAACCCCGGGTTTCCGAAAACGGAATGGTTTCGATAAAGGCGACGGCGTTGAGATTGCCTGCTGTACTGCCTTGCCAGGTCCGTACGCGTCCCGGGCCGGCATTGTAAGCCGCTGAGGCGAATATCCGGTTCTTATCAAACTGCTGATAAACATACTCCAGATATTGCGTCCCGATCTGAATGTTGGTCTGCGGATCGAACAGCTGAGACGCGTTCACATAGCCCGGGATGCTAAACATCTTCACGGTGTGTGTTGCGGTCGTCGGCATAATCTGCATCAGTCCGCTGGCACCCACCGGGGAACGGGCTTTCGGGTTCCATGCACTTTCCTGACGGGAAATCGCCATCGCATAACTCTGCGGAATGGATTTACCCTGGGTGTTCTGCTTATACAGATCCTGCCATGCCAGCGGGAAACGCTCCTTCAGGCTGTCCCACATTTTCGCGGTGATCGTGGCCTGTACGCTCAGATCCCACCAGTCCTGTTCGCTTGCGTAGCGCGCCAGCATCTGCTGCTGGACATGGGTTTTGCTGCCGATCAGGTTGGCCCACTCGCTGCGTGCCAGATTGTCCATGCCCCAGTACATCAGCTCACGCACGCGTGCGAGTTCTGGCCCCTGGGTGGTTGCCGCGTCAGGTTTGGGTGCCGCATCGACCTGAAGAGGATAGTCCACCCCTAAACGTTGTGCGGCAACCATAGGATAAAAACCGCGCTCTTTCATCAGCTTACGCAGAATGTCATCGGCTTCTTCTTTGCGATCTTTTGAATAAAGCAAATCGGCCTGCCAGTACTGCCACTCGTCTTTCTCTTTCGCTTCAACCGGCAGACGCGCAATCCAGGTGTTCAGGCCACGACGATCGTTTTCACTCAGCGCCAGGCGCACCCGCCGTTCTACTAACGCGGTCGATTCGCTTTTCATCACCACCGCATCGCGCCAGCGCGCCTGCTCGGAGGTCAGATCGCTGCCCATCATCCGCCAGACGACAATCTCTTTCAGCGCCTGCTCATCTTCTGGCCCCATTTTTTGCGCGCGCACCAGCTCAGGGATCAGGCTACGGGCTGTTTCCATATCGGCACGGGCAACGCGGGTAAAGGCAAAAATCGTGGCCTGGCGCGTGAAGTCGGTTGCGCCCACGCTGTTGGCAAAGGTCGTGACGGACTGAGGATCTTTCTGCAACGCCAGTAATGCATCCGACATCGTCTTGTAATCGGCAGGCAGCGTTTTGGCCAGATAGCTGACCAGGCTGTCATTGCCCGCTTTCATTGCCAGGCGGATACGTTCAAGAATAGTGATGGGAGAAAGCTGACCGCTGGCCTGCCACACGGAGAAGAGCTTATCGCAGTCATTCGGCAGGGCCGTGCCGCGCAGCCAAATGGCTTTGGCACCGTCAAATGCCGCCTGCTGCTTTCCGGTTGACCATTTGGCATAGTACCAGTTACAACGTGCCTGCACCGGCGTGGGCTCGTCGGGGCTGAAGTTAAGCACGCCTTGCCAGTCCTGACGATGCGCCAGTACGTTAACAAAACGCGTTTTCAGCGAGCGCGCTGGCGGTAAAGTCGGATACTTTTGAATAAAATTTTGTACTGCCAGGCTGGTTTCCTGGTCCAGGTCCTGCGCCAGCAGACGGTATTCTAAATAAGGATAAAGCGGATAATCCTGTAGCGTCGGTAACAGCTGTTCAACTGTTGCCATCTGATTACTGTCCCAGGCCTGCTTAATTTGTTGATATCGTTGCCGTTGTTGATCAAGCGAATCAGCCCATGCGCTGCCGGCCGTGCTGACCAGGCAGATCCCTATCATCCAGTTACGCCACTTCTCCACGTAAATCTCCTCTGTTGCTGGGCGCTGGCTCTGTGCCAGACGTTATTCATGCTAACCAGGGGAAGCCACTCTTGCCATGTTCTTCACAAAATTTACCTTCGCACCGCTTTAACGCACCCTGATGTCACACTGCCTGCGCGACAACTGTGCGTTTTATCATCACATCTTCTTATGGCTGTTCGAATTATCTCATTGATTCATGGCATTAAAATTCTGGCACGTCCTTTGCTCTGTTGAATCCCATCTTGTATACCTGTTGGAATTCACTGCATGGCTTCGACATTCGGTTTGACCCTTAATGACTGGCAGCAACGCGTTCGGCAACACCCGGAGCAGGTTCACACGCTGCTGGCTGAACACCTTTCTGAGCTGGATCCAGACGATAATGCGTGGATCTGTCTTGCCACTCCCGCCCAGTTAGTGGCGCAAACTGAGCCGCTCCTGGCGCGTTACCAGCAGGATCCGGATGCCCTTCCACTGTTCGGTGTTCCCTTTGCCGTGAAAGATAACATTGACGTGGCTGGCTGGCCGACAACGGCAGCCTGCCCTGCATTCCGTTATATCGCCGCCGAGGATGCCTTTGTGGTGGCACAGCTTAAAGCGGCGGGCGCGGTGGTGATGGGGAAAACTAACCTCGACCAGTTTGCTACCGGACTGGTCGGTACACGTTCACCTTACGGCGCGGTATGTAACACCTTCGACCCGGACTTTGTAAGCGGCGGCTCCAGTTCGGGATCGGCCTCGGTACTGGCTCGAGGGCTGGTGGCGTTCTCTTTGGGTACCGATACCGCCGGTTCTGGCCGGGTGCCCGCCGGTTTCAACAATATTGTCGGTCTGAAACCGACCAAGGGCTGGCTGTCTGCGCGCGGTGTCGTTCCTGCCTGCCGCCTGAACGACACAATTTCTGTCTTTGCGCTGACGGTGGACGATGCGTTTCGCGTCGCCAGCCTGGCGGGAGGATACGATGCTCAGGATGCCTACTCGCGCGTTCATCCTCGTACGGCGCCCGCGGGCATGAAATCCCATCCTGATTTCGCAATTCCTGCCGCCCCCGTGTTTTTTGATGATGCAGCTGCCGAAGCGGCCTGGGACGCCGCGCTGACCGCACTGCAGGACAGCGGCGCCACGCTGCATCCGATTGATTTCACCCCCTTCATGCAGCTCGCCGAACAGCTCTACTACGGCCCGTGGGTGGCGGAGCGCACCGCTGCCGTAGGCGAGATGCTCAACCACCCGGAGAAGATGGATCCGGTGGTGCACAGCATTATCTCGACGGGTCTGAAATACAGTGCCGTCGAGGCCTTTGAGGCCGAATACCTGCGCGCCCGGCTGGCGCGCCAGATTCAGCAGGCTCTGGCGCCGTTTGATGCGCTGGTCGTGCCCACGTCCCCCACGATCTATACCCTGGATGAGATGCAGCAGGAGCCGGTGATTTACAACTCACATTTTGGTACTTACACCAACTTTACCAATCTGGCCGATCTTGCCGCACTGGCGCTGCCCGCCCCTTTCAGAAACGACGATCTGCCCGCGGGCATTACGCTCATCGCCCCCGCCTGGCATGACCGCGCGCTGGCGCAGTTTGGCCTGCGCTGGCAGCAGGCTATGGCCCTGCCGCGCGGCGCCACTGGCAAGGCCCAACCCGCTGAACCTGCGCCGCTTCCCCCTTCGGACGACCATGTTCGTCTTGCGGTCGTGGGCGCGCACCTGACCGGCATGCCACTTAACTTTCAGCTCACGCAACGCCAGGCCGTCCGGGTAGAAGAGACCCAGACGGCCAGCCAGTATCGCCTGTTTGCCCTGCTGGATGGCCCGGTCAAAAAGCCGGGACTGATGCGGGCGGAACAGGGCGCCGCCATCGCCGTCGAGCTCTGGGATATCCCCCTGGCGCGCTTTGGCGAATTCGTGGCCGAAATCCCACAACCCCTAGGCATTGGCAGCCTCACGCTTGCCGATGGTCGCGTGGTGAAAGGGTTTATTTGTGAAGGTTCCGCGCTGACGCACGCGCTGGAGATTACCGAATTCGGCGGCTGGCGTAACTGGCTCGCTTCTCTGGAGAGTTAATCAATCATGTTCAGCACCGTTCTGATTGCCAATCGTGGCGAAATTGCCTGCCGCGCTATCCGTACCCTGAAACGTTTGGGCATTACCAGCGTCGCGGTCTTTTCCAATGCCGACCGTAACGCGCAACATGTCAAAGATGCCGATATCGCTATTTGTCTGGGCGGTGACAAAGCCAGCGACAGCTATCTGCGCATTGATAAAATTCTGGCGGCCGCGCAGGAAAGCGGCGCCCAGGCTGTCTGGCCGGGCTACGGTTTTCTCTCTGAAAGCCTGCCGTTTGCCGCCGCCTGTGAGGAGACCGGCATCGTATTTGTTGGACCGACAGCGCAGCAAATTGGTGAGTTCGGTTTAAAGCACCGTGCCCGTGAACTGGCAGCGCACGCCGGTGTTCCCATGACGCCAGGCACGCCGCTGCTCGACTCGCTGGATGACGCCCTGGCCGCCGCGAGCCATATTGGTTATCCGGTGATGTTAAAAAGCACGGCCGGGGGCGGCGGCATCGGCCTGACGCGCTGCGCGGATGCCGAGGCGCTCCGGCATGCCTGGGAGAGCGTGCGCCGGCTTGGCGAACAGTTCTTCAGCGACGCAGGCGTATTTCTTGAGCGCTGCATCGATCATGCCCGCCATGTTGAGGTACAGATCTTTGGCGACGGCAAAGGCACCGTGGTCGCTCTGGGCGAGCGCGACTGCTCTCTGCAACGCCGCAACCAGAAAGTGGTAGAAGAAACGCCCGCTCCCTGTTTGCCCGCTGCAACCCGCGATGCGCTGCTCGCCTCGGCAGTCCGGTTGGGCGAGGTGGTCAATTACCGCAGCGCGGGCACCGTCGAATACATTTACGATGCGCAGCAGGACGCCTTCTATTTCCTGGAGGTCAATACCCGCCTGCAGGTTGAACATCCGGTCACCGAATGCGTCACGGGTCTTGACTTGGTCGAGTGCATGTTGCGCGTGGCTGCCGATGAAGCGATCGACTGGCCGCGCCTGCAGCAGGCACCTCAGGGCGCCTCGATCGAAGTCCGGCTCTACGCTGAAGATCCGCTTAAACATTTTCAGCCTTGTCCCGGTGTCTTAACCCATGTGCACTTTCCCGAGGATGTGCGCGTCGATAGTGGAATCAGCACCGGTAGCGACGTATCGAGCTACTACGATCCCATGATCGCCAAGCTGATCGTTCATGCTGAAACCCGGGACGCCGCGCTGACCAAACTGCAACGCGCGCTTAATGCCACTCAACTGCACGGCATCGCAACCAATCTTGATTACCTGCGGCAGGTCATCGCCACCGACGCCTTCCAGAGCGGCAACGTCTGGACTGGTTTTCTGGATGATTTCACACCGTCGGCCGCGGTGGTGGAAGTTCTGCAGCCCGGCACCTTTAGCTCCGTGCAGGACGTTCCGGGCCGCCTTGGCTACTGGGATATCGGCGTACCGCCCTCCGGCCCCATGGACGACTATGCTTTCCGGCTGGCTAACCGTATCGTCGGCAATCATGAGGCCGCAGCAGGACTGGAATTTACCTTACAGGGCCCGACGCTGCGTTTTCATTGTGCGACGACAATTGCCCTGACCGGCGCTGACTGCGCCGCCATGCTGGATGGTGAACCCGTTGCAAACTGGCAGCCTGTCACGGTCAATGCGGGACAAACGCTCACGCTGGGCCGCGCGCTGCAAGGCTGTCGCTGTTACCTGGCCATCCGTAATGGGTTTGACGTACCGGAATACCTCGGCAGCCGCTCCACTTTCTCGCTCGGTCAGTTTGGCGGGCACGCGGGGCGGACGCTGCGGGTTGCCGATATGCTGCCGGTTTCCCAGCCGCTGCTGGCCGCCTGCACCACACCGGCCCCGATCAGCGCGCCCCAGGCGCTCAGCCCGGCGCTGATACCGACCTACACGAACGAATGGCACATTGGCGTGCTGTACGGGCCGCACGGCGCACCTGACTTCTTCACCCAGGCCGCCATCGACGACTTTTTTGCCAGCGACTGGCAGGTACACTACAACTCAAACCGCCTTGGCGTACGCCTGGTCGGGCCAAAACCGAGCTGGGCTCGCGCTAACGGCGGTGAGGCCGGTCTGCATCCTTCCAACGTACATGACTGCGAGTATGCTATCGGCGCAGTCAACTTTACCGGTGATTTCCCGGTGATCCTCACCCACGACGGCCCCAGCCTTGGCGGCTTTGTCTGCCCGGTAACGATAGCCAAAGCCGAGCTGTGGAAAGTCGGTCAGGTTAAACCTGGTGACAGCATCCGTTTTCACCCCATCAGCGTAGAGGAAGCGACCGCGCGGGAACAGGCTCAGAAGCAGGTGATTGCCACACTGCGGCCCCACTCTGCGCCCGCGTTTGACGTCCCCTCGCTGGCTGAAAACCGCTTTGGTTCCGGCACCCTGCTCGCCGCTGTCGCCGCCACGGAAACCTCCCCCAGGGCGGTCTATCGCCAGGCCGGTGATAAATACATCCTCATCGAATATGGCGACAACGTCCTCGATCTGGCATTGCGTCTGCGTGTGCATTTGTTAATGGAGTCGCTGCGTGCTCAGCCTGTTACCGGGATCGAAGAGCTCTCTCCCGGCGTACGCTCGCTGCAAATTCGCTACGACAGCCTGGTCCTGAGCCAGTCGCAGTTAATGAACGTGCTGCTGGAACGGGAAGCGATGCTCGGCAATGTCAGTCACCTGAAAGTTCCGTCACGCATCGTCTGGCTGCCGATGGCCTTTGAAGACAGCGCGACGCTCGGTGCGGTGGAACGCTATAAAGAAACCGTGCGTGCCAGCGCGCCCTGGCTGCCAAATAATGTCGATTTTATTCAGCGCATTAACGGATTAACCAGCCGCGACCAGGTCCGCGACACGATCTTTGAGGCCAGCTATCTGATTTTAGGGCTGGGGGATGTGTACCTTGGCGCGCCCTGCGCCGTGCCTGTCGATCCCCGTCACCGCCTGCTGAGTTCCAAATACAGCCCGGCCCGTACCTTTACGGCAGAAGGCACCGTCGGCATCGGCGGGATGTATATGTGCATTTACGGCATGGACTCGCCCGGCGGCTATCAGCTGGTGGGCCGTACCTTACCTATCTGGAACAAGTTCCTCAAAAATGCGCAGTTTACTGCAGGCGAACCCTGGCTGCTGCGCTTCTTCGATCAGGTGCGCTTTTATCCCGTAACGGAAGAGGCGCTGACGCAGTTACGTGACGATTTCCGCGAAGGTCGCGCCGCGCTGCGTATTGACGAAACTGAATTTGACTTTGCCGCTCACCAACAATTCCTGGCGGATAACGCTCAGGACATCACGGCGTTTCGCCAGCGTCAGGCAGCGGCTTTCGAGCAGGAAGTCACACGCTGGTCGCAGGAGGAACAGGAGATCGCCTCTCCGCCAGATATCACGCCTCATACCGCCGCTGAAGATGACAGCGCGCACGCGGTGCAGGCAGATATGAACGGCAATATCTGGAAAGTGCTGGTACAGCCCGGGGATGACGTCAGCGCGGGTCAGACGCTGGTGATTGTTGAGGCAATGAAAATGGAGCTGGCGATTGCAGCCCCCTGCGCCGGTCGGGTGAAACGCATCGCCTGTCAGGCAGGGCGCGCCGTCAGCCCTGGCGATACGCTGCTGTGGCTGGAATAAGGAGAGCCGATGACAACCCGTTTACCCCGTAATAAAGCGCGTCCGGAAGCCCTGGCGGAACGTGTTTACCAGACGCTGAAAAACGACATTTTTGAGTTTCGCCTGATGCCCGGTGACCGCTTCAGCGAGAGTGAAATTGCTGAACGTATGGCGGTCAGCCGCACGCCAGTCCGGCAGGCACTGTTCTGGCTGGAGCGTGAAGGCTATGTCGATGTGTGGTTTCGCAGCGGATGGCAGGTCAAAACCTTCGATTTTGCCTATTTCGAAGAGCTGTACGATCTGCGCACGGTACTGGAGTGCGAAGCCGTGAAGCGTCTGTGCGAACTGCCCTCGGCGCAGTGCGCCGCCCGGCTGCGCGAGCTTTATCAGTTCTGGTGTGAGGCCGCCCGGCTGGATGACGGCAAGAAAGTGTCGCAGCACGATGAGGCCTTTCATATGACGCTGGTCGCCGCCGCAGGCAACAGTGAGATCGCGCGTATTCACGCTGAACTGACCGAGAAGATCCGCATTATTCGTCGTCTCGATTTTACCCGCGAAGACAGGATCGCGGCGACGTATCGCGAGCACGCGCAAATTTTACAGGCCATTTTTTTGCAGCAGACCGGCAAAGCCCAGCAGATGCTGAGCGAACACATTGCCGCCAGTAAGGCTGAGGTCAGGAAGATCACGATCCATATGTTACAGCAGGCCAGGCTCCAACCCATCGAATAACGCATCCATCTAACCAGGGGTTTAACATTGATGAAAAGACGTTCATTGCTCAAGGCTTTTGCACTCTCCGCTACCGTTGCAGGTATGGGATTCTCATGGAACGCCCAGGCGGCTGACACCATCAAAGTGGGTATTATGCACTCGCTTTCCGGCACTATGGCGATTTCCGAAACGCCACTGAAAGATGTCGCCCTGATGACCATTGATGAAATCAATGCGAAAGGTGGCGTGCTGGGTAAAAAGCTCGAACCGGTGGTGGTGGATCCCGCCTCAAACTGGCCGCTCTTTGCCGAAAAGGCGCGCCAGCTGCTGACCCAGGACAAAACTGCGGTGGTGTTTGGCTGCTGGACCTCGGTATCACGAAAATCCGTGCTGCCGGTCTTCGAAGAGCTGAACGGCCTGCTCTTCTACCCGGTACAGTATGAAGGTGAAGAGATGTCACCGAACGTCTTCTACACCGGGGCAGCCCCTAATCAGCAGGCTATTCCGGCAGTGGAATACCTGATGAGCCAGGATGGCGGCGGCGCGAAACGCTTCTTCCTGTTGGGAACAGATTATGTGTATCCCCGCACGACCAACAAAATTTTGCGGGCTTTCCTGCACACCAAAGGCGTACAGGATAAAGACATCGAAGAAGTTTATACCCCGTTCGGCTACAGCGATTACCAGACCATCGTGTCCAATATCAAGAAGTTCGCCGCAGGCGGGAAAACCGCGGTGGTCTCCACCATCAACGGGGATTCCAACGTGCCGTTTTACAAAGAGCTGGCGAATCAGGGCATCAAAGCCACCGATATACCGGTGGTGGCGTTCTCAGTGGGCGAAGAAGAACTCCGTGGAATTGATACCAAACCGCTGGTCGGCCAGCTCGCCGCCTGGAACTACTTCGAATCGCTGGATAACCCGACCAACGCCAAATTTGTCGCCGATTACCGTGCTTATGCCAAAGCCCATAACCTGCCGAATGCCAGCAGCGTTGTGACGAACGATCCGATGGAGGCGACCTACGTAGGGATCCATATGTGGGCGCAGGCCGTCGAAAAAGCGGGCACCACCGACGTGGATAAGGTGCGCGCCGCAATGGCCGGTCAGACCTTTAAAGCGCCGGATGGCTTTACCCTGACGATGGATCAGACTAACCACCATCTGCATAAACCCGTGATGATTGGCGAAGTGGAAGAAAACGGTCAGTTCAACGTGGTCTGGCAAACCGACAAACCGGTACGCGCCCAACCCTGGAGCCCGTATATCCCCGGTAATGACAAAAAACCCGATCACCCGATGAAAACGTCTCAGTAAGACAGGTGCCGCCCCTGATCCCTCTGTGGGGCGGCAGTAAGGACTTCCTATGATCGCCTATTTGATGAGGCTCTCCCATGACGCTTCGCCTGTGTTTCTTTAGTTTTTTGCTGCTCCTGCCGCTGTTTGCCAGCGCCGGACCGGCGGCCGACTTCGCCGCGGCGAGCCGCGCTCAGCAGGCGGAATTGCTGCAACAGTGGGCCGCTGCGCCAGATGTCAGCCGGTTGCCGCTGCTTCAGGCGCTGAAAGCCGAAACCGTGGTCACGGATCAGGATCGTCATCCTTTTAGCCAAACCGGTAATGGGCTCCAGCCGCTGGATACGTCATCACAGCCGAAGGGCGCGCTAAAAAAACTGTTTATGAATAACCGGTTGCGCGTGCTGGTCGCCAGTGCGCTCGCCGCACATCAACTGGTGAGCAGCGACGCCAGCGTACGCCTGAGTGCGGCACAGCAGTTACAAAATGACGCCGCCGCCGATCTTCTCCCGCTGATTACGCAACGCCTGAGCCTCGAAAAGGATGCGCGCGTGCATGCCGCGCTGGCGATGGCGGCGGCCAGCCTGCAACTGTCCAGCCCTCAACCCATGGTTCGGCTGCGGGCGGTGAAACTGCTGGGCGAGTCCGGCGATCCTAACACCCAGGCCAGCCTGCAACGGCTGACCCAGCCCACAGTGGAGCCCGATGAAACCGTACGCGAGGCGGCAAAAGAAAGCCTGCAACAGATTAAAAGCCGCCTGATGTGGGGCGATCTGTTGGGCCAGGCGTTTAGCGGCCTGTCGCTGGGTTCGATACTGCTGCTTGCCGCCCTGGGCCTGGCGATTACCTACGGCCTGCTGGGCGTGATCAATATGGCGCACGGGGAAATGTTGATGCTGGGTGCCTACGCGACCTGGATGGTGCAAAACCTGTTTCAGCAGTTCGCGCCGCATTACATCGGCTGGTATCCGCTGCTGGCGCTCCCGGTCGCCTTTGGGTTAACGGCGGTTATCGGTATGGCGCTGGAGCGCACCATTATCCGTCACCTGTATGGCCGTCCACTGGAAACCCTGTTAGCCACCTGGGGCATCAGCCTGATGCTGATTCAGCTGGTGCGGATGCTGTTTGGCGCGCAGAACCTTGAGGTTGCGAACCCCGCCTGGCTGTCCGGCGGATTGCAGGTGCTGCCGAATCTGGTTCTGCCCTGGAACCGTATTGCGGTCATTCTGTTCGTGGTGTTTGTGCTGATCCTGACCTGGCTGCTGCTGAACCGCACGCGGCTGGGGATGAACGTGCGGGCGGTAACGCAAAACCGGGCCATGGCCGACTGCTGCGGCGTGCCAACAGGCCGAGTCGATATGCTGGCTTTTGGCCTGGGCTCCGGCATCGCCGGGCTGGGCGGCGTGGCCCTGTCCCAGTTGGGAAATGTCGGACCGGAACTGGGCCAGGGCTACATTATTGACTCTTTCCTGGTGGTGGTGCTCGGCGGTGTGGGGCAACTGGCCGGCACCGTCGTGGCTGCGCTGGGGCTGGGCATTCTCAATAAAGTGCTGGAGCCGCAAATCGGCGCGGTGCTGGGGAAAATCCTGATTCTGGTCATGATCGTGCTGTTTATTCAAAAACGTCCGCAAGGGTTATTTGCGGTGAAAGGAAGGGTGACTGACTAATGACGCAACCCATCTCCTTACGTCTGGCTCGTCAGGCCCCGCGCCTGACGCTGGGTATTGGCGCACTGGTTACGCTGATGCTGCTGATCATGCCATTTCTGGCGCTGCTGCCGGCCACCCATCCGCTGGCGATATCGACCTATACCTTAACCCTGGTGGGTAAAATTCTGTGCTATGCGGTGGTCGCGGTGGCGCTGGATCTGGTCTGGGGTTATGCCGGTTTACTCTCTCTGGGACACGGCCTGTTTTTTGCTCTGGGCGGCTATGCGATGGGCATGTACCTGATGCGCCAGGCGGCGGGCGACGGCGTACCGGCCTTTATGGCCTTTCTCTCCTGGGATCGGCTGCCGTGGTTTTGGGCGGGCACCCAGCATTTTGCCTGGGCGCTGTGCCTGATTGTACTGGTTCCCGGCCTGCTGGCGCTGGTCTTTGGTTTTTTCGCCTTCCGCTCGAAAATTAAAGGGGTTTATTTCTCCATCATGACCCAGGCGCTGACCTATGCCGGCATGCTGCTGTTTTTCCGCAATGAAACCGGCTTTGGTGGCAACAACGGCTTTACCGGCTTCACCACCCTGCTGGGTTTTAATGTTACCGCCACGGGCACGCGCATCGGCCTGTTTGTCGCGACGGTGATATTGCTGTTAGTCAGTTTAGGCCTGGGTTTTGTCCTGGCACGCAGTAAATTCGGCCGGGTGCTGACGGCGGTCCGCGACGCGGAAAACCGTCTGATGTTCTGCGGTTACGATCCCCGTGGCTTTAAGCTGTTCGTCTGGACGCTGTCCGCCGTGTTATGCGGCATGGCGGGCGCACTTTATGTGCCTCAGGTCGGCATTATTAATCCTGGTGAAATGTCCCCCACCAACTCCATCGAAGCCGCTATCTGGGTCGCACTGGGTGGACGCGGCACCTTAATTGGCCCGCTGCTGGGCGCCGCGATTGTTAACGGCGCGAAGAGCCTGTTTACCGTTGCCTTCCCCGAGTACTGGCTGTTCTTTCTGGGGATGATGTTTATTCTGGTCACGCTGTTTCTGCCGCGTGGCGTGATTGGCTTACTCCGCCGGAGAAAAGATGACTGAGCACCCGTATACCCAATCATTTCCCGCCGATCGTCATCGTGTTCAGCGCGATCCGGTGCTGCAACTGGAAGCCGTCACCGTCTCTTTTGATGGCTTTCGCGCCCTGTCCGATCTGTCCTTACAGATAGGCGTGGGCGAACTGCGCTGTGTGATCGGCCCTAACGGCGCTGGAAAAACCACGCTAATGGATGTGATTACCGGTAAAACACGACCGGATAAGGGCCGGGTCATTTACGATCAGGATAATGACCTGACCAGCCACTCCCCCGTTGAGATTGCCCGTCGCGGTATCGGACGCAAATTTCAGAAACCCACGGTGTTTGAAGCGCTGACGGTGTTTGAAAATCTGGAAATTGCCCTGAAAACCACCAAAACCGTTTGGGCCAGCCTGCGCGCACGGCTTAACAGCGAGCAGCGGGATCGGATTGACGAGGTCCTCGTCCTGTTGCGGCTTACGGGTTCGCGTCACCGCCAGGCGGGCCTGTTGTCGCATGGACAGAAACAGTTTCTTGAGATCGGCATGCTGCTGGTGCAGGAGCCGCACCTGCTTCTGCTGGATGAACCTGCGGCCGGCATGACCGATGCGGAAACCGACTATACCGCCGAGCTGTTCCGTAGCCTGGCAGGGAAACACTCACTCATGGTGGTTGAACACGACATGGGCTTTGTGGAAACCATTGCCGACTACGTCACGGTTTTGCATCAAGGCAAGGTGCTGGCGGAAGGTTCGCTGCGCGAGGTTCAGGCCAACGAGCAGGTCATCGACGTTTATTTGGGGCGCTAAATGTTACAGGTATCTGAACTGCATCAGTATTACGGTGGCAGCCATATTCTACGCGGCCTGTCTTTTGAGGTAAAAACAGGCGAAATCACCTGCCTGCTGGGCCGTAACGGCGTGGGCAAAACCACGCTGCTGAAATGCCTGATGGGATTGATTCCGGCCAAATCGGGTGAGGTACGCTGGCAGGACAAGCCGATCGGGACGCGCAAGCCGCATCAGCGCGTGCAGTCCGGCATCGCTTACGTGCCACAGGGCCGCGAAATTTTCCCCCGTCTCACGGTTGAGGAGAATCTGCTAATGGGCCTGTCCCGCTTCTCCGCCTCACAGGCCAAACAGGTGCCTGATGAGATCTATCAGCTGTTTCCCGTGCTGTTCGACATGAAGTCGCGGCGCGGAGGCGACCTGTCCGGGGGACAACAGCAGCAGTTAGCGATTGGTCGCGCGCTGGCAAGTCGTCCGCAGTTGCTGATCCTCGACGAGCCGACGGAAGGGATCCAGCCGTCGGTGATCAAAGAGATTGGCATGGTGATCCGTCAGTTGGCGCAGCGCGGCGATATGGCGATTCTGCTGGTTGAGCAATTCTATGATTTCGCCGCTGAGTTGGCCGACAGCTATCTGGTGATGTCGCGCGGCGAGATTATCCAGCGCGGTCGTGGCAGTGACATGGAGGCGGATAACGTGCGCGGTCTGGTTGCCATCTGACATCTCCTCCCCGGCAGGCCAGATCGCCTGGCCTGCCTTCACGTTGTACGTGAAGCGTGTTGAATGTTTCTCCCTCGCCCCGCCCGATACAACCTGCCCGAAAAGGCTTCCCTGACGCACGTTCCACGCGTGTTTACCCCGTTAGCCTGCAATTTCTTTAACAATAACGCAGTAGACATCTTGTAATGATTAACAGTAAAGGCAATAATTCTCATTTGCATTCAATGTAAATAACCTGTTCTTAACACCAATTTTCGCTCCTTTCTTCTGTCGGGAGCGGCGTATCTACCATTTGTAAGGGATAAACAATGAGAATGCCTTTCTGCCGGAAACGGTTAGCGTTGCTGTGTTCCATCGCCATTGCCACACCTGCAGTGACCTTTGCCGCCAACACGCTGGTGGTCACAGCAAAGCCCGAAGAAACGTCGACAACCCCGACAGAAGGCTATACGGCGACCGTCAGTAAAGGCGCAACCAAGACCGATCGTCCGCTGATCACCACCGGGCAGTCAGTCTCGGTGATCACGCGCCAGCAAATGGACGATCAGGGTGCGATGGATGTGAATCAGGCGCTGAATTACACCGCGGGCGCCTTTACGAACTTCGCCGGTGCGGCCACCCGCTACGATACGGTATCGTTGCGCGGTTTCCACGGCGGCGACGTGGATAATATTTTCCTGGACGGCCTGCGGCTGATGAGCGATCCGGGCAGCTACAACGTGCTGCAGGTTGATCCCTGGTTCCTGGAACGCATTGACGTGATCAAAGGCCCCTCTTCTGCCCTGTATGGCCAAACCGTTCCCGGTGGCTTAGTGATGGAGACCTCTAAGCGTCCTCAATACGCGCCTGAAGGACATTTCCGTCTGTCCACCGGCACCCATAACACCAACAGCGCCGCATTTGATTACACCAACGCGATCAACGATCAGTGGGCTTTTCGTCTGACCGGCATCACGCGCAACAGCGATACGCAGTACGATCATACCCGCGAAGAAAAATATGCGATTTCGCCCTCGCTGCTGTGGCAACCGGATGAAGATACGTCACTGCTGTTACGCGCCTATCTGCAGAAGGATCCTTCCGGTGGCTATCACAGCGCCGTGCCGGGTGATGGCAGCATAACCGAGCATAACGGACGTAAGCTCAGCACCGGTTTTTATGACGGCGACAGCACACTGGATCAGTTCAAACGTCGCGAGCAAATTTACAGCGCGGAGTTCGCTCACCGCTTTAATGAAACCTGGGCCTTCCGCTCCAATGCCAGCTATTCCCACTCTAATGTCGATTTGGATCAGGTTTATCAGGCTGGCTGGGATTCACCGCAGTCTGAACTGCTTAATCGCTACTATTCCGGTTCACGTTCTTCACTGAATGCGTACGCGATCGATAATCAACTGGAAGCCGATTTTGCCACGGGTCCGGTAGATCATAAGGTCGTACTGGGCGCGGAATATCATCAGTACACCAATGATTTGCGTGATGCCAGTGGCTTAGCTAGTCAGCTTAATGCGCTGACAGGCAAGGCCGTGGGGACGAATCCGGCTTACGTATTCCAGAACTCACAGCGCCGTTACTACCAAACCGGTATGTATCTGCAGGATGAGATGAAATGGGACAAGTGGCATCTGGATCTCTCCGGCCGCTACGATCGGATCGTGTCTGAAAACAGACAGTACAGCACGGATACGCAATATCGTCGTCAAGACGATCACGTCAGCGGTCGCGCGGCGCTGCTCTATGCATTTGATAACGGTATCTCTCCGTATGCCAGCTACAGTCAGGCCATTACGCCGCAATCGCTTTCCGGACAGGACGGCAACCTGCTGAAGCCGACCACGTCTGAGCAGTACGAGGCCGGGATTAAATACCAGCCCGTGGGCACGTCCGATCTCTACTCAGCAGCCGTGTACGACCTGACGCAAAACGATGTGGGTAACCGCGTGGTGGTAGGCTCTTATTACGAACCGGCCGGGAAAGTGCACTCTCAGGGCCTCGAACTGGAAGCCCATAATCAGCTCACTCCGCGCCTGAGCACGCTGGCGAGCTTTACGCTCAACCACGTGCGCTTCAAAGATTCTATCGACGGTAACAACGGTCATACGCCTTACGTGACGCCCAACTCGATGGCTTCCGCGTGGGCGAAATACCAGTTTGATGCCGGGATCAGCGTAGGTGCAGGCGTCCGTTACATTGGTCGGCAGTGGGCAGACAATGAAAACACCACTCGTCTGCCTTCCGCCACGCTGTTTGATGCCTCGGTACGTGCCGATTTAGGCGTCTGGAACCGCAGCCTGAAAGGGGCTTTTGTGCAGGTTAACGCAAATAACCTGACCGATCGCGACTATGTCTCCGCCTGCTATGGCACCGGCTTCTGCTACTGGGGGGCTGAACGCACCATCGTTGCCACCGTCGGCTACGATTTCTGATCCTTCCCACAGGCGGCACCTGGCCGCCTGTCTCACCTCAGGCCGTTACGGTGCTGTGTCGCCGCTGTTTTTCGCGCAGAAACGACCGCACCAGTGCCAGCCATAACAGCCCGCACAGCAGATTAATCAGGCTGAACCAGGCCGTTCCGCCTCCGAAGTACGCCGCTTTCACCGCCTCAATGCCCAGCGCAAACACCACCATACTGACCATCCCTAACATCGCCGCGACGCTGCCCTTGCCCGCCCGGCTGGAGAACAATGTCAGTCGGTACAGCCCGGCATTCACCATTCCGGTGCCGAATCCGTAAAGGCTCAGGCCCGCCGTCAGCCATGCCGCGTTGCCTGCATTGATAAAGGTGCCAACAGCGGCCACCGTCAAACCCGCCATAATCGGCCAGGCCCCCAGCCGCAGCGGCTGTTCAACCGGCAGACGGCTGGCAAGCCGCCCCAGCAGCAGATTTCCGGCGATCATCGCCAGAAAGACCGGTAACTGGAGCAGCGCATAATCCATGCGGCTCAGTCCCAGATCGTGAATCAGGATAACGGGAGAAAGCGCTACCCAGGCCAGACAGGGAATCGTCACCAGGCCGATGGCCAGTGAACCGCACATCACCTGGCGATCTTTTAACAAGGCGTAATAGCCGGCAGCCAGGGACTTCAGCGACACGGAGGTGTTTCTGTCGCCCGCCGTTTCCGGCATCGAGAGCCACAGGCCCGTCAATGCCAGAGCAGACAGGGCGGCAAAAAACAGAAACAGCGTGCGCCAGTCCGCAACAGCCAGAAACGCCGTGCCCGCCAGCGGCCCGGCCAGCGGTGCCAGCAGCGCCACGTTAGCCATCAGCGCCATCATCTTTACGCTGAGCGCTTCGTCAAATGCCTCCTGAATGGCGGCATAACCGACTGCACCGATGAAACACAGGCTGATGCCCTGAAGAAAGCGCAGCAGGATAAACTGCCCAATGCTCTGCACCCAGTGGGTTGCGAGGCAGGTCAGCATGAAAAAGGCAACGCCTGCCAGCAGCACCGGACGTCGTCCCAGCTTGTCGGATAGCGGGCCCAACAGCCACTGCAGCAGCATGCCGCCCATCAGGTAAGCGGTCAGTGACGTGGAGACCCACTCCGGACCCACGTGAAATGCCTGCGTGACCAGCAGCATGCCTGGCTGAATCATGTCGTGCGCCAGATAGGTGGCAAACTCAAATAACACCAGCGATAAGGGGAACAGGAAATGTCGACGCGTGAGGCGCGAGACCGGTTGAAAAAGAGCCATCGTGTAGAATGTCCAGAAAAACGATAAAAAACGCGGTCGCCTGAGCGACCGCGCTGATGTGAAAGGAGGTCATTATCCCGTTACCGCCATTTGGCGATGGGATTCTCCAGCGTACCGGCAAACTTGAGGTTTTCTGCAGGATCGGACAGGTTAATCATCTGCTGATTGTTCGCCAGTTGCAGGCGATTCAGGCAAGAGCGGGTGAATTCGGGCGCAAACATATCGTAGCGGGCGAACTTACTGGCAAGCTGCGGATGGGCCTGCTGATAGTCCTTGACGCACTGCGCCACCCGCTGCCAGAACTGGGTTTCCGACAAGGTATCAGACTGATGCAAAATCGCGCTGATAAAGCGGAAAATGCAGTCGAAGACGTCGGTAAAAATCGACAGCAGCTTCAGATGTTCAGGCACGTCCACCGCCAGCCGCTGCACCTTTTCAGGCAGAACCGCATCCGGATTCATCACCGCAATCTCCTCGCCGATGTCCTTCATGTAGGCGCTGACCGGCACATTGTTTTCCAGCAGCAGAATAAGGTTCTCACCGTGAGGCATAAACACCAGATCGTGTTGATAAAAGCAATGCAGCAGCGGGCTGAGATAACAGTTCAGGTAACGGTCAATCCACTGTTCCGCTGGCAGCCCCGAATCGGCGATCAGCGCCGGTAATAACGGCTGCTGCTGATGATCGACATGCAGAAACGCCGCCATGGTCATTAAACGCTGGCCAGGCTGCAGGTCAGTGACCGGATTATCACGCCACAGGGCCGCAAACATTTTCTTGTAGGCAGAGTCGCCTTTGATCGCGCGTTCGTAATGTCGGTTGTGATAGCCCACTGCGGCCACTTCACGCAGGATGCGGAAATCACAGCGCTGGAGCCAGCTATCGTTTGCCACCAGCGTTTCCAGCCATTCGTTAATCGCGGGCGTGGTCGCCATATAGTAAGGCGAAAGACCGCGCATAAAGCCCATGTTCAGCACCGACAGCGCCGTTTTCACATAGCGTTTCTGCGGCTGGCTGCGGTTAAAGAAGGTGCGAATCGACTGTTGAGCCTGATAGTGGTCCTCACCGATTCCGAGATAAATAATGTCCTGGTTAGCAATATCCGCAGCAAACACCGTCAGCAGTTTATTCTGCCACTGCCAGGGATGGACCGGCATCAGGATATAGTCTTCGGCGACGACGTCTTTGCTCGCCAGTTGAGCGGCGAACTGGTCGAGGGCAGCCTGTCCTAACTCCTCCTGCAACAGCCGCGCATAGCTCAGTTCACTGATGCTGGAGAAGTGAGCATTACGTCGATGCACGGCGACCCAGATCAATCTCACCGGCGTCGCCGCCTCAGGCGCATAAGCGAGATAATCGCGTGCATCAAAACCAATACGGCCGTTATTGGCGACAAAGCAGGGATGCCCTTCCGTCATCGACGACTCCAGGGTCTGGAAGTCCGCCTTCACCAGCGCCTGGCTGTCTGGATTGTTCTTCTGCAGTTTAAACACGCTACTGCACAACGTGCTGCTGATCTCTTCCATATAGGTCGCCAACAGCGCCTGAGGGATGCCGATTTGGGCATTGAACTCTTCAATAAACTGCAGCGCATCCAGCGGTAAACGCTGGCCGTTTTCCTGTTTTTGCAGGGAAGCCACATCGATTTCCCAGTGGTCCAGCGCCAGCCGTTGTGCGGAAAAAACATAGTCTGATTCGCCATTCGGCACGGCCAGCTGGTAACGGCCACTGCCGACATCAACAGGGGTGATCAGCTTCTCGTGCGCGAATTCGGCAATGGCTTTGCGAATCAGTAAACGGTTGGCCTGCAGCCAGTCTTGTCCGGTGAGGTGTGAACCGTTCAACAGCGGTGTGGTGTTATTCATAAGTGAATCCTGCAGTAGGGCCTGCTGATAATCATCGCGCTGGCAGAAAGCCAACCAGGCCGTTTTATGTCCCATATCAATGGTGTGCTGATAGCGAAAACCCGCACGTTTATTCAGGCGATGGATTTTGTCATTGCGCACGTCCGGCTCGACCACCACGCGGTTAACCTCGGGGCGGCTGAACATGTAGTCCATGACCGTGCTGAACACCTGCCAGCTAAACTGGCTGACCGGTGTCACCGCGGGCGCGATCAGAATATGCATGCCGTAGTCGTCTGGCTGGGCGGGATAATGCCTGCCGACCTCATCCTCACTGGCACGATAACATTCGATAAGAAACGCCGGTTCGCCATCGCAGCAGCCGATTAACGCCGCATGGGGATCTTTTGCCGTCAGCTGTTGATAGAATTCGGCGACCTGCTCTGGCGCGTGATCCTGCATTCCCCAGAAGCGGGCGTAGTCGCGCGTGACCCAGCGGTGAATAAGCCTCACATCAGCGGGCAGCAGGGGACGAAGGGTAAACTGACCCGCTGGACGGGCCGCAGTGAAAAGTGTGGACTGTGACATATTAGTGTTCCGTTTGGGCCGGGAAAGTCTGGAAGGCGATTTGACGCTCAACGGGATAAACTTCCCGCCCGGTGAGTTCACGCAGGAGCACCGAGTTGCGATAGCAGGCCATGCCAAGATCCGGCGTCACAAAACCATGCGTATGCAGCTCCGCGTTCTGGACGAAGACCTGGTTGTGCAGGTCGATACTGTAATTGCGCTGGACGTCGTAACGGCCCTTTTCATCCCAGCGCAGACGCTGGCTGATGCCTTCGATAAACATCGGCGGGCGATACTGATAACCCGTTGCCATGACCAGGCCCTGAGTACGACGCGTGTAAGCACAATCCTGTTCCTGATGATGCAGCGCGAGTTCACATTCACCGCCTGGCAACCAGCGCATACCGGTAAGTTCAGAATGGGTGAACAGGTTAACGTCTAGCGCGCCATCCAGTTGCTTGACGTACATCAGGTCGTAGATGTCGTTGATTAACGTGCTGTTAATGCCTTTGTAGAGATTTTTGTGGCGCGCGTTCAGCGCATCGCGCTTCTCGCCCGGCAGCGCGTGGAAGTAGTCGACCCATTCTGGCGAAGTCATCTCCAGGGTCAGTTTGGTGTATTCCAGCGGATAAAAACGCGGTGCGCGGGTGATCCAGTTCAGCTGATAGCCAAACCGATCGATGTCCGTCAGCAGATCGTAATAGATCTCTGCAGCGCTCTGCCCGCTTCCCAGCACGGTGAGGGTGCTTTTTTTCTGCAATTCCGCTTTGTCTGCCAGATACTGGCTGGAATGGGTGAAACGCGACTGGTGCGGTCGGCTGCACGCCGGCAGCCAGGCGGTGGGTCCGGTGCCCAGCACCAGCTTACGGGCCAGCCACTCTTGCTGCTGACCCGTGAGCGTATCCACCGAGCGAACGCAGTAGCACTGTCGGGCATCGTCGTAGCTTACATAGTCTACGCGCGTGTTCCAGCGTAAATTACTCAGCTGTGAACAGGCCCACTGACAGTACTGGTTGTACTCTTTTCGCATCAGGAAGAAGTCTTCGCGAATGTAAAACGAATAAATTTTCCCTTTCTGTTTCATATAATTGAGCAGGCTGTAGGGATTGGTGGGATCGGCCAGCGTCACCAGGTCAGCCATAAAGGGCGTTTGCAGATGCGCACTCTCCAGCATCATGCCGGTGTGCCAGTCGAATCCCGAATTTTGATCCAGAAAAATCCCCTTCAGCCCCTCAACCGGTTCGCTCAGACAGGCCAGGCTGAGATTAAAAGGACCGATACCAATACCGATAAAGTCATACATCTGGTTGTTCATTGCACCGTTCTCACTGGTTAGCCACGGGTAATGTCACGTCACGCGCCTGTTCTCGACCGTAATGGGCGATCAGGGCGATCACATCTTCAATGTCAGCCACCGAGGTGGTGGGATTCAGCAGAGTAAATTTCAGGTACTGCCGCCCCTCCACTTTGGTCCCGGCAATCACCGCATTACCGGATCGGAACAGCGCCTTGCGGATACCGGCGTTGATGGCATCCAGCTGTGCGGGATTCATGCCAGGGCGTGGCACGAAGCGGAAGATTTGGGTGGTCAGTTCAGGCGCATGCAGAACCTCAATCGCCGGATGGGCGTTCAGCCGCTGATGGGTTGCCTGAGTCAGCGTCAGAATGGTATCTAATGCCTCACCCAGTGCAGACGGCCCCATAATGCGTAAGGTCAGCCACATTTTCAGCGCGTCAAACCGACGCGTGGTCTGAATACTTTTATTGACCAGGTTTGGCGTCCCTTCCTGCTGGGCGCTAAGCGGATTGAGGTAATCAGCATGGTGCGTCACATGGCTAAGGTGCTGTTTCTCGCGCACAAAGAACGCGCCACAGCTTACGGTCTGGAAGAATGACTTGTGGTAATCCACCGTCACCGAGTCGGCTTTTTCAATGCCGTTGAGGCGCTGGCGATGCTGTTCGGAAACCAGGAGGCCGCAGCCGTATGCCGCGTCGACGTGCATCCAGATGCCGTGCTGCTGACAAAGTTTCGCGATGCTTTCCAGCGGATCGATACTGCCGAAATCGGTGGTGCCGCTGGTGGCAACGACGGCGATGGGGATCAGGCCCTGCTCATGACAGCGCTGAATCTCCTGCTCAAGCTGCACGCTGTCCATGCGGTAATGGTCGTCATACGCTACCGGGATGACCGCATCGTAGCCCAGGCCGAGAATGGCCATCGATTTCTGGATGCTGAAGTGGCTCAGTCTGGAGGTCAACACGCGCCATTTTGCCGCATCGGCAGGCAGGCCCTGATGTTTGATCAGGTGGCCCGGATGATGTGCGGCGCACCAGCTGTCGCGCGCCAGCAGCATCGCCATCAGGTTCGACTGCGTCCCGCCGCTGGTAAAGATGCCGTCTGCGCTCGCAGGCAGACCGATGCGGCCCAGCGTCCAGTCAATCACCTTCTGTTCTATCAGCGTTCCGCCCGCACTCTGGTCCCACGTATCCACGGAGCTGTTGACTGCCGCCATGATCTGCTCGGCCAGCAGAGACGGCAGTACAACCGGGCAGTTAAGGTGCGCCACGTATTTGGGATGGTGGAACCAGACGGCATCGCGCAGATAAAGCGTCCGCAGCTCTTCCAGCGCGGCCTCGTTATTTCCCAGCGGCTGGTCAAGATCGACAGCGCTGAAAGCCGGAGCCAGCTCGTGGGGCAGAATACCGCTGAAGGGCTTTTCAACGCGCTGAACGGTGCTGGAGATCAGCGCCAGCGCCTCTTGCGTTTGCTGATGCCACGCAGGGATTTGCGCGTCGTTAAAGATAAAGTCCTGAGCAGTCAGGACCTCATCAGGCAGATGTCGGCGAGGCACCGACAGATTTTGCTTACGTAACACCATATCCTGTTCCTTTGTTAAAGACGTAGGCCGCCCGGCCACCGTGAAAACAGGGCAGCAGCATGCGCCAGACCGCGCGAGTCAGTTCAGATTCAGTAACCTTTAGCCGAGCTGGCTAACCCATGAGATCAAGAAAATTAAGAATTTATGTTTAAAAAAATCATTAAAAACTACATTTTATGTGGTTAATTTGCATTAAATATGCGCTTTTTAACGATAATGACAACATTAATAATAATCATTATCATTCAACTTTTAAAAGGGTAAGCATTCTCATAAAGGTGGCTAATGTCTTTTTATGTGATCTTGATCACATAAAACAGCTTATATTCGGCGCTGGAAGAGGAAGAGATGGCGAAAATCACCTCCATCGGTGCGAAAACAAAAGAAGAAGGGCTCTCAGCCGGGCAAAAAACAGGAGGCGTGACGGCGGGGTTCTGATATGACGCGGCATATCGGTGTGTTTATCCGGTCTGAAGAGGCTGGCTTCAGTAAGAAGCCAGCGCGAACGAAGATACCGACAGGCTTATCCAGCGCGTTTCGCCACAGGGATTATCCGGGGCGCATGACGCTCCCGGAATCCCTGGGGAAAAAGACGATGCGGTAACAACAGCCTGTTTCACCCGGTAAGGTTGCGACCCTGAAGCGTCGCCTTACGGGTTTTACAGCAGACCGGTTTCGACCTGAAAATGGCGCTGCTCGCCGGGCATCAGCACGATTAACGTTCCGGCGCGCGTTGCCGCAGCAAAGCCTTCGGGACGGCAGGTGGCAGGCAGCACATGGGCAGCAACCTGTTGATCCGCGTTATGCAGTATCCAGCGCGTGGCATGTGGGAACTGCGCAGTAGAAAAGCGGGTCATCAGGGCGTAACCGTCCGGAGAATGGAGTTCAAACTGAACGTTCTCACCGTACTGCGCCAGATGATCGGCAAAGAAGACAATCTCTGGATCGTACATCTCGGGTTGATCCAACCGGCGTAAAGCTGCGGGATCGCTGGCAAGGGAAGCGGTAAAAGCGGTCCATTGCGGCGTGGGCCGCACATGTGCCGGTAGGGAGCGGCGCAGCTGAAATGCCTCATCCGGTATCGTCTGCCTGAACTGCCCCTGCGCCACCCACGCGCTGTTGATGTGGCACATGTACTGCAACGGCATCGGCGCGCCAGCCAGGTTGGTGACGCTCATCTCCAGCACCAGTCGTGCCTGACTGGCCCCTAATCTTACCGCCGGAGCCGCCCGATAGTGGTGACCAAACCCCTTGATGTATTCGGTTTCGCCCTCCACCGAAAGTCTGTCGCCCTCCAGCACAATCCATGCTGTATCCATGCGTGCGCAGGCCATTTCGCCGTGCAGCGCGTGCGTGTCTTCCGCTGCAGGGCAGCCATTCGCCAGCAGGCCAGAGTGAAAGGCAAAGCAGCCATAGGTATCGATAATCGAATCACCCGGCAGCGGCTGTTTAAAGCGATGTCCCATGGTTAATGCGCGGCCGTCAAAATTCACGTCCCACACCATCTGGCCCAGAAACGGCAACACAATTACCGTGCCCCGTCGGTTGTGAATGCGAATGGCTTCAATGCCCGCAGGATAACGAAACAGCTCGACGCTGAAGTCCTCGCTCTCCAGCAGCAGGCAAGGCGTGTAGGTGAACTGTTCGCGACAAAGCGGTAAACGGGTTTTCATCGCCCCTCCTCCGCCAGGTTTCCGCTAAGGCGAGGCTGCTTTTTGTGGCGCAGCTCGCCCCAAAAATAGAACCCAACCCATGCGAAACACAGCAGCGATACGCCGAATGCCAGCTGCATCGATCCCAGGTGATCGGAAACAAAGCCCTGCAGCGCGGGCACAAAGGCCGCACCCACAATGGACATCACAATAAATGCTCCCGCGACTTCGGTGTATTTACTGTCAACGGTCGCGAGCGTCCCGGCATAGATCGTCGCCCAGCACGGGCCAAACAGCACGCTGACAAACACCGCGGCGTAGACTGCTGTGAAATTGGGCACCAGCATCACGTAGCCCAGCGTTGCGATGCCAAGGAGTGAAAAGGCGATAAGCACTTTCTCTGGCCGGAAACGCGTCATTAAAATGTTGGCGACAAACTTGCCAATAAAGAAACAGATAAAGCTGTAAATCATAAAGCTGGATGCCTCGCGCTCATTGGCAGCTCCCAACGTAAGCGCCAGACGGATGGTAAAGGACCACACCGCCACCTGCATACCGACGTACAAAAACTGCGCCAGAATACCGCGTTTAAAATGGCGATTTTTAGCCAGATAGCGAAAGGTTTCCCCCAGCGTTGGCAGCGATTTTTCGTTGCTTTGCGGCTTGCAGCGTGGATAGCGGGTGAACATAAACAGCAGCATGACAACCACCAGCACCATCACCAGATATTTATAGGGTTCCAGGGTATGTTCCAGCATGGACAGGCGGAAAGCATGCGCCTGCGCCGCCGTCATGTTTGCCATTTGCGTTTCCAGGCTTTCTCCATCCTGAAACACCAGATATTTTCCCAGCACAATGCCCATCAGCGCCCCCACCGGATAAAACGTCTGACTGATGTTAAGACGCAGCGTGGCATGCTGACGCTGTCCGATCATTGAGCTGTAGGTGTTCGCCGCCGTCTCCAGAAAGCTTAACCCAATGGCAATGGCAAAAATCGCCGCCAGAAACATGGTGTAGGTTGCCATATGCGAGGCGGGATAAAACAGCAGGCAGCCCAGGATGTACAACGCCAGACCGGCTAATATAGCCAGCTTGTAACTGGTTTTACGGATCACCAGCGAGGCAGGAATCGCAATCAGAAAATAGCCGCCGTAAAAGGCGCTCTGCACCAGGGCGCTGGCAAAATCGCTCAGGGCGAAAACGCTTTTAAACTGCGTAATCAGAATGTCATTCAGGCTTGCCGCACAGCCCCACAAGGGGAACAGGCAGGAAAGCAGAATGAACTGGAACAGCGGAGTCTTATTTAGATAACCGTCATTTTGCTGAACAATGTTCTGGTGCATGGCTGTACCTCACTGAAGGTCAAGAAAGCGCTGAAATTCCGCTGTATCAGGATAAGAACGTTGTGTGCCGCGCGCCGTCACGCTACAGGCCGCGTAGGCGGAGGCTTTGGCCATCGCCGCAGGAATATCGCCCGTTTTCACCAGTTCATGAGCGAAGCAGCCGATAAACGCATCACCCGCACCGCTGGTATCCACTGCCTTAACCGGCACAGGCGCAACCTGGTGCTGTGTCTCTCCGGTCATCCACAACGATCCGCGACTGCCCAGCGTAACGATCAGGTTTTTCAGGCCACGTTTCAGCAAGGATGCACCGGCCAGCCTGACGTCATCATCCGTCCCCACCGGCATCCCGGTAAGAATTTCCAGCTCCGTCTCATTGGGCATAAAAAAGTCGCACTGGCAGGCATAGCGGATATCCAGGTCTGCCACGGCGGGCGCAGGGTTGAGGATGACGCGAATATCATGCTGACGGGCAAAATCGATAGCGTAGTACACCGTTTCCAGCGGAATTTCGAGCTGAAGAATGATCAACCGACAGCGTTTCAACGCATCACCCGCAGCATCAATATCCGCCGGCTTGAGGTGCTGATTCGCGCCTTTGATAATTAAAATGCGGTTTTGCGACTGATCATCAACAAAAATGGGGGCCACGCCGCTGGAAACCCCTTTTTCGGTTGTGACATAACGCGTATCCACGCCCTGCTGTTGCAAATTAGCCAACGTGGTGGGCGCAAACAGGTCATCGCCGACTTTACTGACCAGCATCACCTCGCCACCCAGTTTTGCTGCCGCCACAGCCTGATTGGCCCCTTTTCCCCCACAGCCAATCGCAAAATCGGGTGCCTCAAGCGTCTCTCCAGCTTTAGGAAAGCTGTTGGTATAGGTGATTAAATCCACCATGTTTGAACCAATAACGGCGATATCCATTTTTCCCCCGGTAATGAACAGCTAAAATGTTATAAAAATAACACTATCAATTCAACGGCGTTTAATATGTGATAAATTTCACATTTAACGTGACAAGATTCCGCGATATATCGGATTTCTCGCCCTCAAGATGTTACTATTATAACAAAGCAAGCTATCTGAACGGCGCGTTATTCTTAGCTTTAGTGCAGGTTTGCGGGGTAATAACATTGCGGGTAAGATGAAAAATCTTACCCGGTGAGCACGCAACACCTTATATTTTTTGAAATTTGTCACAGCCTCAATAAAACCACGGCGATTTCAGGTAAATTTAATTGCGCGATAACAATGTGACAGGCACTGACGTATGACGTCTTCTTCAAGGAATACAGGTTCAGAAATGACAATGGAAACCCGCCGCGACGAACGCATTCGCAAACTGGCTCTGGCACTTAAGCGCACCGATAAATTACATCTGAAAGATGCCGCACAGCTGCTGGACGTCTCCGAAATGACCGTGCGTCGGGACTTAAGTGAACCGACATCGAGCGTGGTATTGTTGGGCGGTTATATTGTGAGCGATCCCCGAAACCACGCCGGACACTATTTCATCTCCGATCAACATGGCCAAAATGCGGCCCGCAAGCAGCGGCTCGCTCAGGCAGCAGCCAGCCTGATTAGTGAAAACGACACGGTGTTTTTCGACTGCGGCACCACCCTGCCCTATGTCGTGGATGCGATTCCGGATGAGCTGCCCTTTACCGCCATCTGCTGTGCCATGAATACCTTTCTGGCGCTGAAAGAAAAACCCGCCTGCAACGTGATCCTGAGCGGCGGGGAATTTCATGCAGACAATGCCTTATTCACGCCCGTCGGCGGCCATTCCATTCTGGATGACCTGTGTCCCAGCCTGGCGTTTATCTCTGCGGCTGGCGTAGATCGGGATCAGGGAGCGACCTGCTACAACCTCAACGAGCTGCCGATGAAACACCATGCCATGCTGCGCGCCCGCCAACGTATTTTGGTTGCCGACAGCAGCAAATATGGCAAAGTGCTGCCCGCGCGCATTGGCGAGCTCGCCCGCTTTGATTTACTGGTCAGCGACAGCGCGCCCGAACCCGCCCTGCGTGAGTGGTTAACCCAACAGCACATTCCCGTCCGCCTTCCCTGACGCTTTTCTGTCACGCGGCGGCAACAGGCTGTTGCTAAATTCTCGTCGCGGACAGCAGACGCGCTGCGCTAAGGCGGCCGTTTGCTGCTCCGTCTGACAGCGGACACAAATCAAACAGTTACGCCCGACTGCGCGACTGCGCGGAATTATCCCGGCCCATCGGCTGTGAATAGGCGGCGAAAAAGGCTAAACTTCGACATCATCCAAACGACAAACAGACCCAGAGGCTCAATACAACGTGGCTCAATTCGTCTATAGCATGCATCGCGTCGGCAAAGTAGTTCCGCCCAAGCGACATATTCTCAAGAACATCTCCCTTAGCTTTTTCCCCGGCGCGAAAATTGGCGTACTCGGCCTGAACGGTGCGGGTAAATCTACGCTGCTGCGCATCATGGCCGGTATTGATAAAGATATCGAAGGTGAAGCTCGCCCACAGCCCGGTATTAAAATCGGCTACCTGCCACAGGAACCGCAGCTTAACCTTGAGCACACCGTGCGCGAGTCCGTTGAAGAAGCCCTGTCCGAAGTGGTCGGTGCGCTGAAACGTCTTGATGAGGTTTATGCCTTATACGCTGAAGAAGATGCGGATTTCGATAAGCTGGCTGCCGAGCAGGGACGTCTGGAAGAGATCATTCAGGCACATGATGGCCATAACCTGAACACGCAGCTGGAACGCGCCGCCGATGCCCTGCGCCTGCCGGACTGGGACGCAAAAGTCGCAAACCTGTCTGGTGGTGAACGTCGCCGTGTCGCGCTGTGCCGCCTGCTGTTGGAAAAGCCCGACATGCTGCTGCTGGACGAACCGACGAACCACCTGGATGCCGAATCTGTCGCCTGGCTGGAGCGCTTCCTGCACGACTTCGAAGGGACCGTGGTAGCGATTACGCACGACCGCTACTTCCTGGATAACGTTGCTGGCTGGATTCTGGAACTGGACCGCGGCGAAGGTATTCCGTGGGAAGGTAACTACTCCTCATGGCTGGAGCAGAAAGATGCCCGTCTGGCACAGGAAGCCTCTTCCGAAGCCGCACGTCGTAAATCCATCGAGAAAGAGCTGGAGTGGGTACGTAAAGGGCCAAAAGGCCAGCAGTCTAAAGGCAAAGCCCGTCTGGCTCGCTTTGAAGAACTGAACAACACCGACTACCAGAAACGTAACGAAACCAACGAGCTGTTTATTCCGCCGGGTGCCCGCCTGGGTGACAAAGTGCTGGAAGTCAGCAACCTGCGTAAATCCTACGGTGACCGCGTCCTGATTGACGGCCTGTCGTTCTCCGTACCGAAAGGCGCCATCGTCGGCATCATCGGCCCGAACGGCGCCGGTAAATCAACGCTGTTCCGCATGATGTCCGGTCAGGAACAGCCGGACTCCGGCGAGATTGTGCTGGGTGAAACCGTGAAGCTGGCTTCTGTCGATCAGTTCCGTGACAGCATGGATAATGCCAAAACCGTATGGGAAGAAGTCTCCGGCGGTCAGGACATTATGCGCATCGGCAACACTGAAATGCCAAGCCGTGCCTATGTCGGACGCTTTAACTTTAAAGGCGTGGATCAGGGCAAACGTGTCGGCGAGCTGTCCGGTGGTGAGCGTGGTCGTCTGCATCTGGCAAAACTGCTGCAGGTTGGCGGCAACATGCTGCTGCTCGATGAGCCAACCAACGACCTGGACATTGAAACCCTGCGCGCGCTGGAAAACGCCCTGCTTGAGTTCCCTGGCTGCGCCATGGTGATCTCGCATGACCGTTGGTTCCTTGACCGTATCGCGACCCACATTCTGGATTACCAGGATGAAGGCAAGATCGAGTTCTTCGAAGGTAACTTTACCGAATACGAAGAGTACAAGAAACGCACGCTGGGCGCGGATGCGCTGGAGCCGAAGCGTATTAAGTACAAGCGTATTATTAAGTAACACAGGGGCGGCAGCGATGCCGCCCTTCTCTTTTCTTCAGTGGTAGAATTCGCGAAACACTGGCGACTGCAACGCAAATTCAATGTACTTCATCAGCGCAGGTGAGTTCAGTTTTCGGCTGGGATACACCAGCCACAGTTCATTCCCCTCCATTTCCCATTCCGGCAAGACCTGCACCAGGCGCGCATCATGCATCTCTCCGTCGATTAAAAAGCGCGGCAGAAGCGTAATACCGGCAGTGCCTAACGCCGATTCGCGTGCGTACAGTAAATTGTCGGTGAGGTGTGCAGGCGGGAGCAGCCAACGGTGATACTGATCGTGCCGTTTTAGCACCCACTCGTTCCAGGCCCGGTGCGCAATGCAACGGTGCGCGGCCAACTGCTGAGGATGGGTCACCGGAGGATGCTGATCGAGATAGGCTTGCGCGGCCACCAGCGAGCGCTGGCAGTAGCCAACGCGCCGACCAATCAGAGACGACTCCTGCGGCTGGCCGGTGCGCAAGGCCAGATCAAAACCGTCCTGCACCAGATCGCGGATATCATCCGAAATGGAAATATCCAGCGTCACATCCGGATAGCGCCGTAAAAACGCGGCGTTGCAGCGGGCCAGTAAGGTTGCGCCAATACCCGCCGGGCTGGTAATGCGCAGGCGACCGCTGGGATTTTCCCGCAGACTGGCAATAGCCTGCTCAGCACGTTCGCTGGCCTGCATCATCTCCTGGCAATGCAGCAGGTAGCGTTCGCCCGCAAACGTCAGGTTTAACTGGCGCGTGGTGCGGTTTAACAGGCGAATGCCCAGCCGCTGTTCAAGCTGGCTGATGCGCTGACTGACGCTGGATTTGGGTAAGCCCGCCCGTTCTGCCGCGGCGGTAAAACTGCCACACTCTGCCACTAACGCAAACAGCGCCATATCCTGCCACTGACGAAACGCCATTGTTCACCTCAGACGAACACGCTAATAACGATTGTCCATCTTATCAGTATCGCCTCAGGGTTCTACACTTGAGAAAACACTACAGGAGATAAACCATGTCTGTTCGCGCGATTGCCGTCGATCCCGAAAACCCAAAAAACTTCGTCGAAATTTTTCCAGAAACCCTCACGCCTGGCGAATATGACCTGCGCGTCCAGGTGAAAGCCGCCTCGGTCAACCCGGTGGATACCAAAGTCCACAAAGGGGCGATCAAAAATGGTTTACAGGTGCCGCGTATTCTTGGCTGGGATGCCAGCGGTGTGGTACTGGAAACCGGCAGCAAAGTCAGCGGCTTTAAGCCAGGCGATGAGGTTTACTACGCGGGCGATATTACCCGCCCGGGCAGCAACAGTACGGAGCAGTTGGTCGATTCACGCATCACCGGCCACAAACCGAAAACCCTCGACTGGGCGGCTTCTGCCGCTATTCCCCTGACGGCGCTGACCGCATGGGAAGGCCTGTTTGAACGGCTGGATATGGCCGCCGCACGTGAAGATCAAACACTGCTTGTCGTGGGCGGCGCTGGCGGCGTCGGTTCGCTGGCCATTCCGCTGGCAAAAATGCGCAGCAAAGCCAAAGTGATTGCCACCGCCTCACGGGAAGATTCCGCCCAGTGGTGCCGCGATCGCGGGGCAGACCTTGTCATTAACTACAAAGACATGGTTGGGGAGCTGGAAAAGCACGGTATCAAACAGGTCGATTATATTTTCTGCCTTAACGACACCGACGGCCATTGGGAAACCATGAGCCAGCTCATCGCCCCTCAGGGCCATATCTGCACCATCGTCGAGAATGAACATCCGCTGTCGATGGATCAACTGAAGTTAAAAAGCGCCGCACTGCATTTTGAGTTCATGTATACGCGCAGCATGTACAACACGCCAGACATGGCGCAGCAGGGTGAAATCCTCAATACCGTCGCCAGCCTGCTGGACGAAGGCAAGCTGCAAAGTACACTCAACGAAACGCTTCATGGCCTGAGTGTGGAAACGCTTGAGACCGCTCACCAGCGCGTGCTGGAAGGCCATATGCGCGGCAAGGTTGTCATGGTTTACTGATCACTCGCGGGTGCCAGACAATAGGGGCACCCGCGTACGGTTATTTTACGGGGAAGCCGAAGCCTGGCTCAACGTTGCCGTGAAAACCTGAGGATTCCCCTGATCGTCCAGCGCGGTAAAGTTAAGGCTGCCCTCACCTGTGGCTAAAGGCGGCGCATCACCCATGAGGGGATACGCTTTATGGGTGAAAGGTGCCAGCGTTTTATCCCCGTCCAGATAAACGGGATAACGTTTCCCCCCTGCCGTCACCGTCATTTTTCCCGGCGTAAAAAAGTAACGGCTATGATTCATGGCCTGAATAAAAAACTGTCCCTGCTTTTTTCTTACCTGAAAGGTGACCGCGTTTACCCGTGCCGCAAAGGGCGTAATGTCCGTGAACGGCCGGTTAATCACTTTAAGCTGAGTGTTCAGCGCCATGCTGATCTTGTCGTTGCCCGCCCGTAGCGTGCTTTTTTTCACTGCGCTGATCTCGTAAAGATTGAGCCAGTACAGGGATTCCCGATCCTTTGGCAGCTGTGCGGCCAGCTCGGTGCGCAGAACCGCAATCTGCTTTTTTTCATCTTTATTCAGCGTAAAAACGCCGGGAAGCGCAACAAAGGGAAAGGCTTTACTGCCGGGTGATCGTTCCGGTGAACCGCCGTCTATCCAGGTCTGGATCAGTACAGGCGCGTCACCACTGTTGACCAACAGCAACGGAATTTGTACCTCGCCAGGATGAAAGATGAGCCGGCTTTGCTGTGGAATCACTGCGGCATGGGCATGAATCGCGACAGACATAACTAACCAAAAAAACGTTTTCATGTTATTGCAGCCGAATAAGGATGGATGCGGTCGCATCAACACGGCCCGCCGTCACTGTTTGACCGGGAATCTTTGCAAGACGGGCACTGAACGTACGCTGGTACAGCTTTTCGTCACTCTGCTGGCCACCGCTGATGACCTGCGCATCCTCCAGTACCGGCCGCCAGCCCGCATTACTGCTGAAGCTGCTCCAGCTCAAAAAGGAGACAGGCTGACCACTGGACGTCTGTAACTGAATGCCGACGCCTTTTGCCAGTGAAGGATCGCTGTCATAGCGATCGGACACCAGGTAGCGCGAAAGCCCGTCTCCCGTCGTCAAACTCAGTTGCTCGGCCTGCAGCCAAGCCGCGTAACTTGGCTGGAAGCCCAGAGAGAGCTGGCCTGAGTTAATACCCGAGATGTTCTCGGTCCCGTTTGCACAGGCCAGGGTAATGCTGAGCGGCGCTGTCACGGCCTGGCCTTCATTAAGCCCGTTGATGCTGATGCCAGGGAAAATGACGTTTGCGGTATAATTTTCCACCCGGCAGCCCTGGGTCATATTTTGCGTCAGGGTGGCGACCGGCGCGGTATTCATCCCAAAGGCCATGTAACGTCCGGAACCCCAGGTTTCAAAATGGTTCCAGCTGTCCTGACCCGCTTCGGGCACATTCATTCCCGGCCCCATAAACACCACATAGCCATTGGGCTGATTACAACTGTATGCGCCGGTATAATTATCGGCTGCCGCCCAGGGGCAGCCCCATGACGCGTAACCGGGCGTGCGGTTGTTGCTGTCGGTACGAATGAGCTCCGCGCTGATGGGGCTGAAATCGCGCCCCCTGATCTTGATTTTGTTCCCGTCTATCTCATACTGCGTGAGCGGCACTTTTTGCCAGATACGGGTAAAAGGCTTACCACTGCGCACGTGAACCAGCTTTAATGCGGTAAAAGGAAAATAGGTCTGGAAATAGTTGTTCCCCATGTCCCAGGCACCGCCAACGTTGCTGTCACCGTTGGTGGCGAAGACTTCAAACAGTTGGTCTTTATCAGCAAGGTCACACTCGTACAACACGCGATCGGGATTATTGTTAGCCACAGACGGCACCACCCGAAACACCGAACGGGCCAGCACGGTGCCGGCGGGCTGATAGCGAAGATTCATTAACCCGATATTGCCGAAATTCAGGGGCGCACCACAGGCATCACAGCCTTGATCGACCGGCTGTATACGCGTGCAGGTCGCGTGAGCCGGGAGCCACACCGTCCAAAAAAATACTGTTATTACCGCTAAAATGCGCTTCATCATTTATACCTCAGATTCTAAAACGACAGACGGCATCCGCGTAGGTGATCACCGCGTCGGGCTTGGGTTTCGGGATGCGGTAATCAATTAAACAGGTTGACTGTGCGCCCTCTCCCCAGACGGCCTTCAGTTGCCCCTGAGTTTTAGCCACCCGCAACCAGGCATTGCCGCCCTGACCAAATGTCCCCACCCGATTGCCCGACTCGTCCAGCAGATCTGCGCCCATCGGCACCGTGTTATCGCGATTGGTGCGGGTCTTTAACATGAGCGGATAACCGCGTAAGGTTCTGAACGACACCTTCACCATCGCACCGGCATAGGGCGCGACGATTTTCTCGCTGTCCTGTATCTCAACATGGCTATCGCTGCCGCCGGCTCCCAACGAAATCCGGTTGTAGTGATAGGGGTTAAGCGACGGCACCAGGGCATAGCCGAAGCGGTCGATCTCGGTACCCTGGCTGTTGAGAACGTGGGCGTTCCTGGCGCCTTTCGCTTCGACAAGGGCGAAGGTGTCGCCGAGATAATTGCCCAGCGTCACGCCGCCGCTGTGGATCACTGCTGCGCCCATCGCGTTAACGGACATCTGGTTAAACCGCGAAGAGGTCGATGCGGTACCGGTCACGCTGGCTTCTGAAAACTTTTTGCCCAGGCTGCCACTTAACGTCGTATCACGTTGCTGCTGATCGCGATTCACATTCACGCTATAGCTGGTGCCGCTCTCGCCGCTCAGTCCGCTGAGCGACGCGTTGTAGTTACTGCCGTTCTGGCTTCCCCGCGTGCCGCCCAGAGCCAGATAGGGTGAGGTGGCGTCCGAGCCCAACGGCACAGAGAGGCTGACCTGCAACTGGGTATCTTTATAAAAGGTATCGTCTGCATGCTGGGCCATCACCGCCATGCGCGGATCGGTTGAGTAGGCTCTGCGCGAATACTGGCGGGAGAGCGAAATATTCAGCGCGATATTTTTGGGCAGCACCGTGCCATAGCCGACCTGAAACTGCGTCGTCCGGGAGCGTCCATCATAGTAATTTTGCTTCGAGCCAGAGAGATAGACATTGCCCCACTGCCCCAGCGTTTGATTAAGGGTCATTTGCAGGCGGTTACGCTGCATATATTCGCTGTTGATAAGGTTGCGGCCAGGCGTTTCTGCATTATTCAGTGCAATCACGTCGTTAAGGTCCCGGTAACCCTGAGTGGAATACTGGTATCCGGCAAAGGTCAGTGTGGTATTGGTAGGCTGAAAGGTTCGACTGTAACTCAGTGCGTAACGCCATCCCTGGGTCGACTCACCGCCGTTCAGATCGGCTTCAGAATACGCGCTGTTAAATCCCACTGCGCCGATGTCAGAGGCCCAGACGCCGCCGGCCAGCAAAGCATGATAGCGTTGGCCCAGCCGTACGCCGCCATTAAGGGTGATGGCGTTGGTCAGTCCGTGCTTAACGGTTAATTCGGTAAAGGCGTTGTATTTACTGTAATCCCTGACTTTACCGGCAGCAAAGTTGTAGTCCGTCCGGCCAGGACGCAGCGACTGCGGTAACACCGCATAAGGCACGCTAAATCGATGAAGGCTGCCGTCAGACTCCTGAACCTCAACGCTGAGATCGCCGCCATAGCTCACCGGACTCAGGTCATTGATGATATACGGACCCGGCGGCACGGTTGTCTGGTATATCCGCTGCTTGCCCTGCCAGATTGTTACCCGTGCATTACTGTTTGCCACGCCGCGCACCACCGGGGCATAACCCCGAACAGAATCCGGCAGCATACGATCGTCAGAGTCCAGACTGACGCCGTTAAAACTGACAGCAGTAAATAAGTCACCGTTACTGAAAAGTTCCCCTATCCCCGCCTCACTTCGTAAAGTGGGCAGCGCACGTTGCACCCAGGCCCGGGCGCTTTGCCAGCGATTGCCGAACTCGTCATGGGTGAAATTCCCCTGCTGACGGAAACGCCACATCCCGACGTTCATACCACTGTTAATGCCCAGATAGGTGGATTCAAAACGCTGCGCATTTTTATAATCGGAATAAAACTGGTTAAGGTTGTAATTCACGAAAGCCATGGTATCGCCCGCCGTCAGGTTTTCGGGCGCGATATAGCCTACGGGCCGCTGGACCAGCATCGCCTGAGGAATGGTCACATCCACGCGTAAGCTTGCCGTATTCACGTTGACGGTCGCGCCGGGCAAAAATGCCTCAGGCCGTGCGCAGTCTTCCGCCTTCAGGGCTGACAGATAAGGGGTTTTGACGCCAAACGCCCGATAAAACGGCGAGGTAAGACACACGGAGAGCGGCCCCTCGGCGCGCACGATTTGCAGAGCCGTGGATTGCTGGAACTTACCATTGAGGTAAAGATCGACATCGTAACGGCCAGGCTGAAACCAGGCATCCTGTGAATCAACGGGCATCGCAACCTGTCCCGGCATCATTTCACGGATTAAAGCAGGATCAAACGTATAGTCATTTTGCGCATCAGCCGCCTGACTTGCCCAGGCTGCAATCAGGCTTGAAGCGAAGAATAACAATAATGTGGCTTTATTCATTTCTGCTATTTTTCGTTTACGTTGATTTTTTCGTCGGCGCCAAAATCATTAATCAGGACGGCATTAAGCGCATATCCAGAGAGGGGTGAATGGCTTTTCAGCGTAATGCGCTGTTCACTAAAAGGTGCCAGCGTGACGGCATCGTCCCAGGGAAGCGTGTGATTACCTTTTACCAGGACAAACGAGCGAATATTGGCGTAAAAGGGAGACGCATTTTTAAGGAGGATTGTGTGCCCCTGGATACGCCAGGAAAGTGCCTGTCTGACTTTATCCACAGAGAAATCGAGATCCCCGGGACGAACGATGACTTTCACCCTGTTCTTGATAATCAGATAAAGTTTATTTTTATCTTCATCGCCCTTTTTAACAGAGGGGAGCTCCGTGTAGTCCAGATAAAACAGCGACTCTCTGTCCTGCGGCAAATTTTTTTCAGTGACGTTGACTTTCACCGTTTGACCGGCGACCGGTGCTATACGAAAAATTTGCGGCAGCGCCACAAAGGGCGGCGTTGAATTTGCATCAGGATTCACTGCCTGAATTTGAATAAGCGCAGGCTGATCGCCTGCGTTAGTAAACTGGATGGTCTTTTCATTTTTCGAACCATCAATAATTATCCGGGTGCCGTTTAGTACCACACTCGCCTGACACAGAGTGGCTGACAGCATCAGCAACAAAATAACGCTAGATTTAAACACAGGTTTCTCCTGCCCTCTTAAATAAAGAGGGCCTGATAGTTATGGATAGCTGACAGAATATTGGACGCTACTCAAAACTGTACCTGCACCAGCGCTTCCAGAGTCGCTGTAATATTCGACCGAAAAATTTTGTGATGCACTGGTACTTCCGCTCGCCAGCGTCATGCCGCTGACCGTCGCCGCACCGCCAGATAAATCGATCGCTTTATCACTACTATCCAGCAAACGCAGTGCCACGTTTTTCGCTGTTCCGGTATTCAGTAAATCACCAGTCGATGAAATATTGTTGCCGACCAGATTGATATTAATTGCCTGCGTTGATCCTGATGCCGGTGCAACACAACCGGTTAAGTTAATGGTAAAAGGCGTTTTTCCGGCGGTTGATTTTGCCGTACTCAGCGCGGTAGTGGAAACCGTTGGCAGCAGAATAATCGGGCTACCGGTTGCATCATTGACATTAACGTTACAGGTTTGTGCATTGACCTCGCCCTGAAAGCGAATGGTATTTTGTGATGCGGAAAAAGCATTAAAAGAAATAAAACTTGCACCGCATAAGGCAATTGTCATGCCGAGTGATAAAGACCTGGCTTTCATTGGTTCCCTCTTGTGATTCTGATTAATAAACATGCTCATTGGCGGCGAGAATCATAAGGGGCATGGGAGAGAAACTGTGTGTGAAGTGTTCTGACCTTATGTGAAGAAGGCTTTAGAAAACAAAAAATATATTTAAATTCAATATGATAATGTTAACCCTGTGTTGCTAAAAAGAGACATTTCATAAGATAACAACAGGCCAGGCCGTGCGCGCGACGACAGCGAACGCCACATTGACGACATCACTTTTCGCAAAGGTAAAGCGGTACCGGCCCAGAATAGAATACCCACGTCTGCAGGCCTATCCTTTTAATGACAAACGGAAATGTCGCCCCGACGGTAATGAAAAATGCCGGCAGCCACTTTTGTTGCTCCTCTAAAGACATTTGATTATCCGGTGAGGGTTCTATTAATGTTGATCGCGCAAGATACAGATCACCCTCGCGCTGATAAGTAAAACGGATAATTTTACTCAGGCTGATAACCTTATGCGCGCTATCGGTGAGTCGGCCCGTAATCGCAATAATACCCTGACCGTTTCGCATATCGTGAGAGGCGATCACTGAAAATGTCTCACCGCCTCTGATGTAATTAATGTTTGCTATACAATGGACAGAATCCTGTCGAAACATAAATACGACAATGCCTGCTGCTGTCATCACGATTACAGCTAACAGAAAGGTTAACTTCACCACTGACTCCTTATATAATAATACGAAACACAGTCCGGGGAGCCGAAAAGTGAAAGGGTATTTTTACACTGTAAAACTGAAATTCTTTCACCATTGGTGAACGCTGTAATAAAAATTTTTCGTCGCTCCGTACAACCGACTTTAATATCGACAGCGACTCGTGCCACCAGACTGTTATCCGCTTTTTCATTGCCATATATTTCGCATCCATTCATATCAAAGCGTTTAACAAAATCCATTTCCTGGCGGTAAAGTGAAAAGACCATGATGGCAAAACCACAAATCAGTATCGTCAACCCCGTCAGCCCTGTCACAAACAGATGACGGGGGGAAATCGCATAGCGATTTGCGCTTTTTCTGAGTGTTAATATAGCAGATTCAGGATCGCCGATCGGTTTTTTTGATTTTGGTTCAGAATGCGGCATGTCATTAATGAGGTTTTCTGAAATATTCTCATCATCCTGAATAACGGGCTGCGTCGTATTTGGCAAAACCTCATCTTCACTGGCCGAAGGTGAGAGCGGAATGCGCTGTTCTTCTTCCTGGGCACATTTACCAGCCACTGCTTCCTCATCAGAAATACGCTTTTCAGGCGCAGTCGTCGATTCCTCAATGAGGATTGCGTTTGAAAGCATAAAGCCGCGACGCGGAATTGTTCTGATCACGTCCTGGCGGATATCGCATGCCAGCAGCGCTTTTCTGATCAGGGAAATACTTTGATATAAGGCATTGGCACTGACTTCCATACCGAACCGGCGCCAGGCATATTGATAAAATGCTTCATGATCGACAATTTCGCCCTGGCGCGCGATCAGCAATTCAAAACAATAGGAGGCCGATGAGTGCAACTTCACCGTCTGATCATGACTAATAATTTCCCTTTTCCCAGGATAAAAAACCACATCGCTACCAATACCAATCTTTTTCATCTTATTACATCCGGGTATATCATTATTTCTATCTTAAGAACATTCCCTCAATATAAACCAGTTAAAAATATTGAACTTACATTTAACAGCAACACACAGAAGAAATGAAATAATATCAGTTTTTAAATACGTAATAATGTTACCTGAGAATTCAAAATCTCTTTTTTTGTTTTCTAATGTTACGCGCGTTATTTGGCTGCACGTGGTTTTTCACGAGCCATTATTTCTCATGTTCAGGTTAGAGAGGGCGCAAATAATATGAATAAAAAATAGCCATTAAAGGGGCGACGTCTTGTTCCTTCCCCGCCCTGGTATGAAGGTAAAAGCCTTAGAGCGGGCTCTGTTCGCCCAGCATTCCTTTCACAAGTTCAATACAGCGCAGGAAACGCGTATCGTAGTCTTCTTCCTGCACATGAACGAAATCGATGTGGTTTTCACCCAGCATCGAGATCAGCATGCTCTGGAACTCACGGCGATCCACAGAGCTGCCCAGGCTGCGCAATCCGTCCGCCACCCAGGGCACGTTATTCTCCAGCAAAATGACCAGGTCAAAGCGATACTCATCAATCATTGCCTGAACAAAAGGATGCTCGCGTCCCTCATACTTTTTGCAAAAGGCCTGGGTGGTGACAAAGTCGGTATCGATAAACGCCACTTTATTGGCATATTTCACCGCAAAATCGATGTACTGTGCATGGCCCAGCGCGATCTTATCGTAGTCAGAATACTGCAGTGCCATCTCATCGCCGCCCAGATGGGAAAAAACATAGTCACGGCCATATTCCCACGCACTGGACGTATTAAAGATGTTCGCCAGCTTGTTCACCAGCATCGACTTTCCGCTCGACTCACCGCCCAGAATGGCCACGGTGCGTACAAAGAAAGGCTTCACTTCGGTGGGAATATACTCCCAGAAGCGGAAGGGATCCTGACGAATCTGCGCGCCGCTGATATTCATAAACGATCGTTTTGGATCGATCAGTATCGTCTCAATGCCCAGGTGCTGTTGATACATTTCGGCATCGGGTGCTTCACTGGTATAGATGCAGTCTGCGGCAATTCCCTGCTCGTCCAGGAAGGTTTTCACCCCTGCACTCCACACATCCCAGCCGTGTGGATAGGGTTCAATGCCCTCTTCATCGAAGGCATGAATGCGAATATTTTTCTGGTACTTGAAGGTTTGCAGTAACCAACGCAGACGATCGCTAACGGTAGGCTGCTGCGACATGGCGCTGTTTTCAAACAGGCTCAGATCGCGCGGCTCGTCGTAGCCCATAATGATATGCAGCTCATCGACCTGACTACAGGCACGCTGGATCAGATAGATATGGCCGGTATGTAGCGGATAAAACTTACCAAATATCACCCCAATTTTTTTGTCGCGACGTGGAAACTCCAGACCGAGAAAACGGTGCAGGGCTTCCAGCTTTTGTGCACTGGGGCTTTTAATTTTCGCGTTAAGCAGTTGGCTTAAGTACCCTTTGGTCATGCCACTGGCATCGGCCACCTGTTGTAGCGTGTGGCCCTGCTGGCGAATGGCCGTTTTTAAATAATCAAACGCCGACATGTGGTGCCTCCTGCAAAAAATGATCAACGACGTGAGGACAGTTGTCCCTCACCGGCCCTTTTGCGCTACGGCAAAAGGGCATTGGGGAAAGCTTAAAGATCATCGAGAATCGCCAGCGCATCCGCCAACTTTTTCGCGCTGTAGACGCGCATGCCCTCAATCGGCTTTTTCGGCGCGTTACCGGCAGGCACAATCGCCCGTTTGAAGCCATGTTTAGCCGCTTCTGAAATCCGTTCCTGGCCGCTGGGCACCGGGCGAATTTCGCCGGCCAGCCCGACTTCGCCAAAGATAACCAGATCCTGCGGCAAAGGGCGATCGCGCAGGCTGGAAACCATTGACAGCATCAGCGCCAGGTCGGCGCTGGTTTCTGTGACTTTCACGCCGCCCACGACGTTGACGAACACATCCTGATCCGCCATTTGCAATCCACCGTGACGATGCAGTACCGCCAGCAGAATCGCCAGGCGGTTTTGTTCAAGCCCGACGGCAACACGACGGGGATTCCCCATCATCGAATGGTCCACCAGCGCCTGAATCTCGACCAGCAATGGCCGGGTTCCTTCCCACAGCACCATGACCGAACTGCCCGACGTAATCTCTTCACCGCGCGACAGGAAAATGGCGGAAGGATTGCTCACCTCACGCATGCCCTGCTCCGTCATGGCAAAAACCCCCAGTTCATTCACGGCACCAAAACGGTTTTTATGGCTGCGCAAGGTGCGGAAGCGCGAATCGGCATCGCCATCCAGCAGCACCGAACAGTCGATACAGTGCTCAAGGACCTTCGGCCCGGCCAGCGATCCGTCTTTGGTGACATGGCCCACCATGATAATCGCCACGCCGCGGGTTTTGGCAAAGCGCGTCAGATAAGCGGCGGTTTCGCGCACCTGGGCGACGCTGCCGGGTGAAGACTGGATATCGGCCATGTGCATCACCTGGATGGAGTCGATGACCATGATTTGCGGCGCTTCCTGCTCGGCGATCAGGCAGATCTGTTCGATGCTGGTTTCCGACAGCATGTTCAGGTTTTCAGTCGGCAAACCCAGCCGATGGGCGCGCATTGCCACCTGCTGTAAAGATTCTTCGCCGGTGACATACAGCGTTTTCATGTTCTGCGCTAAGCGGCACATGACCTGCAGCAACAAAGTGGATTTACCGGCCCCGGGATTACCACCAATCAAAATGGCACTGCCGGGCACCACGCCACCGCCCAGCACACGGTCAAACTCTTTAAAGCTGGTCGAGAAACGGGGCAAGGCTTCCAGGCTGATTTCGGACAGCTTTTGCACCCGACTGGTCCCGGCACTGCCCGCATAACCGCTGAGGCGCTCATTGCGCGCTGCAGCGGGTGAGGCGGCAATCCGTACCTCGGTAATGGTGTTCCAGGCGTGACAGGCGCTGCATTGCCCCTGCCAGCGCGGATAATCTGCGCCACACTCGTTACAAACAAATGCGCGTTTTGCCGCTTTGGCCAAAACAACTCCTCAGTTAACGCTCTTCGTGAATCAGGCTTCCGGTCAGGATGCAAAACACGCCCATTAAATCGGCATGGCGAATGGTGACGGCCGTTTGCTCATTGACCTTCGGTTTGGCGTGGTAAGCAATGCCCAGCGCCGAGGCTTTGATCATCGGCAAATCATTCGCCCCGTCACCCACGGCGACGGTTTGTTCTGGCGCAATCCCGAACCGCTTCGCCAGTTTTTTTAACGTCTCGGCTTTGTACTGGGCATCCACAATCTGGCCCAGCACTTCACCCGTGAGTTTACCGTCGCGGATTTCCAGTTCGTTAGCCGCGATGGACGACAGATGCAGCTTGTCGCGCAGGAACTCCGCAAAATAGGTAAAGCCGCCAGAGGCGATAGCCACCTGCCAGCCCAGCGCCTGCAATTTTTTGGTCAGCGTGGTTAAGCCTGGCATTAACGGCAGCTCATCGCGTACCTGTTTAAGAATATTGGCGTCGGCATCTTTCAGCTTGCCCACGCGCTGGCGCAGGCTGGCGGTAAAATCCAGCTCGCCGCGCATCGCCCGCTCGGTGACCTCTGCCACCTGCTCGCCGCAGCCCGCCAGTCTGGCTATCTCGTCGATACATTCGATTTGGATCGCGGTGGAGTCCATGTCCATGACCAGCAGGCCCGGCGTTTTCAGATGCGGGATTTTCCCGAGCGGTGCCACATCCAGCGCCAGATCGTGCGCCAGTTTGCTGGCAAACGGCGTCAGGGAACCTGCCAGACGAATCACCTGGTAGTCGTCTACGTTCCAGGCACTGACGATCACCATCGCGGCACCAAGCTGGTGCTGATAATCGGTCAAACGCTGTTTATCCAGGCCGCGACCATAGAGTAACCAGCCGGTTCGACCCGCACGATAGTCCAGCGGCATGACTTCGTCACCGCTGAGTGAAAGGGGCAACCCCGGCCAGAGAGAGACATCAGCAGGCAGATCGCACCAGGTAAGATGATTTGACATCAGGGCTCCTGTAGGAACAACAAAACCACGCAAGAGGCTACCTTGTCTGCGCTGCTTCTGGCAACATAATATCCAGGCTTTCTGTCGTAACGTGATTCGGATAATTAATGGCTAAAACCGCACTGAAATTTCGCTTACATCGCACGGTGATCGTTTTGATTTCGCTGGCGCTGTTAGTGGTGCTTATGCAAGGCGCATCCTGGTTTAGCCTTGGCCATCAAATGGCGCGTTCTGAACAGGCAGAAGAGCTGGCTCAAACGCTGACCCGCCAGGTGGCGTTCAGTCTTAAGCCCCTGATGGATAACAGCGAAGACAACCGCAGTCAGATTGAAGCCATTATTAATCAGATGACCGAAAACAGCCGTATTCTGGATGCGTCCGTCTATGCAGGCGATGGCAGCCTGGTGGCGCACAGCGGCGAAAATATTAACGTGCGCGATCGGCTGGCGCTGGATGGCAAACGCGCGGGAAGCTACTTCAATCACCAAATCGTTCAACCGCTCACCGGCGGCAACGGCCCCGCAGGGTTTCTGCGGGTGACGCTGGATACGCACGTGCTGGTCACCGAATCGCGTCAGGTGGATAACACCACGAATATTCTGCGCCTGATGATGCTGCTGGCGCTGGCGATTGGCATCATCCTCAGCCGTACGTTACTGCGTGACCGCCGCACGCGCTGGCAGCAGTCTCCGTTCCTGCTCACGGCCAGTACGCCTGTGAAAGAGGATGATGATGAGGACGAGAAAAAGGACGATACCGCAAACCCCTCGGTCTGACGCGACGGCCCGGCGCGGTTTACTTTACCGCCTGCCAGACATTGCTCTCATGCCTCACCAACCCACTCGATGAAAAAAGGCCCGTCTTAAGGGCCTTTTGCTTTCCAGATCCGCGTAACGCGCCAGGATCAGCCTTTTAGCAGCGCTTCCAGCTCGGATAACGTATTCACCCGCCAGTCCGGTTTGATCGATTCGGGCAGCGGGCGCGAGCCGTGGTCGATCCAGCAGGTTTTAACGCCCGCATTCATGCCGCCGAGGATGTCTGATTCTGGCGTATCGCCAACCATCAACACGCGATCGCGTTGCGGATGTCCCATCTGTTCGAGCGCATAGTCAAAAATCCTGGCGTCAGGTTTAGGCACGCCCACTTCTTCTGACACCACCAGTGCAGAGAAGTACTCGAGAAAGCCGGTACGCTCCAGACGACGCTGCTGCAGCGCGGTAAAGCCGTTGGTGATGATGCCCATTTTGACGCGGCCGTGCAGCAGCGTCATCAGGCTGACTGCACCCTCGAGCGGCAGACAAATTTCCGCCATGGCTGACAAAAAGCCATCGTTAAGGATCGCCGGTGCCACGCTGAGTTTCTGCCCCCAGCCGACAAAACGGCGGGTCTGGAGCTCCAGTGCAGACAGCTGGCCATTTTGATACTCCACCCAGAGTGGCTTGTTGACCGCCTGGTAATCCGCAAAATCCTGGTCGGTGAACTGCACATCGTATCCGGCAAACAGACGTTGCAGGCCGGCAAACGAGTCAAAGTGAAACAGCGTGTCATCCGCATCAAACAGGATGCAATCCCAGTTATCTAACATCAAAACTCCTCAGAAACGGCTACAGCGTGAGCGCCATGATCAGTGCATCTTCACGGCCGCTGGCGGTGGGATAATAGTGGGGACGGCGGCTGACCTGGTTGAAATCCAGCTGTTCGTACAGCGCGATGGCGGGTGCATTTGACGCACGCACCTCCAGCCACAATGTCATGACATCGCGCGCAATCAGTTGATCGATTAAATGCTGCAGCAGCGCCCGGCCAAGGCCGCGCCGCTGATAAGCCGGGTCGACAGCAATATTAAACAGCGACGCTTCATCCAGAACCACCTGGGTGATCGCGAAGGCGGCCATCTGGTTATCGACATCCAACCGCAGATTCAGAAAACGTTCGCCCTGATTGCTGTTAAAGGTCTCTTCGCGCCAGGGGAATGCATGGCTGCGACATTCAATAGCAAAGGCCTCGGGAATCGCGTCAGGCGTGAGGAAAGAAATGGCTGTCATGTTCACACATCTGTTGCCAGAGCGCGCGCCGGGCGGCACCGCTGCTAAGCAGTTCATTAAAAGAAGCGCTGGTTAAGGCAACGCCATTAAAGGTTTGTTCGCTCTCAACGCCCAATAGCCAGCCCGCGCAGTTGAGCGTTTCCGGCAGCATTTGCAGCTGGTCAGGCGTCACAGTCATCACCTGCGTCGGTTTAAGACTGAGCGTGTGCAGGACATCACGCAGGATGGGTTCCTGCAAACCTGGCGGATTCTCCGCCACAATAATCAGCTGCGTATCCGGCAAAAGCCGTACGGCGATCTCGCCCTGGAGCACGCGCGGGCGGCGCAGTTGATACTGCGTAATCCCCATTTGCTGTAAAAGCCAGTCGCGCCTGGACGTCATGATATACCTGCTTTGCTCGCTGAATGCGACGCTATGCTAGCAAACCCATCGAACATGCGCCAACAAACCACTATAATCTCCGCTCAGATCTTACAGGAGCCCTACATGTCTGCTTTTACCCCGGCCAGCGAAGTCATTCTGCGCCACAGTGATGAATTTACCGCCCGCCACGTTTTATTTGCTGGCGATCTGCAGGATGACCTGCCCGCACAGCTTGAGACCGCCTCTTCACGCGTGCACACTCAGCAATATCATCACTGGCAAAACCTGAGCCGTCGTATGGGGGAACAGGCGCGTTATGGACTGGTCGCTCAGGCAGAGGATGTTCAGGGCTGCGATACGCTGGTTTACTTCTGGACCAAGAACAAACCGGAAGTGCAATTCCAGTTACAAAATCTGCTGTCTCTGCTGCCGGTTGGCTGCGATGTCTTTGTGGTAGGTGAAAACCGCAGCGGCGTGCGCAGTGCGGAAGGGATGCTGGAGCAGTGGGTGCCCCTGGAAAAAATCGACAGTGCACGCCGCTGTGGTCTTTATCATGGTCGTCTGGAGAAGCAGCCTGCCTTTGATGCCTCGGCCTTTGGTAACAGCTACCAGCTGGATGATCTGACCGTTCATACGTTACCCGGCGTATTCAGCCGCGACGGTCTGGATGCGGGCAGCGCATTACTGCTATCCACGTTCACGCCGCACACCAAAGGGAAAGTGTTGGATATCGGCTGCGGCGCAGGCGTGATCGCCGCGTCGTTACCGGCGCATTCACCTAAAGTGCGCCTGTGGCTGTGTGACGTACATGCCGCCGCCATCGAGGCCAGTAAAGCCACGCTGTCCGCTAACGGCCTGGAAGGCGAAGTCTTTGCCAGTAACGTCTTTTCCGACGTGACCGGGCGCTTTGACATGATTATCTCTAACCCGCCGTTCCATGAAGGCACGCAGACCAGCCTGGATGCCGCCCAAACGCTGATCCGGGGTGCCGTTAAGCACCTGAACAGCGGTGGAGAGCTGCGCATTGTCGCGAACGCCTTCCTGCCTTATCCCCAGGTGCTGGACGAAGCCTTTGGCAATCACGAAGTGCTGGCGCAAACCGGCCGCTTTAAAGTTTATCGTGCGGTTTACGGTCGCGGTGCCAAAGCCCGTTAATACCTTTTCTCTGCCTTTTTCGCCGTTTTAGCGCGTCGCCAGGCTGAAAACGTTGCTTTTTGCAGCGATCGTTTCCGTCTGGCGAAATATGTGTTGACGCATTGAGTAAAATCTCTAAAATGCGCCTCCGTGGTTGTAATACGGTAACGTATTGCGGGTATGCGAAGGTGGCGGAATTGGTAGACGCGCTAGCTTCAGGTGTTAGTGTCCTAACGGACGTGAGGGTTCAAGTCCCTCTCTTCGCACCAAAATCACATATTTCATATCGCGAGCACTGCGCGAAGGTGGCGGAATTGGTAGACGCGCTAGCTTCAGGTGTTAGTGTCTTAACGGACGTGAGGGTTCAAGTCCCTCTCTTCGCACCATTGCGGTGATATGAAAAGACAACTCGATGCGAAGGTGGCGGAATTGGTAGACGCGCTAGCTTCAGGTGTTAGTGTCTTAACGGACGTGAGGGTTCAAGTCCCTCTCTTCGCACCAACGTTGTCATTCCCACTCTATTATCCCTGCATTTTCCTTTCCCTTGCGTTACCCGTTTCACTCCCCGGACAGACTACAGCCCGCTGAATTTGAAGCCTGTTGCCGCAATGCCGCCTGCCAGCGCGAGACAGGAAGGCAGCAATACATAGTGCCGCATGCGCTGATTAAACAACATAAGCAGGGTGAGCAATAACGCGATTAACATCACGATGCGCCACTGCTCAAAGGTAGGCTGCCATGCTGTTATTACCGGTATTGCCGCACATGCCAGCATACTTCCCCATGCACTATCCAGTTTGATACCGCGCATTACCTTCCCCCTGACCACCTGTGAGCCGTTTTAGTCAATCCGATATGATAACCATTCCCATTAGCATATGATAATAATTCTCAACTTTCAGCTTGTTTTTTTACAGGCGGGCGGGAAGATGACAGCTAAACAAGAAAATGTTAAATTGCAACCGATTACACTTTTTATAACAGCAATATAATGCCTGTCGACCGGCTGAAATCCTGCGCCGGTTTTTGCTTTGTTATTTCAGGGCCGTCACGAGTATGAATAATGAAAATAGAATCTTATGATGAATTGAAACACAGCAAATACCGCCTCTCGTTGATGCTCTTTTTGTTTTTAAACGCATCCGTTTCGCTATTTTGTCTGCTCCCTTTGGCCGAAAATAATGAAACACAAATCACCGTGCCGGTGATGATGGTGGCGTTCTTTAGCCTGACCATGCTGAGCACGTGTTTAATAAAAACTAAACTAAAATTACCGCTGTTAAATCCCGTCGCGCTCATCCTGGGCGGGCTATGGGCATGGCATATTCAGTATCGCTATCATTCTGTTTTAATTGACGATGGCGGTTTTTTGATTGTCAGTCTGCTGTGCGTTTTTTTTATCAGCGCCATTGCACTGAGCGATTATTTGGTCGCGTTTTGCCTGCACATAACCCCTTCCATGTTAACAGTGCTCATGCTGGATCACGGGCAACATCTGCCGTTGATTTTATTGACGATTGCCTTACCCTTGATTGGCTTTTCATTGCAACATCTGATGCGACGCCGTTCGGAAGACTTTACGCTGCGCTTAATGTATCAATTGTATGAAGAAAAAGAGTCATTCAGCGATCTCAGTATGCTCGATCCCTTAACAGGCTTATATAACCGACGCGGACTGAAAAATCGCCTTGATAACATTCTGGATAATCATGTCGGCAGTCATTATGTGTTGCTGTTAGATATCGATCACTTTAAGGCTTACAACGATAATTATGGTCATGCGATGGGTGATCAGGCGCTGGCACGCGTTTCGGTTGCCATTCGCGATGCGGTACGCTCACGCGATGTGGTAACACGTTACGGCGGAGAAGAGTTTTTAGTATTAATGACCAACGTCAATGCATCAATCGCTATGAAGCTGGCGGAAAGAATTCGCCAATATGTGGTGAATCTGGAAATTCCCCATTTGTTTAATGAGCGCGTTTCGACGCATGTCACCATTAGTGCAGGTATTGCGCCGATTTACGACAATGAATTTGATCAGGCCGTTGCCAATGCTGATCGCGCATTATACGTCGCAAAAAATCGGGGGCGAAATACGATTCTGGCCTGGGAAGATCTGCCCGGTGTTCCCAGCCCCGCGACGAGTGACGTCATATAAGTGCGTGCCGGATAGCCATGTTATCCGGCGGCACTTAGTGAAAACAGGAAGAGATAAAACCGTGCCAGCCCCTTAGCGCCCTCTCGTTTTGCCTCCGCCCTTCCCCAGCCCTCTCGCCGCTATGCATTCTGTTACCTATTCTTTCTCTCTCTCGTTTACACCGCTGCGGGCTTGTGGCAATTTTTACGCCTTCAATTAGCATGGAGAGAAAAATGAGCCTGGAGTCTGTACGCCAGTTTTTTGCCGAGCGTGCGCCGGAAATCGACATCATTGAGATGCCTTACAGTACGGCAACGGTAGAAATGGCGGCTCGCGTTCACGGTGTGGCGCCGGGACAAATCGCCAAAACCCTTTCCCTCAAGGTCAAGAATGAGGTGATCCTGGTGGTGACCCGTGGCGATGCGCGGCTAGACAACCGCAAACTCAAAGCCGTCCTGGGTGCCAAAGCGCGGATGTTAAGCGTGGACGAAGTGATCAACTGGACCGGGCATCCGGTTGGCGGGGTTTGCCCTTTTGGCCTGGAAAATCCGGTCACGGTATATTGTGATATCTCGTTAAAAAGCTTTGATGAAGTGTTGCCCGCCGCGGGCGCGGTTCACAGTGCCGTACGCATTTCGCCGCAGCAGATGGCTGAACTTACTGCGGCAAAATGGGTAGACGTCTGTGAAACGCGTTAATGTGTCTGCTTTGCCATCGCGCCGGAAATTTTAATTCCGCGCGTTTCGCGGCCAAAGGCGACAAAAACACAAATCAATACGGCCACGGTTCCCGCTACGATGGCCATACCGAGCCCGTAGTTGCCACCGTGCGCTTCAGCAATACGTGACTGCAGCGTCGCGTTGACGGACGCAATGAGATTACCTAACTGATAAACAAAGCCGGGCAATACCGCTCTTGCATTCCCCGGCACCAGTTCGTTCAGGTAAGTCGGTATCACGCCCCATGCGCCCTGCACCATAAACTGCATCAAAAAGGCACCAAGACCAATAGCCCATGAACCGCTGGAAAAGGCCCACAGCGGCAGCACCGGCAGCGTCAGCAATGCGGCGATAATAATGGCTTTCTTGCGGCCAATACGTTCAGACAGCGTGCCGAAGAAGATGCCACCCAGCATAGCGGCAATGTTATAGCTGATGGCAATAATACTCACGGTGTGGGCATCAAACTGGTGCTGCACTTTCAGGAAAGTCGGGTAAAGATCCTGCGTACCATGACTAAAGAAGTTAAAGCAGGCCATTAACAGCACCATGTAGATGCAGATTTTCCAGTGCTGGCGCAGTATCGGCATCAGTGCGCTGCTCTCTTTGCGCTCACGTGCCGCCAGCCACACGGGCGATTCAGGGACGTTGAAATAGATAAAGGGTAACAGCAGAATCGGAACAGCCCCGATGAGGAACATGCCGCGCCAGCCCACCGCATCAAAAAATAAACCAAAGACGATGGATGCAAGCAGGTAACCGCACGGATAGCCGGCCTGGAAAAGTCCCGACATCAGACCGCGGGAGCGATCGGGAATGGTTTCCATTGCCAGCGAAGAGGCTACGCCCCAAATGCCGCCCATGGCTATACCATAGAAAATGCGGAAAGCCAGAAATGCAGCGAAGGTCGGTGACCAGGCAGACAGCAGTTCGAACACGGAGAAAAAGACAATGTTCAGCATTAAGATCGGCTTACGGCCATATTTCTCCGCCATCCGCCCAAACAGTAGCGCGCCAATCGGGCGCACCGCCAGCGTTAGCATAATGGCGACGGACACATCGGTGACAGAATTGTGGAAGTACTGAGCAAGGTTACTCAGTACAAACACCAGAATAAAAAAATCGAATGCGTCCAACGTCCAACTGGCAAAACAGGCGAAAGCAACGTTGCGCTGGGTCGATGTCCAGTCAAGCATACACGTCTCCTCTGTGAGACACTCTGGCGCATCGCCCATAACGTTCCTGGCCGCTGTCGGAGAGTGATGTAATTGTTAATCAAATGTATACATCATGTTCTAGAGGAGAGCGTACCGCGCAATTGTCAGGCAGTGGATCAGGCTGTAAGAAAGCGTGTCTGACGGCAGAGAATCCAGGCGACGAATCGCCTGGGTTTTACTCGGGAAGGTGGTTAAAGGCCTGCTCAATGATTGACAGCAGGAGCGCGTTATCCACACTGTGCAACACATGCACCAGCGCGCCGGCGTCAGGCGGAATACCCACGTCCAGACGCAGTGGTTGCCGATAGCGCCAGGTTTTACCGCGCGTCGCGCCCGGACGAAGCTCAATATCAACACGGTAGTCCGTTCCCCATGCCACGCGCTGATTAAGCAGCCAGGCGACGACCAGCGCATCATGGATCCAGCATCCGGCCAAGCGACGGGTTTGCATTGAGTAGTCGATCCAGGGCTGCAAGGTGTCATGCACAAAGCGCGTCAGCGGATGTTCGCGACAGGTCATGCGCGTCAGATCGTCCTGAGTCAGCAGCGTTTGCGTGGTGACATCCATGGGGACCAGCGTAATGGCGGCGCCGCTGTGTAATACCTGATGAGCAGCTTCCGGATCGATGCCGAAATTGGTGTCTTTGATGTAATCATCCAGCGCAAAAACGCCGCCCATAATCACTATCTCTGCCACCGATTCCGCCATGTCCGGAAAACGCTGCATGGCCAGCGCCACATTGGTGAGTGGGCCAATCGCAATCAGCGTGATTTCGCCGGGGTTATCGCAGATGAGTTGCCCCATCGCCTGCGCGGCATCCGTTGCATCAGCCTCTAACATGGCAGGCTGAGGAACGCCCTGCCAGAGTGACAGCAGATTGAGCTGTTCAACCCGCTTGTCCAGCACAGCGCGCCAGGGGCCGGGATCTTCACACAATGCCTGACGGGCACCCTGCACGACAGGCACGGCACAGCCCAGCCGTGTCACCAAATCTTTGGCGACCCGCGCACCGACATCACTCGGCGTATTCCCTGCTACGGTGGTAATTAATTCTAACGACAGCCCTGGTGAGGCTAATGCCAGAGAAAGTGCAAGGCCGTCATCCGTGTTCGCCCCTGCAATACCATTCCCCGGATCACAATCAATAATCAGTCTTTTCATTATTTGGTTTATTTACTCTGGCCTGTGATGGCCGACAGCCACAAGATTCACCAATTTCAAGATGGTGTGGAAACGATTCAATGCGTGCCTCGCCATTCCACTGTTTCAACATATGGATAGCGCAGCGTGCCATCTCTTTTACCGGCTGACGCACGGTCGTTAATGCCGGAACGTGATAGGCAGACTGTTCTGTGCCATTAAAGCAGACCAGCGCGACATCTTTCGGCACGCGAATGCCGTGCTGACTCAAGGCGCGGATACAGCCAATGGCCTGGCCTTCGTTACTGGCAAACAGCGCGCGGGGCAGCTTCTGGCTGGCTATCATGCGTAGCGTTGCCTGATAACCGCCCTCACGGGTATAGGTAGTGGGGAAAATCAGTGATTCATCTATCTGTACATTGTGCGCCTGCATCGCGTCACGCCAGCCCTGAATACGATCCTGGGCATTGAGCATATCCAGCGGTCCGCTAATCATGCCGACCTGCTGATAACCATGGCTCAGCAAATGTGCGCACACCTGAAAGGCGGCTTGTCGCTCATCCACCCGTAACATGCTGACCCCGGGCTGCGCTTCAACCCGATCAAGCATAACCAGCGGTGTCCCGCTGGCTGTGATGATATCAATGAAAGGATGGCGATCCACGCTGTTATAAAACAGGCCGTCGACCTGACGATTCAGTAGCCCCTGAATCAGCTCCAGCTCCCGTTTGCGATCGTCGCCTGCATCACCAAGCAGCATTACATGCCCGTGATTGAGCGACTCCTGCAGCAGCATGTGCGCCATCGACGCGACAAAGGGGTTGCTGATATTCGGCACCACCAGCCCAAAGGTTTTGGTGTGGCCTGACGCCAGGGCGCGGGCGGCGGCATTCGGGCGATAGCCGGTTTGCTTGATGGCGGCAAGCACCCGCTGACGGGTGGCATCCGCGACCGGGCGTGGTCCGTTATTAATGACGTAACTGACCACGGCAACCGAGGTCCCTGCGGCTTTTGCCACGTCGTTGCGCGTGACCGTCGTTTTTACCGGTTTCGCCACTTCGCCCTCCTCATCTAATGCCGCTTGCCATGTAACTTCATCGTATTCAGATGGCGTCCTCTGGCAGATTAAGATCGCGCCCGCGCGTTTCCGGTGCCACAAAGGTAGTCAGGAAACCAATGGAAGCCATCGCAGAGAAATAGATCGCAATGGACCACCAGTGCCCGGTGTACGACAGCATCGCCGCCGCCACCAAAGGTGCAGTGCCACCTGAAATAATCGAGCCCAGCTCTTTGGCCACGGCCATCTTAGTATAACGGTGGTTCACGCCAAACAGTTCCACGCCCCAGGCCGCCTGAACGCCAAAGATGCCCAGAGAAGCCAGCGCCATTCCCACCACGATAACCGGGATAACAATCGCAGGTTCGCGCGTATCCAGCAGCGTAAAGGCTGGCCAGGCATAAATCATCAGCAACAGGCAAAAAACCCGATAAACGACCCGGCGACCGAAGCGGTCTGACAGCCAGCCGGCCAGGGGAATAATCAGGAAGCCGAGCAGCGAGGCAATAAAGACCGCCGTGGTCGGCACGGATTTATCGACCATCAGGACCTTAGCGACATACCCGACGATAAAACCCTGCGCCAGATAAGAGGGACCGTTTTCGCCAATACGTAAGCCGACCATGGTCCAGAAAGCACGGGTACGCTGAAAGAAGGGGCGCGTATCAACCGTCTGATGCTGCGTGGCGATAAGGTTCGCCCGCTCCGCTTCCAGTTGCGCTTTCTTGCGCTCGAACACCGGGGTTTCCCGCAGGTTGCGGCGGATCCACAGTGCCACAAGGGCAATGACGGCGCTGCTCAGGAAGGGAATACGCCATCCCCATTCCAGCAGGCTTTGTTTATCCATCTGCACCACCAGCAGCCAGACAAGCGATGCCAGCAGCGTGCCGCTGTTAGAGCCGAGGGCGATAACGGAAGACACCAGGCCACGCCGCTTAACCGGCGCATATTCTCCCAGCATCACGGTTCCGCCGGAAAGCTCAGCGCCTGCGCCAAACCCCTGACTGAAACGTAGCAGAACCAGACAGGCAGGCGCCCAGATGCCAATGGAGGCGTAGCTGGGAATCAAGCCGATTAGGGTTGTGGATGCGCCCATCAGAATAATGGTGGTTACCATGACGACTTTGCGACCTTTTCGATCGCCCAGCCAGCCAAAAAATAACGCGCCGATGGGGCGGGCAACAAATCCAACCGACCAGGTTGCAAAACTGGCAAGCAGCGCCATGGCGGGGGTTTGTTCAGGAAAGAAAACATCACCGAAGATAATGCCGGCGGCGAGGCCATAGAGTGCGAAATCCGCGTACTCCATTGCCGTCCCTAACCAGCATGAAACCGTCGCGCGCCAAAAATCTTTGCGGCCGGCTGGGGTAGTAAACCGCTCATCAGCGGCAGAGGTGGAAGGCTGTGCTGCCTGCTGCGTAACGGAGTGCTGTGCCGTCATAAACGCTGTCCCTTGAAAATATGCAGATCGATAAATGCCATTCCGAGAGACGGTTCCCTGACTACGAGCAGAACGCCCCGGTGGCGACATTCAGTTGGCTAACCATGATGAAAGGAAAGTTAAAGATTCCCTGGTGTTGGAATCCGCAGTATCGCGAGCTTCGCCGCTGTATATTTCAGCGGTCGTATTAATCTGGCGAATGTAACTTGATCCTCGATCGGCCTACCGTGCATCGAGCACCGTGAGCAATCACTGGAAGCTAGTGTATCTACGCGCGTAGATAAATCAATAGCCTTTGAGAAAATTTGTTAGATTTCCTTCACTATCAAGCTTCATTAATATGCCATTTTAAGCGCAAAATCAGGCGGTTAATCCCGACCCGGCGCACAAAAAAACAGCATACACCGGAACCAGAGGCACTTTTCTTTTAACATTAAGCCAAACTGGCTGTCTGACCCTTTCATCGCTCTGATGTTGTCGCACATTGGTGTGACTGCCTGATGACAGCACAGGCAGCGATTGCCACATACCGCATCCTCAGATATACCTGACTGGCGCATAAACCGGAGAACGCCGTTAAATCATTATGACCATTATCCTAATGCGACATGGTAAACCTGACCACCCTTTTGCCGGACGTTTAAGCGCACAGGGGCTGGCAGACTGGTGTGAAGCCTATGATCTGTCACTGGTGAGCGATGGCCCGCCCGATCGCAGCATCAGCATCGCCAGAAAAGCGGCGGTTGTGGTCTGCAGTCCTCTGCCCCGCGCCCACTCTTCGCTGGAGCGCCTCGGACTGCATCCCCATCACGTTGATGCGCTGTTCAGTGAAGTCGGTATTCCTTTGCTCCGGGCTGATCGCATTCAGTTACCCACCTTTGTCTGGCAGGCCATCCTGCGCGCCATGTGGTTTTGTGGCTATGCCGGGGAGACCGAGTCGCTGCAGCATGCGCGCGCCCGCGCCTCGCGTGCCGCCGATCGCCTGATCGCCCTGTCGCAGCAGGGTACGGTTTTGCTGCTGGGGCACGGCATTATGAACAAGATGATTGCCCGTGAATTGCGTAAGCGCGGCTGGCAGGCGGAAAAACACGCCAGCAGCCGCCACTGGAGTTCGGCCATCTACCATCGCCCCTTTATTTAACCAATTTGAAAGTAGCTCAGCGTTTCGTAGCCAGCCCCCACCTCGGTTGTCGCAAGAACGGTTTTCTGTACCAGATCAATGACGCTCAGCGTCCGGTTATCATCATGGGTGATCAACAGCCGTTTCTTGTCCGGACTGAAACAGCCATCCAGCGGCTGGTGAGTCAGCGCTATATGCCCCAAAGGATTCAGTAATTCATCAAAAAGCGTGACGATGGGTTCCTGGTGCCCGATCGCCATCAGATACTCGCCATCCGGACTAAAGCGAACCTTCTGACAGGGCTGTTGATGGCCAGGAAGCGCCAGCCGCTGGCGGATTCGATGGCTCTGGCGATCGACGACATAGAGCAGCGGCACATCGGCGGCGCTGGCGATGAGATAGGGATGCCTGGGTGATGCAGTAAGGCCTGAAACCGGGCCGGGCATCAGGATGGTATCAATGACTCGCCCTTCCGCTTCGCACAGGTCAACGACGGTAATGGTGGCATCCTGCTCATTGTCGGTAAAGAGCTTGCGGCCGCTGGGCGAAAGCGTCAGGCGATGGGTATTATCAAGCGGAATGGGAATCGTCTTTTCAACGCGGTGGGTAAGGGGATCGATCACCACCACGACAGTAGGATTTTCACAGCACAGATACACTTTGCCGTCGCGCCCTAACTGACCGCTGTGCGGCGCTTGTGACGGTGAGAGGTCGATATAGTCATTAATCGCCCGCTGTCGTAAATCAATGACCGCCACTTTATGGCCAGGATGAGGCGCATCGCCTTGCATATCGTCACCGTACAGAGGGAGAAAAGCCTTTTCCCAGGGCGCGAGCATCAAAAGCTCGTGCAGTCGCGTTGGGATAACGTCCACGGCCTGGCTGACGTCAAAGGTGTCAGGATCGAGAAACAGCGCCCGTCTGGTTTGCCTGTCAATCGCCAGTAATCCTCGAGATTCAAACGGCATGTCATCTCCTTTTCGTCTGTATAGCTAAAGCGTAGACAATGACTGTCAGGCTGCGCGCATCTGTAAATTCATTAATCATGCTGAATATTTCACTTATCTCGATTCCGCACTGATGCTCATACTCGCGCACTGTTTATGGGTTTCATGACAGAAAAACGCCCACTCTGTCGATATAAAGATATTGCCATAGCGGAATAAAACATTAGCGTAAATAAATATTTATTTTTATTTCAGGCGAATGCTTATTTCCGTTTTATCCTAAAGTTTCCATCAGGAATAGCGAATTGTTGAATTGTGTTCTATTAAATAAATGAGTCGCGGCCGCTCACGTCACGCTTGTGCACAGAAACTGTCGTGGCTCGCCATCGAACCATCACCAGGGAAATACAATAAAAATTGCGCAGCGCAGCATGTCTGCGTTTATGGCGGTTTATATACGGGATGACAGCTTAAGCCCTTATTTTGCCGACTGGCATAAACACTATAATCAAAATAACAGGTGAAACATGAATTCACACCGCCGTTCCTTGCATCATCTCTGGCGTCAATGGGAAAAACTTGCTTTCACCAGCCGCATGCTGTGGACGATTAAACAACACCGGGCCGTAAGCGCGCCTGAATACGATCCTACGCTGGAACAGGACGTGCTGCTGGAATCCGTACCTAAGACCCTGCCTGCCATTGCTAAAAAAGTCTGGCTGTACTGGCCCGGCGACCGGCTACCTGCTTCCGTTGCCCTTAACGCCAGTAAAATTTGCCGTGATAATCCGGATCATGAGATCCACCTGCTTACCCCTCAGACGCTGGGACAGTGGCTGCCGGATGTGCAATTTGTCTCTTCCGATCTGACTCCGCAGCTAAAAAGCGACATCATCCGGCTGGAGCTATTATTACGCTACGGTGGCATCAGCATCGACTGCAACACGTTGCTGTTCGAGGATCTTGCCTGGGTCCATCAGGCCCAAAGCGACCGCCCCATGGATGTGCTGGGATATTATCGTCAGCAAAACACAGTTAACCCACTCAGACCGATGATTGAAACCGGCTTTATCGCGGCGCCTGCTCAAAACCCCTTTATTCGTGAATGGCTGAAACAACTGGCCCCGGTAAAATACGTGGGGAGACAAAACTATCTGCTGGAGTTAATGAAACGCAGTGATTTCCCTGCAGTGCAACAGAATCTTAGCAACCCCGGTGACGAACTCACGGCGCTGGCACATCAGTTGGCTATGGATGAGCATCGTCGGGTTAATACCAGGTTACGTAAAGCGGAAGCCAGCGTCGGCTATTATCAGCAGGTGCATGCTGGCAGCAACGATGCCTGTGTGCGCTCTGTTCTGTTTCAGCAGCGTCCGCTCACGCCGCCGCCGGTCATCCGGCTCAGTGACAGTGCGCGCGCGCACCTCGATTTTAACCTGCGGTTACGCTTTTACAATCGTGCCAGCCTGGTCGGGGAAGCGATGCACGACAGCCCATCCTCTCCCGCCAGACTTTCAGCGCCGCAGGAACAACGCGCGTAATCCGCCCCTGCCCGGCCGTTTCATTAGAAATCGCCGGGCACTTCGCCCCTGTTTAACGTGGAATTGACTGTACTGTGAGTCTGCAGCCAAATCTGCGCAGAGATGTTGCAGCCTGATGACAGCCACTATAGATTGAGTCAAAAATCCATGGAATGTCCCCCTGTTGATAAGAGACATATTCATACGATAAGAGGATTTGACGTTGTCTGAATTCGTGTCAGTGATACTTTTTCTGACCGCGATTGCTGTTTATTCCTGTAAAGCAGGCCGAAGCAGAATCTGGTTTTCCCTCACCTTGTGCTTGTTAATGCTGTTCGTGCTGCTCAACGCCACGCTGTTCGCCAGTAATTATTTTACCGGCGACGGCATTACTGACGCAGTAGTGTATACCTTAACGAACAGCCTGACCGGTGCGGGCCTGAGTAAATACGTTGTGCCCGCCCTTGGGCTGGTCATCGTGCTGTTTTTACTGTTTTGTGCCCTGTCATGGCTGCTGCGCCGCCGTGAGCGGCCCTTTCATTCAGGCTGGAGCCTGGTGGCTTTTGCCTGTGCCGCCGGCGCGGTACATACAACGCCAGCCTTTCAGCAAGTGAGTTCTCTCATTACCTCGCACTCACTGCGCGAAAACTCCGACTTTGCCACCGTCTATAAAGTCCCGAAAAAGCGCATTGCGCAGCCCGCACTTAACGTGGTGTATATTTATGCTGAAAGCCTGGAGCGGACCTACTTCGACCCGATTGCCTTCCCTGGACTGGCCCCCGAACTCAGCCGGGAAAAAGAGCAAAGCATCGACTTCACCCAGACCGAGCAGCTTCCCGGCACGGATTACACCATTGCCGGTATGGTCGCATCGATGTGCGGTATCCCGCTTTTTGCCCCTTTCGACGGAAATGCTTCCGCCTCCCTTTCCAGTTTTTACCCACAGAACGTTTGCCTGGGCGATATTTTAAAAAATTCCGGTTATGAAAACTGGTTTATTCAGGGCGCTGACCTGCGCTTTGCGGGTAAAGATGTCTTTTTACGTTCTCACGGCTTTGACCCTGCGCGCCTGTTCGGTTCGCAGGAACTCAAAGACAAGGTTAGCGATCCGACCTACCGCAACAACTGGGGTTATTACGACGATACCGTGTTGGACGAGGTGTTTGAAACCTATGAGGCACTTTCGCGCCAGCAGAAACGTTTTGCGCTGTTTGCGCTCACGGTGGATACGCATCATCCTGATGGGTTTATTTCCCGAAGTTGCCAGCGCAAAAGTTACAGCTATGCGGGCAAGCCAAATCAGTCGTTCAGCGCCGTATCCTGCTCGCAGGAGCATATCGCACGCCTGATTGCCCGTATTAAGGCTTCACCCTGGTTTAAGAATACCGTGATTGTGGTGGCATCCGATCATCTGGCCATGAACAACACGGCGCATCCCTTTCTGATCAAGCGTCCTCGTCACGATCTGTTTATGGTGATCCGTGGCGATCAACCGCAGGCAGAAGTGATAGATATGAAACGCAGTACACTGGATAACGGCGCGACGTTACTGGATATTCTGGGCGGCGACAATGCGATAGGTTTGGGACGTAGCAGCCTGTCCGCAGTGTCGTTGTCGAGCCAGTTTGAGGATATGAAAACCAAAGTGTTGAGCTGGAAAGCCGATATCATTCAGCTGTGGAACTTTCCCAAAAAGATCGACAGCATCACGCTGGATCAGACGAAAAACACGCTCAGCTTTTCCGGGGCCAGCTTTGCCTTGCCCATTCTGCTGCGGGTGACGGAGAAGCATGTAGAGCCACTGCCTGAGGGGGAATATTCGGCGCCTTTACGTTATCAGCTGGCCGACTTTACCTCGGCGGAAAAGTTTGTCTGGGTCGATCGCTGCTTTAAAATTGCCCGTATCTGGCAACCGGCGCTGGCCCTGTCCAGCGACTGGTGCCTGGCAATGGGCCAGCTCGCGGGCCATCCCTCCGTCATGCGTATGGATACCCCCCTGTGGAAAGGAAAGGTGCAGTTCCCGGCAGGCCCCCAGAACGATGCAAACTATCAACATGCCGTGGCGCAGCTGCGCATCGACGATAATGCGATTCGTTATGATGCCGACAGCTTTCTGTTCGCGGTTCCCGGCGCACCCGCAAGCGTGAAGCAGTTCAGCGGCCTTTCCCGTACGGAAAACTGGGGCCGCTGGTCAAACGCCAATCTTGCCCCGGAAGTGACCATAGAATTCGTTAACCCTTTGCCCGCCAGATTTGATCTGGTGATTACCGCTCGCGCCTATGGCCCCAATGCGCACCGACCCACAAGGGTGCAGGTAGGCGACACAAAACAGCCCCTGATGCTGGGAGAAGAAGCATCAACCCAGACGCTGCGTTTTGATAACACTCGCGGAAGCCGTCGGTTAACGTTTACCCCACCAGAGCCGCAACTCAGCAATCTTAACAACATCGCAGGTCAGGACCCACGCAAACTCGGCATCGGTCTGATTACGTTAAAGGTTATCCCCGTTCCCTGATGTTTATTCACGATGACGGTTAGCCCCCACCTTTTACACTGCCTGGTAAGCGGGCTGTGTAAAAGAGGCTAACTGACAACGTTTTTTTTGCGGCCCACCCCGCAAAAAGATGAAAACTACGCGTTTAACTAATTGATATAATGGAATTTATTTCGCAATATGTTTTTTATCTTCTGTGACCAGACCGGCTCTCCTGACATGATATTCAAATAACGTGATGAATCGGGAAGGCTCTTGAATGACACTCACCATGATGAATACACACAAAGCGTTTAAACGTTTACAGCGCGCAGGCATCAACGATCGCCAGGCAGAAGCGATGGTGGATATTTTTTCGGCATTAAAGCAGGACAATGCGCTGTCCCGTGCTGATGTCATGCAGGCTTTTCAGCGTCAGAATCAGCATATCTTTTCGCTAAGCACGCAACTGAAGAAAACGGAGTCGTGCCTCAGAACCGATGTGGATGAACTCAAGGCAGACGTCAGCGTACTCAAAACGGACGTTGCCGTGCTCAAGACCGATGTCAGCGTACTCAAGACCGACGTCGCCGAGCTCAAAACGGATGTCAGCGTACTCAAGACCGACGTCGGGAGTTTAAAAAACGATATGCGTTGGGTACAGCGTCTGCTGATGATCATGACCACCACGTTGCTTATGGCGACCATTAAATATGTGCTTGCCTGAGCCGTTACCCGCGCTTCAGGCCTTAACCTCGCAGAGTTTCCAGCTTTTCACGCTGTCGCCCGTCGGCTGTAAAGTTAGCCTCTGCCAGCCAGCGTTCCAGCCCATTTTTAACAGCTGGCCATTCACTGTCGATGATTGAGAACCAGCTTGTATCGCGCGTGCGGCCTTTATAAACGCGGGCCTGACGAAATTCACCTTCAAAGCGAAATCCCAGCCGAAGCGCGGCCCGACGCGAAGGCAGATTACAGCTGTCACATTTCCATTCATAACGCCGGTAGCCCAGTTGCTCAAAGGCATAACGCATCAGAAGAAAATGCGCTTCGGTCGCCATTCTTGTTTGCTTTAGCAATCGTGAAAAGGTGACGTATCCCACTTCCATCACCCCATTTTGCGCATCAACACGCATCAGCGATAGCGTTCCGACGGCCTTACCGGTTTCAACATCAATGACGCTGAAATGCAACGGATCCTGACTCGCCTCCATCGTAGCAGCATGGGGGAGCCAGGCGGCTTCATCATTAAACGGCCCCTCAGAAAGATAGGTCCAGTCACGGCCATCTTCTGCCAGCGACCAGGCCTGCCAGAGTGCTTCAGCATGCGAAGCCACGCTAAAGGGCTCCAGACGGCAAACCTGACCTTGAAGCACCTCACGCTGAGGTAAGGGACGTGGCTGCCAGTCGGGCATGGATTGCCCTACAGGTTGACCATACTGATTGACGTGTTGCGACATCATGCCTTCTCCATTGCAGTAAATAAAAACACGTTGCCATGTTGCAAACACGTTGAGAAGTCATCACTGATAAAAAAGACAGAAATAGAAAACAGCCGCTTAACGCGGCCGTTGAAAGAAGAGATAACTAACAAAGCGCCGCAGGACTATCCGCGGAAGAAGATATCGCCGGATTTACCCATAACGATCTTACCGGTGTCGTTAGTAATCAGAATGTAATTGGCATTGATATAAGCCCAGTGGGTATCTGGCTGAGGCGCAGGCAAATTACGTTTCTGCCACTCTGTGATGGTGTAAGTCTTGCTGCGGTACTTATCAGGCACGGTATCACCGATTTTATGCTCTTTATAATCAATGATAATGGTGCTGAGATCGTAATTTGGCTTACCTGGATTGCCTGCTGACTGCGAAGGCGTTGTTGGGGTAATACCGTCGTTAGAGTCAGAACTCATCGGCGCCTGCGGCTGGGCATGTGCTGCAGCACCGGGCTGCGCGTTGTTATCGCCAGGTTGAGCGGTTGGATTGGCCGGTTGAATCTGCGGCGGCGGTGGCACATTGTCGGTGGTTTCACCCGCAGCCTGAGCGGCGGGGATCAGGCTCAGCGAGCCGAACAGTAAACCAGCTGAAATAAAAGCAATTTGAGTCCTGCGCATAATAATTTCCACATTGAATTGATTTTAATAACAGTAGACTACTCTGAAGACAATCTAAACAGGGCTGCGGTTCCGTCACTCATAAAGGTAAGTGTAAGGAATCACGACTCATTCTGGACCCAACCTACACCTTACCTGTCTTTCTCTGCCAGGTTAAGCAACAATGTGATACCAAGATAGTTGCTCCAGTTAAACGCGTTTTGCAGTACCACGATGGCATTGCCTGCCTGCTTGTCAAAACCGATAAAAGCGGAATAACCACCAATATAGCCGACCTGATAGGTAATGTTCCTTCCTGCCAGCCTGTCTGTAACCCAGGCGATATTCTGCGTCTGTGCGCCCTGCTGATACACGCCTTTATTGATCTCAGCAAAGGCACGATTACGCGCCGGATCGCTGCCCGCAGTGAGATGTGCACGCAGATAGACGCTCAGATCCCGTGCGTTGCTGTAAAGACTGCCCGCCGCGACCATATTACGCTGGAAACGCCAGTCCGGGGTGAGATCACCGCGCGGGATAAGCTTTGGCTGATCGCCAGCATGCCCTAACGCCCGTGTGGAAAAACCGCTTAAACGCTCAGGCACAAAGCTGGTGTTGTTCATTCCCAGCGGTCGGAAAATCCGTTGGTGGGCAAGCGTTTCAATATCACTATGGCAGCGTTCACGCAAAATATAGCCCAGCAGCGCATAGCCAAGGTTAGAGTATTGCGCTCCCCGCTGACGCGGCGCAGAAAAATCCGCCAGGTATTCCAGAACGTCATCACTATCCAGGTTGCCATAAAAGTTCTGACCGCTGCGCAGATAGCCCATAAACTGCATAAACATCGGCAAATCCATATCCTGACGCGGCAAACCCGAGGTATGGGTCACTAACTGTAATAGCGTGATTTGACGTGCATCCTGGCTCAATCTGACGTCAGAGGGCAACAAATCGGCCAGCGTGTCACTCCAGTGCAGTTGGCCTTCGTTAACCAACTCAATAATCACCTCTGCGGTTACGCCTTTACTCAGTGAGCCGAGCGCAAATAAGGTTTCAGGCGTAATCGGATAGCGATGTACGTCATCGGTGACACCCGCGCTGTAAAACAAGGTGGGATTAAGATGATGGATAATTGCAATACTGATGCCGGACACCTGTTTACGCTGCATATAATGGCGCACCAGATCGTCCAGGTTGTCATGAAAATCGCTGTGCGTCAGATAAAGCTTGTCGCCTGCTGGCGCAGAGGTCTGCGACAGCGTGCCGCAGGCAGCCAATAACAGCGCGCTTATCATCAGAACTGCACTGCGTCTAAACAGGTGCCCGCATCCGCTCAACAGGCGGTGTAACCTCTGGGGTGAATACTCTTTTCTGGTCACGTCCTCGCGCCCATTTTATTGTTGTTATCAGGCACTGACGAACGTTCATATCAGCATCATGCCGGGGGATTATTCCGCTGTGCCTATATCGACACAGATTAGCCAAATCTTTATGCTTCTGGTCATCGTTTCCTACTGAAGGATGTCACCCCTGGCAGGACACACGTAAGGGAAACGAAGCAGGTTGGCGCCTGATATAGCCACGATCGTGCAGGAAAACGTATTGCAGGCCGCGAAGAGTAACATAGCAGGCCTGGTAATGCCTCTGCTGAGTCCGCTGCCGTTCAGGGCAACCCGACGACACTGCCATCAGCGCAATAAGCGTGTACACTGCGCGTTTTTACACGCAGTAAATTTTCTGCTGCACCAGACACGTTCGGAGATATCCCATGAAAGAAGGCCCGTTAAGCGAAAAAGAGCTGCAATGGCTCGAAGATATGCTGGAAAAATACGGTAGTGAAGCGTCGATTCTTGATGTTTCAGAACTGGATGGCCTGCTTACTGCCGTGCTTTCAGGTCCGACGACGGTAGAGCCAAGCCGCTGGCTGGTCGCGCTCTGGGGCGGCGAAAAGCATATTCCCAAATGGAGTAATGAGCGCGAAATGACGCGCTTTATGGAACTCAGTTTCCAGCACATGAATGACATTGCTGACCGCCTGTCTGAGTTTCCAGAACAGTTTGAACCCCTGTTTGGCGTGCGCGAAATGGAAGGTCTGGAATTTACCGTCGTTGAAGAGTGGTGCTACGGCTATATGCGCGGCGTGGCCTTAACCGACTGGTCTGCACTCCCTGCTGAACTCCAGGACTCACTGGACGCCATAGCCCTGCACGGCACAGAAGAGAATCTGGAAAAGGTTGATGCGCTCACGCCTGAAGAAATGGAAAGCAGCATTGATGCTATCCGCCCTGCCGCCCTGGCGCTTCATGATTACTGGATCTCACAGCCCGAAGCGATTCCTCAGGTGCAGCAGCCGGTCACTGCGGAAAAACAGCCGGGCCGCAACGATCCCTGCCCCTGCGGCAGCGGAAGAAAATACAAGCAGTGCTGCCTGCATTGATTGAAGAGGGAGCCCGGTCCACTGGCTCCCTTGTTTATTCTGCCACCGTTAACTTCACCACTCACGTCGGAAGAGCCCTATGGCTAACCTGCCGCTTCGCCCTCATTTCTTACAGAATGCTGGATCGCTACGTGCTCATGACCCAGACCAGCGCGTTACTGGCGATAAAACGGACCAGCAGAGCAATGGCAATAAGAAGCCTGTCACGGTGAATCCTGTTTTCCTCAGCCTGCAGAAGGGGGTGGCTTTTTTCGCGTTCCCGCAGCGCGAAACAGCCTATTCCCCCTCTTCTTTTTTAATCATATCGATGGCGACCACGTTATGTTTCATCGCCTCATTCAGCACCTGTACCGCCGAGGACGCATCGCGGTTTTTAATCGCCATAAAGACTTTGATGTGCGCCTCAACACTTTCAAGCGTAATGCCCAGTGAGCGATTCAGTTCTTCAAGATAATAGTAATAAATATCTTTGATTGACTTCATCACGTTGTAAAACACGCTGTTATGAGAGGCACGGATAATCGCCAGATGAAATTCGTAATCCGCTTCCGAATATTTCTTATAATCGCCTTTATTAATAAGCATGTTATTGAGCGCCTGCTCCAGCAGGCCAATATCCTCTTCTGTGGCATGTTCCACTGCCAGCTCAACACATTTAAACTCGACGGTCTGGCGAAAAACCATCATGTCGTTAAAGGCTTCCCGGCTCAGATGCATTAACGGTCTGGCATTGTGATTAAGCATCTGTGGCGAAAAGTCTTCACACACGTAACTGCCGCTGCCCTGACGGGTAATCACGATACCCAGATCGCGCAGGCGCTGCACCGCGCTGCGTATACTGACCCTGCTGACATTGAAAGAGTGCGTCAGCTCCGCTTCAGAAGGTAAACGCGTGCCTGCGGACCAGCTACCGTCCAGTAGCTTCGCCTTAATTTGCTCGAACACTTCGTTAACGACGTTCTGTTTCTGAATGGATTTTATGCTCACAACACCTTCTCATATGATGTCCTACATGACGCCATTCTATCTTATCCTTTCCAGCAAAGTCCTGCGCTAACGCAGTGACAGACAGGGTTCAACCTTGCCTTACTCGCCGCTTCCTGCCCGGATCGAGGGGGCAACAGGATGACAACCATCCGGCACGCCTCCCGAGGCATCGGCCTCTGCGGTAAGATCCCGATCCACCACCTCTGGCATTATCAGTGAAGCCAGCAGGCCGATACAGGAATAGCCGATCAGCATGATCGCAATCGGATACCAGGTGCCCGTGAGCTGGCAGAAAATACCGGCCAGGAGCGGCCCTAAGCCAGTGGCAAACAGCCCACCGATCTCCTTAGAGATGGCCATTTGCGCGAAACGGTTTCTGGAACCAAACATCTCTGCCATGGTGATCCCTTCAATCGCCGCCTGGCCCAACACTGCGATATTGTGAATGACGATCAGGCAAACCATGATGGTACTCACCGCCTGCGCGTTATCGACGATGAGTGAAATCATCGGATAAGCCAGAATAATCGAGCCCAGCGTCAGAATGCGGTAAGGAATACGGCGCCCTATCCGGTCTGAGAGCCAGCCGATAAGAGGAATTGTCATAAATCCTATTACCGAGCTCACCATGATGGCATCGGTGGGAACCGCCTTATTGAACAACAGCGTCTGAACCATATAACCCGCCAGAAAGGTCTGGATGATGCCCGAGTTACCCGCCTGACCAAATCGCAGCCCGGTAGCAATCCAGAAGGCTTTGCCTTTGATTAACTGGAAAACAGACTGTGCCGGCTGATCGTGGGGCTTGACGGTGGCAGATTCGGCAACGTTTTCAAACACCGGACTTTCTTTCAGGTTGAAGCGCAGCCAGATAGCAAATCCCATCACGACGAAACTGGCCAGGAAAGGAATACGCCATGCCCAGGCAATGACTTCGTCATTGGTGAAGAAAAAGAACATAGCCGCCCAGATGGCGGTTGCACTTAACGTGCCGCAGTTGGTGCCCATGGCAACCAGCGAGGCAATAATGCCCTTTTTCCCTTTGGGCGCATATTCAGCCAGCATAGTGCTGGCACCCGATATTTCTGCACCGGCGCCTAATCCCTGAATAATACGCAGCGCCACCAGCAGCAAGGGCGCTAAAATACCCACCTGCTGGTAAGTGGGTAATACGCCAATTAAGGTGGTACAAACGCCCATTAAGGCGATAGTGATAAACAGGACTTTTTTTCGGCCAACACGGTCGCCCATTTTCCCAAAAAAAACGGCGCCGACGATTCGCGCGATATAACCTGCACCGTAGGTTCCCATTGCCAGAATCAGCGCCATCGCACCCGACTGTTCGGGAAAAAAGACTTCATGAAAAACTAACGCCGCACCAAGAGAATAGAGCTGGAAATCCATAAATTCTAACGTTGTACCCAGCCATCCTGATACGGATGCCCGGACCAGATCAGAGGTATTACGTTCTGTGGTGTTGGTATTTAAATGACTCATGTTTTCACCCTGAGGTCGACGATGCGTTAACAGGCGACTAAATGACAGGCGAGTGCCGCTTACGCGGAGCGTGAGGATCTCTTCACCCGCGACAATCACCGATGTTTTAAGCCAGAGTAATAACTACAGGTTCTGAGATATTTTATGAAAACTGAACTAATACTTTTGAATGTTCTGTTTTATCACTGGCCGCCTTTAATGCCGCTTCAATATCGTGATAGGCATAATTGCCGGAAAGAATCGGACGCGGATCGATAATGCCTTTTTCCAGCCATTTCACCGCCACATCAAATTCATCGATAAAACGGAAGGAGCCTTTCCAGCTAATTTCTTTTACCAGCATCTGCGCTACCGGGAAATTAAGCGGACTTTTTCCCATCCCAATTTGAACCACAACGCCGCCCGGCCGCGTAACCAGAATACTGGATTCAATCGCCGCTTCGGCTCCGCTGGCTTCCAGCGTAACGTCGAAATATCCCCGATTTTCACCGTAGCGGGCAACGGCGGCACGATCGCTCGCATCTACTGCCGCATCAGCCCCCATTTCTACCGCGATGCGGCGGCAGCGCTCGCTCGGATCGAACGCCACGATCTCTGCCGCGCCGGAAGCGCTTGCCGCGGCAATCGCTAAGGCGCCGATGGGGCCCGCGCCCATCACCAGCACCCTTTTCCCGACGATGCTGCCTGCCACGTTGAGCGCATGGATCACGACGGCGGTAGGCTCAGCAACGGCCATGACGCTGGCCGGAACCTGCTCATCATAAGCCACGCACTGCTTCGCAGGCACCACGACATATTGTGCAAATCCACCATTCACGTGCGGAGTGAACTGGGCGCTCCCCATAAAGCGCATGGTGGCGCAGGCATTCTGTTTACCTGCCCGACAATACTCACACTGACCACATGGCTGTGATGGATTAATCGCGACTTTTTGTCCCGGTTCTAACCCTGATGCTGCCGGCGCCTGGAAAATCCGCCCCACAAATTCGTGACCTATCACCAGTGGTTGCTTAATCACGGATAATCCGGCACGTCCTTCATGGTAATAATGAATATCCGAGCCGCAGATGCCGCCGCACTCCACTTGAACAACGACATCATCATCCGAATACTTCAGTTCGCGCTGCTCAACCGCGATCTCTTTTTTACCCTTTGCCACGCAGGCATGCGTCATTATGCTGTGCACATGTTTTTCCTCTTCCGGGTCAATAACGCTTACAGCACGGCCAGCCAGCCGCCATCCACGTAGATAATCTGACCATTGATATAATCTGAGGCAGGCGATGAAAGAAAAACGGCCGTACCGGCCACTTCTTCTGGCCGTCCCCAGCGCTGCGAAGGGTTACTGCTTTTCACCCAACTGTCGAACCGGGCATCGTCCACCAGCGCACTGTTCATGTCCGTCAGGATATATCCCGGCCCAATCGCATTGGTCTGGATATTAAACTGCGCCCATTCGGCCGCCATTGAGCAGGTCAGCATCTTAATGCCGCCCTTGGCAGCGGTATAAGGTGCAACGGTTGGCCTGGCCGCCTGGCTGGTCAACGAACCGACATTGATGATTTTGCCGCCCCGATCGCGGGCAATCATGCGTTTGGCTGCCGCGCGCGAAACCAGAAAGGCGCTGGTGAGGTTGGTATCAATCACCTTTTGCCAGTTTTCCAGTTCCAGCTCCAGCATGGGTTTGCGGTACTGGATCCCGGCATTATTTATTACGATATCGACTGCGATGCCCTGCTCATCCAGACTGGCGAACACCTGCTCTATCGCGCTTTCACAGGTCACATCAAACACCCGGCCGGAGACGCGATAGCCTTTATTTTTAAGCTGTTCAACGGCCTCGTTCAGCACCGCTTCACGCGTGCCGTTCAAAATAACCTCTGCCCCGGCAGCGGCTAATGCTTCGGCGTAGGCAAACCCCAGGCCGCGGGAGGACCCCGTTATCAAAGCCGTTTTACCAGTCAGATCGAACATTGCAGTCATAATCCACCTTTAAATATGTATGACAACTATCTTATTAAGGTGAATTTGCCGACAGATTAAATCAATACACAAAGCGTATTTATGAGGCACATATCACAAATGCTTAACAGAAAAAACCATCAAATCATTGTATTTAATAGACATAAAAACAATGCATTTAGCCTGAGACGTTTCATTAGATCGCCGTCACAAAAATAGCAGTGCAGAATTCAAGCCGGATAAATTTATGATAGAAAGGAAATGTTGTATGACAACATACCATTAAACCCTGCGTAGCAGCGATGAGTACGGTGCGGTTAATGTTCTGAATAATAAGGAGCTAGTGTGAGCAATCTGTTCATCACCAATGTAAAAACAATTTTGACTGCGCCGGGCGGCATCGATCTGGTGGTGGTTAAAATTGAAACTAATGAGCCCGGACTGTACGGTTTGGGTTGCGCCACCTTTACCCAGCGCATTTACGCCGTACAAAGTGCCATTGATGAGTACCTTGCCCCGTTTCTGATTGGCAAAGATCCCGCCAGAATAGAAGATATATGGCAGTCCGCCACAGTGAGTGGCTACTGGCGCAATGGTCCGGTAATGAATAATGCCCTTTCCGGCATTGATATGGCGCTATGGGATATCAAAGGTAAACAGGCTGGCCTGCCGGTTTATGAACTGCTGGGTGGGAAATGTCGCGACGGTATTGCGCTCTATGTGCACACCGATGGCGCCGATGAAGTTGAAGTGGAAGACAGCGCTCGCGCCAAAATGGAAGAAGGCTACCAGTATATTCGCTGCCAGATGGGCATGTACGGCGGTGCCGGTACTGATGACCTGCGACTGATTGCCAATCGCATGGTGAAAGCGAAAAATATTCAACCCAAGCGCTCGCCTCGCACCAAAGCCCCGGGGATCTATTTTGATCCGGAAGCCTATGCGAAAAGCATTCCGCGTCTGTTTGATCATCTGCGCAATAAACTGGGTTTCAGCGTGGAGCTACTCCATGATGCCCATGAACGTATTACGCCGATTAATGCCATTCATATGGCTAAAGCGCTGGAGCCTTATCAGCTTTTCTTCCTTGAAGATCCGGTTGCTCCCGAGAATACGGAGTGGCTGAAAATGTTGCGCCAGCAGTCTTCCACGCCGATTGCAATGGGCGAGCTGTTCGTTAACGTGAATGAGTGGAAGCCGTTGATCGACAATAAGCTGATTGATTATATCCGCTGTCATATCAGCTCGATTGGCGGTATCACACCGGCGAAAAAAATCGCTATCTACAGTGAATTAAACGGTGTTCGCACCGCCTGGCACAGCCCTGGGGATATCTCCCCGATTGGGGTTTGCGCAAACATGCATCTGGATCTGAGCTCGCCTAATTTCGGCATTCAGGAATACACGCCAATGAATGATGCGCTACGTGAAGTCTTCCCGGGCTGTCCTGAAGTGGATCAGGGCTATGCTTACGTCAATGACAAGCCGGGGTTAGGGATTGATATCAACGAAGCGCTGGCGGCGAAATTCCCCTGCGAGGGCGGCAATCCGACCTGGACGATGGCCAGGACTCCGGATGGCACAGTCTGGCGTCCCTGAGTCATCAGGTCTTTTTGCAGAGGCTCAGCAATGGGCCTTTTTGCTTTTCCCTGGCATTGTTGGCCTGGCCGGCCTGGACCACAACAGGCCGTTCAGGTCGACTTTACTGTGTTCAGGGACAGATAAATAGCCAACAAGAACACGCTTCTCTGCTTTTTTAAGCCTGGTCTGCACGCTGTTTAAACCTCCCGTCCCCTCGCGAACATTCCCTCTGTTATGGCGATTATTCTTCGGGTTTATTCACGATATTATTGTCCTCATCCATCTGGTAAGGCATATCCGCTTCTATTCCTCCCTTTCCGGTTTTAGCGACCACGTTAGTGTAGCGCTTTCCATCCCAGCAGCGAAAAATCAGAACTGAGTTTTCCCCGGCGGTCAGGGTTGAACCATTGCTTCCTATCAGCTTGCTACGGCATCCGGCGGTGAGAATGCTGTTGATGCCCGCCGTCAGCTTGCTTCGGTCTCCCGCCATGAGGATGCAGTCATTGCCTGCCGTGAGTTTGCTGCGATCGCCAGCGGTGAGGTAGCTGTTGTTGCCTGCCAGAAGCTTGCTGCGATCCCCGGCGGTTTGGGTGCTGTCCGCTCCGGCAATCAGCTTGCCGCGCTCTCCGGCCATTTGCACGCTGTCTGCCCCGGAGATCAATGTGCTGCGATAACCCGCCGTTTGTGAGCTGCCCTTTCCCGCAATCAGCATGCTGCGGTTGCCGGTGATCTGGGTGCTTTCCGGGCCAGCAATCAACGAGCTTCGGTGGCTGGCGATCTGATTACTGCCATATCCCGCCGTCAGGCTACTGCGTCTGCCCGAAATCAGGCTGCTTCCGTAACCGGCGGTGAGTACGCTGCGAAGTCCGCTGATCAACGAACTGCCATAACCCGCCGTCAGGAAGCTGCGAATACCGCTGGTCAGCGAACTGCCGTAGCCTGCGATCAGGGAGCTGTCGGCGCCCGCCGTTGCGGTACTGCCGTAACCTGCCGTTAGCGTACTACTGTGCTCGGCCGTTTGCGTGCTGCCGTAACCGGCTGTCAGCGTACTTTGATAACCCGCCGTCTGGGTACTGCCGTAACCGGCAATCAATGAGCTGTCATAACCGGCCATTGAGGTACTGCCGTATCCGGCAGTCAACGAACTCTGTTCTCTGGCCGTCTGCGAACTCCCGTAACCAGCCATCAACGTACTTTTAAAACTGGCGGTCTGGGTGCTGCCGTAGCCTGCGATCAGTGAACTCTCATAACCTGCCGTAGAAGTACTGCCGTAGCCGGTCGTCAGATCGCTATTCTCCTGCGCCGTCTGGGTGCTGCCGTAACCGGCCGTCAGAATACTGTTGTAACCGGCGGTCTGCGTGCTGCCGTAGCCCGCGATCAGGGAACTGTCGGGGCCTGCCGTCGAGGTACTGCCGTAGCCGGTGGTCAGATCGCTGCGCTCCTGCGCCGTCTGGGTGCTGCCGTAACCGGCCGTCAGAATACTGTGATAACCGGCGGTCTGCGTGCTGCCGTAGCCCGCGATTAACGAGCTGTCGTAACCCGCCGTCGAGGTACTGCCGTAGCCCGTGGTCAGATCGCTATTCTCCTGCGCCGTCTGGGTGCTGCCGTAACCGGCCGTCAGGATGCTGTTGTAACCCGCTGTCTGCGTGCTGCCATAGCCCGCAATCAGAGAGCTGTCGGCACCGGCGGTTGAGGTGCTGCCGTAGCCGGTCGTCAGCACACTCTGTTCGCGCGCCGTCTGCGTACTGCCGTAACCCGCCGTCAGGCTACTGTGATAGCTGGCGGTCTGGGTGCTGCCGTAGCCCGCAATCACGGAGCTGTCGGCACCGGCGGTTGAGGTACTGCCATAACCTGCGGTGAGATCGCTGCCCTCCTGCGCCGTCTGGGTGCTGCCGTAACCGGCCGTCAGGATGCTGTTATAACCCGCTGTCTGCGTGCTGCCGTAGCCTGCAATCAGAGAACTGTCGGCGCCGGCGGTTGAGGTGCTGCCGTAGCCGGTCGTCAGCACACTCTGTTCGCGCGCCGTCTGCGTACTGCCGTAACCCGCCGTCAGACTACTGTGATAGCTGGCGGTCTGGGTGCTGCCGTAGCCCGCGATCAGGGAGCTGTCGGCGCCGGCGGTTGAGGTGCTGCCATAACCTGCGGTGAGATCGCTGCCCTCCTGCGCCGTCTGGGTGCTGCCGTAACCGGCCGTCAGAATACTGTTGTAACCGGCGGTCTGCGTGCTGCCATAGCCCGCGATCAGGGAACTGTCGGCGCCGGCGGTTGAGGTGCTGCCGTAACCGGTCGTCAGCACACTCTGTTCGCGCGCCGTCTGCGTACTGCCGTAGCCCGCCGTCAGGCTACTGTGATAACTGGCGGTCTGGGTGCTGCCGTAACCTGCAATGATTGAGCTGTCCGAGCCTGCCGTGCCGGTGCTGCCGTACCCGGCAGTGAGGTCACTGCCTTCTCTCGCCGTCTGGGTACTGCCGTAGCCCGCCGTTAGCACACTGTTGTAGCTGGCTGTCTGCGTGCTGCCATAGCCTGCGATCAGTGAACTATTTGCCCCGGCTGTAGACGTACTGCCATAGCCGGTGATGAGATCGCTTTCGTTCTGCGCGGTCTGCGTACTGCCGTAACCCGCTGTCAGCGTGCTACCGTAACCCGCTGTCTGGGTACTGCCATAGCCCGCGATCAATGAACTTTCATAGCCTGCCGTAGAGGTACTGCCATAACCTGCAGTAAGATCGCTGCCCTTCTGCGCGGTCTGGGTACTGCCGTAACCGGCTGTCAGCGAGCTGTCTTCGCCCGCCGTCTGGGTACTGCCGTAACCGGCGATCAGGGAGCTGTCGTCACCCGCCGTACCGGTACTGCCGTAACCGGCCGTAAGGTCGCTGCCCTTCTGCGCGGTCTGGGTGCTGCCATAACCGGCTGTCTGGGTGCTCTCTTCCCCGGCCGTCTGGGTACTGCCGTAACCGGCTGTCAGCGAGCTGTCTTCGCCCGCCGTCTGGGTACTGCCGTAACCGGCGATCAGGGAGCTGTCGGCGCCCGCCGTGCCGGTACTGCCGTAACCGGCGGTGAGATCGCTGCCTTTCATGCCGGTCTGCGTGCTGCCGTAACCCGCCATCTGGCTGCTCTCTTCACCTGCGGTTTGGGTACTGCCGTAGCCCGCGACTAATGTGCTGTCTGATCCCGCTGTACCGGTGCTACCATAACCGGCAATTAATGTGCTGCTATCACCCGCCGTCTCAGTACTGCCATATCCGGCAATCAGCTGACTCTGATGCGTGCCGCTGAGCGTACTGCCATAGGTTGCGATTTCAATCGTTTGTGTCGGCTGCGTACTGCCTGATTCAATGGTCGCATCAATATCATCTGTTACAGGCAGCGATCGATCGCCTGCCTTTACCTCTGAAGTGACATCAGGCGCTCCAGGCCCGGCCTGCATTTCCGTACAGGTAACGTAATCAGCCCGATGGTGCAGGATAAATTGCATCGCACTGGTTTTCGTTCCAACGTGAAGAACCTCAGCACGGGGAAATTTAATCCAGCCATGAGTTTCAATAGCGATACACTCATCGGCAGCCACTTCAGCGACAACCCACCTGGCATCAGCGTGCAGGCTCAGCGGTGAATCCGATCCTTTTCCCCAGATTAGCCCCGTTAGTCCGTTCTCAAAGCCTTTAACCGGCTTCCAGTATTTACACTCTACGATACCGCTTAACGGCCAGATGATTCCGCCGTGATCGGCCATATTATTAGCACAGGTACGTAATATTAAAACCTTGTCTTCTTTCATGTCTAAACCTTCATTTCATTAGGGCATGAAAACAGTCTTACTCCTCTGGTTCTAAAAGAACCTAATCCTAATTGTTTAACCATCGCCCAACTCACAAACATTAATGAGATCACGAAATATTAATAAATAATAAATTACCGCCACTTAATTTTCAGAAACCATAAAATTAACAAATAAAACAGAATTAAATATTCACCAATAATCAATTCACCCCAAAATAATAAGAGAAAAAAACACGAACAAGCCAGTTAAACAACTGGCTTTCAATGTGCAGGCAATGAATTATAGTTATCAAATACCACAATAAACCATTTACCTCTGAGGAATAAGAACAGTGTAAACCGCGTTTATTTATCTTTCAGAAAGGATTATTGCCTTGAGAATCTTTCAGGCACCATCCCGTGCAGAGTAACGGGATGGTGTAAGGGATAGCGCAACGTTTTGCTGAGCGAGCAGAATTAAAACTCAACGTCTTCCAGACTAAAATATTCGGTCTGATCGTTATAAGAGAAGATCTCTGCATAGCGGCCCCAGTTGATCACGCTGTCCAGCGTCTCTTTGGCGGCGCTGTCAGCCAGTGAGTCTTCCAGCTCCTGCTCGAAACGCATGCGTGGCGCACGATGACCGGGACGTTCATCCAGCACGGTTTTAATCAAGGCGGCCAGCGGCACATAGCGCAGCAGATGATCGGCAAACATGACTTTGCGCTGCTGGGTATCCGATTCGGCAAAAACCCGGGCAGGTGGCGTCAGGAAAATATCCCCTTCCCTGACGTCGGCAAAGCCCAGTGACTGTAGCACTTCGGCTATCGGGAACAGCTCATCGACCTCCAGATGCAGCGAACGCGCAACATCCGGCATGTCTGCACGACCGTGATAGGGCGCGGCCGCCAGGGTTTCAATCAGGCCGGCCATCAGATTAGTTGATACCTGCGGCAGGTGCGTGCCCAGCCTGAGGCTCTTTTTCACATTATCGCTGGTTGGCCTGGCGGTCATCTGCGTGTACACATCATCAACCAGACGACGGAATGCGGGATCAAGGCGATTGCGGGGATGGCCAAAGGGCACTTTGATTTCAGCCACCACGCGTCCGGGATTCGACGACAGCACCAGAATGCGGTCGCACATAAACACGGCTTCTTCGATATTGTGAGTGACAATCAGCACCGACTTCATCGGCATCTGCCCTTCGTTCCACAAATCGAGTAAATCCGTACGCAGCGTTTCGGCGGTTAATACGTCCAGTGCAGAGAAAGGCTCATCCATTAATAAGAGAGTGGGATCGACCACCAGCGCGCGAGCAAAACCGACACGCTGACGCATTCCGCCTGACAACTCGCGTGGGTAGGCGTTTTCAAAACCGTCCAGGCCGATCAGGTCGATGGCTGCCAGGGCGCGTTTTCTGCGCTCCGCTTTTTCCACGCCCAGCGCCTCCAGGCCAGCTTCCACGTTTTGCAGTACCGTCAGCCAGGGAAACAGCGCAAAGGTCTGGAACACCATCGCCACGCCTTTGGCCGGCCCGTTAAGCGGCTTGCCCAGATACTCAACCGCGCCCGAACCTGGCGTGATCAGGCCAGAAATGATGCGTAACAACGTGGATTTCCCTGAGCCTGAGCGGCCCAGCAGACCGACAATTTCCCCTTCCTGCAGGGTGAGATTAACGTCATCCAGAATCAGTACTTCACCATGCGTTTTATCATAACCGTGCTTAATGTCTTTCACCGTCAGGACCGCTTTGCGCCCTTCTGGTTTCCTGTTCGACACGTCTGGGTTCAGTGTGGGTGGATTATTTAACATCAGGTGTCCCTTAATTGGCACGGAATTTTGATTCGGCGTACACGTACAGCGGTCGCCACAACAGACGGTTGAACAGGGTGACAAACAGCGACATCACCGCGATACCGAGAATGATTTTGGGGAAATCCCCGGCGGCGGTGGTTTGTGCGATGTAGGCACCTAAACCGTGCGCCGTGACCTGCGTATTCCCCCACTGCACAAATTCAGACACGATGCTGGCGTTCCACGCGCCTCCGGAAGCGGTAATCGCGCCCGTAATGTAATAAGGAAAAATGCCGGGCAACATCACCTGGCGCCACCATTGCCAGCCGCGGATATGAAAGTTCGCTGCAGCCTCTTTGTAGTCATTCGGAAACGCAGTAGTCCCTGCCACAACGTTAAACAGAATGTACCACTGGGTGCCAAGCACAATGAGCGGTGACAGCCAGATATCGGGATTAAGATGAAAATGCACAATCATAATCACGAAAACCGGGAACATCAGGTTTGCCGGGAAGGCTGCCAGAAACTGAGCCACGGGCTGAATCTTGCCCGCCAGAGCAGGCCGCAGGCCAATCATTACGCCTAACGGCACCCATATCAGCGACGAAATCAGAATCAGCACCGTCACGCGCAATAAGGTAATCAGCCCCAGCGTGAAAACGTGTTTCACCTCATCCAGCGTCACGCCGATCTGAACGTAAGTAATGACCCGGTACACCACATACAGGGTCAGTAAAATGACGAACGCGCCCCAGACAATGTCACCCAGCCTTGAAGCGCGGCGAGTATTGTTCTCGAAACGCACGGTTGCCGCTGTCGGCCAGCGCCATGAGATACGCGCCAGCGCGGACAGCAGCAGCCGTAACGGCGTGAAGATCTGATGAATCAGACGGGTTCGACGCATCAAATCACGCACCCAGGAGGTTGGCGCATTGCCTGAGCGGGTGTTTTCCATGCGGAACTTATCTGCCCAGGCGACCAGCGGTCTGAACAGCAACTGGTCGTAAGCCAGAATCACAATCACCATGGTGAGTAACACCCAGCCTACCGCGTGGATATCTTTATGCAGAATAGCCTGCGCCAGATAGCCTCCGACACCGGGCAAGGTAAAGGTGTTATTGCCGACCGTGATCGCTTCAGAGGCGACAATAAAGAACCAGCCGCCTGACATCGACATCATCATGTTCCATACCAGCCCCGGCACAGCAAAAGGCGCATCCAGCTTCCAGAAACGTTGCCATCCGGTCAGATGAAATCCGCGCGAGACTTCCACCAAATCGGCTGGCACGGTGCGCAACGACTGATAGAAGCTAAAGGTCATGTTCCACGCCTGGCTGGTGAACAGGGCAAAGATGGCCGCCAGTTCTACGCCCAGCACCTGCCCCGGAAAAAGCGCAATAAAGAAGGTGACGGTAAAGGAGATGTATCCCAGCACCGGCACAGACTGCAGGATATCCAGAATTGGCACCAGCACCTTTTCAGCACGGCGGCTTTTGGCGGCCAGCGTGCCGTAAATCAGGCTGAACACCAGGGAAGCCAGCATTGCCACCAGCATGCGCAGCGTGGTGCGCATGGCATATTCCGGCAGATTAGTGGGATCGAGCGAGATAGCCTGGGTTTTTAAACTGTCTATCGGCATCAACGTTTGATGAAAGCCGACCGCGACCATAGCAATCAGACAAATGATCAAGGGAAAAGCCACGGCATCCCAGACGTTAGGCAATAACCGTCTGTTGGCCGCCAGCATGGTGAATCGGAAGTTCATGAACCCTCTCTTCTTTTCATCACGGGAGCGACTGAATTATTTCAGGTGAGGGATTATCAGGCAGGATTGTTAAACGTATGCTCACCTGATGACCGGGTTTTTATTAATTTTTTGTGAAAGCAATACTGGGCGCTTATCGCCCATCCTGAAATGCATTAATTTCCCATGAAAAACCGGATCTCCAATGTCGTCAGGACGCTTCAAACCCCAGATGGTTAGTGAATCACAGATTAGCTTTATCACTATGATTAACCCGTTACAAGAGTGTTAATGACACCCGAGGATTCATCATATCCTGCTACATCACCCCTGATGGATGAATGCCGCGTCAGGCCTTATTCAGGTGATAACAATCAGGGAGGTGCCGACATAAAATATTAGAAAAATTGAAGCAGAGATTGCTTGCCTGCGTGTTGATAAATATGGCGCTAAATCAGGCTTAAAATCTTACCTTAAAAAATGAGGCCTGTTCACTTTTGTAAGATCCACGCCTTGCGACGGGATGACAACACTGGAGGCCATAAACTTCCCGCTCAAGTAATGCAGGCGATTTCCACATTGATGTTCAAATGAAGACCGAGTCTTAAACGTTACGATGTGTAAACCTGATGAAAAGAACCCGCTTTAAAGGCAGGACGCAACGAGATAAAGGCTTTCTTGAAATAACGCTGGATATAAAACGGATATTCCCTGTCCGACGGACAGACAGGGAAACGCTTTTTAGTTATGTACTTTGACGGGTGTACATTTTGGCACGGTAACAACGGGTTCCTGCCCCAGGATCCCGGGGATCATCTGAGACTGACAGTCAAAAATGCGACCTTTATCTGTAGTGGCGCGATAAGAGAGCATTTGAGAGCCCAAGGTATCTGGTTTAGTCGCGGATACATTAGTTACAGTGATTTCATCGGAAGAGCTCAGACCCAGCATTTTTGCTGTCTCAGCCTGAAGGGGAGGAATGGCTTCATTAGATGACATCGTGCTACAGCCACTCAGCGCAAGCAGAGAAAAAGCAACAAGTACCCTGTTTTTCATGATTTTGTTTATCCCAAACATAGTAAAAGGAGAGGTTAAAAAAACTCAAGCATTTGATTAATTCCTGCACGATAGTTTTAAACCTTTCTGCCACATTAAAGCAACATATTATGTAGGCCGGGTTTGACCCGTTTGGCTGAAAAAAGGCGTTTAACCGAGCGCCCTGTAAACAAGTCGCCGCCTGGACATGCTGGATTGTCATGAAATGTAAAGCCGGATTAATCACTTGATAAGCAACAGACTTCTGACAGAGGGATGACTGACAAGGACGGGGGCAGTAACACATTGATGGCTCTAATGGATCATTAAGACTATTCTTAATTAATTCGTTTCCGCTGCGCTTTACCCTTGACGCTTCGCAATCCGGTTTTCATCAGCAAGGAGTGAGCTAATGGCCTTACCAGGACAGTCTTCAAACAACCTTCCTGACTACAATATCGCACGACGTCTGGGCATGGTGTCCGCAGATGACATTGATTTCAATGCTCTGGCAAATCGTTTAGATTGCACGCGGGACTTCAGTCAGGTCGGCATTATTTACTCTGATGGTCTTGCACAATGGCTTGTTCGCCCTTCGCGCCGCTACGCTTCGTCGAACCAAAGTAATGTAAGTCATGTGGTGATTACAAAGGTCAATGCCACTACGCCGCAGGTAGCAACAAAGTCACTTACGGATACGCTGAGCAAGCCCTCTTTAGCGAATGAGATTACATCGACGGCGATGTCCTGCGGTGCAGCTGTGGTAACAGGTATTCTTGCTTTAACCTCAACCATGTCAGTGCCATTAACAGCAGGAGCAACAGGTGTTATAGCCGGTGTGATCACTGCGGGAACAGTTGCCACGACTTTTCAATGCGTAATTGGTATAGGAAGATTAGTGACCATATCAGAAGGCAATGAAGATACCGTTGCATGGTTAGATACTCAAGACTGGTATGTGGCAACAACGACTGCGCTTGATGTTGTTTCTCTTGCTGGTGCCGGTGCTGGTTTGAAAAGCACTATTGAGACTTATAAATTGATGAAAAGTACATCTTCGTCAGGTGTTTTAAAGTGGTTAAAAACATTAAGTCGTTCAGAACGCAAAAGAATTACGCAGGAAATCATCCGTGCTCAAAATCCAGGTATATCTAATGGCGGTATAAAAGCCGCAATACAAATGGGCGGATATCCTAAGCGTTTCCCTACAGAAGCAATACAAAAATCATTACAACGCGAGTTAACAAATGCACTCATTAATACCTCCGCATTTGCTGGTAGTGCATTAACAGGGACTATAAGAAACCCACAAAACGTTAAGCAAACATATAATTATGTTGTGGGCATTATTCAGTCTATATCTCTTTAAGGAAAAAAATGTTTCGTCAATTAAATAAGACATTGCAACTAAGCTTTATCACTGATATGAAAATAAAAAAAAGTGATAATGAAAAGTTAGAAGAAATTAAAGAAGCAATGATGAATGAGATGGATACTCCTATTGGATGGCATACTATGGGCATTCCTCTAATAATAAGCGCAATACTCACAGTAGTTAGTTTCTCTCTGCCTCAAATTTCTATTTGGCATGGAATTTCAAAATGGATGGACTGGTCAAAAAACGCTTTTTTCATCGGCGCTATGATCACGGACTTAGTGGGTTGCATTATTATCATTCCATTAATGGCGGTCGTTGGTAAAGGGCAATATCTTGCGCTAAAAAGCTATGTTTACATAGCCTTTAGCACTGCTACATTAGCAATATCCTTCCTAATATATACGATATTAGGAACATTACTTGGTGCAGACATAAAAACCACACACTTAATAGTTTCAATCATTGGCGTCATTCTGATAATACTAAGTTTTATGTGTATTAATAGTTTAGTTTTTTATCGTATGATTGCTTACTGCTTGCATAATCGCGCTTGGCGTAAACAAATTGAAATGCAAAGAGAAAAACCACATCTCTAAAAGAGAGGAATTTATAGCCTCGCTTCGAGGCTTTTCCGTTGAAGCATACTTAAAAATTAAAAACATGGTGACCCTATTTTATTAAATAAACACATCCTGTATTGATAAAAAACCAAGGAAGTTTTTGATAATCATGTTTTATAATCTGAAAAGTTCATTAGAGCTTAGCAAAAAGGTCACTGCACAAATTAGTAAAGCTAATGATGAACAACTTGAATCCATTAAAGATGAGATGACAGATAAGATGGAAGTGCCAATTGGATGGCATATTATGGGTATCCCTTTAAGCTCAAGTCTAATATGCTCACTGTTTTCTTGTGCGATGTCTCTGATGCCATTAGGCATTAAAATGATCGATAACTTCAATTGGCCTAAATATCCTACATTGACAGGCGTATTTATCACTTCGATTATTTATTGCCTGTTCGTCTACATCTCTGCATTTTCCATAGTCAGGGGCTTCTATCACGCTATAAAGATATACCTTGCTATTTATGTTTTTACAACAACACTGGCAAGCCTCAATTTTATATTTGATATAGTCGCAATTTATCAGGCCCGAATGCACAGTGCATGGCTAATTAGCTCTTCTGTTATCAGCATGCTCCTCATTATTTTTTGCATTAGATCCCTTAATAGCAGGATGTTTTACAAATCTGTTGCATATTATTTGTTTGCACGCGCCTGGCGTAAAAAGCTGTATCGGCAAAAGTATAAACCCTGAGCGTTAAATATATTTTCTGACTATAAAATCTTTACATAATACTATTTATAACGAACGTGTTATTAAGATTATAAATTCTTTCAAAATTTGGTAAATCAATGTCACTTTAAAAGTATCAAGAAAATCCTCAAGAAGTATTAACAAAAACAAATCAACATTAACAACCATCTAATAATATAAATATTAAAAAAACTGATAAAAATCATAAATTAATAAAGCTCACATGCATTTCACTTTATAATTAACAAATTAAATTACATGAACACCTCACATCCCATAAAAAAACCAGAGCCATCTCACCAATTCAATTTAAAAATAAAACATTGTTTCAATTTTAATTGAAAAGAGATTTTTTGCCGAATAGGATGCACAAAAATGAATTCATGCTGCTTTAATTCATTACTGAATAAATTTACTTGCACCACTAACGGGAGGTTAACGTGGAAGTCAGACAAAGCATTCATAGCGCCCACGCCAACGCGCTGGATACACAAGGATTACGCGATGAATTCTTGATTGAGAAGATCTTTGTGCCCGATGAGTTCACCATGGTGTACAGCCATATCGACCGTATCATTGTTGGCGGCGTGATGCCGGTCGGCCAGGCTGTCGCGATAGGTAACGATGTGGGTAAGCAACTTGGCGTCAGCTATTTTCTGGAGCGTCGCGAACTCGGCATGATTAATATCGGCGGGCCCGGTCAGGTCACCATTGATGGCGAAGACTATGAGATCGGTCATCGTGAAGCGCTGTATATCGGCAAAGGTGCCCGAGAAGTCCTGTTCAGCAGCCTGGCCCCCCATCGTCCCGCGAAGTTTTATTACAACTGCGCACCGGCGCATAAAACATTGCCCATCCGCAAAGTGACGGCTGGCGATGCCGCTGCCGTCACGCTCGGCGATAACCTCACGAGCAATCGCCGCACGATCAACAAGTATCTGGTTCCTGACGTCCTGGAAACCTGCCAGCTCAGTATGGGGTTAACGCAGCTTGAACCCGGCAACCTCTGGAATACCATGCCGTGTCATACCCACGAACGCCGTATGGAAGTCTATCTCTATTTCGATATGGATGATGATGCCTGCGTTTTTCATATGATGGGTGAGCCGCAGGAAACGCGTCATCTTCTTGTCCATAACGAACAGGCGGTCATTTCACCGGCCTGGTCGATCCATTCAGGTGTCGGTACGAAAGCCTATACCTTTATCTGGGGAACGGTAGGTGAAAACCAGGTGTTTGATGATATGGACCACGTATCGGTCAAGGATCTGCGCTAATCCTAACCAATGCGCCGCCTGTCAGAAGCAGGTAGCGCGTGAATAAGGAGTCCACATGATACTGAATGCGTTTTCTCTTCAGGACAAAATCGCGGTGGTTTCGGGCTGCAATACCGGCCTGGGTCAGGCTATGGCATTGGGACTGGCTGAAGCCGGTTGCAATATTGTTGGTATTAATCAGGTTGAACCCGACGAAACGATTAAACAGGTGACCGCGCTGGGACGTCGCTTCCTTAGCCTGAAAGCTGATTTGCGTAACATTGATGCTATCCCTGCCCTGCTGGACAGCGCCATCGCCTGCTTTGACCGCATTGATATTCTGGTGAATAACGCGGGCATGATTCGCCGTGAGGATGCCATCAACTTCAGCGAACAGGACTGGGATGATGTGATGGATCTGAATATTAAGAGCCTGTTCTTTATGTCGCAGGCCGCCGCCCGACATTTTATTGCCCAAGGGGATGGGGGCAAGATCATCAACATCGCCTCAATGCTCTCTTTTCAGGGCGGGATCCGCGTGCCTTCTTACACCGCGTCTAAAAGTGGCGTAATGGGCATAACCCGCTTGCTGGCCAACGAGTGGGCGAAGCACCGTATTAATGTCAACGCAATTGCCCCGGGCTATATGGCAACCGATAACACGCAGCAACTGCGCGCTGATGCACAGCGAAGTGCCGAAATCCTCGATCGCATTCCCGCCGGTCGCTGGGGAAAACCAGAGGACCTGATGGGGCCGGTGGTATTTCTTGCCTCACGGGCTTCTGACTATATGAATGGCTATACGATTGCCGTCGATGGCGGCTGGCTCGCGCGTTAAGGCTGAGCATTAAGCCTTTACGTCTGCCCGGGCGAGCCTGTCGTTATACGTAAATAATGATGGCAGGCAGCCCGATTAATCAGGCAGGCAATCGCATCATTAAAGCCGGTTTTACTCTCTTATGAGAAAGAATAATGATTGAGGCCAGAATAGTGACCCTGAACGCCAACCGTATGAATAAGTCAACATATCTGGTTAATGTAAAACTGGCTTCTTAAGGCCAGCCGATAATGATGACGTCATGGGATTTCATTTCCCAGAGAAACTTATGGATAACCGTTATTCCCGCCTGTCGAGGCGAATAAGGACGTCAAGGTTACAGTGAATAATCACAGAAATATAAAAAACGAGTAAGGATTTATACAGCATTGAGGGAAATATAATGGAATTATTATCAACAGCCCGCCAACTTGATCTGTTACTGAATGGATTTACACAGCTAAAAGACGAAGGGAAATTTAACGAACCCAATATGGATGGCACAGCGGGGGATTACATCTCATTTGCTCACTGGGAATGGCCGCAGGGCGTTGGCCTGTTTGGTCTGGTGAGATTATGGGAGTTGACCCGTCGCGACGATATTTACCAAATCATTGAAAACTGGTTTCAGCAAAATATTCAAAAAGGCCTGCCCCCGTTAAATATTAATACCACCGCCCCCATGCTGCCGTTATCTCTGTTGTGGGCACATAACCGGGCACCACATTATCAAGCGGTGCTGGATAGCTGGGCCGACAGGGTGATGACAGAGCTGCCGCGTACCCCGGAACAAGGCTTCCAGCACGTGGTGTCCGACGGCATTAACCCCATGGAGATATGGGATGACACGCTGTTTATGGTGGTGCTGTTTCTCGGCCATTACGGTGTGGCTTCCGGACGACAGGTGCTGGTCGATGAGGCCGTACGCCAGTTTTTACTGCATGCCCGTTATCTTAACGATCCGCAGACCGGTTTATGGTTTCACGGCTGGAGCTTTGCCGAGAAGAGCCATTTTGCTCAGGCCCGCTGGGCGCGGGGAAATGCCTGGATAACCGTCGGCATTATTGAGTTTCTGGAACTGACCCAGCTTCGCGGCGGGGTCCGTGACTATTTACTCGAATGCCTGAAAACGCAAATTAATACATTAATCACGCTGCAATCTGAGAGCGGTGCATGGCACACGCTGCTCGACCATCCAGACAGCTATGAAGAAATATCGGCTACCGCCGGATTTGGCTATGGCTTATTAAAAGGCGTTCGTCTTGGCTATGGCGATGAACGTTGGTTGCAGGCAGGTTTAAAAGCCCTGGGCGCGGTACAGCGAAATATTGACAGCAGCGGCACAGTCCACAACGTCTCTTATGGCACCCGCATGGGAAGAACCCTGCAGTTCTATAAAGACATTCCGCTACAGCCAACCGGTTATGGCCAGGCGCTGGCTATTTTATGCCTGACCGAAGGGTTAAGACATTTAAAAAAATAACAGGACGTCGACACCAGGAGAATATCATCATGGACCAGAACCATTATTGTTACTTCCCCCTTAACCAGAATGAAGCCGTTCGCTACTGGCAGTTATCCGCGATTTCTTCACAGCGCTATGATGTGCCCAATGCGCCGATGTCCGGTGAAATGGATCCGTTTTTCTTTCTGAGCCAACATAAAAACTTTATTCCCCATACCTATCCCCGTCGTACGCAGTTTCAGCAACACTATGCCGGAAAAAAGCCCACTCCTTTCGGCGATACTACCCTGAAAAACTGGTGGTTCCCTTTTGGTTCCGATCGGGTCGATTTATCAGGTTTCTGGTTCCGGGCCACGAGCATCGGCGCTCAGGCAGAAACCTGCCTTGTTGCGGAACAACGTGGCCTGTACCGTTTTCGGCTGACCACCTGCGGTGCCGCCTGTATTACGCTGAACGGCGGTGATGTGGCATGGCAGGCAGACTATCAGCGTAATCTGGAAAGCACCGTTGAGTTCGCGCTCATGCTGGATGCCGGGGTGAACGCTATCGCGGTCTGGTTCGATGACCTGGCCGAACGCGATGTGCGCTTCTTTTTTCAACTGGACTATGTTGAAGGTGCGCCGCTGCAGGTGGCACTGGCAACACCGATTGAGGCAGATCGGGTGCGGCAAATGGAAGCCCTGCTCGAAGGCATGGCGTTTGAACAGCCGACCTACACAGGCGGCACCGTTCGCCTGTGCTTCCCAATCCCAGCCCCGGAAACGCTGAACCTGAATATCCGCGTGCAGGGCGACTTTATTTCGCTAGACCAGCCCGTACTGATCAACGCGGTTTTACATCAAGGCGAAACGGTGGCAGAGATTGCCGAAAGCGACGCGTTGCCGGCTGATTTTCGTCATTTCGTTATCAGCATGGAAAAAGACAACTTTCATATCAGGCGCACCCTGGGCGTGGAGATCTGCCATGCAGAGCAACAGGCGCAGGTGCCGAAAACGGCAGACGCGCGTGCAGACGAAGCGCTGATGCATGTTGCCCTGCACGGCGAATACAGCAGCGTAAAAGCGCTGGCCCGGCTAGCCTGCGGGATGGATGACACCGAAACCCAGAACATGCTGGAGGGCGTTTTAACACCGGTTGAAGATTGCCATGACTGCGCCGACTTTACGCTTGTACCGCTGCTGTGGTGTCGGATCCAGTGGGCGGATCGCATTGCCGCTCCCGTTCGCGAGAAAATGGATCGGGCGATTTTAGCCTTTCGTTACTGGATGGATGAGCCGGGAAATGACGTGCAGTGGTATTTTTCTGAAAACCATGCGCTGTTGTTTCATACCGCCGCCTACCTGGCGGGAAGCACCTTTCCGGATAAAACCTTTGTACGATCCGGCCGCCTGGGCGGCGATCAGGCAGAGGCAGGCCGTCAGCGCGTGCTGGCATGGCTGGATCACTTTGAACAATGCGAGATGGCCGAATGGAATTCCGCGCCTTACTTCCCTATCGACCTCAAAGGATTAACCGCCCTCGCCGCCCTGGCACCGGATGCCGATATCGTTGCCCGTAGCCAGCGCGCTATCCTTCGCCTGCTGGAACAGATAGCACGCTCTTCCCACCAGGGCATGCTCACCGCATCGCAAGGTCGTTCATACGAGCACACGCTGCGCGCAGGTCGCTCGCTGGAGCTGTCCGCTATCTCGCGCCTGTTGTGGGGCAAAGGCAACGTTGGCTGTCGCTTTCATGCCTTACCGCAGCTGGCGCTACTGTTAAAGCAGGGCAAACTGACGCACTCACCTGAACTGGCAAAGGTGGCGGTATGGCGAGGTGACAGCGCGCTGGAATGGTATTTCGCTCAGGGGCTTAACCGCATTGCGCGCCTTTACCACTATAAAACCCGCGACGTGGCAATGGGTTCCCTTGCCGGATACCGCTGGGGCGAATGGGGCTATCAGGAAACCCCGATTCATCTGAGGATCGGCGAGACGCCGGAGGCGCAGATCTGGATCAACCATCCAGGTGAACGCCTGCACAGTGGCTTCGGGCGGCCTTCCTACTGGGGAGGATGTGGCACGCTACCGCGCGTGCAGCAGTATCGCGGCCTGGCGATCGTTCTGTTTCGTGTTCATGAAGGGCAGCCTGATTTTTCTCACGCCTGGCTGCCGCAGCGCTATTTTGATGACGTGCGTTGCTACGATAAACGCATTCTGCTGCGCAGTGGTAAAGGTATGGTACAGATCTCCGGCAACCGCGCGTTCCAGCGGATCGCTCATGGCCCGACACAGCACTGTGAAGTCCGCTTGCCGGGGCAGGAAACCTGCTGGCTGATTCGCCTGAATGACGATCCGCGGCTGGATAACCTGGCGGATTTTGAGGCGCGATTTGCACAGCTCACCGTTGAGCGGCGCGAAGACGGCACCTTTTACGTCAACGATCCGCAATATGGCGAGGTGTTTTTCCAGCCAAACGGCTGTGTTTTCGGGCAGGGGAGGTTACTGGATCCTGACAGCTGGACAATTTCCGGCGACAGCCACGAACTCCCCTTGTAATTCTGCCGTGCCAATCCCTGGCATCAGGTTTTACGGATATCGCCAGCCCGGCTGACGTCGGGCTTTATCCGTGCAGTGATGACGGGCGTTATGCGACGCGTGCAGCATTCAGCAAAATCATCCCGTTACCGCCCTGTCCTGTGCCCGGCAGCGGCCTATCCCTGCAGTTTTTTCAGGCAGCGATCCATCGCGCTGACTACCCAGTCGATATCATGCGTCTGGAAGCACAGCGGCGGCCGAATCTTCAGCACGTTGCCGTAAGGTCCGGCGACAGACGTCAGCACACACTCTTCGCGCAGCGCCTCGACCAAATCGAGCGCCAGCCGTTTGTCAGGCTGCTTCGTCTCTCTGTCCGTGACCAGCTCAAAGCCAATAAACAGGCCTGCGCCGCGCACGTCGCCTACGCAGGCATAGGTATCCTGAAGGGACTGCAGAGCCGCTAACAAAGCTTGCCCGGTTTTCAGGCTGTGCGCCTGAAGCGATTCCTGCTCGATCACATCCATCACTGCATGCGCCGCCGCCATCGACACCGGATTACCACCAAAGGTATTAAAATACGGGAGCGAGTCGCTGAAGGCCGCCATAACCGGGGCTTTCGCCATCAGACCGGATACGGGAATACCGTTGCCCATCGGTTTACCCGTGGTCACCACGTCGGGCACCACGCCGTGGCGCGCAAATCCCCAGAATGATTCCCCTGTACGGGCAAAGCCGGGCTGAACTTCATCGGCAATAAAAATTCCGCCGTTTTGATGGACGACGTCGATAGCCTGCTTTAAAAAGCCCGGCTGGCCGGGCAATACGCCGTCCGAAGAGAAAATGGAATCCGCCAGAAAGCCCGCAAACTTGATGCCGTGCGCGGCCATATCATCGATCTGTTTCTGAATTTCGTGGGCAAACCAGGCCCCCTGATCGGCGGGCTGAATGCGGTAAAAATCTGGCGATGCCACCAGCCGGGTATGCGATGACAGCGGCTGGCCGCTGCCCAGTGCCGGTGATACGCCGGACGTCAGCGCGCTGGTGCCGTGATAGGCCTCTTTCGAAACGATAATGCCCGTGCCGCCGCTCCACGCATGCGCCATACGAATCGCCAGATCGTTTGCCTCGGACCCTGTGCACATGTACATGGCCCGATCGATGGCCGCCGGCATCGTTGCCAAAATGCGCTCGCTGTAGTCCAGAATAGACTCATGCAGATAACGGGTGTGCGTATTCAGCCGCATCATCTGCTGGTGCACGGCTTCCACGACCGCCGGATGACAGTGGCCGATGCTGGCGACGTTGTTATACATATCCAGGTACTGTTTGCCCGCCTGGTCCCAGAGATACTGCCCCTGCCCGCGCACCAGATGCACGGGGTTACGGTAAAACAGCCGATATGACTCGCCCAGCACCTTGCTGCGTTTGTCGGTTAACTGGCGAATCGCCGGGGCCAGCGCTTCCGCGTTTTCTGCACGAAAGCTGTTGGTATCCATAATGGTTGAACGTACCGTCATCATCACTCCTCGGATTCAATACTGTCGCTGCCGTACATCAGTGCGCGGCAGCGTCTGTCTGCGTTAGTCGATCTCCGCCGCGACAGAGGTTTGCGCGATCGTGCCGCGCCGGGACTGGGTCGTCAGGAAATAGAGGTAACCCACGACCATAAAGGCCATAAACAGCGCACCAATCTCCGGGTTAAACCACAGCATCGCCGCCAGGCAGATCAGCGATCCGCACAGGGCAATGGCAGGGATCACCGGATAACCCGGCGCACGGTAACTGCGCTCCAGCGTGGGAGCGGTACGACGCAGCTTAAACAGGCTCAGCATGCTCATGATGTACATCACAATGGCGCCAAACACCGACATCGTGATCATGGCGGCGGTCAGGCTCATGCCCTGAAAGCTGATCCCGTCAGAGAAAATGGCCAGAATGCCCACTACACCACCGGCCAGAATGGCGCGGTGCGGTGTGTTAAAGCGTGAAAGCTTCGCCAGGGCGGGCGGCAGATACCCTTCGCGGGCCAGCGCAAAGAACTGGCGGGAATAGCCCATGATGATGCCATGAAAACTGGCGATCAGGCCGAATAAGCCAATCCACACCAGCATGTGCATCCAGCGCGAGTCATTCCCGACCAGCATTTTCATCGCCTGAGGCAGCGGATCGTTAATGCCCGATAACGTACGCCAGTCGCCTGCTCCACCGGCAAACACCATCACGCCAATCGCCAGCACCACCAGCGTTAAAATACCGCTGATATAGGCGCGGGGAATGGTGCGGCGGGGATCTTTTGCCTCTTCTGCCGCCATCGCGACGCCTTCAATCGCCAGAAAAAACCAGATGGCAAAGGGGATCGCAGCGAACATACCGGACACGGAAGCCAGCGAGAAGGTTCCCTGGCCCGCCCAGCCGTTCGCGACGAAATTCGCCAGGCTAAAGCCGGGCGCCACAACGCCCATAAACACCAGTAACTCAATCACGGCAAGCAGCGTAACCAGCAGTTCAAAGGTCGCGGCGATGCTCACGCCGATGATATTCAGCCCCATAAACACCAGATAGGCGCACACGGCGATAAGCTTGGGATTAATTTCAGGAAACTGCACGTTGAGATAGGCGCCAATGGCCATCGCGATAGCGGGAGGCGCAAACACAAACTCAATCAGCGTGGCGATTCCGGCAATCAGCCCGCCGGTGTCGCCGAACGCCCGGCGGCTATAGGCGAACGGGCCGCCCGCCTGAGGAATAGCCGTTGTCAGTTCGGTAAAGCTGAAGATAAAACAGGTATACATGACGGCAACAAAAAACGTCGTGACCAGAAAGCCCAGCGTGCCCGCTGCGCCCCAGCCGTAGCTCCAGCCGAAATACTCACCCGATATCACCAGCCCCACGGCAATGCCCCAAAGTCGCAGGGTGCCCAGGGTGGGTTTCAGTTTCTCTTTCATCACTGCGTTCCCCGTCTGTTTTAATTGAAAAATGCTGCACAAAAGCTGTCGGGTAGATGATGGACACAGTGGGAAGGGAAAAACTTGACCGCAGAAAACAGAACGCCGTGATTTAAGGTCAACTTGCCCCTGGCCTGGCTGCCAGGTGCCTGCCAAAGTCAATTTTCCCCTGCTTTCAGGTCAAGCGTGCAGGCAGGGTTCAGCGCCATGCTGGCCCTACACGCAGAAACCCGGGAGCCGGACATGAGCCATAAACAGTACGATACGCTGAGTAACGACACCATCCTTCAGCTTGCCCACCGGGCATTAGTGAACTATCCCGCCTGTGCACAGGCTGAGGTCAGGCTGCTGTGTCGCTCAGAAAACGCGACGTTATCTGTCAGCACGCCGCAGGGCCGATACGCGCTGCGCATTCACCGGGGCGATTACCACGCGAAGCAGGATATTGAAAGTGAGCTGCTCTGGCTGGACGCGCTTCAGGCGGCGGACATCAGCGTCCCCGCTGCCGTAGAAGATCGTCAGGGTGAACGCATTCAGGTCCTGCCGCTGCCCGATGGCGGCGAACGCTATGCGGTGCTGTTTCACTGGATAGAGGGCGATATGCTGACCGACAGCGTCGATCCGGCTGCGTTTCGTCAGCTCGGTGCCATTACTGCCCGTCTGCACCATCACAGCCGGAAATGGCAGAAGCCGCAGGGGTTTCGCCGCATCATCTGGGATCATCATACGATGGTGTCTCCGGCAGGCCACTGGGGCGACTGGCGGGACGTTGCGGGGTTACCCACCGCTGAACACGCGGTGGTAGAAGAAACGCTGGAACACGTGCGCCGCCAGATGCTGGACTTCGGACAGTCACCTGAACGCTATGGGCTGATTCATGCCGACCTGCGCCTGACCAACCTGCTGGTGCATAAAGGCGAAACCCGGGTGATCGACTTTGATGACTGCGGCATGGGCTGGTACCTGCACGATCTTGCCGCAGCCATCAGTTTTGTTGAGCATCATCCGAGTGCGCCGCAGTGGGTGGAAAACTGGTTACGCGGTTACGAACAGGTCGCACACATCAGCGATCGGGAACTGGCTATGATCCCCGCCATGCTGATCCAGCGGCGTATCCAGTTGACGGCCTGGGTGGCTTCCCACCGCGAGACCGAGATGGCGCGCAGCCTGGGCGATCGCTGGGCCAGCCACACCGTCCGGCTGTGTCAGCGCTATCTTGAAGGTGCCGCGCTGCCGATTGGCGTTTAACGCACCGCCGCAGTGCCTGATCGCGGTGCAACACGGAAAGCGAATCGGGTAAGCGATTGTTATCGCGTGGTTTCCAGCTGGTACGTTTTTTGCAGAACCTTGAGATGTTCACTTTTTGCGGAAAACAAGATGACCAGCAGAGTTCCAGAGGCCGCGTTAACGGCCATCTCCGGCGCAGGCGGCCATCGCGGTGTGTTGTCTGCCGCCGCAACGGGCTTAGGCGAATTTATCAATGCACAGGGCGGCGATGTCGATCGCATTTTCGGGATCAGCGGGATCGATCCCGATATGCTCGCCTGCCCAACGCTGAGCCTGGACCTGGTCAGCTATTGCCGGGTGCTGGAGGAAGCCGCAAGCCAGGCAGGCGTGGACAACTTTGGTCTGCAATACGGTCATCAGTTCCGACCCCAGTCACTGGGGCTGATCGGCTATATTGGCTTGTGTTCAGCCACGCTGGAACAGGCGCTGCGGAACGTCGTCAATGCCTTTCCCTTTCATCAACACAACACCTGCATCCGGCTGACCGAACGCGGCGACTGCTGGCAACTGGATTATCAGGTTCGCCATGGCGTGATCCTGATGCGCCGCCAGGATGCCGAGTTAACGCTGGGCATGTTCCTCAACCTGATCCGCCATGCCGCAGGTCGGCTCTGGGCGCCGCGGGAAGTGCATTTTGAGCATCCGCGCCCTGAGCACTGGCACGAACACTGTAAGGTGTTTGATGCCCCGGTTTACTTCGATCAACCCTTTAACTCGATGATCATCGCGAAAGCAGATCTGAACCGGAAAATGCCGGATCATGATCCGATGCTGCTGCTGGTTATGCAGGATGCCATCCGTCGGCTCAGCCCGCCCGTGGTGCGTCAGGACACCGTTAACCAAACCCGAACGGACATTCATCTGCAACTGCTGAACGGCGAACCTTCACTGGAAATCATCGCGGAAAAACAGGGGTTATCCGCCTGGTCATTGCAACGGCGCTTACGTGATGAGCAAACCAGCTTCTCGGCGCTGGTGGACAGCGTACGCAAAGAAATGGCCACGCATTATCTCAAACAGCATCATCTTTCTGTTTCCGAGATGGCGCTGCTGCTGGGCTACTCTGAAGTCAGCGCTTTTTCACGCGCCTTTCGCCGCTGGTTCGGCTGCAGCCCGCGCGATTGCCGTAAATCACAGGAGGGGCTGTTCTTGTAGTTAAGCTATCCAGCCAGAACAGCATTCGTTACGCTGCGTGCTTCAACAACCGGCTGTAGGCTTTAACCCTCTCAGCCAGTAATAAGACAGTGAGCAAATTTACGATCAGAATAAATCAAAACGAGCAGGCAGCGACGTTAAGAATAAAAGCGTCGTCAGGTAATGGCATCAAAAGAAAAGGCTTTAAAAAGATAGCCCTGAAATGCGGCAGCATGGGGTTTAGCAAACTGGAAGTAGGTGTCCTTTTCTACGCCTTCGACAATGATAAACTGGCAGTAGTCTTTAATTTGCGTCAGCGTCTCTTTCCAGAGTGGACGATTATGATGTTCCCAGAAAAAGTGCTTATCGATTTTAACCGCCTCATATAATCCCTCCTGCAAACAGGGAAAATGAGAAGATGCACTGCCAAAATCATCCAGCCATAAAGTGTAATTATTATATAACTTTCGCAACAGAGGATTATTAAGCCCCTCAGCCAGGTTGGGAAAGTCTTCTGAAACCTCGATGCGAAGAAAAGAATGCGCTGTGGCGAGCTCGTAAATATCCCGTTCTTCCAGCAGCGCAAAAGCCATCTCTACATCTACATTGACAGAACACAGCAACTGGTTACGTTCAAAGAAATGTCTTTTTCTATCAATTAAGAACAGTTGCTCTTTTAAGAGCTTTATTTTCTGTCCTTTATTCATTCTGTTTATATGAAAAAAAGGCGTCCCTGGTGCGGCAAATCGGGTTAAGACTTCAACGGCAATACGTTCGGATTTCAGGTTTACGATGGGTTCAGCAATGAACCGCCAGGCACGGTTATTATTATCAAGATTCTGGATTTCCATTCCCAAGCTCTGATTAACGATGTTGAAGTGGATTGATTATTGATCGCCTTTAGCTATCAATCAAATGAATTTTAACGGATTAAACTATGATTAAACCTATCAAATCCCAAAAATCGATCGTTAAACCCTTGTTATTTAATGATGAATGGCAAACTATAAAACTCCAGTTTTTCATGGACCGCATTTTTTGCCGGTCATCCCTGTGAGGCAATGTGTCCCAATTAATTCCTTTCAGAGTACAGGGGGAATGGGAACAGGGCTGGGTTCAATCGTCCCGGCGGCCTTAAGGCCAGCGTTAAACAGAAGAAATTGACAGACAGATGACAACCGGATGCCAGCCAAATGAAAAAAAGCGGGTTAAAAACCGCTTCCGGGAAATACAGAGGTCACCCCAAATATTGGCGACTTGAAATACCGCGGTCCAGACGATAATGTGTCCAACTTCACCGTCATGTTATACAGAACGACCATGTCTCTTTCCTTTTTTAAACTTGAACCCCGGCACCTTAAAGAAATATATGAAATACGCTTTTCCGTTACGGAAAACCGGCTTCATGCGCATCAAATTCACTATTTACAGCGTGAGCAAGCGCTGGAGGATATATGTCAGGGCGGCGGCTGGATTTGCCAGTTCGGGGATGATTATGCAGGTTATGGATTGGGGATCTATGCGCCCGAACCGCTAATTGGCGGACTGTTTGTTAAACCTGAATATCAAAAACAGGGCATCGGGACGCACCTGCTGAACGCGATCGTCCAGTGGTTTAGCGATCGGGGCGCAGAGACGATTATGCTGACCACCGATCCCGGCTCGAACGCGGAGGGGTTTTATCAGGCAAATGGTTGGGTCGCAGAAGGCAGTGATGCGTTTGGGCAGCGGGTGATGCGTAAGCGCTTACCGCGTGGCTGACATGACGCAATCCGCCGCCAACGAAACAGCAGCGTTCCCGCCGCGTTGGGGAGAATGCGCACAGGATGCCCTGCTCATCCTGTGCGCGGTCAGCGTTGAAGCCAGAATTAGTGCGACTGTGGTTTAAACAGCTGCTGCACAAACTCCACATACGCAGGTCGCCAGACGTCCATCTCATGTCCCAGCCCCGGATACTGGGTGTAATGGAACTTCACGCCCTGCTTTTCCAGCTCGGTTTTCAGTCCGGCAATGTCTTTGCCTGTCACGATATCTTTATCGCCCACCACCAGCGTAAAGTTTTTCAGCTGTTTATCCACGGTCTGCGGCTGGCTCAGCTGACGCGTCACGACCTCATTAGGCACTGTACTGGTGGTCACGCCGCTAAAACTGGCCAGCCAGGCAAAGTCGTTCAGGTGCGTCATGCCGGACACCAGCGCCTGATAGCCGCCCTGGGATAGCCCGGCTATCGCCCTGTCAGCCGGTTTGCGACTCACGGTAAAGCGTTTTTCCACCAGCGGGATAATGTCCTGCATTAACTCTTTATCCGCAGCAGCGGCATTCAGCGGATAAAAGTCCTTGCGGCGATCGGCTGGCGGGAAGTTTTCGGGAATAGCCTGCACGATGTCGGTTTCGGTATCGGGCACCACCACCAGCATCGGCTTAATTTTGCCTTCTGCCAGCAGGTTATCCATGATCTGCGGCAGGCGGAGCTGAGAGATGGCCGACAGCCCGGTATCGCCAAAGCCATGGTAGAAGTAGAGCACCGGGAGCGGCTTGCTATCGACCTTGTAACCCGGCGGCGCCCAGACAAACACCTGACGTTCAGACTTCAGGGCGGTGGAGTGATAGGTCAGGGTCAGCACATCGCCGTGTGGCACGTTGCGCTCATCCAGAATACTGCCCGGCACCAGAATCATACTGGTGTTCACCTGGCGCTGCGGTTTCGGGAAACGGCTGCCGGTATCCGGCGTGCGGAAACCGCCTACGTCAAAATAGTACTCATACAGGTTGGGCTTCAACGGCTCGCTGGTCCATGACCAGATCCCCGTGCTGTCCTTTTTCATGTCATGCGACTGCTGGCTCAGCGGCGTGGCGCCGGTCACCACAGCAACCTGCTTCGCGGCAGGGACAAAAAGACGAAAGGTAATGGAGTGATCCGGATTCAGCGCCGTAATGTAGCGGCTTACCGGGATGCTCGTGTCTGGCGTTAACGGCAAAGGGGCGGCAATCAGTGCAGGTGCATATCCCGTAAGCAGGCTGCCTGCCAGGAATGAAAAACAGGCTAAAGTTCTTTTCATCGTGGGTTCCGGTTTTGTGTATGCCGAGGTAGTTATTGCATCTTTACGTTCAGGAAGAGAGCAAAGGGATACGCAAAAAACGCAGGGTGTGATGGGGTTCAAAAAATTCAGGCCCTCTCTGGCATGAAAAGTCCGTCGCTTTTTCTGCAACAGTCGCGCAACGACTCGTATTTTTTTATCCGCCCGCCTCGCATTCGCGTTATCGTCGCAGCATGAACACTTTTCCCCCTTGATAAGGACTGAGTATTGATGCGTAAACTTCCCTTTCTGCTGGTCACGCTGGGCCTTTTGATGTCGGTTACCTCTCAGGCGCAGGCTGAAGGCTGCCTGAAAGGCGCGCTGGTGGGCGGCGTAGCGGGTCATCTTAAACATCATGCGGTTGCCGGTGCCGTGGCGGGTTGCGCAGCAGGCCATTACCTGGCGAAGAAGCATAAAGAAGAAGACAGCAAACAGAGTCACTAAACAATCAGGGCTGCCCGGTGAGAACGTGGCCAGCCCTTTATGCCAGCCGCCGCAGAGTGGTCGCGCTCAACTCAAACGGCGTCGGCGTGCAGACCGCCAGACTCAGGCCGCCCACCTGCAGCGCGCTGACCGACAACGCAGACGGGGCCGTACTGTCAATGCTGGCCATCTGCCAGGCGCTCTCACCGCGCTGCTTGATTATCGCCTCTTTTATCGTCCAGATGCGCCAAAAGACCGCTAACTGCTGCACCCCCGGTTGTGCGGCGATCAGGGCCTGTTCACCCGGACTGAACAGCTTTTCTGCCAGGCGCGGCCAGTTTGGTCGCGGTCGCAGGACTTCAATATCACAGCCCACGTCCCTTTCGTCACTGAACAGCAGGGCAATGTCATCCCCGCTGTGGCTCAGACTAAAGCCGCGTTGCACCTCGGGGGGAAACGCGGGCTTGCCATTTACCCCGTACTGCATCGCGGGCACCGGCGCGATAGCAGCAGAGAGCATGACGCGCCCGGCAAGCCAACTGGCACGCCGCGCGCCCGAAGGTGCCCGATCTTTCAACTCGGGTGCTAACGCGCCAGCACTGAGTCGGGAAATCTTTCCCAGAAAGATCTGATACATATCAGTGCCAGCGTTTGATGATGATGGAGGTGTTAATGCCGCCAAACGCGAAGTTATTGCTCTGCAAAAACTCACAATCGATAGGGCGTGCCTGGCCCATGATGTAGTCCAGTTCGCCGCAGTTGGCGTCCGGTTGCGTCAGATTCAGCGTAGGAGCGAACCAGCCCTCGCGCATCATTTGCAGGCTCATCCAGGCTTCCAGCGCGCCGCAGGCCCCTAATGTGTGGCCGAAATAGCTTTTCAGGGACGAAATGGGCACCTGATTGCCGTAAATCGCCGCCGTCGCCTGGCTTTCCGCCAGATCGCCGCGATCGGTGGCGGTGCCGTGCGCCGAAATATAGCCGATGTCCTGCGGGCTTAATCCCGCCATCGTCAATGCCTTCGCCATGCAAATCTGCATAGTTTCCCGCTGCGGCTGAGTGATATGGGCAGCGTCACAGTTGGTGTTGAAGCCGACGATCTCGCCATAGATTGTCGCGCCGCGCGCTTTCGCGTGTTCCAGCTCTTCCAGAATCAGCGTGCCAGCGCCCTCGCCAATCACCAGACCGTCCCGTTTTTCATCAAAGGGCGAAGGCGTGGTGGTCGGCGCATCGTTGCGCTGGCTGGTGGCGAAAAGCGTGTCAAACACCGCCGCTTCCGAGGGACACAGCTCTTCTGCGCCACCGGCCACCATCACCGTCTGATAACCGTGGCGGATCGCCTCCCACGCGTAGCCAATCGCCTGGCTACCCGAGGTACAGGCGCTGGAGGTGGGGATAACCCGACCGCGCAGGCCGAAAAACAGCCCGGTATTCACGGCGGTGGTGTGCGGCATCATCTGTACATAGGTGGTGCCGGTAATATTATTGGTGTGCTTTTCCGTCAGCATGGTCGCGAATTCGCTTACCGGTCCGGTGCTGCCAGTCGAGGAGCCGTAAGCAATGCCGGTTTCACCATTGGTGAGCACAAGATCGCCGATCAATCCCGCGTCCACCAGCGCCAGTTCGCTGGCGCGGGTCGACATTAATGAAACGCGCCCCATGGCGCGAATACGTTTGCGGGTGTAGTGTTCCGGCAAACTGAAATTATCAATCGGGGCGCCCAGTAAGGTATGCAGCCCGTCGTAAACCTGCCACTCCGGCATTCTGCGTACGGCATTTTCATACGCCAGCAGCCTGGCTGAAACGTCCTGCCAGTTTTCGCCAAAGGCGGTGACGCCGCCCATACCGGTAATGACCACGCGCCGTGTCATAACATGCCTCCGTTGATGGAAATCACCTGGCGCGTCACATAACCTGCGATATCCGACATCAGGTAACGGGCAAGCCCGGCCACTTCCTCGGTTTGTCCCATGCGTTTCATGGGGATCAGGGACATCGCCTCTTTCAGCGCCGTCTCTTCCATCTCGATCATTCCTGTATCGATCAGCCCCGGCGCAATACAGTTAACGGTAATTTTGCGTTTGGCCAGCTCAATCGCCAGCGCTTTGGTGGCGCCAATAATGCCTGCTTTCGCGGCACTGTAGTTCACCTGACCGCGATTGCCCATCAGGCCCGACACCGAGGAAAGCGTAATAATGCGTCCGCCCTGGCGGGCGCTGATCATTGGCATAATGCAGGGCTGAATCACGTTGTAAAAACTGTCCAGATTGGTATGAATCACCTTATCCCAGTCGTCGTCGCTCAACGCAGGAAAGGCCGCATCGCGGGCAATGCCGGCATTGCTGACCACGCCGTACCAGGCTCCGTGTGCGTCGATATCCTGCTCCAGCACCTCGCGGCACTGCTGACGGTTCGCCACATCAAACTGCAGCAGGCGGCCCGTGCCCCCTGCCGCCAGAATGGCATCCAGGGTTTGCTGCGCCCCGGCAGCATCATGGTGATAATGCACGCCAAGGGTGAAGCCGTCTGCCGCCAGCTGGCAGGCGATGGCGCGACCAATGCCTTTGCTGGCACCGGTAACCAATACTGAACGGCTCATGAGGTCGCTCCTTGTTGAAATAATGAATGAAGTTCTTCGGCGGTGGGCTGAAAGGTATTTACCCGGCCGGTTGCCAGCGTAGCGCTCCCCGCCTCGATGGCGCACTCAAAGCTGCCAAAGCGTTCATCCTGCATCAGCAGTTTGACCTTGACGATCAGCGTGGCATCCGCCGGTAGAATCCCTGCGCTACACACTAATTCGCGCGCACCCAGCACCATGCCTAACGAGATACTGGCCTGTCCCTGCTGATGCCGATGCCAGCCCGACCAGACGCCGACCGTCTGCGCCATTAACTCCAGGACATACCAGCCCGGCAGGTTGCCATCGGAATCGAGAAACGGGGCCAGCACGCCCTGCGGCGATACCGTGACGCAGCAGGTCGCGCTGTCGGCCGTCACGTCGCTGACCTTTTCCAGTAACAGCATCGGCGCATCGTGCGGCAGATAGTCCGTGGGGGATAAATAGTGGCTCATAAGATCTTCCCAAGCAGAATACTGGCGTTGTTACCGCCGAAGGCAAACGAGTTTGACAGAATCACCGGGCGCGCCAGCGGCTGAGGCCGGTCAATGATGCCACAGGGCGGCAAATCCGCATCGCGCGGCGACAGGCTAAAATCCTGCGGCGGCAGCGGCAGGTTGCGTTGCAGGATCAGCATGCTGAGCGCCGCTTCGGTAATGCCCGCCGCGCCCAACGTGTGCCCGGTCAGGTGTTTCGTTGAACTGCAGGGCACCTGCTCGCCAAACATGGCGTTTACCACGCTGGATTCAATCTGATCGTTGAGCGTGGTTGCGGTGCCATGCAGGTTGATATAGCCCACCGCCTCAGGCGCAATACCGGCTTCGTTCAGGGCCTGATGGATGGCGCGAATCGCCCCTTCCCCCTCTGGATGCGGGGCTGAGATATGGTAGGCATCGCTGGATTCGCCCACGCCCAGTAGCGCAATCGGCTGCGGCTCACGGGTTAACAGCATCAGCGCGGCACCTTCACCGATGGTAATGCCGCTGCGATCGCGGGCGAACGGCTGACACAGGGTGGGAGAAAGCGACTCCAGGCTGTGAAAGCCGTTGACCGGCATCCGGCTGAGCGTGTCTGCTCCACCAACGATCGCCACATCCGCCAGCCCCGCCTCAATCAGGCGACGTCCGCTTATCATCGCACGGGCGCTGGAGGAGCAGGCGGTGGACAGCGTAAACGCCGGACCGTCAAGTGCCAGCCAGTGGCTGAGAAAGCGCGAGGGATCGCCCAACTCCTGCTGCGGATAGCGCCATGCCGTGCTTGATTGCTGATTCAGCGACAGGCGGACGTGCATATCCCCTTCGTCCAGCCCGGATGTGCTGGTACCCAGCACGATGGCGACACGATCGCGGCCATACTGCGCAATCGCCTGATCCACGTCGGGCTGAATCTGGGCCAGCGCGGCCAGCAGCAGTCGATTATTGCGCGAACGATGCGCGCTGAAGGCGTCAGGGATCGCCGGCAGCGCCCCTTCCACGCCCGCCAGCACGGCGTGCGGATGCGCCTGCAACCAGCCGCTGCGGGCGCGCATACCAGGGGCCACGCCACGCACCAGGTTGAGAGCGACCTCATCGTTATCCTTGCCCAGCGCGTTAATCATGCCAACGGCAGAAACGTAGATCATCTCAGTCATCCAGATATTGAATGGTGATGTGGTATTTAAACGCGTGCTGCTCAATGCTGATGGGTTCGCGCTTACCCTGGCGGTTCAGATAAGTGATTTCCGTCACCAGCTTGCCGCTGGCATTACGCAGCTCGCGCTTATCCCCACGGTCTTTCAGCGTCCAGCCCTCTGGCAACTGGGGCAGCCAGGCGCTGATGGGCCAGTGGCTGAGCATCACGTCGGCCAGCACCTGACTGGCCGGTGGCAGCTGCGGCAGCACAATCGACTGTTCGGTGTGCAATCCCTGGCGATCGTAGGTCACCAGGAACAGACGAATCCCCACCGACGACAGCCCTGCCAGAGAGATTTTTTTATCATCCGCGTTGAGCATCACCAGCAGCGACTGGGTTTTGCCGTGAAAACGACCGGTCAGAAGCTGCTGGGAACGGATTGACGGCGCAATGCCCGGCGCAGGCAGCGTCACGCGTGCGCCCGGTGCCAGCCAGGCCTGCGGACGCTGCTGCGGGCTGTGCGTGGAATGACTGCACCCGGCCAGCAGCAGCGTGGCGGCAATAATCAAACAGCCTCCAGCGGACACGCGGCGACCGCGTAGCGGCACCGATCTGGCTCGCCATCGCGCCAGGCAATATTTCAGCATGCGTAAAGTCTGGTTGATCATCGTGTTTTTTTCTCTCTTTTCGTCGGCATCGCCAGCGGTGCCAGCAGCCAGGCGGTGAAAATACCGCTGATCAGTACGATACCAAAGCTGCTAATGGCCTGGGTGGTGCTGAAAACCAGCATGCCCAGCGTCAGCAGCGTTGTCATCATTGCCAGTGTGATGGCCAGCATGGAGGTGAGCGGCGTACCGCGTGGATTACTGAAAAACAGCGTGTAGTTGATGCCGATACCGAGCACCAGTACCAGCGCCAGCAGGGAAAACAGGTTGACCGCATGGCCGGTAAAGGCCAGCACCGCCAGGCCGCAGCCCAGAGACAGCACAGATGGCACCAGGCTGAGCGCGCCTTTGCGCCAGCCAAGCCGCATGACGGCACCGCAGGCAATCACGGCCAGAGCAACAAGCAGCAGGCCGGTCAGGATATGGCGATACAAGGCAAACAGCCCGTCAAACGTCGTTTTGCGATCCACCCAGGCGACGCCGGGATAGCCTTTACTTAGCGCATCAAGCGCGGCGCTGTGTGTTACGCCGTCTACCGGCACCAGCACGCCGCTCTCACCGCTCTTCAGCGTCAGCCACAGCAGGCGCCAGCCTTCGCTGGCCGGGCTGGCAAGCCAGGCCGCAACGCTGACCGGCATAGGATTGAGATCCGGCTTCAATGTCGTTACGCCCGCCTCGCTGAGCGCGCGCGTGACGGCAGGCACGGCATTTTTCAACAGCGCCACATCCTGTGCCTGACGCGCCAGCGAGTTCAGGGGAAGCGTTCGATAACCGCCGATCAGCCCTTGCGCTTTGGCCCGTTCCAGCGCGGGCGTGAAGGCTTCCAGCCGCGTCAGCGTCTGCTGCGCACTGTTGCCGTATACCACAAACCATTTCTGATCGACGCTCTGCCCGGTCAGCGCAGTAATGGCTTTTTCCTGCGCCAGAAGGTGCTGCGGCAGCGCCTGAAGCTGTGAGATATCATCGTCCACGCGCAAGGTGGCGAGGCCTGCCAGCGAGAACAGCGCCAGCGCGACCGGCAGCCCCACCGACAGGGCTTTGTTACGCCGCCACGCGGCAAGCCAGCGCAGCATCAGCACCATGGCGGGAACCGGACGCACAGGCAAGCCGCGGCACAGCCACGGATGCCAGAACACGACCGTCAGGCAGGCGGCGCTCAGGCCCACCGCCGCAAAGAGCGCCATCTGGCGAATGCCCGGAAACGGTGCCAGCATCATGATCAGATAGGCGGCCACCGTGGTCAGCAGGGCCAGCAACAGCGCATTGCGGACTTTCGCCAGGCTCTGCCAGGGCGAGGTATCGCCGCCATGCACCATGCGCTCGGTGAGGTAATAGAGCGTGTAATCGGCGGAGATACCGATGATGCTCATGCTCATCACCAGCGTCATCAGGTGCAGCTCGCCAAACACCAGCAACGTCACAACGGTGCCCGCCAGCGCGCCAATGGCAATTGAGAGCAGACATAACAGGATTGGCCGTACCGAACGGAACACCACCAGAATCAGCAGTAGCACGCCCAGCACGGTTGCCAGCCCCAGCGTGGACACATCATGCTTCGCCTGCTGGCTGGCGTAATCGCTGTAAAACACCGTGCCGCGCGCGAGCAGCCTGGCCTGCGGGTACTGCACCTTGAACGTTTTTTCCAGCGCGCCCAGCGTGGTGACCAGTTTGTGCGTCTGCTGCATATCAAACGACGATCCGGCAAGTTCGCCGTGCAGCAAATACCAGTAATTCCCCTGGCTGTCCTGCGTCACCAGCCAGCCGTCCATCAGGCGCAGCCGCTGACCGTTTTTCGCCATCGCCAGCTGCGATCCGCGCGTCAGCATCAGCGGATCGTTCTGTAATTCTTTGCCACTGACGCCGGAAAAGGCGGAGTAGAGCTGAGAGAGGATCCACTGCGCCTGCGCCTCGCCGCCGTTTTGCAGCCGCTGCCGCGTTTCGCTGTCGATCATGCCGTTACGGTGCTGCCAGAAAAACGTGCCCCACGCCTGCTGGCTGCGGGCATCCATCGGCCCTTTTACCTCGGCCAGCGCCCCGGATCGCTGTAACCGTGTCAGCCAGTCGCGCGCCACCTGGGGTTCGGCCTGCTTACCGGGGCTCACCAGCCAGACCAGTTGCCGATCGAGCCGCTGCATAAAGCCGTCGTTCAGGGCGGGGGGAATCGCGCCCAGCGCCTGCTTTGGCAGCATCGCCAGCACGCTGCTGTTCAGCCGGGCCTGCGGCAGCAGCGTAAGCAGCACCAACAGCATGAGCAGGCAGACCAGCCCCCACAGCAGCGCGGGCCGTTTACGGGGCGGCAAAGCGTTGGCGTTCGTCATTAGTCAGTTGTGCTGGCGTCAGTTGATGTTGCGAAAGGGTAATGTCCGTGCGATCGCCCTGCTTATCGTTGAGTTGGATCTGCTCCAGATAGGTTTTGCCCGCCAGATCGATGCTGGAGAAGATCTTATCCAGCGGCGTGGTGATCGGCGTCAGGCGCAGCGTCCAGCGGCCTTCGCCCTTGTCGGCAAAGTCGACGCGAAAATTCTGCTCCAGCACCTTGCGATCCGCCTGAAACAGCGCGCGCAGCAGGTGATTAAACTGGAACATCTGCGGATTGTTTTCGGCGGTAATGGTCTGCGGTGGCTGGCCGTTGATCACCTGCACCATGCGTTTATCATCCAGCAGCAGCTGCATCGGGAACGGACGGGTTTGATCCCACAGCAGGCCCTTGTCGCGGGCGATCAGCATCGTGCCCTGCGATTTTAGCGGCTGCGGCATATCCTTAATGGTGCGCACCTGATCGAAGTGCGCACGGATCACCGGCTGAGCGGTGAAGCGCTGCTGCAGATCGTCGAGCGTCAGCGCGCTGACAAACGGGCTGATCAACAGCGCCAGGAATAGCAGGCCTCTCATGGCGTCACTCCCATACGTTCAAACAGAATGTCCGGGCAGACAAAGCACATCTCGCGACTTTGCTCTTCCACCGCCACCTGAATGGTATAGCCCGTGGTGGCGCGCTGGCCGCTGTCGGCATCGAAAATTTCATACCCAATGCGCAGACGGTTTTCACACTCTTCAATGCGCGCCCGCACGCGAATGCGTTGCTCAAAGGTGAGCGGATGGCGGTACTTTACCCGCGTATCCACTACCGGCCAGACGTAGCCAGAGGCCTTCATCTGCCGGTAGCCATAGTCAAACTGGTTCAGTAACGCCTCGCGGGCGATTTCGAAATAGCGAAAATAGTTACCGTGCCAGACCACGCCCATCACATCGACATCATGAAAGGGAATGGTCAGGTCTACGTCGACCGTAAAACGGGGATCGTTAAGCACCCTTTACTCCTTGTCTTTGCTATCCGGCAGTTGCCAGAAATCGAAAAAGTTAAACCAGTCGAGCGGCGACTGGAGCGCATAGTGCTCAAGGCGTTCAGCATAGCGATCAATTGTCTGCTGCAGGGCTTGCTGACGCTCGGCACGCGGCAACAGCAGCGGATCGGCGAACGGCTCGCAATGAATGTGCAGTTTTCCCTGCTGGCGCAGCGCGAAGATCAGGTGAACCGGGCAGCGCAGGATCGACGCCAGAATAAACGGCCCCTGCGGAAAGGGAGCAGGCTGGCCCATAAAGCGGCTCCAGCAAATACGCCATTCCCCACCGCGCTGCGGATTAACGGCAATGCGATCGCCCACAATCGCGATCCACTCGCCGCGATCCAGCTTTTCTTTCAGCAACATGGCGGTGTCCGGACCGATATCCGTTACCGGCATCAGGTTTAGCCCGGCCTGCGGGGCCATCTCTTCCATAATCTGCTTAAAGCGCTGGGCGTTATCGCTAAACACCAGAGCATTAATGGTTTTACTGCCGCTGCGCTGCACCAGCGCCCGGCAGGCCTCCACATCGCCCAGGTGCGAGGCCAGCAGCAGCCTGCCCTGCGGATGACTGAGGTCCAGCATCGCCTCCGCGCCCGGTGCAAAGACCACGTCGCTGCCGAAATGCAGCTCACCGCGCCAGCTGGCGATTTTGTCCAGCATGACGTTGCCAAAGCGCAGAAAATGCCGGTAGCTGGTCAGGTTATTCGGCACCGGCTGCTGGCGTATCCGCAGCTGCTCACGCACGCGGGTTATCCAGTTCTGCGAGGCTTTTCGTGCCGTTGCGGCTGTCAGCCAGTACGCGCCGACCACCGGATACAGCAAAAGAGAAAAGGCTTTACGGCCCAGCAGGCGCCACACCAGCAGCATCAGGCGCATGCCCCACAGCCCTTTGACCTCTTTCTGCCGCGCCCAGTGCTGGGGCGAGCGGCGAAACAGTAAAGAAGGGATACGCGGCAACATGCCAAAAAACAGCCGCGTGTGCATCAGGGAGATGCGCACGTTGTCTTTGACCGCGTCGAAATGCGAGAGGCCGTCCTGCGGATAGGTTACCCGGGTCGGCACAAAGTAGCTGTTGTTACCCTGCCAGTAGAGCCGCACCATCACTTCGGTATCAAAGTCCATGCGCCTGCCGATGGTGGCACGCTGTGCCAGCTGTAAGGTTGGCGCGATGGGATAGACGCGAAAGCCGCACATGCTGTCTTTCAGCTGCAATGACAGGGTTTCGATCCACACCCAGACGTGGGTGATCCAGCGCCCGTAAAGCCGCGAGCGGGGAATGGAGTCGTCATAAATGGGCTGGCCGGAAATCAGCGCATCGGGATGCTGCTGCGCCAGCGCCAGCAGCGCGGGAATATCTTCAATAGCATGCTGGCCGTCGGCATCGACCTGCACCGCATGGGTAAAACCAGCCTGCGCCGCCACCTGCATACCGCGCAGCACCGCCGCACCTTTTCCGGCGTTTTGCGCCAGCCGCACCAGCGTCAGCGTGCTGTTTTCTGCTGCCAGCCGATCCAGTACCGCCTGGGTAGCGGCATCGCTGCCGTCATCAACGACAATGCACGGCAGACCAAACGGCATCAGGCGCGCCAGCACCGCTGCCATCATGGCACCGTGGTTATAACAGGGGATCAGCACGCAGGGGGAAAAGGCTAGTGACATAACCGAATCTTACCGCTGCTGGCGACATGACGTGCCTCACCGTCGTGGCGCTGGTAGCTAAAGCTCAGCATCTGGCGCGCTTCCTGCCAGTTCAGCGTTAACGTAACGGTAGTGTCCGGCAGCAGCGGAGCCTGAAACTTCACGTTCTGAATGCTGTGAAAACGCCAGCCGGGTGCCAGCAGCGTCGTCGCGTACTGCATCACCCAGTCAAGTTGCGCCACGCCGGGCAGCAGCGGTTGAACGGCAAAATGCCCTTTGAACCAGAACAGCGACGGATCAAGGTGTAAAACCATCTCAGCCTGATCGGGCTGCGACTGATGGCGCTCAATTTCATGGGGTTTCATGAAACCACTCCTGTAACTGCGCATAAACACGCTTGTTCATACTGTTAACCGGGATCGCATCGATCACCCGCCAGTAACGCGGCACGGCGACAGGTTCCAGCCACGGCAACAACGCACGTCGCCAGGCCAGCTCTTGCTGTTTACCGCCGTGTTCCTGCCAGCGTTGCCGTGCTGCATCGTCCAACACCAGCAGAACGCCAATGCTCTGTCGGCCGCGACGTAAAACCGGCACCGCCGCCACCTCGCTGATCCCGTCCAGCGCCAGCAGCCGCTGTTCGACTTCACTTAACGAAATACGCTTCTCTTCAATTTTAACCACTCTGCCCCGACGGCCCACCAGCCGGAACTGGCCGTTTTCTTCGATATGCAGAATATCGTCGAGCAACAAACCCTCTCTGTCGGCGATCAGCGGTGAAAACACACGCAACGTATCGCTTTCCTGATGAAAACGGACGCCGTCAAAGGGTTGCCAGGTGATATCTTCTTCCTGACGATAGCGCCAGGCGAGGATACCGGTTTCCGTGCTGCCATAAATTTCATCTGGCCAGATATGCATCCAGTCCGCCGCCTGAGAAACATCCTGCCAGGGTAACATGCCGCCGGCGGAAAAGACCATCGCGACCGGCGGTGCGGTGAGCTGGCGATCGAGGCGTTTCAGAAACGCCGGGCTGCTGATAAAAACATACTGATAATCGTGGCTTAAGGCGGCGAGCTGTTCGGCATACCAGAGCATCGCCGCATGCAGCGGTAATCCCAGCGCCATCGGCAGAATAATACGAAAGGTCAGACCGTACTGGTGCTGCGGCACAACAGAGGCCACGACCCGACAACCGGCCAGCCGCCCGGCAAAGCGGTCGGCCAGCAGGGCCGCTTCATGATCCAGGGACTGAACGGCCTTCACCACCCGCTTCGGCTGACCGGTGGAGCCGGAGGTAAACAGTTCGATGCTGGCCTCGTCAGGTATGGCCGGAAAAGACGGAGCAAAGGCGGCGAGGGTCATCGCACTGCTGACCACCAGCAGCGGCCCCTGCCAGCTCAGCGTTTTTTCACTCAGCACGCCGTCAAACAGGGCGTGTTGTTCGTTGAGCAAGGAAACACGACAGTGACCGGGGACAACCGGTGTTTTGCCCGCGTGCAGCGTTGCCAGCAGGGCCACGGTAAACAGGTAGCTGTCCTCAAAGCACAAGGCCCAGCGTTGGCCTGCCTGCTGCTGCAGTAAGGCGATTAAGCAGGCCACATCCTGCCGCAGATGTCCCAGCGTCCAGGTGCGGTCGTCCAGCCAGGCCACAGGCACGTCAGCCGGTCGCGGTGCAGTGAGCCACTGGGTCAGTGTAAGCGTCTGCTTCATCATGAATCTCGTTGTTTTATTTTCCGGCGTACCAGCCACTCGCCCGCCATCAGCGTGCCCATCAGCAGATAGGCAATCATTCCATTCCAGGCGGTCCACAGCGCCATATCGCCATACAGCGCGGTAAAGAGCGCCATGCTGCCGTTGAGGATGAAAAAGACGCACCAGATTTGCGTCACCCGGCGGGTATAACGCACGCCCTTTTCAGGCAGATCCGGCTCACTGACTCTGGCCAGCCGTTCGACAATGGGCATGGCTGACCACAGGGAGCCACCAAACACCGCCAGCATGACGCCATTGACCACGACCGGGTAAAAAAGCAGGAGCTGGTGGGTTTTCAGCAGGTAGCTGGCCGCGCACAGGGCAATGCCGGCCACCGCCACCACCTGAGTGATGACACGCATCGGCCCCGTTTTGCGCCGGGTCTGGCGAAGACGGAGTAAAAGAACAAGCGCCATCAGTGGCAACAGCCAGTGCAGGCTGTTATGCGCCAGGCCGACGCTGATCAAAAAGGGCCACGCCACCAGCAGCAAGCCTGTCAGCAACGTAAGAACGGGCCGCGTGCGTTTGCCGGACATCGCGACTTACGCTTCTTTCAGCAGCCGTTCTACCGCATCGACAACGTCCTGCACGGTACGCACGGCTTTGAACTCTTCCGGCTTGATTTTCTTGCCGGTTTTCTTTTGCAGATGCACGATCATGTCGACCGCATCGATGCTGTCCAGCTCCAGATCCTCATACAGCCGCGCCTGTGGGGAGATATCCTGCGGGTCGATCTCAAACAGCTTAACCAACAGCGCGGTGACCTCTTCATAAATAGCGTTTTGTTCTGTCATGACGGACGCTCCTCAGGCACGTTGCGCGTGGATGAACGCTGCCAGCGTGGCAACGGAGAAAAAGTGCTGGCGCATCTCTTCGCTTTCCGACGAGAGAACCACACCGTAGGCATTTTTTACCGCCAGCCCCAGCTCAAGCGCGTCGATGGAGTCCAGTCCTAAGCCGTCGCCAAACAGCGGCGCATCGCTATCAATATCGTCGGCCGACAGTTCGTCGAGATTCAGCGTCGTTATAATGAGATTTTTGATTTCAAGGTAAAGCGCTTGCATCATTAATTCCTGAAAAAGGTGAAGAACCTGGTTGTAATTGAAGCAAAAGATGCCGGTTCAACTGTCTTGCCGCCAGTGCCGGTTCTTGTATGTCTGCATCGTAAAACTGATCGATAGATATCCGCTCCCGCACCTCAACGCTGAACAGCGGTTTGGCGGGCGGCACGTTATACCATTTGCTCTGCTTGTCCAGCAGATGCTCGCTACAGTGAATGATCACTACGCGTAAATCACTGCCACAGCGCACAGCAATATTGGCCGCACCGCGTTGTAGCGTCATGGGTTCACCGGGCCGGGTTCGGGTGCCTTCCGGAAAAATCAAAATCGTGTCGCCCTGTGCCAGCCGCTGTCGGCAGGCAGGCAGAAGTGCATCGGCCTGGCTGTTAATCAGATAATCGGCTGCCCGGATAACGCCGCTGACGAACGGGTTTTTCAGGAGCGCCCCCTTTACCAGACAGTCGCTTTCCGGCATCACAGAGGCCAACAGCACATAATCGATGAGCGTCGGATGATTGGCGACCACCAGACAGCCGCGATCCTGACGCAGGTGCTCAAGCCCGCGCATCCGGTAATCCAGTACGCCAACGCCTTTTGCCACCCTTAAGAAGAAGCGGAAACTGGCGGCGATACTGCGCCTGGCGATGCGGCGGCGGCGGCCTTTATCCCATACCGCGAGTAACAACAGGTTAAACCACACCATAGATAACAGCAGTCCGCCGATACCGAACAGGGCAAAACAAAAGCCGGTCATCGCGCATCGCCATGCCCGGTTGAGGCGCGAAACTATCCTGCTCATCCGCGGCTCCAGTGCCATTCCACTCTTTCCCCACTTAAGACAAAGGTGGCAGCATCTTGCAGGTAGTGCTGCAAAAACAGTAGGCTTTGCGGCAGCGCGGGCGCTTTCGCGGTGTGCTGCGACCGGGTTTCACACTGCAAGGTATCACCGGCTTCAATCACCAGCGCGACCGCGAACGGCCACATCGGGGTTTCTGATGTGAGATGCGAGTGATAAAACGCCGGCATCGCCCCGTCAAAATCGACCATTAACACGCGCTGATAGCCCGCCTGGAGCAGACACAACACCTCACACAGCCCCTGCTGAAAGGTGTCTTTACCGGCAGAAAGCGACGAGGAGACGATCGGCTTCTTCGCGGCTATCGTCAGGCTGCCAACGGCGGAGTTGTGCACTGACAGGGCAAAATCGGTTGGTGAAAGCGCCTGGTCTGTCGCCAGCGCCTGCAGAATGCGGAAATTGCGTTCCAGCTCCCCGTGACGGCTGGTGTAAAGCACGGCATCGATTTCATGCTGACGCAGCATCGCCAGCCCGCACTCAACGGCCAGCTTACTGCCGGCACTAAGGCGGCGCGCGGTCATCATCGGCAGTTCGGTCAGCTTTGCCTGCGGTGCCGCAGGATCGATGGCGTGCGACAGCCGAGCCCATTCCAGCCACTGTGCCGTTTCGCTTAATCCTGGGGCCCTGGCCTGCCAGTCAACAATGTTTAATGCAAATTTCATCAACGCGCGTCCGCGATATTCAGGTGATACTCAGGGCGCTTATCGCCGTGTTGTTATGGTTTCTTCTGGCACTGCAATAATGTATGCCCAACGCCCGGGCCGTCGTGGCGCTCATCGCTCTGGAACCCTGCCTTGTCCAGATAGTGATAAAACGTCTCTATGCAGTAGAAACGGCTGTTGCCGTTAGCCATACAGGTAAAATAAAGCGAAGACGCATTGAGACTAAATGAGGCCGCTTCAATGTTCTGCGCATCCCAGAACGGTTCCATGATGAACAGCTTCGCGCCGGGTTTTATCACGTCGGCAACAGGGTCCAGCATCGTGACGACTTGTTCAGGCGAAAAGCCGTCCAGAAACTGACTCATCCAACCGACATGGGCTTCTGCGGGTAAAGGCAGGTCGCCAAGCATATCGACTTCATGGCAGGCGATGCGATGAGAAAAGCCTGCATTTTCGATATTTTCCCGCGTCAGCGCAATCCGGGGCGGCAAATCTGACAGGCCACCGCCATTGCGTGGTCATACTGGCAGCAGCGTATGGCACATTTTCCGGTGTGATGGCTGAGAAAACCTGCTAAGTCATAAGCGGTTTATCGGGCCATCACTGGCCCGACTTTAGGCATAATTACAATTTTGTGCCTGCCGAGAGATTGGCCTGAATATCTTTATCCAGGTTTTCCACCCAGCGGTTGTAGGTTTTATGAATCTGCCCGCCCGATGCCAGCAGATTGGTGCTGTGGTCGTAGACGATATCGTAGCCTGTCGACGAGTAGTTGATTCGCACTTCAGCCATGTGATCACGAACCTGCTGACGCGCTTTAATCTCGCCCGGAGCCACCTGCGTCATCATCCACTGACGCTGAACACCGGCTCTTAAAATGGCATTTTTAACCTGATCCTGGGTATAACCCGCCGCGACGATAGTATGAATTTTCTCAACCGGGGCGGTACGCGCACAGCCTGCCAACGCCCCAACGACCGCGAGGGCGGCAAACCATTTCATAAACTTTTTCATTCAACATACCTGTCTGTGTGAAGTAAATAAGGACAACAATAATTAGCGTGAAAATGATTATTGAGATCATCATGCAGGGCTTATTTGCGTTAATTTAAACGCGGTGCCTCGTCTGTGATGCCATGATAAACGGCCGCAATGTTGTTATATTTTCTCTTTCAGTTCAACAGAATTTAATTAAAACGATTTATTGGCGGGAAGAGGAAAAACGATAATTACGCGCCGGGCAAAGAGGTTAACCCGAATAGAAAGAACGATGACAGACGGAGAAAACGCCCCCGTCTGGATGAATCATTTTCTTTAAGGGCAATCGATGCGCCGATAATCCTGAACCGGCGTTATCCCCACCCTGCTCTGCCGATTACCGCGTTAAACCCTTTCGTACTGGTATATCTCACGACAGCCCTCTTTAACAGAAGGTAAACCCTGTCTGCGATAACCGTCAGCGTGGGCTGCCATCTGGTACAACCCCGGCTGGCCGCCAGGGTTGGGCTTGTTAGCTTGCCTGTAGCGGCTTGCGCACAAACAGGCCGTAGCTCAGCGCGCCCAGCATCAGGAGCGCTGCACCAAGCAAAAACACATTGGTGAATTTACCGGTGGTATCCAGAATAATGCCGGTAACGATCGGTGCCATTGCCGCCCCCAGGAAACCGCCAAAGTTCTGAATGGCGCCCAGCGAGGCCACCTGCGACTTCGGCGCGATGTCACTGGCCAGCGTCCAGAGCGCCCCCTGCGGCATCTGCGAGAAGAAATAACCCAGCGCCAGCAGGCCAATGGCCAGCGGGGTGCTGTTTACAAACGGAATCGGCGCCACGAAGCAGGCTGCCAGGGCCGCCCCCGATACGATTGGCACCTTACGCGCGGTGATGGCTCTGACGCCCCGGCGCACCAGGTTGTCTGAAAGCATCCCACCCACCAGCACGCCCAGAATACCGGCCAGAAACGGAATGGAGGCAATCCAGCCGGTGGCTTTGAGGCTAAAGCCCAGCGATTTTTCCAGATAGCCCGGCAGCCAGGTCAGATAGACCCAGATCGTGAACATAATGGAGAAGTTGCCGATCACCATAAACCAGGTGGTGCTGTGTCGGAACAGCGCACGCCAGCGCACCTCGCCCTTCTCTTGCGGCACTGCGACGCTGGGTTGTCCGGCATGCAGCAGCGCATCTTCCCGGGCATTGGGATCGCGATAAAACTTCCACCACGCCAGCAGCAGGGGAAGCCCCATTACGCCGATCGCCACAAACATGCCGCGCCAGCCTAAGGTCAACAACAGCACGGTCAGAATGGGCGGCGCAATGGCGTTGGCAATTTGCGAACCGGTATTAATAATCGCAGTGGGTAAACCGCGTTCACTGTCGCCAAACCAGCGATGGGTGATTTTAATTCCCGAGGTAAAGAACGGGGATTCGGACACGCCCAGCAGCATACGCAGACCGTAGAAATAGCTGTAGCTGTTGGCAAACGCCGTCAGCACGGTAAAGCCCGACCACAGCCCCAGCGCCCAGGAGAACATCTTTTTGGGGCCTAACTTGTCCACCAGCCAGCCTGCGGGCAGGTTAGCCAGCGCATAGGGCCAGAGAAACGCCGACAACAGCAACCCCATTTCGGTTTGCGAAAAGCCAAATTCCGCCGCAATGGTGGTGTTGGCAATACTCAGGTTGGCGCGGTCCAGGTAATTCACTATCGCCGCCAGCAACAGCAGCGTGACAATGCCCCAGCGCAGCTTCCCTTTCAGCGTGCCCTGCCCGCTCACCGTTGTTTCTGACATCGCCGCAGAGGGTTTCATGATGCCTCCCGCCCGGCAAACAGATCGAGATGGATTTTAATCACTGCTTTACGGATAGTCTGCGCCACCGGCGACGCACAGCCAGGGCGATGAATATCGTGAGGGAAAAACAGCGCAAACTGCCCCGGCGTCAGCGCGATGCTGTACTCATCCGTGATGTCCTGATAAAACACCACGTCATTTTCCTCCCGCCGGTCTTCCGCTATCACATGCTGCGGATGGGCACGCGTCACGCCGATGGTTTCGCGTCCGGCCAGCAGGTACTGAATATCGACATAGCGAAAATGGGATTCGGCCCGGCGGGCGCTGGCGGGCTCGGTCGTCATTTCCTGAAGCAGGCAGAACATCTGGTTGTCGGGCAGTAAATCGTATTTCCCCGTTTCCATCTGGCTGAAATCGCTGGCCGCTATCCAGCGAATCGCCTGGTCAACGATGGGATGAAACGCGTGACGCTCACGCGCCCAGTCAAGTTGATCGCATACAATCATGGTGTTTTCCCTTGTGGTAAAACGGTGCAGGAACAGACGGTGTCCGATTTTTTTATGAAAGACGGTGTTGCCACAGCGCACTGCCATCACGAATCTGGTCAAGCAACACGCCAAGCCCCCAGAACTTCTCCAGCACGTTGTCCCGGTTAACGCGGCAGTGCTCGCTGGCGAAGGTGCCGAGGCGCTGGTGATAAATTTTGGCGTTTTTGGGATAGCCAAGGGTTTCGGTAACGGCGCTCAGCGACAGGAACAGCGACAGCTCATGGGCTTTCTCAGGCTGCTGGGCGCCCTGGTGATAAAGCCAGACGTAGAGGTTCGGATGAAAGTTCGTGAACACGCCGCTGAAGCCGCGCGCGCCCGCCTGGATGGCCGGCCACGCAATGGCCGCATTGGCGTTAATCACCGCCAGCGGCGTGCCTTTCGCCAGCCTGACGCGGCGTTGCACCGTGGGCAGATCGCAGCTCACGTCTTTCAGCACCACAAAGCGGCCGCTGTTGGCACAGAAGCTGAACTCGTCGTCGCTCAGCAGACGACGATACGGCGCCGGGCACTCGTAGAGTCCTAGCGGCAGCCCGGCAGGTAGCGCGTCCAGAATGTGATTCAGGTGGGCATAAAAGGTCTCGCTTCCCTGATTGTGTGGATCGAGGTGATTGGTCACCAGCACCAGCGCATCGATGCCCGTTCCGGCCATCGCCTGCAATTCCTGAGTCTGCTCGCTTAACTCATCGCTGATGTGGCCGGAGGCAATCACCGGCACCCGGCCCTGCACCTTCTCCACCACAAAACGCGCCAGCGCAACGCGCTCGTCTAGGCTTAGAGACTGCATTTCGCTGGACTGGCACACGGCGAACAGCGCATCCACGCCCTGCGCCAGATACCAGTCGATCAGGCGTGACAGGCCGGGGTAATCGATCTGATTCTCTGCGGTGAATGGGGTCAGCATGACCGGGACAATACCTTCAATCTTTTTCATGGTTTCTCCTGCCAGCGCCAGCGCGCGGCTGTTGCGTTACGTCGGATTATCGTTGGTTAAGTCGGGTGATGACCTGATGCCGCTTGGGCATATTGCTTGCGCCTTCCCGCTCTACGGCCAGGGACGCAAAGGCCGATGCCCATGTGGCGGCCTGCAGTAACGGCTGCCCCTGCGCTAGCGCGGCGGCCAGCGCGCCGTTAAAGGCATCGCCCGCGCCGGTGGTGTCCACGCTGAGCGCAGGAAAGGCGGGAATGACGTGACAATGCGGCGCGTCGAACAGCAGCGCGCCGCGCGCGCCCATGGTGATGATCACTCGCTGCGCCCCCTGCGCCACAATCGCCTGCGCCGCCTTACGCGCACTCGCCATGTCACAGATTTCAATGCCCGAGAGCCGCGAGGCCTCGGTTTCGTTGGGCGTCAGCACATCGATCATCGGCAGAACGTTCACGACCTCAGACGAGAACGGCGCCGGGTTCATGATGATGCGGACGCCCAGTGCGTGTGCCAGCCGGATAGCGCTGCGCGTGGCCTCGACGTTGTTTTCCAGCTGCAGTAACAACACATCCGCATCGGTGAGTTCATGGGTCAGCTCGGCAATTTCGGCATCCGTCAGGGTTTTATTGGCACCGGGGTAGATGGCAATCATGTTCTCGCCGTTTTCCTGCGAGACATAAATGATGGCGCTGCCTGTGGGTTCGGTATCCGTCTGGTATAAACGGAAAGAGTGAATGTCCGATGACGAAAGGTGATCAAACGCAAACTGGCTGAACCGATCGGTTCCGACCTTGGCAACAAAATGGACGCGCGCTCCGGCCCGGCTGGCGGCCATGGCCTGATTGGCCCCCTTGCCGCCGGGCCCGAGTGTGCAGCCTTGCGCCATCAGCGATTCACCACTTTGCGGAAAACGCGCCACCCTGGCGACGATATCAACATTGAATGCGCCAAAGATGCAGACTTTTCCCTGCCTGCTGGTGGTCTTTACGGTGGTTTTACGCGCCTGCAACCGCTTGAGTAAAACATCAAAATGGCCACTTTCGCTGATGAGCTTTTCCTGCAGATTACGGCGTTGCACTATGGCACCGCCGTAGCAGCGCTGAACCAGCCCCTGCTCTGCCAGCGCACGCAGATCGGTGCGAATCGTCTCCCGAGTAACACGCAACTGGCTCGCCAGCCCGTTAACGGTGACGCGTTCATGTTCGTCCAGCCATTGCAAAATTTGATTGCGTCGTTCTTCCAGAAACATCATCCCCCCTCCTGCCTGGCCGTTAAGCGTAAGGGAGCGCACGCAGCGTGAAAGTGATGCAGATCTCAGCACCTGGGGAAAAACGGAAGTAAACGGAAGTGAAGGGTTGTGTCGCTAAAGCGTTATCAAAGCGGGCATTGTGATGGCTGAAAAGCAGAAAATGTGAGTCGTGAAGGGCGCGAAACAAATGGTCTGTGGACGGTAAAGGCGCGTTGAATGCGGATGATCACCTTCAGGAAAGGCGTGGCTTATCCCGCTGAGCATCTGTCGTGCGTTCCCGCCAGGCACCTGAGCGCGGGCTAACGTTTTCGCTTTCTATATCCCCACGAGGCCAGGACAGCCAGCACGAGAGACAGTACGAACTTCACCACGATGAACGTAAACGAATAGCTGTTCATCGCCTCTTCGCCATCGCCTTCGATAGTGATATGGCTCATGAATAACGTGTTGATCCAGCTATCCGGGATCAGCACAAAAGCCGCCAGCAACACAATAATAAATATCGCAATTTTCATCTCACACCACACCGACTAAAATCTGGAATGCCGCGCACATCAAGGCGGCCATAAGCCATCAGGTCTTTCCCGCCGGGCACTTTTATCTTAGGTATCCGCAGCAAAGCATTTCTGAGGGTTTCAAAATCCGATGAACTGTACAGCGTTACGCAGCCCCACGAAACCCCGGTGCCGTCGCTGTTCAATGGGTGAAGCCGAAAGCTGCCCCGACGTGTGCCATTGACGTAAGCATGATCACTCATGGTTTCTGCGTTATATAAACCAAACCATTCGGAATGATGATTTCTGTACAAATGATACGCATCAATCACTTCTGCACGCAGTTGATTTAGCACGCTTCCTTTCGGGCGGTCGACTATCCAGTATGTGCCCGGCGGGATCGCGGCCTTTTCTCTATCTGAACAGTCTGGGTTATTGAGATAACGGTCAATTCCTGACAAAACATCAAATGAGCCGATGCCGTAACAGTCAAGCTTGACCCTTTTTCCGTCTGGCGAGAGACGAGCATAGTCCATCGTACAGATTTGCATCTCACATCCTTTGCGGGTGGCACAGGGTGAAAATAATACTGAATCCCTGTTCAACATCAAACGACGACCTTTTAAGATTCCTCTTATAAAGTTGCAACCTATTCCTTCACGCTCGTATTTCCATGAACGATTAACATCGCCATCATTTCTTTTTTTTTAGCAGGAATAAACGCTCCGCACCGGCAGCGTAAACGAACAAAAGAGAAAAGCGTCTGAGTAAAAAATATTTATAAAAGCGCGATCTTATTTACGTTAAAAACGACAGGCTGCCTTATTGACCATCAGGCATCCAACCCGCTGTGGTGATTAACATCACGTCTGAATCAGTCGAAATAAAAACGCACCTCGCCTCTCAACCTGCAAGGGACATGCCCTTATGCACGCCAGCAAGTGGCTTCAGGCATAAAGATTTGGTTGCAACGTCTTAGTGTTAACCTGATTCCAGGCCATCTTGCCGCTATTTAATCTTTTTACCTGTGTGGGTTACGTTGATCACATTATTTACCAAAAGTGATTTTCACGGCATTAAACAATGCGCCTCATCACACCACGCGATTCCGTGTTTATTGCAAAATCGCTTACCTAATAATAACAAGGTGCAATCACGAGATTTACTAACACTCAATTAATTAACCTGTCTCAAATTTAAAAATCATGTCACCTGTTTAGCAAAGTCATAAGGAAAAGGTAACAATGAGGGAGCAATCATGAAAACAATCAAACATTACCGATGGCACATGATATTACTGGTGTGCTTTATTACGATTATTAATTACCTCGATCGCACTGCGTTGGGCGTTGCCGCCCCGACAATTATGAAGGAGCTGGATATTACCAAGGAGCAATATTCCTGGGTCGTCAGCGCCTTTCAGCTGGCTTATACCATCGGCCAGCCCGTGATGGGTTATTTCATTGATACCATTGGCCTGAAGCTGGGCTTTTTTATCTGCGCCATCGTCTGGGGACTGGCCACCTTAGCGCACTCACTGACCGGTTCCTGGCAGGGCCTGGCGTTTATGCGCGCCATCATGGGCTTTAGTGAAGCCTCGGCGATTCCGGCCGGGGTGAAAACCGCTGCCACCTGGTTTCCGGCGAAGGAGCGCGGCATTGCCACTGGCGTCTTTAATATGGGCACCTCTTTTGGTGCCATGCTGGCACCGCCGCTGATCGCCTGGTGCATACTGTTTCACAGCTGGCAGTTTGCGTTTCTGGTGGCCGGTGGCCTGGCTATTGTGGCGGCCTTTATCTGGCTCATCTTTTATAAAGATCCCAAAGAGGCCAAACGGCTGTCGGCGGAAGAGCGCGCCTATATTGAGGGCGGTCAGGAAAAACACCTTCATACCGAGCAGAAAGAGAAGACCTCTAAATTAGCCATCCTCAAACAGCGTAATTTCTGGGGCATTGGCCTCTCACGTTTTCTGGCCGATCCGGCCTGGGGCACCATCAATTTCTGGGTGCCGATCTTCTTTGTGGAAACCCTGCACTTCAGCCTGAAAGAGATTGCGATGTTTGTCTGGCTGCCGTTCCTGATGGCCGATCTGGGCTGCCTGGCCAGCGGCTTTGTGGCGAAGTTCCTGAACGATCGCGGCATCGGCCTGATCAATTCGCGCCGTATTACCTTTACGCTCGGGGCGGTGCTGATGACCACCATCGGCCTGGTCAGCATTGTTCAAAACCCCTATGTCGCCGTGTTGCTGATCAGCATTGGTGGCTTCTCGCACCAGTTGCTTTCTACCGTGGCCGCCACGCTGGGCGCAGACCTGTTCAGGAAGGATGAGGTCGCGACTGCCGTCGGCATGGCTGGCGCCTGTGCCTGGTCCGGTCAGTTGATCTTTAACCTGTTTATTGGCGCGTTTGTCAGCATCATCGGCTTTGGTCCGTTCTTTGTTGCGCTGGCGGTGTTTGACCTTATCGGTGCGGCGGCTCTGTGGATTCTGATCAAAGAACCAAAGGAACCTGGAGAACCGGATGCCGGGTTAGCGGTATCGCAGTAGTGTTGTCGCGGAATGTGTCCCGGGGCACGTGAAGTGACGTGCCTCCTTTTTCAGCTTCAGGCGACCAGTACGACGCGGGAACATTCTCATCGTCGAAAGTGCGGGATTCAGTGCTGAACAGCGTTAATCACGTGGGGTCGAGCATTGCTGTGCACGTCCATCCAATACAAGCCGTTATGTATGTTTTTTAAAATTATGTTAATACATGCTTATGCTTTCTGTTGGGGTTGGATAGATGTGGGATATGTCTTCATTCTTTGCAGCATTACTGGTTTACAGCATAGGGACGGCATCGCCTGGCCCGGGCAATCTTTCCATTGCCAATGCGGCGATGAACTATGGTCGGAAAGCTGGTCTGGTGCTGGCCACCGGTGTGATTTCAGGTTCGATTTGTTGGGGCCTGTTAACCGCCTTTGGCGTGTCCGCGATTTTGGTTTCTTCCCACGGTTTTATCGTCTGGTTAAAACTGCTCGGCGCGGCTTATCTGCTCTGGCTGGCCTCGAAAGCGCTGCGCAGTGCCTTTCGCCCTGGAGAACTTTCGGCACGACCAGCCCAGGCGCACGCGCGTTTACGCGGCTATTATTTGCAGGGTTTGGGATTGCACCTGACCAATCCCAAAGCCGCGTTAACCTGGTTCACCGTGACCAGTGTAGGGCTGACGCGCAACGCGCCACAGTGGCAGAGCTATGTTCTGGTTGCTACCTGCGCACTGACCGGGGTGATGATATTTAGCCTGTATGCGCTGATTTTTGCTTCGCAAATGGCGGAGACGTATCTCAATCGGGCACGGCGCAGTTTCGATCTGATCTGTGCGGGGTTTTATGCGTTGGTGGCGGTGGGTTTTTTGGTGTCGCTGGGTTAAAAAAGCCCCTTTCACAGGCGGTTATTCGATCTGCCTGGCGCGTCAGCTTCGCAGATAACAACCTGAGGATACGACTTGAAAATGGCATGACGCTGGCTGCACTCATCCTGAACTTCAGAAAAGATGACGATCTCTGATTTAGCACCGCTCGCGGTTCAGCCGTTGGAAAACGCGTTCTGCCAGCAGGTTATCGCAACCATTAACGCGATGCCCGCTAACCGCATAGTTTCATTGCTACCCATGTCTTATGTCCTGACAGCCCTTATCGCGACTGGCTCACCTCATGACCGGCACTGAGCCCGTTCCCAAAGAACGCTCAGCAAGATGCCAGCGCGACGCGGTTTCCACTCGCAATCTGCCATTTCTACTGCGGGCCGGGCCATAAAAAAACCTATAGATAAGAAATATTAACAGACCCGCGAGAGGGGTTTTTCCTGTAAAAGTTTATGTCGTGATTGCTTACATTTTAATTATCACGGCCGGGATAAAGATTGCCGGGTCTGCGCCGAAAGATCGTCGTCTCCCCTCCCTTCTTCAGGAAAGATTTATGAAAATCTCAACACGGCTCGGCTCGGGTTTTGGTACGTTAATCGTCTTCTTTTCCCTGTGCATAGTGGTTGCCATTCATTCTTTGTATCAGTCCAAAAACGCCCTTGAATCCATCGTTCAGGGAGATATGAAAAAAACGAAACTGATAACAGACCTGACGCTAATCCAGCGCGACATGGCCATTACAGTCAGGAATCTGTCGTTATTTACCGATGAAAAAGGCATTGAGGAGCAATCCGCGCGGCTTGGAAAATTAAAGACCCGCTTTGTCGACAGCAGCACTCAACTGGGGCAGATGATTGACCAGTCTGGCAGCAATGAGGAAAAAAAAGCGTTCGACGCGATTAAAAACAGTGAAAAAGAAGCACTGGAATCATTCAGTAATACGGTTCCACTCGCACTGGGAAAAAACAACGCCGCGACCGTGAAGTTTCTTTTGGATACCGTCAGGCCCGCCCAAAATCCCCTGATTGACGGACTGACGGCTATGGGTCAGGTGCTCACTCAGCGGTCTGATGACGCCGTCAGTGCAAACAGTAAAACGACGGAACAGGCTTACGTCATTTTACTGGTACTGCTCGCTGTCGCGGTCATTTTTGGCCTGTCCACGGGCATCTATCTGATTCGTAAGCTGATGAGTGAACTCGGTGGTGAACCCGCTACCGCACAGCGCCTTGCCTATGCAATTTCTCAGGGAGATTTAACCTCAGCCGTTCAGCTACGCAAAAATGACACCCGGAGCCTGATGGCCTCTTTGTCCAGTATGCAGGCGCGGCTCCGCGGGGTGGTATCCGACATTAAATCTGGCTCCGCTTCAGTTGCACTTTCAGCAAACGAAATCTCACAGGGTAACAACGAACTGGCTTCCCGCACTGAAGAGCAGGCAGCAGCACTCCAGCAGACAGCGGCAAGTATGGAACAGCTGACGGCCACCGTGCAGAGTAACAGCGCCATGGCCAGACAGACGGCCAACGCCGCGAGGGATACGGCTTTACACGTAAAAAATGGTGAAAACGATGTCCGCCGTATGTCTGGCACCATGGGCGAAATTTCACAAAGCGCGTCTAAGGTCAGAGACATTACCTCTGTCATCGAAAGTATTGCATTTCAGACGAATATTCTGGCGCTTAACGCGGCAGTAGAAGCGGCACGCGCGGGTGAAAGCGGGCGTGGATTTGCCGTGGTGGCAGCGGAAGTCAGGACGTTGGCACAGCGAAGCGCCACAGCGGCAAAAGACATTAAATCACTTATTGAGCAGGCGGTGGGTCAGGTGGAATCTGGCGTCACGGTTGCGAATGAAACAGGCCAAAATATTCTTAAAGTGATCGATCTGGTTGACGAACTGGCCACATCAATGGATACCATCGCCCTGTCGTCCGCTGAGCAGATGCAGGGGATCTCTCAGGTGAGCGTGGCGGTAAGCCAGATGGATGGTGTAACGCAGAACAACTCTGCATTGGTTGAAGAGTCTTCAGCCGCCTCACAGTCGCTTTCTGAACAGGCTCAGACGTTGCGTCTCGCCGTAGAGACATTCAAAGTCTGAATGTAAAAACACTGCCGATGACAGGCGTATTCGCGCTCGGCAGTGATCACTTTTATTCTGCACCCCGCTGACGGCATGGTCAGCGGTAATGGCTCCCTCCCCCGAATGGGCTGACCCGCGGCGCAGTGGCAGTACGATGTTTTGGTGCAACCTGTGCACTGACCGGCGCGATGATATTTAGCCTGTATGCGCTGATTTTGGCCTCGCAAACCGCAGAGAAAGACCTCAATCGGGCACGGCGCAGTTTCGATCTGATCTGTGCGGGGTTTTATGCGTTGGTGGCGGTGGGTTTTTTGGTGTCGCTGTATTAAGTGAAGCCCTGATAAGGGCTGTATTTGCTTCACTGAATGTTCCCACAGATTCAATTTAAGGCAATGGCAATCTTACCTGGCGGCTTCATTTTCACTATCTAAGAATGCCTTTTTTCTTAATTGCATTTCTGATAGCTAATCGATTGATCATTCGCGAATTTGCGAGCATTATCGCAATTATTTTCTTATCACTTTGCGTCATGACATCAGCTAAAAGCCTGCAAAAATTGCTCTCTGAAATCACTGTCTGGCGTAAAGGCGAACAGCGCGCGCCGCATAAACCACTGCTTGTGCTTTATGCACTGTCGCAGTATCGCAATGGACATGCCCGGTTATTTGACTATGCATCTGAAATTCAGCCTGTCCTTCACGCACTGCTGGAACGCTATGGTCCACAACGTCGTGAATATCGACCTGATATGCCCTTCTGGCGTTTAAAAGGTGACGGGTTTTGGGAATTACTTAATGCGGAACATTGCTCATCAACTGGCAGTAGGCAACCTCCGGCCGGTGAACTCGAAAGGTATGAGGTCGCAGGCGGCTTCGATGTTGCACATTACGAACTCGTCAAAAGAGACAGCAGGTTAATTGATAGCCTGGCACAGCAAATTCTTGAAGCGCATTTTCCCGAAAGCATTCAGGAAGAGCTGGCAGACGAACTGGGTTTTGGCATCAGCGAGATGCGAAAGCAACGCGATCCCCATTTTCGACAGTTGGTGCTACGTGCTTATCACTATCAGTGTGCGATATGTGGATTCAATATGCGCCACGACAACGCTTTGGTGGCGGTGGAAGCCGCGCACATCAAATGGAAACAGTACGGTGGTCCCTGTGACATCACGAATGGTTTGGCACTGTGCGCTATTCATCATAAAGCCTTTGATAAAGGATCGATTGGGCTGGATGAAAATATGCGCGTAGTTGTTTCTAACGGTGTAAACGGCGGTGGCATTGTTGATCGCCTGTTCTGGGACTTTTCGGGCAAGCAGATTACATTGCCGCAGGTCAGTCAGCATTATCCGTCAGACAATTTTGTGGGCTGGCATTCACGAGAGGTTTTTCGAGGATAAGCACTATAATTAATCACTCAAGAACAACTGAAAATATTATTTTTTGGCAAGCCTCTGATTATAAAAGTTAAAATGCTAAAAGTTGTGAACCTATGCTCCCGTTGAGGTCAGGGAAGCGTTACGGTATCCGCAACACTGTCAACACCTTATGACTCGCCGGACTAATACATCAAAGAAAGCGAACTGACTGCCTGTGACATTATGTTTCTACCGAGACGATAGAACGTAGTAACTTCATCAAAACGCATCCTGTTAAAAAGAAACCTGCTAATTTTTCCTGCCAGCCTACACGCAAAGATTTCCCATAGAAAATTTACACTATTTTTTAATATCTCTTTTCCTACACCAAACCAGACAACTCTTTCTTATTAATACAAAAAAAGAGTATTTTTCACCGCCAAGATCAATCCTGGTATCTTATTAATTTTATTTCCAAATAAAAGCGGTAACAGACCCGAACGTCATCATCATGAGCGTGCTGAAGAGTCGATCGTATTTTAACGTAAAGTAACAATTTCTAATGTAAATTATCCCAGTCGCACAAACTGATGAATCATCTAACCATAACAGGCGGAAAGCGGAATGGATTTAAACCAACTCAGGACCTTTGTGACCGTCGCAGAAACAGCAAGCCTTACAAGAGCGGCCAGTCTACTTTTTCTCAGCCAGCCAGCGGTGAGTGCTCACATAAAATCACTTGAAACGGAATTTAATGTTCGACTGTTTAAACGCACCCCTCGTGGTATGGAGCTAACCGCACCCGGTTTAATCATGCGTGATGAAGCCCGCCTCGCGCTTGATGCTGCCAGTAAATTTGTCAGTAAGGCCCGGTCGCTGAATGCTATTGGTACTTGTGCGCTCGGCACTATTTCAGTTCCCGTTATCCTGAACCTGCCGCAGGTTTTGACCCAGTTGCGTCAGCGGCATCATAACGTCAGTCTGACAATTCGTCAGAATATATCCGGCCTTATCATTGATAGCCTGCTCGCCGGTGAACTGGACGCGGGTTTCATCATCGGCAAAGTACATGAAGAGCGATTAGGCACGATTGTGGTTTCTCCTATTACGCTATGTATTGTTGGCCCCCGCGCCTGGAAAACGCAACTTGAGACTGCTGGCTGGGATGAGCTTAGGGCGTTTCCCTGGATTGCCACGCCTGAAAAATGTTCTTTTAGTTCAATAGCTCGGGATTTTCTTCATAAGCATGGCATTGAGGTACGGCCAGCCATTATCGCCGATCAGGAAAAAACGCTAGCGGAACTGGTCGGCATGGAAGTCGGGATCACGCTTATGCGTGAGGATATTGCTCTGGCGCTTCAGGATAGTGGTGAGTTGTATATCTGGCCCGGCGAGAAAACAGTGAGCCAACTGTGTTTTGTCTGGGACCGTGAAAAAGAAACGTCCCCAGTCGTTGCCGCGCTGATCGAGACGGTAAGAGATATTTGGCAGGTGGCATCGTGATGTAGTAAAACTCCCCTCCTCCAGAGAGGGGAGCCTGAACCTCAACGACGGGCGGTAGACGTTTTCAGAATCGTGTTGTTTACGGCCTGACGTGCCATTTTGCGCTGGTTAAGGTTGTTAAGCACCAACGCCGTGGCCGTGATGGCGGCACCGATAATCTGCATGTGCGTCGGTAGCACGCCGTTCAGTGCTGATACAAGAAAGGCGGTGACGGGGACGACATCCATAAAGAGCACGCCATTGGTAGGTGTGATAATCCGGTTACCGATATTCCAGCACAGAACCGCCATAAGACCTGCGACGAGTGCCATGTAAATCAGGTGCGGAATCACGAAGATGATTGCAGAGGCGTCGGGTACAGCAATCTTACCCGTGGCCATCAGCAGCACATCCGTGCCCATGACGCTGGTCATACCCAGCAGCGTCGTTATCGTGGTATAACGCAGCGGACTCCAGCCTGGAAAGTAGCTCCCGCCGAGGGTATACAAGACCCAGCAAAGCGCACCCGCAATCAGCAGCAGATTAGCAGTCAGGCTCATCGGCGAGTTCAGGACTGCTGAGACATTACCGTTAGTGATGACCAGCAACACGCCGCTAAAGGACAGCAGGATAAATCCAAAGGTGCTGGCCCGGGGACGAACCTTTTTCAGTGCCCAGATAGTGAGGAGCCCCAGCATTGGCATCGTCGCCATCATAATAGATGCAGTCAGCGCCCCCGTTGGCCCTGCGAGATGCTGGCCCAGGAACACCAGAAAACCGAATCCGGCAAATCCCAGTGTTCCGAAAAGCCAGGCCAGTCCCCATTTTTCGTCCTTCAGCGTAAAAGCTGAATGTCCTTCACGAAATAGCAGCAGTAACGCGAAAGCAATACCTGCAATGCCATAACGGAGCGTAGTGAAATTAAACGGATCGATTCTGGTTAGAGCTTGTGTCATTACAGGAAACATAGCGCCCCATGAAACCGTGGCCAGAAGGCAGCAGAGCAGCCCTTTGATATAGTTATTCATTTATTCACCTTCATCATGTATTAAGAAAAGTTTGGCAGGAGTTGTTTTTTATATTTTCATATTCGCCAGTTATTAACTATTCGCGAGTTTTTATTCAGGTATCAGAAATTCTGATACTGCTCATTTATGCCGCATCGAGAATACGTATGATTTCACTAAAACGCACTTTTCCGCTTGGGCTGTAAGGAATTTCATCAACATAGTGAGCTGAAAAATTAATGGCCCCTGTTTTTCCTGCCTCCTCATTGATTTTTTCAAACAGGCGAATAAACTTTTCTTTGCCATTCTGATCAGTGCTAAAAATACATTTGAGGTGATTTACCCCCTCACGTTGGATCGCGATTAAGGCGACATCTTTAATACATGGCAGAGCACGAATTTTTTCCTCAATGCGGTAAACATCATGTTTATTATAAGTTTCACCGTTTCGATTCATCAGGAATAGCCTGCCGCTATCATCCAGATAGCCGTAGTCAGCCATCAAAAAGTAGTGTTCCCCCTCAAGCACGATGAACGGTTTACTTCCGTCGTGGTACTCATCCATAAGCATATAGCTTGAGATAGCCACTCTTCCTGTTTCTCCCGCACTAAGTGGTTTATTGTTTCTATCGAGAATCCTGACCTGGTTACCGTCATAAGGGCGCCCCACGCTCGCAGGACACTCCAGCATGTCGTCAGGATCTGACAGCACATTCACTCCCGTTTCAGTACATCCGTAATACTCACAAAAAATATCACCAAAGGCAGCACGTGCGGCAAGTTTGGTTTTCACCGGAAAATAGCAGCCTCCAACAAGCACCCAGCGCAAATGATGTGGCAAAGCGGTATCTTTACAGATAGTTATCATCCTGGTAACCAGATTAGGTGTCATTACCGTTGCCCGGACGTCCTCTCCTGAGAGTGTTTGTATAAGGGCTCTCTCATCGTCTTGGTCGACCAAATACAGAGGAGCACCAAGCCCCATAAACATGCGTGCCCATCCGTTACCAGCTGCGTGATAAAGAGGCAGAATGAGCATGAATCCATCCGAGTCACTGAAGCCAAATCGATCGGTAAACCACGCGAAGCGGCGGGCGTCAAAAGAGCGGTAGCGTAGAGCTATCTTAGGTAGCGCGCTCGTCCCGGAAGTCAGTGCAACTGCCCGGAACGATGACGCATTCGGTACGGAAAGCAGGCTACTGAGTTCAGGATGATGCAATTCGCCGATACTTTCGATTACGGGATCAATTGGGGAATTAACACCCAGCATGCTGGTTCCAGCAATGTTTAGGTTACTGAGTTCTTCGGGTTCGTAGAGGCTGAACGAAACCAGTAACAAACCGGGGCTAATTTGTTTAATCAGTTTGCGGAGTGTCTCTGTCGGAAGCGAATAATCCAGTCCGTTGGCTGGAATACCCAACGTGGCGAAAGCGGCCAGCCAGCTAATAAGTTCCGCGTTATTTTTCGACAGATAACAAACCGAGCGGAGCTGTTCTGCACTAAAACTGCGCCTAAGAAAAATCACGCGGGATTCGGTCTGTTGTATAATATCATTCCATGTGTAATTATTTTTATTGTCGGCGATACACGTCTTGTTACCGCGCAAGGCGGCAATTTCATTCATTCGGCTAAGTGTAATCATTATAAACACCCGGTAGAAGTAAGGTTTAAAATTCAGGCTGCGATGATAATAAATCCATTTTTGCGATATTTTTCTATTTTACTTTTTATCACTTCGTCGATAACTTCCCCAGGAAAAACAAGTGGAACACCCGGAGGGTAAGGGATAATAAACTTGTCTGAAATTTCATTTTCTGAATCAGGTTGAACCATTTTTTCCTGACAGATCTTATCTAGCGCAGAGAGAAGTGCTGAAACTGCTTGCTCATTGATACCGATGTGGAAATTGAAGAGAAGAAAGTTATTAATCACTCTTTTTACGTAAATGTTTTCTTCGCACAGCCGCTGTTTTATCTCTGCGCCGGTTCCAATTGATGACACATCAAGTATTACTTTTGTAGGATCATAATGAACATGCCAGTGTGAATTGAAAATTTGTCGACTGACAGCTTCAGATCCCAGATTTTTTAGGGAGGATATGCCGTTAACAAATCTATCGACCAGACTGCGCGAGTGCATAGCGAGGGCATTGCCGTGTTCGCTCATAATAGCCTGTGCGTTATCAAGTGAGGCGATAATCGGGTAGCTCGGTGAAGTGGTATGAATGCGGTATTTAGCGGTTTCAACTCTTTCCGCGAGATTGTCGGCCCCACGACAATGGATGAGAGATGCCTGGCGAAGACAAAATAGAGATTTGTGCGCGGAGTGGGTACAGATGACCTCAAGATCTGGATACTTCTGGCGTAATGAGTCGATATTCATTGCTGTAAAAGGACGAATATCTTCACTGAAATAATTCAGACTTCCCCAGGCTTCATCAATAAAGAATTTACGCGTAGTAATGCCTGCCGCCAGAAGTCGCGCCAAAACACCAGGAATATCGTAGATTACCCCTTCATACGATTGTGCAGTGAGGATAACCATATCACAGGCTCTACCACTCTCCTGAAGGGTCAGAATAGTCCGTTCCAGATGTTCGTATGACCACGCGCTCATTTCTTCATATTCAGTACGCAGGTCCGGACAGATATAATGAATTTCGGCACCGATTGATCTGGTGTGGAAATGCACCGACTGGTGGCAATTTTTGTCAACGAGAATTCTTTCTCCTTTTTCATATAGCGCGGAAATCGCTATTTGATTAGCTGTACTGGTTCCACCCGTGATATAAAATGAATGATCAGCATTATATAGCCCTGCAGTCAGTTTTTGCGACTCTGAGATAATTCCAGACGGAAAAAAGAAACTATCAAAGAGTTCTCCCGTCACTGAACTTTCAATATGCTCAGTTAATTCACTATTCGACCCGCCTATAATGTCACTGTTTCCATAGCTTGATATAGGGAGTGCATGAAAAGAAAAGAATTTTCTCTCTCGAAGGTATTTAAGCCTGGTTAATACAGGGGTAGATCCTGTCATATTTATTACTCTGGCGTTCATATTCATTCCCTGTCGTTATGTTATGTTCGCCATAAAATATGCCTCCATATTTTTTAAATGAATATTTGTATTTTTTGATTCAGTTATCAGCATTGGTGATAGTCCTTTATGAAGGAACGGGGCCCCAATGCATTTCATAATACAGCTGTTACTCCTCTGCCAGCATAGAGTTGTTTGAACGATTCCTAACCGACCTCGGGAAACCATGATTTGCGCCCATCGTGGCTCAGTTCAGGACTCATTTCAGCACCGGCCGCCAAAGGTTTATATGCGCCAGATTGTCATTTTTTCTACTTCAGCCTCGGGATTGGCCGCCCGAACGGCTGAAAGAAAACCGGCAAAATCCTGATTAAATAGCGAGTAGTTATTCAGAATACTGACTGTTTTTTCTGTCCGTGAGACACCTGTGAGATAACGAACCTGCCAGACGCGGCGATTGCTAATCTGCGTTCCGGTCGATCTGACCTGAATGATTTGGCCCAGCGCGATTTTATTAAGCATGTCTTCCTTACGCTTTTGGTAGAGAAAATCTGCGTCGTAATAGTAATCCTCCGTGTTCATTCCAAGACGGTTAAGCAGCGGTGTATCAATAGAAATTTTCTTCAACTCGCCCTTAGCAGCAAAGAAATCGTCTCGTTTGAACATCGGCAGAAAAAAATACTTTATCAGCAAAATGATAAGCGCCAGCGGTAAGACAAGTGATAGAAAAGTATGCATCTGGTATTCGGTGTCTTTGCAGTATGCTGCACGTTAGGGTGATGATTAGGGTTTATAGCCGCTTAGAGCCTGATTATTGCACCACATGGAAAACGAGGAAATTACCTGCCCTTTGCTGAACCCATAAAAAGGTATAACCACCTCACACGTTCACGCCCTTACTTGACGGCAGCGCTATCTCACGCGCCCGCGCCGTTTTTTTGACTTGAACGTAGCTTTTTGTTCGCGGGCACGTGCTTTAAGGATAGCTCTTAAGCGCCATGCCAGCTTCATCAGGCGAAGCTCTGTCATAAACGGCAGGTTGCGATTTCTGGCATTCATCCAGATGGAGAAGGCGATAACAAAAATCATCACGCCAATACTGAATATCACCCCGCCGCGCGACAGTACATGCAGAAAGAAGAGCTGCATGATCATCAACATAAAAGCGAGTCCTTTAAGACTGCTGCTGTCTTCGGCCATTTGCGTAATGGATTCGGCGAGATCGAGATTGGCTGTTAAATCTGGATGGTAGCGCTTTTTGACAATCTTCATGTTGGTTTCAAAGGCGCTGTAATCCTGCGGCGTGAAACGATTACTGAGGATTTTCTTTCGAATTTCAGTTTTTCTGTCCATGCACGGTGCCTAACCTGGATGGCCTTTCTGTAACGCCAGCACTCTTAATTTACCGAAAAATTGTTCAATTGCCAGCGTGCTGAGGTGCGTTATTTGGGTAACAAATGGAGGCAATTTGGGTTAAGAGAAAGGACAGCGGGTCGACGATGAGGATAGGTCAAATAGGGCGATGTTTTCAGCGGGTTTCATCAAATTCAAAACATCGACCTGCGACGAAAAGCGATGAATTTTGATGAAATCTGCACTGAATTTCTGCGTACGTTTTCGCATTTTGTGATTTTCATTCGCGCTGCGTTTTTGCCTGCCTGATTAAATGTTCGGGTCATTTAGCGCGATACGAATGTGTTGCCCCACATCCGCATCGCTGATCACAATCACTATTTATCAAGGAATAGTAATCATGACTGCCTTCGATTGTATTTCAGGCCACGCTGAACCTGAAGCACCAAACTATACCCAGCGCTATGCGACCGTGGGTTATGTGACCCGCACTCCAAATTATCGCCGCGTTCCAGCGATTACCCTGAAGGGCTGCTGGCTAAAAGAAGCGGGGTTTCCGATTGGTGTGCAACTGGATGTAAAAGTCACCTGGTGCCAGATTATTATCAGCTTTAAACCCAGGGACGTGATAAACGGGACGCGGGTGGGATCGATTAAGGATCTAGCCTCGCTGTCCGTGCAGCAGAGAAAGCGGGTAATGAAAGCAATTGGGTTGGCTGACTGGTAAGGGCTGAGTGGGCTTGCTCCTGCAGAGTTGGGAGCAAGCTGGGTTTCATTCAAACTATTTATATCCTGAAAAGTTCTAGCTAAATGATCGATTCGAATATGGACGACTTCAATTCATCAAACTCTACGCTTTCGGTAGATCGGCACTAGTAAGTTTGAAGCTACATCCCTGACTAATTAATTCCTTACGATTCTTTAAAACAAGAAGATGCTGCATTGGATTCTCGTCATGATCACCACCGTAACTGACCTGTAGCCGTTCTAATGCATAATGCATCAGGGGGATGCGTTGGCAAATTAAAAGCTTACCTTCATCCATAGCATAATCATTGGCTATGATATCTTTCTGTACAGAGCTTAATGAAGGATTTGGAACAACTATAGCAGTAACGTTTTTATTCCATTCCAAGTCTTCTTCTCTGCCATATCTGGAACTATCAAGCAATTCGGGTACACCGCGAAAACGGCTCATTACAAAATCTAAATATTCACCTTTTTTTTCACAAAATGCCCGAACATGCCAGCGAATACCATCATAAATCAATGTGTGAGGTATAATATTTCGACCACTAAGTTCTCCAGAACTCAGTGAAACGTACTCAACATCTACACGCAGACGATCACGAGCTGCCTGGACCAGCTTTCTTACTATCAGAGGATCGATACGGCGAGAAGGAACATCCAATATTTCGATGTGACCGTAACCAAGTCCCATCAAGGGAAGGACTATCAAAGGATCATGTGATTGACGCTCGAATTGTTTTTCTTGGTGCAAAAGTGCGAGGTACTCATCTACTTTTCCTTCGCTAAAGCGAGGGGAGAAGAATTCCTTAGTTTTATAGCCTTTTAGCCTTGCATCATACTCAATTCCTTTAGGGCAATAGTCTCTGATATAACGGTTGATATCTCTGGATGCTTGCTGACGACCGATATCGAAAGCGTTACATAGATGATTAGTAGTAAGACGCCCCTCCCACTGAAGTACAATCTCAAGTAAACGAAATCGTAATATTTGGTTCCAGGTAAGTTTTTTTTCCACGATTGCTGCTCCAAAATGCTACATGTTTAATTAAACAGTATCGAAATAAAGCGTTCTTTTGAATACAATAATATCATTAACAAAAACTTTAAAGGGATAATTCAAAAAACGTCAAAATTAGTCTAAACAAAAAATTTATAAAATAACTTTCAGAACTTAAAAAGCCCTAATAATTAATCATCCAAAAGGAGGAATAATGAAACTGGAAAAAGCATATAGTAATGAGTTAAAAAGAAATGTCACTGCTGATGAAGCCGATAAACTTCATGCTCGAGGAGATTTGGCATCCAAACACAATTTTAAATGCCCTGAACCAAACTGCCATGCGCAGGTGACCTGTGCTAATTTAGATAAACCCAGAGGCCTTCGAAAGCGTGAGCCTTACTTTAAATTTGTATCCGAACACAGTATTGATTGTAGGCTTGAAGCAGAATCTGATAAAAACATTCGTTACATAAAATTAACTCAACAAGATCCTGAAGCATTGCCATTCATTATTGATGATGCCGTGGATATTGATTTTACTCAACCTAACAAACGCAATATCCGCGAGTTAACAGATGAAAATGAAGAGTCAAATACTAAACGCTTAGGAAGCTCGTCCCTAATTGATAATGATGAAGCCGAAAAACACAGACATTCGAGAAAGCGCCTTTCTGGTTTAGTAAATGCCTTTATGGAAGGTGAGGTTTTTTTTATAAACACAACCGAGGGTAAAATACATGTAAAGAATTTCTTTATTAACGTCTGTGATAAACAAGATATCAATGAATATCTTGATGAGCCGAGAATTTTTCATGGAAAAGCATGGGTTAATCGTACTGATAACTACTATCTGGTTAGATTTGATAGTGAAATGCGGGCAGGTAACTTAAAATGTAAACCCACATTTTTCATACCATCCCGGCTTGTTGACACATCAGCATATGGCAGAACATCACGAAACAAACTGGACAAACTAGCATCGCAATCAAAACCACTTAACATTTTTATTTTTAGCGAACTACCTCCAGTAAAAAGCAACACTGGCGACTATATTAACTTTATATTAGATGACTTAACCTATTTTTATTATTTACCATGGAATAAAGAACCGACAAAAAAACTGAGTGAAGTTTTTTCTACTTTGAAAAAACCTATAACTTCTTTAAGAGAATAAGTCAGAAAGTAGAAATATTCCATATTCATTGATTTTAAAAACCAAAAAAAATCCAATTTTATTTGAAACTAAGTCATATCATTTTCAACTAATGTCATCGATAAAGATATGACTTAGAAACTCCTACTCAGTATAAAAAACCATATCTTTATAAAAAAGAGACACATTGAAAATCATGGTGTAGCTTTATGTAAAAAGCTCCCCTCAAATAATTGCATGAAAAAAATTAATTTGAGAGGTGATAAATGTTAATTCTTATCAATAGATTTAAATCTCATATAATCATTGTATTCAGGTAGCATTTTTAAATGTTGATGGCTTGGTCTTTTTGAATGACAGGAAATACAAAGAACTTCAAGGTTTGAGATATTATTATCGTATTTTAGACCATTACGATGATGAACATGGAGGTATCTTGAATTATTGCCAGCAAGTTTAACTTCACAACCCTCACATTTATAATCTCGAAATTTCCTTATATTTTTTGATATTTCATTCCAGTCTTTACTATAGATATTTAATGGTGCAGTAGATGACGTGTGGGCTGGTTTTATCGAAATAATATCTCTAGGGTATTTTTCGAAAAAATCAGCTAAAGAGAACTCTGAGACAAGCCTTTGTCGTACGACTTTGGACATCCCTTGAATATTAAAATCTTTCCACATGATTTTATCAAGGCAGTTTTGGCAAACATTCAACCGTACTGATTGACTTTGAACTCCACCTCCTAAAACATTAACCTGAAAATCGCCTGTATCACTATTTGCAACCACGTACCGATCAAACCGATTGTCTTTATTTTTTGTTTCAAGGGTCCGACAGAAAGCGAGATGATATTTTGGCATGTTAGTATTATCGCCTATAGCAGACACATCTCTAATATAAAGTAGCACTCTTTGGTTATTATAATTTAAAGTACCATCCCCCTCTACATGAACCTCATCGAAATTGACATCTATACCAACACTCCGTAGACGCTCAATTAAAGGGAAGTCAATCGGCACAAAACCAGAATCTTGTGTGAATTTTTCTGCAAGAGGTGCTCTCATTACTTCACGTAATGAATTTAAAAGCGACCAATTTAAAAAATCAGGGAGTTTAAAGCTCATTTTTTTGATAATTTTTCTGCAATTAAATCCATTTTCTCGCTCGCATTTGTTACAATGCGAAATTCAACGCGCTGATTAGCTGCTTCAGCACCATTCTCTGCAAGAGGGTGAGAAGAGGAAAGCCCATTAGCAGTCATGTGTTGCACAAGCCATTTTTCATCTTTTTTTACTTTCGGTAAGGACATCAGATACTCAAGAGCACTTCTTGTCCTTGCTTGAGATAATTCCATATTTTTGAAATAAGCTTGTTTTTCATCAAAGGCCCCCCCCCAGAACGAGCTTGTATGTCCTTCAATACGAAGTTCCTTTACCGAATTTTTAAACTTCTTAGAATTCAAAAGAGCGATATAGCGTGGAAAGAACTCGCTAAGCACTTGTTTGAACCGTGGACGAAGATCTGATGATCCTGTTGCAAAAAGTACAGAGGGATCATTAAAACGAATTGTCATGTCTCCCAAAATCTCAGCATTCCATTGTTTTAAATCCTTTGAAAACTCTTTTTGCAAAGCGAGCAACATGTCCTGTTTCGTCATCTCATATTCTTTAACAACCAATGTCGTTGTTTGTTCAACACGAAGCATAAAAGCAGCTGTTAATAACATAAATACCATCATCAAACCTGTCATGAGATCTGCTAGTGGTATCCAATAAGACTGATTACTTTGTTCAAAATCCATATTCATCTCACTTCACAGCAGCTATTTGCACTACTTCGCGCAAGCGTTCGGTTAAAGGAGTATAATCAGATACAAACTTCTCTGATAGAGATGCCAGCTGACGGCCAAGCGACTCAAGGCTTTTCGTCAGTTCCTCTTGTAAACCTTTATCAAGAGTAATAACACTTTGACGGACTGAATCCATCGAATCTTTAAGGCTTTCATTGAATTCACTTTGTGACTTACGAAGCGTCTCAGTTAAAAGTTGCTTCATTTCTGAAGACGTAGATTGTACCTGAACGCCAAAACTTTTAATTATTTCATTAATTTCATTCTGTACTTTCGCAACGCCTTTTGACATTGAGTCTGCCATTTCATCGATTTTCTGAGAAAATTGTGGAGTTACACCTTTCATCTGCAACAAGACCTCAGTCAATGAAGCCTGAGAATTTTCAATTTGCCCATGTTGATAAGCGAGGCCTTTAAGAGTTATCTCTAAAGCTTCTGCTGTGTCAGCAAAATTAGATGCTCTATCGATAAATAAGGCCAAACCTGCAGAGGCGTTATTTAAATCGTCTGCAGACGATTTTTGTAATATTTGTAACCTGTCTAATTCTTCTTTGTATTGCTGCTGCCAAACAACTAGTTTCTCAACACCCGCATTTAAATGCTTAAAATTCTCACCAAATTGCTCACCAATTTTTTCATTGAAATCTTTAATAACTCCCTTAAGAGCCTCAATTAATGTTTCTGAACTATCTTTAGCCATTTTCTCGGAAAAACTTTCAAATGATTTTCTTAAGGCAATTAATTCATCACTTTGCTCCTGACGAATCAATTTAAGCTGTGAAAGGAGACTGCCTTCTGCGTTGCCAGACAAACTCCGCTGCAACTCTTGTGTTGCTGAAACTACATCATCCAGAGTTGCCGCTTTGGGAGCACCAGAACTTTGCTGTATTGGTTTTTTTTGAAAATAATGTCTCACCCGAATAACAAGAGAACCAAATACACCGCTAAGCGAAGCCAGAAATGCCGTTTTTACACCCTCAAGTAAATGTGGAACACTTTCAGAGACATTCGAAGCATCAAAATGTAGTAAGGAAGAAGCAATTCCGACAAAACATCCAAGAATTCCAACTGTGGTAAGTACTTCAGGACCGTGTACCACTGCGAATCTGTCGAAGCGTTTATATACAAAAATAAATGTCAAAATTGCATTTATAATGAGAAAGCAATTCGTAATCTTATCAGAAAAAATTGCACTCATTGTCCCAGCATTGGCGGCACAAGGTATAAAAATCGCTAAAAAAAGAAAATTTCTTTTATTCATTATGTTAACTTAAATTCTACTTGGAAAAGAGTAAATAGACTGGCCACTAATCGAAAAATTAGTTTTAGCTTAGTATTGTGCCTATAATACTCGTAATTTTGAGTATCGTCTAGATTGATGCGCACTTATCTGCAATTATTCTTAAGTATCTCGCCTTAGTGGCAACTTACAGGGGATTATACTACCCCTAACTCAAATGGCCTTAAACCAAGGAAAAGCAGGCTTGTGGCATCTTAACCACAGTCAAAACAAAGCGTTTTACTACAGTACATATAGGGCAATACAGACAAAATACATTAGATTCAAATGCACTTACGATGCACATCAACTTTCACTACCAGACTAAAGTAAACACCGCGGAAAATAAGATTGACAGTATTGGCTCTAGGGTTAATTTGTTTAGAGACAATTAAAAATATAATAACCCCATACTCATTAATCACACTTCAGCATAAATAAACGCGCCTCTCCCTAACCCGGCCTTAAATGTTAATTTATAAGCTTCTCATACTTTTTATTCACACATTTCATTATTTTATATTTACCCACTCAACTTCAAACTAAAGGATCTTTAATGGCACAAACCTCTCAAGCCTTTTGCTCTTTAACTTAATAAACCAATAAAAATTCTCCATAAAAACCTATTTAATATTTTTTTTCACACTTTCGATCAGCGTTTCAACATCAAGGCACGGATTATGCTGATGCAAAACTCGATGGCAGTTTGGACAAAGAAGAACCAAATCAGATAGCCGCGTTTCTTTTAATCCGCTTTCAGCTAAAGGATTAGTATGATGGCACTCAATCGATGATCGTTTAAGTGAGTGACCATAAATATCCTCAAAAGAAAAACCACATACTTCACAGTATAATCTCCCGTACTTTTTAATGAATTCCTCTTTTTTAATCTCTACAATTCTTTTATTACGCTCTATCTTTCTATGAATTTTATAAGATGCTCCACCTTCAAGAGCATAATGACCATCATTCACAGCATCAATTCTTTCGGTAATCAATAGTGTGTCTGTTTGGACTAGAGCAATATCTCCCTTCAAATGAAATGATGTTAAAGCTGCTTTTATTAAGACTTCACCTATCTCCTTCACAGTGAACAATACATTTTCTAACACTTTTTCTTTTTGGAATTTAAACCTATGTGGGTATATATCATCGGCCCATATCATTTCATCATCGTAGCCGTAACCTTCTATCACTTTCGAAAACGAAATTTCGGCCGCCAACCCTTCAAATTTTTCAAAATTATTTATATTGACTCTTGGAAAGCCAGGAATATTTTCTGAAAAAATGCTCTTTGGCCTTGTTAGATTATGTATAAAAATAACATCATCAGCAGGTTTTATTTTTGTAAAATTGGAGTTTTTAACCAATTTTTTAATGCCCCACACCCCAAGCTGCTTTCCGATAGAATAGTTTTTCCTTGAAATACCGGCTACATAAATGACCCATACACTCATTGCGGAGACCTTTAACTTATAAGTTTTAACAGGTACCTTATAAGATTCCTCGTAAGAGTCAATTTTTCCTTATCTTTTTTAACAATTTTTTCACAAGTCCAGGTACTTTGTAGCTCTAGTCGAGTTGAGTTCATTTAAAATGTATAGATGCGATTTAAAACTGATAACATTTCTGAAATCCTATCGCTAACCTTTTAGACCATGACTGAGAGCTTATCTAACATTGATTGATGAGAAGCTAAATAAACTCAAGGTTGAACAGAATTGCGAAACTATATTGATGCACTCATTTTTTTAACAAGGTAGCTGGTAAAAGCCTTACCGCTGGCTGGAAGCCGCGCATTCAGGAACTTCAGGAAAAAAAGCTGGTCTGGGTGGAGGCCAGACAGGTCGAAGTCGCCGCCGCCGAGAGCGTTGAGGCGCTGCGCCAGAGCCAGGCTACAACGGAGCAGGTAGGCCAGGACAACCGGGCGCGCTTTCGTGAACTGCTGGAGCAGAACGGCGGCACCGTCACGCCGGAGATGAAGGCGCTGCGTGCGGAGTATCTGGAGCAGCAGAAGACGGCCACCGAGCTGGCCGGACTGATTACCCAGAGGGAAAAGCAGCTGCCGGGGCTGGCGGACGTGACCGGGCAAAAGGCTCACGCTTACATCACCTGCCATGAGCGAATCATGGACGAGCGCATTGATGCGCTCATTGATGAATTCTTTCTCTTCCACGCCATTGAGCTGACCAGCCTGCTGAGAATGAAGTACAGCCAGTTTGAACGCGATGGCTCACCCCATGCGCCGGGTGTACTTGAAGGGGCGAACGATGCAGACACGCTCTACCGTGGATATATTATGAATCTGATGCTGAGCTGGACGAATAAAAAGCTGCCGCTGATGTCCCTGATGATGTTATCAGCCTTGCAGGGCCGTACCCCTTCAAGGCTGCCGGAACTGACCGGCGTAAGCGTCAACGGTTCCCCGGCCAGAAGTAAAAACCCCCTCAGCCCGGCACCTGCCGGGCTTTTTTACGTCTGCTGTGCGAGTGCATGTCTATGCTGCATGAAAACGCATGAGTCTCAGGCATCCAGACATGGCAGCAAAGGCCAGCAGCGGCGCGGCGCGAAGCCATTCATGCAGGTGCATGAAAACCGCTACATGAAGTGCGCAGGCGTGGCGGGGCTACGAGCGCGCGCAATGGGTTAAAAGTGGAGCTCATGTTAAAATTCATTGGTGTTTTATACCCAATGCCCTAAGAGGTAAAATAAAATTCTTTACATCAAAACTTCTTCCTGTTGAGGCTTGTACAGATGTTAAAGCTAAGCTGTGCTCAGCTTACGAAGATACCATTTAAGGTGAAGCTATTAAGATAGCCCCCACTTGCTCTCAACTTAAAACACATTAATAAAATCGGAAAAATAAAAAGAGGTGCAATACGCACCTCTCGTTAATATCATAATATGTCGTGCATTAATTCAAAATGATGTTTTATTGTCATCTTTTTGATATACGCCAAATTTGTTTTCTCACCCGGGGTATTGTAAATTGAAATCAACTCTTGGCAAGCCGTTGACCAATTTAGAATATCGGGCCTTTGATTGGTAACAAAAGCATCCAACTTCTCAAGTGCCTCATCGATTAAAATGGCAACATCTTCGGCAACAACTCTATGATCTGACAGGAAATGATGAATTAAAATTTCTGTTTCTTCGGTATCTTGATACGTCAAATGTATCACAGCAGTGATCGCTTGCCCCCCACCCTCTGCGAAATGATCGCCAACAATTGAAAAGTCACCAAAACCTTGAAAACCCATATTCCTGTAATTCAAATACAAGTCTGAGAAAAACTCAATAATATTATTGGCATAACCCGCATTTGTCTGTGTGCGATTTAGCCCATCCCGAATCAGAACTTTATCTGTGGGATTAAAATTCGACACGTAACTTACGCTGCACTTCCCATCAATGAATATGTTACTTTTAAATAACGCATCAGAATTTTCAATATTAAGGAGTTGCTGGGCATTAGCGTAACTCCCCTTGTGAATAATGGATTTTTTTTGCTGCTGATAGACACTGAAAAAAGATCTTATCTGCGTGAAACTGGTAGTATCATCTACTATAAATCCTAGCTCAACTTGGGGATAAGATTCAATCGCACCTTCAACTAATTCCTCTACCAGCCTTTCATTCCCTTCTAACTCGCCACATTTAGGATTTACTATTAAAATCACTCTTGCATTATGACTTTTAGCATCCCGCAGACAACTATATAAGTCTCGGTTGTTTTCTCTAACCGGCTCTAAAATAACGGCCATGTTTTTCTGTGCTATTTTTTGCAAACATGACCTAACAGCTAACAACTCATATTGCTTTGCTCTTAAATAAGAATAGTACATGCTGTGATTCCTTATCAATTAACATATAGTTTCTACCATGTTTTCCCTAAGTGTCATTAAGCTTTTCTGATTTAATCGCAGATTCAAAAGTGTAGCTAGCAAAGATTGAGGAAGGAAAAGGAAGTGATCCTTTTCAAATCTCTCAAGTCCCCTTGCTTTTAATATATTTAGCATTTCCATTTGCGCACTATCTATACTTAACTCAACAAAAACATCCCTGCACATTTCTTTAACATCGGCAGGCCTTCCAAATGGTTTACTTCTTGTAACCTTTTCATAAAGAAAAATATATTCAGAAGGTTTTAAACAATTAAACATCTTTTCTTTAGATAAAAAGTTCTTATTTGAAATCGCTGACCTTTCATAATTCAGGATATTTTTTTCGTTTAAAGTAATAATTCCAGTATTATCATGCGCGACCTTTAATGCATGGTTTATTTTACTTTGAGGTATAACGACATATACAAATTCAAAAACGTCTTTATATACAGACAGTTGCTCGTCAAGCCTATCGAATGAGTCCAGCTCAGTTTTAACTTCATAGGCGGTAGACGTATCATTAAAAATCGCTACATCGGCGATACATCCATTGACCTTAAACTCATTAACGTAACTTACATTTTTAAACTTGTGAGTTTTCCTAATTATATTTTTTGCTATTTCATTTTTATAAACGTACTCATTTCTATACTTTTTTTTCAGTAAACCATACATTTCATCATATATCTTATAAATGGATTTCCCTTCTGTTTTGTAAGACGGGCAGTTATCCATGATTATATCACGAAATAGTTCACATCGATTTTTTTTAGCAATTTCTAGAACAACATTTCGGCTAAAAATCTTACTTATAGCTTGATAATTCATTTATTTCACACCAAAAGAAACAAATCACCATGAATAAAGGGATTTATTAAAAATCATATAAATATTACAATTAATATGATTCAAAAAAATATATTTGTCAAACAGTTATTGATGATAAACCCCAGTCATAGAAAGGTAAAATAACATTATATATCATTTAGTTATTGCCATTAAGTGGCAAAGTTGGTTAGTTACGCTTTGCATAATCATATGGAGACACGGCTTTTTGGCGATTGATATCGAGAAAGTCTGCCCACCACTGAACCATCAATCTCCGCTCATCTAAATGCTCTGATGTATGAATATAAGCCGCACGTACATTATTGCGCTCTGAATGGCTTAACTGCCGTTCTATAGCATCATCGCTCCATAACCCTGACTCACCGAGCGCACCACGCGCCATCGTCCTGAATCCATGCCCACAGACCTCCGTTTTTGTGTCATATCCCATCGCACGCAAAGCACTATTCACCGTGTTTTCACTCATGACCTTAGTTGCATCGTGATCCCCCGGAAACAAAAGCTCTTTATCACCACTGATTTGCTTGAGCTGCTCTAACAATAGTATCGCCTGCCGACTGAGAGGAACGATATGCTCCTCTTTCATCTTCATGCCACGATATGAGTAACGCACCCCTTTAATTTCTTCTCGTTTTGCCGGTATACGCCACAAAGATTTATCGCAGTCGAATTCATCCCAACGCGCGAAACGTAACTCACTAGAACGCACAAAAGTTAGTAAGGAAAGCTCGACGGCGATCCGCGTCATTACACGGCCACGATATGCAGCAAGATGTGCAAGAAACTCTGCGAACCTACTGGGAGGTAAAGCAGGATAGTGCCGCGCTTTAGTTGTCGATAGCGCCCCAGCCATATCACTCGCCGGATTAGAGTCAATGTAATCGTTTTGTACGGCATAACCCATAATCGCCGTGACACGCTGCTGAAGACGCTGCGCAACGTCATGCTTACCACTGGCATCAACTTTTTTAATCGGGGCTAACAGTTGGCTTGTTTTGAGTTGGCGAATGTCGGATGAACCGATATGCGGGAAGATATAAAGCTCAAGATAGCGAAGAACACGCGATCTATGGTCTTCACTCCAGCGCTTGTTACTTGCATGCCATTATCAAGCTGACCTGCTCCCCATTTATTAATACACTGAGATGTTAGTAATTTCTTCATATTGACCCGCTCCCTGTATGTGATCCATTCATAATTAGGAATATCCGGCTTCTGACCCGTACCAGTAAGTTGATGTGGATTGAATCAGGTTGGCTTAGGATGAGTAAAAACGAGAAAAACCAAGCAGTGACTGAATTTCAGACACAAAAAAAGCCGCCCTCAGGCAGCTTCTTAGTCCTACAACTCACTTCACTTGGTGCGAAGGCCGGACTCAAACAATAATTCAAATAGTTGTTTTTATTATTTATTTTGAAATTAAAAACCCAAAGTGCCCCCATTTGTGCCCCCTGATTTTTTTTAGCGATTTCAACTTGCAGGGTTCTCAATACGGTTAAAAACTGGTCGTGTGGAAAACTATCAAACCCATTGGTTAGGTTCCGAAAGACGGAACCTAACCACGCTCTATGCCTTTCTGATGGATCTGGGTGCACTTAAACTGTTCAGTTAAAAAGCCATCGTCCAGCTTTTGCCGACTCAACAAGCATAAAAATCGTAAGGGGCTTTGGTTCAACATCGGGGACTCTTTGCGACTTAGGCCTTAAGAAATTGGGCAGAAAGCCTTTTTCGTAAGGCCAATATGCAAGAAAGTCAAATTCGCTACTATCAACGTTAAATCTTTGGAAATAGTCATTCATTATTTCATCACCAGTCTCTCTGGCCCAAGGATACTTACCTGTTGAGAGGCTGGTTTCGAGCGTTAATTCAGGCTTATCTCTTGAGAAAAGGGGTTTAGAATTATAATTATTGTCGTACCACTCAAAAATAGCGCTTTCTATCGTGTCCTTTACCATAGCTTGTCACCATTCTTTGCAATCAGGTTATAGGTATGGGTCGCTTTCCATGCGATTTGTGTCACGTCATTTAATATAAAGCCAATACCTAGTATTGGTATCCAGCGTCCAGCAAACGCCCCCAGATTATTAACGTAACTAAATTTAAGTCGTTTGATACTTTCAGTTGTAAGAGTTGGCCAGCGGTTCACTCTTATGTTCAACCAAACGCGGAGGTTTGCACTCAAGATCGACGTCCCCTTAGTGGCCCCAGCCGGTTTTCCCCGCGTCGTTTGAGTTGGTTGTCCTAAAATTATAAGTGCCAAAGTAGCTATATCCTCGACACCAAGCTGTTTTTGAGCCTCATCCAGAAACACGAAGAAAAAAAGCTCTCCAGCGGTGAGATTGAACATTCCTTTGTAAAAATACGTTCCACCCAGCTCTTCAACTGTATCCATTTCGCACCTCGTTTGTGGCTCTCTGAATACCATATCTGTCGAATTGATGTTCGTCCAGAATCGACGTTGGTTAATAACGACTCAATATGATGTCGTGATTCCCCATAAAAAAAGATTTTATGAATAATCCTTCACACTGTTCACCTTTTGTTTTTATGCATTCATATCATAAGGTTAGGTGGTGATGAATGGGTGAAGGGTGACGCATATCCTTCACCACGGGTGTATAATGGGTATATAAAAACCGGCTTTCGCCGGTTAAGGTTGTCATGCTGCGTTCGGATCGTCGCACTTCGGCAGCCAGTCGGCGCTGCTTTCGTCCGTCAGCCCCAAGTTGGTCTGCATCCCGAACTATAATCGACGCTTCAGAAAATAGCTCTTATCATCCTCACATCAAAATGCGGGCTCGTCGTAAAGTATTGGGGTTGGTTTCAGTCAGCTATGAGCGAGGAGCGGACGTTCGAAGCTATTCAACAGTATATGAAGAATCTGCTAATGAAGCCGCGTATTAATTTACAGATAGCAGACCACTTCTATGTTGCATAAGGAAAGCGTTGAAACGTTATTATGCAATAGTTTTGCTGAATCTAAAGACGATAGCTGATTATAAATGTAGGGGGCATTTAACTGCGTATTCGTAAACCGCCTTAAGGCGGTTTACGCTGTTATGTGATCAGTGTTTCGTGGCTGACAGGAAGAAAACCTTCTTTTTACTCTGAGTAATGTTATCGGGTGAATCATGATTACCTGTAAAGGTATCTAACATACTCACTGCAGCAAGTATTGCCTGACGCCTGTGGGCGTCTTCTTCAGCCTGTAGAAAATGTTGCAGGCGTGTTGCCAGTGATTCGTTGCTGACTGGTGCATCCTCCCTGATAAGTGACAGCAGGGCTTCGCCAGTGACAGTATTCGTAACCCTCTCGATATCTCTCAACATATTATTCTCCTTACTACCTGGCTGTAAAAGGTCCGCATTGCGGAAAATGATGCTGGTGCTTCATGGCTGTAGCCTGTTTTGTCTGTTTTTTGATTATAGCGACAGGTCCGGTTGAATATATAAAAACAGAATTATCCTGAAATGTTTAAGGAGTGAGATTTACAGTTCTGCTGGCTCCTGACCTGCTCCCGATTGATCATTACAGACAGTCGTTAGCTACTTCAGCTCTTGGCACTGAACGGACTGACGGAATAACCGTTGTCCGCATCCAGCAAAGGGCACACCAGGGCTTTTGATACTTCCGGCGTTCATGATCCCTGTCCGGGAGTCTTAAATGCCACCTCAGACTGAAATGTATCGTCATAGTGCTGATGGGCTTCTGCGATGGCTGACCGGTTATTGTTTGCCCAGTTCACAAGCGCCATTACAGGCTCTGACAGTGACCGGCCCAGATCGGTGAGTTCGTAGTCAACACGTGGCGGGATGGTCGGATAGACAGTCCGGCTGATTAAGCCATCCCGCTCAAGACCTCTCAGGGTCAGCGTCAGCATCCGCTGGGAGATACCGTCAATGCTGCGCCTTAACTGATTAAAGCGCTGCTTTCCATTTGCCAGAGACGCGATGATGTAGAGGCTCCACTTGTCGCCAATCCGGTTCAGTATTTCACGGGTGGCCTTGCAGCCCTCTGTGTCGGGAGCCGGCAGTAATTCAGGAACCTCGGTGTGACTCAGTAACATAGTTGTGCCTTCTTGTTAAGCTCCGACAGGCATTCTAGTATCGATGGTACCGGTTAGTAACCAGGGATAAAAATGTGCCCTGATTATTAATTTTATACCCTAAACGGAGCCACTATGCGTAATATTCTGCTGATTACTTCCAGTCCACGTGGCTCTGAGAGCCTGTCTACCCGCTTTGCTACTCAAATTGCCTGTGGGCTGAAGGCTCAGCGAGGCGGTTCACTGACTGTTCGCGACCTTGTCGCCAGTCCGCCCCCGCATATCACACAGGACTACACTGAAGGCCGCACTGCGTCTCCGGACTCGCGCACACCTGCACAGAATATTGCCGTTGAACGAGCCGGGGAGCTGGTTGATGAATTATGCGCGGCTGACATTATTGTCATTGGTTCAGGAATGATGAATTTCGGCCCTTCTTCACAGCTCAAGGCCTGGATAGACAATATCACATGGCCCGGGCTCACCTTCAGCTATGCCACAGGAGCTCCCCAGGGCCTGCTTACAGGCAGGAAGCTGTATCTGGTCACCGCCGCAGGGGGTGTGTTTTCACAGGGGGATTATGCCGCTTTCGACTTCCAGACCCGCTATCTCCTGCACGTACTTGGCTTCATCGGACTGGCCGACGCTGAGCTTGTCCGGATAGAAGGTACTGTACTCGGTTTGGAATCTGCACAGGCCGCTGTCGCCAGTGCCGAAGCAGCTGTTAAGTCATTGTTAGCGCGTGCAGCTCAGAGTTATGGCTCTTTTCGAAACCATCCAGGCCTGTAACGGGCTGAATAAGGGAGAAGCCTTACATGCTGAAGATTGACCTCTATACCGACATCATATGTCCCTGGTGCATTGTCGGTCAGTACAGACTCGATAAGGTTCTTAAAGAACGCTTCCCGGGCCTTCAGGCTGATATTCACCATCACCCTGTTCTGCTGATGCCCGGCATCCCCGCAGAGGGGATATTAATCGCTGATTTACTTCTTGAGCGATACGGCGTGCATAACCCTGAAGCCGCGTTTTCCCGTGTTGAACGGGAGGCCCGCCTGTCAGGGCTGGAGCTCAACCTGAAAGGTCAGCCCCGGGCTTATCCCACGCAGGCAGCCCATGCGCTCATTATGGCCGCACGCTCACGGGGCACGCAGCACCCGCTTGCGGTTGCAATTACGGAAGCCTATTTTCTGAAAGCCATGAACATTGCCAATACTGAAGTGCTTGCAGACATCGCCACGTCATATAGTTTTGAGCGTTCTGAGGCGCTGGCTGTTGCTGAAGAGCCAGCCTGGCACGCCAGGATTGACCAGGCGGTGGCAGACGCGTTTTCAGCAGGCGTGCAGTCTGTTCCGCACTTCGTTTTCAACGCTCACGTCGCGTTCAGCGGAGGCCGCAGCGAAGACGAGATAACAGGGGCTGTCGAAAACGCCCTGCTTCGCTCTCGATAGAGCAAACGATTAGAGTGTCCGCTTCTGGCACAAAGCGGACAGGCTTGTCAGGGAAGATCCGCAATAAGTGAAATGCGGGAATTACAATCTTCTTCCTGCCTGTAAGGCTGAAAAGTAGTGCTTACCGCCTTTCCTTTCGCTGCTCAGCCCGGTTTAACGCTGACTCAGAAACAGCCATGCGCTCTCCCCGGCTTTCAGGTCTGGTACAGTCAGAATGAACATTCTTTAATCGCTGCCGATAGTAATAATTCCGTCATAAAAAAAGCGGAAATGTGCTACATCGTCCTTCTGCAGCGCAGGAGAGCTTCTGTATCAGCACTGACGCCTCAATACATCAGTGCTGATACCCTACATCAGGGAACCTTTATGAATAATATAAAAATAGGCATAAGACTCAGTGCGGCCTTCGGCTTTATGGCATTGCTTGTGATTATCATGGTGCTGATTGGCATCCTTAAAATTAATTCACTTGGCAGTGCGAACGATGACATTTCAGGCAGCCTTTACAGTAAATCCTCCGCCTCCCAGTCTCTGCGCTATCTCACATCAGACATGAGCCGTCTCGCACGCAATGCAATTCTCCTCAGGAACGAGTCTCAGAGAGAGAAAGCAATCAGTGACTACCGCAGCGAAAGGCATGAGCTTGACGGCCTGCTTGAACTGCTCCGGAAACAGGTGAACTCACCCACCGGGCTGGAAATCTTTAAGCGTCTCACTGACCGGGCATCCCTCTTTCTGCCTTTCCTTGATGAAGTTGTGGCCCTTGCAAAAAACGGTAAGAGCGACGAAGCCACGCAGTTGCTTTTCGGTCCGCGTTATCAGAGCCAGGGGGAATTCATGGCCTCCCTGAAACAACTGCAGGACCATCAGGAAGCGCGGATGATTACCGCTGCTGCACAGGCGCGCGCAGACCGTTCGTCAGCACTGATGATACTCATTACCGCAGGTATTGTTGCAGTACTGCTCGCCGCCATATCTGCACTGTTCATTACCCGGAGTATCACACGGCCGCTTACGGAGGCTGTTCAGGCTGCACGTCGAGTGGCCCTGGGTGACCTGAGTGGCGCGGTGCATGCTGGTCATAAAGATGAGACAGGGGTACTGCTGTCAGCCATTCGTGACATGCAGGATTCGCTGATTAACACCGTCAGCCAGGTAAGAAGCAATGCGGAAAGTGTTGCATCGGCCAGCAACCAGATTGCGCAGGGGAACGCTGACCTCTCACAACGAACTGAAGAGCAGGCCAGTGCGCTGGAGCAGACAGCGGCAACCATGACGCAGCTGGGTATGACCGTCAGGAACAATGCGGAAAACGCACGGCAGGCGGGACAACTGGCAGTGGGCGTACGCGATGTGGCAAATAAAGGCAGCGATGCCACCGGAGCCATTACCGGGACCATGAAGACCATCAGCGAAAGCTCCGGCCGTATTGCCGAGATTACTGCCGTGATTGACGGAATCGCATTCCAGACGAATATCCTTGCGCTCAACGCCGCAGTTGAAGCGGCACGGGCAGGTGAACACGGCCGTGGATTTGCCGTGGTGGCAAGTGAGGTCAGGTCTCTGGCACAGCGCAGTGCAACAGCTGCCGGTGAAATACGTCAGCTTATTGAGGCAAATGCGCACAGCGTCGAAGAAGGTAACAAACTGGTAGTACACGCTTCTGAAACAATGTCAGGCATCCTTTCTGCGGTCGGAAAGCTGACTGACACCGTGGAGGAAATCACCTCCTCAAGCGCCGAACAGGCCCGCGGAATTGAACAGGTAGGCATTGCGGTAACAGAGATGGACAGCACCACGCAACAGAATGCCTCACTCGTCGAGGAGTCTGCCTCAGCGGCTGCGAGCCTTAAAGATCAGGCCGGGCGGCTTCTCCAGGCCGTATCCGTATTCAGTCTGGGTAATCAGGCCATTACGCCTCCTGTTAATACAGTCACTGAACCCGTAAGGCAGAAATTCAGTACGCCGGGAACAGGCACCGGCGTAACGAACAAGGACGAAGGCTGGACGCATTTCTGACCGGAGTGCCGCGCTGCTGACTGGCGCGGTACCTCGTTGAAGTCCTTCAGTAAGTCAGGTCAGCATCCGTTTATGAAACAAGCATCTGGTCATCGTCAGGCATTGTCCGCATTGAGCGAAAAGCGGACGTCAACATGATAGCGATAGGGACGTTTTGACACATTAAACATAACAACCCAGCCACGTATGAAATGAAAAAACCCTCCATCTTTCGTAGCGGGCTGAACAATGGAGTTAATGTTCATAATTATTTCTAAATGCCATGCCGAAACCAGCAGGAACGGCATACTTCAAGCCTGGCCAGGAAACCCAGGAATGGCAAAAAAAAGCCCCGTAAAACGGGGCTAAGCAAGACAGAGGCTCTCATAGTTCCCTGGTGTGGGGATAAATGGATTATCGGACATTTCCTGTAAAACATTAGCGCACCTACACAGAAACTTTCTACGTCGGCTCCTGCTTTGTAATCGGACTTATCATAACATCTCTTAGCCGTCCCCCCCTGATACGCCCTCAGCGCAATTCTGCGGCGAACGAAGTTTTTTAGGCGCCTTTTTCCAGCCACAATCCTGAACATTGCCCCTGAAGATTACGGCGCATCTGAATTGTTATGCAGTGAGATTTACTCTCCACCGATAAGTGCTCGCAGATGTTGGAAACGTTCGCTTCTGGCACAAGGCGGATGCTAACATTTCTTTCTTTGTCCGCTATGAGCGAGGAGCGGATGTAGCAATTCCGGGGTCGTGGTTGCCTACATATATTCAGAATATTCAGAAAACTTACTTTCTCCTGTCGGCCTGACCGCTGTGAAAAAGGCCTTTACAGGCCCTTTTCTTGAACAGAGGATCGTTAAATCCTGATTTCAGAAACTTTGCCAGTTGTCATTGCCTGTGGTTGCAACGGCAGGAACCGGACGCTGAACGGTAGTGTCCGGTACAGGCCGTTCAGACGGACGGGCTGACGCCGGGGAAGCTGAGAGCGTAAACGTGTTTACCAGCTGGTTGAGCGCTGCAGCCTGCTCCATCAGAGAGCGTGAGGCTGCAGAGGCCTCTTCAACCAGCGCGGCGTTCTGCTGTGTCACGTCGTCCATCTGATTGACGGCCTGATGCACCTGGCCTATCCCCTGAGACTGCTCACTGGCCGCCACGGAGATTTCATCCACCAGGTCAGTGACCTGGCGCACTGCATCGTTCATTCTGGACATGTTTTCTCCCACCCCTTCTGCCTGAGCGGAGCCGGCTTCGACGAAGCCCATTGACGACTCGATGAGCTCCTTAATTTCCCGGGCCGAAGACGATGAGCGCTGTGCAAGACTGCGGACTTCGCCGGCCACAACGGCAAAACCACGCCCCTGCTCGCCGGCACGTGCCGCTTCAACCGCAGCGTTAAGGGCCAGAATATTGGTCTGGAATGCAATACCTTCAATCAGTGCGATGATGTCAGTGATTTTCGCTGAGCTTCCTCTGATATCGCTCATTGTGGACAACAGCGTGCGGACACGATCGGCACTGTCTTCTGAAATTTCATGTGCGTTCTTCGCCAGCTGGCTGGCCAGACGGGTGTTTTCAGCAGTCTGGCGAACGGTTTCACTCAGCTCAGACATGCTTGCCGCGGTCTGCTCCAGGGAGGCGGCCTGCTCCTCGGTGCGCGATGAGAGGTCTTCGTTACCCGCTGATATCTGTGCCGACGCAGAGCTGACTGACTGCGCTGACGCCTCAACTTTCGACAGCGACAGGGAGACGTTTTCAACCAGATGGTTGAATGCCCGGGCCGTCATGCCGATTTCATCCCGGCGGGACGCGTCAACCCGGAGTGTGAGGTCAAGCTTTTCGCTGGCACTTTCCATCGTTTCACGCATACCGTTCAGCTGACGCCGGATGCCAAAAATGGTTCTGAGTGTGAAGAAAGCCAGAATGATGATGGCCAGCGCTGAACCACCGACCAGACTCCATACTGTCGTTTTATAGGTTCTGTCATTTTCTTTACGCAGGCTGTTGCCGATGTCTACGTTGAGCTTCAGCTGCTTCTGATAACCCGCAATCAGCTGACGTGCAGCTGCACCAATGCCGTCACTTCCCTGAAGCGCACCCAGAGCAACCGCATCATTCTGTGCCCGTGAGCCTGCCAGAAAGGCCGGAAGCGTGGATTCAATCCGCTTGATTGTGGTGAAGGCCGCCTCCGTCATCTGGCGGTCTTCTTCATTCGAAACGTCGTTTTTCAGGTAGTACTCGTTCAGTGAAGTAATGTTGCTGATAAGGTCGTTGATTTGCTTCTCAACTTCGGCCTGGCGTCGGGGGTCTGTTGCACTCTGGTGGCGGTAGAGCCAGATAATCAGGGAGTTACTTCCGTCGACCATTTTGCCGATGTCCAGCAGTGACGGAACAGTGTTCTCCTGCACGTACTGAAAGCGGGACTGAAATCCTCCTGCAACGACGACGGCCACGATGACCATCGTGACCAGTGCTGCAGAAAGAAGGGAAAATGTGAGCAGTAATCGCTGTGTAATCGTCATCTTTATTTCCTGTCGTTATAAGTGGTTGATATACTAAAAAAGGTTCCAGTAAATCAAACTTCCAGCATATATATCGGCAGAAAGAAGAATTTGATTATAAAAAAATGAAAACTGTCATTCTGCTGACATGTAAGCGTCCGGAAAATAATGAATTTTCAATTCTTGTCCGACGACAAATCATCTGAAGCTCTGCTGGCCCGGTGAATGAGAGCGTGATTCATAAAAAATGCCCGCAAGCGGGCAAAGGGGAGTTAAGCCATCTCACGGCCGACGCAGTAGTCAGCAGTTGATGAAGTATAGTTGAGTATAAAAAAACAACAGCAACGGTTTGCCGATTGTTCTGAAAGATTAAAACATGGAGCCTGCGTTAAAGACGCGAGTAGATATGCCGATAAATCTCAGTGATAAAAGCCAGTCGTTAAGGCTGTTAATAATCAATCTGCATTCCACCTGAGTATTTGGGGCTACGGCCCCTTTTTTTATTCACAAAGCCCCTTAATACCCTGTGCCACTTATGAACTAAGCACGGTTTGAGGAACGTCCGCTTCTGGCACAAAGCGGACGATCTAACTTAGCTGAAAGTCCGCTGAGAGCGAGGAGCAGACATCCTTAATGAGTATAACAATTAAACAAGAAATTATTAACATTATATTTGTTATAATCATCAAGTTACTAATTGATTTTTCCTGTCTGCTCCCAGAACGCGAAGGACTACCGAATTGCCACGTCCTTTTACGAATCTGAGTTCCACTTATTATTTTAAATAAAATTTTGGTGTGTATGATCATTTAATGCTAAGATGTGCCAAATTCCGATGTTATTATAAGAGGGCTGTCGTGGATAAAAAACCAAGGGTGCTCAAAGTTGGTTCAAACTATATAGTTTTAAACACTATTGAAAATTGGTCTTGTACGTCAAACGACAGACAAAAGATTAACTTCATAACTCGCTCAAATACCCCTTTAATGTGTATAGATTTGAATCAAGATAAATGTGTTTTATTACAAGAATCTATAGATGCTAAAATTGGCAATAAAAAAATATCTTTATCCAGGCCAAATGAGATTTCTTTGTCGATGCACATTGCCAATGGTTCGCTTAAAAATTCACAAGCAATCAGGAAGTCAATCATCCAAAAAATAGGTAAAGATAAAAGCAAAAATTTTTTTGAAGATGATGTTATTGAAATTTATGACTACTTGGAGGAAGTCCAAAAAGTGATAGTTTTCAGCTACAAAGCTATAGAGGCAATGTGTAACTCAGCCATACCAGATGATTATCAATATAAGAAATCTTCAAATAAAAATGGTGTTGTTGAAATTTATGACAAACTAGGTATTGAACGATGGGTGTCTACTACCGAAAAAGTTTCTAAAATACTCCCAGATATTTATGGCTGCGCCTCTCCTAAACAAAAATCATTCTGGGGGCATTTTAAAAAGCTTGAAGATCTGAGAAATGAGATTATCCATAGCAAGTCTAGTTCTACCTCTCAAGTGTTGTCCGAATTACTATCTAGTGATATTGATAAGTACGTAAAATCTTGTGAAGGCTTATTAAAATTCTTCTTTGAACAAGACAGAGGAAATCCTTTATTTCCATTAATACCTGGTGTTACAGAAATTGTAAGTACTGAAATGGAGAATATGGAGGAGTATTTTACAAACATCAATAGTTAAAAATTCGTTAAAGTATTTCTTGTCGATTGTAATATTAATGATTTTTTATGAAAATAATTGCGATGGTATGCACAAAACAACGATATTAACGCAGTCCCCCATTTTGTAAGCGCCCTTTCTGGAAGTAAGAATATAACGTCCGCTTCTGGCACGTAGCGGACATCAGATAGCTCCAGAGTGTCCGCTATGAGCAAGGAACGGAAATACGTAACTCCCACAACTACATGACTAACATTCAGGTGTCGTAATCAACGGAGAGTAGGACATAGTCACTTTAGCTGCGTCAAGGGATAAGAGTTGGTGGTACTGGAACCGTCACTGTAGAGCTCGGCAATAACAATTTTTTTACCATCAATAGTATATTTGACTGTACTGTCTTCAGGATCATCCCGCCAGCGACCAGTGCTGTCAGGATTATCAGATGCCCACATAACTTGATCACCTATAAGTTTGCACTTGATTGCCCAACGGGTGCCATCGTTCTGTCTGATATAATGTACGTAGGCAACACCTGATTCGACTTTATCCAGCTGCATGATCTTATGGTCACGGCCAAACATCGCAGCAGAAGCAGCCTTGCAAACCTGACCTACCGTGACTTCAGAAGCTTGTACCGGCGCAGTAAACACCAGCGGAACAAGAAGTAAGAGTTTTTTCATATGGATCAATCCATTTTGTTTATTTTCAGGAATAACGCTAATTGTATATTTCGGCAATCTAAAGCGTTTCTTGATGTTAATTTAGCATTGCGATGACAGGAATGATTAGCTTAGTGCCCCCTGGCGTTATCTCAAACTCTGCCTGACTGTCAGCCATTCTCAGTATGGTAAGCAAACAATATATCAGGCATGATGCCAGTTTTCTCTATGGTTTTCAGCACTGACTGAGTAGATACTTCAGCAATAACCTTCATTGCCTCATCACGTATTTCAACATACGCAGGGTTATCTCGGGGCACAAACGGCTCAAGGAGGTGGCCAATCGCTTTACCGTTAACAGAGAGGCTGAATGTGCCAGCGGCACGATCCACATTCCAGATATAAATGAGAGGACCTAGCCCAATATTCTCACAATCATCTTCGTTACGGATCCCTGGAAGATAGACAGGCATAGACAGCTTTTCATCACTCAGCGTCAGCGCAATGAACTGTTTTGCCGTGATTGAAGAACCTTGCCCGGGCTCAGTTTCAGGTCTTTTCTTTCGAAGGAATTCGAACATACTTTTTCCTTGTTACTGGTTAATCAGAAAGATAATTAGCAATCCTACAGTACTAAATGATCAGCTCAATGAATGGAATGACCCATTCCCCATTTAACCACATAGATTGTTGTTAGGCACTTCCGCACCCGGAGACAGAAGAAACTCATGCTCAACAAGGTCCGCTGTGAGCGAGGAGCGGACGGACATAAAGGGTTCCAAAAGAAGAAAAGGGCGTTACATTGCTATGTAATAATTAGCTGTAATTTTGAGCACAACATGATTCTGTGCTGCACTACCGCCTACATTATTTCACCAGTTTAAAATATAAAATAATCATGAGCAGACGACTTAACAGAGATCATCGAACCAAAGTCAGAAACATTCCACGCCGCCTGAAAGCTCTTAACCGTTGGGCTGATACTTTTAACTGCCCTGAGCGAGCCCTGTTTTCTGAAAATGAGCAATACTGGAATTTCAAAATCCCTGTGGAAATCAATCTTGTTCAGGGAAAGTACAGCACGATTAGAGATAAGGCAGCCTGTGCGCAAGCCATGATAAACGCTTGTTCAAATCTCATAAAGGTAATTGCAGACAAGAATTATCTTCCACGGATTACTGCTGTTATATGCCTTCCTGATATGTTTACAAGCGAAATCTGTCTGTATCGGTCAGAGGACTATTACCAAAGCTTTATTACTGAAAACCATTCTGAAAATGGTACCTCCGCTTTAATTCAGGAACGCAGCCTGGCTGCTGAGTGGGGGCTCATACTTACAGCTAATGTGCAGGAGCTGGGTATAACACTCGAATACTACGGGAGTGAGAATTGTGATGAATGGTTTACCGGAGAGCGTTGGTATTATGGTCAGGTCATATGATAGTGCTGTCTTCTATGTTTAATTTATTGTCTGCTTCTGGCACAAAGCGGACTGAAGGCGCTGAAGGTCCGCTATGAGCGAGTTGAGGACATAACGCATTATTTTGAAGTATAGGGTAAATGTAACACTTTGCTCAAAGGGAGTCCAAAATGTATCGAAGGGCGAAGGTCTGTCTCTAGCGGCGCTTTGGTAGAGCTAGCGTTCACCATTACAATCTATTTCCCCAAGGTACTTCTCAATATCTCGTCCGGAAGGAAATGCTGTAAACCCTGGGCGTCTTATATTTCGTCTGCTTTCATCGTAAAAAACCGAAAGAATGCCTGTGAGAATGAATTGTAATCCCAGGTGAGACTCACCTTCAGCGTGAACCAAACTAATAAATTTCGCTTTAGTTACATTTTTACCGGATGGTCTTCGCTTAAACAGGCTCCACTCACTAAGAGAACCAATATAACCAATTAAGTCATCAAACGTAGGTTTATCACCGCATCTATATGCTTCAACTATGTTATTAAATATCCAGTCTAGGTTTTCCACACGTTTTTTATCGATTTTTGACTCCATGGTTACTAAAGCAAGGTAGGGCCCCCTTACTTTGTCGTCTTGGTTATTAGAATATTGTGTTTTACATAAAGTTGAAGCATGCCATAAAGCCTGGCACTCTTTTACAATATCCCCATCGTTAAGGTGCTTTTTCACGGAGATTATAGCTACAATCCCTTCTGGAGGAACAATTGCACTATTTCCAAACTTTTGGAATACTGGATATCTTTCAGAGTCGTAGACAATTATGTCTAACTGAGATGAATTTTTATCAAGGTCATACTTCCGCTCTTTTCCTGTAGTGCCAGTTTTCACGGCAGGCCTAAGAATAAACCCAGTAAGAATCTCTAAACCCTTAGGAAGATATTTTGATAAATACTCTCGCAATAAGTCCTCAACGAATCGACCATCTTCACCATGATGTGCCGACCCTTTATGCTCTTGAGAAGGAATAAGAGTTTCAAATTGTCTGTACGTTGCAATAAGTGCATCTACCTCTTGTGACCAATAATCTTGAAGTCTCTTTCCGTCCATATATTCTCCAGGTTTCTATTATTGTGCATAATTCTTATATAATGCGCTGTGAAATCTTCCAGAACTTATTTTTTTTGGATTGGCCCACACTAAGCATACAAATTATAACGTTTTACCTTTTTCATCAACTAATAAATTTCCTGTTGATTTGCTCAAAGCGCACATGTCTTATGGTGAGGAAAAACCACACTGTGCATTCGTTCACATACACAAATAACATCATTTTTTGACACACCGCGGACGAACAAATGAATCTGAACATCGTTCGTGGGCAAGAAATGGACGGAAATTGTAATTGTTTGGAGGTCATAAAAATCATTATCCTTTAGTCAAGTATTTACTTATTATTAATAATCTCCAATTACCTACATTTTTCGTGGCGGGAAGGGTCAATTACCTAAAGATAATCTTATATGTTCCTTTATCCACAAGGCAAGCCCAGCTCGATGCATAAATATTTGATTGAATGGGGGGTGTAAATGCCTTTCATGATATTTTAAATCAATCTCCATTCCTCTATAAAATAATATATTATTATCATCAAAATTTATAAATGGCACACAGTAGTAACCTATTATCATTATGGTGTTATTGCTTTCATACATACTGTTTATATTCTCAATGATTTTATTAAATGCAGTCTTTAGGAAAGGCTCAATATCCAGAAGTTTAGAGCAAACTAACTTCCCATTAAAATGCTCCCACATTAACCTGCTAAAATCTATTCCGACAATACCTACATCATTCTCCGCACAACGTAACTGAATTTGTTCATAAGCTTCGATGATCCGTTTTTTTAATTGGGCATGACTTGCTATTCGTTTACATTCAACATAACCAGTGGACTCCCGTGGTAATTTAAATCCGAAATCCGCGATAGTATTGAAGTCTATTTTTGCGCCGCTTTTTGCAAAAACGCCGGCTATAATCAATTCAAACAAATAATTCCTACTGTTTTCTGACCCTCCTAACTTTTCATCATTAAGAAACTTTGAACCATTTAATAATTTCCTTAAGCTCTCACTATCAAAATAACCATGCCTCAGGATATCCAGATATACACGGTAAAGCGTATCAACTTCTGACATCCCCCAAATCAATTCCGATGAGTATTCTCCAATGGAACCCCCCCCAAGATCGCGCATTATAGATACATACCTAGAGTTATTAACATTTAACCCTTGCGATTTTAGCCACTCTATGGCATGCCAATAATCTTTGTGATCAAAATCACTATAGCTTGTTACATTTTCAGTTGGAATATGGGCCATAAAAACCTCTTAACAAAGAATTCATATAGACATAATTTTGCATGCGCAATTCTAATTTTAATTGCATTTAGAACCATACCATTAATAGCTGTAATGATAAAAATAATGGAGTCATATTATATTCTTTTAAGGTATTAATGTTAACCGTATCCTCATAAGATACATAATCTACTCGCAATGAATAGCTTGGGAAGTTAACAACGTCGGCTTCTGGCACAGAGCGGACATGCTGACTGAGTTGAAGGTCCGATATGAGCTGTGAGTTCAATGGGTTTATGACAACGACATAACCCAGATCGCAGAGTATTCACTAACGGGGAGTCAGTAAGTAAATCAGTCAGCTCCAACTTAATCATGTCTCCCTTGTGCAGGCAACACCCCCCTCGCCGCATAATCATCACTTTCATCAGGCAACTACCTTAGCGCACTGTCACTTTTTGATACTCGCTGCACATACACACTGAGAGATGTAACCGGCTTATGAATGTGCGAGTTTATGGTAGTACTGGTCCCTTATCTGTCCTGGTAATGAGGTTAGAGCGGTGGATCAGGATGCACTGTTCAACAATGCTGACCCGGCGTTACATCTGACGGAGGGCGACGCCTGTGTCGCTGACTTATTCAGCCTGACTGATGGAAAATACCAGGAAATAATTACGTGGCAAATAAAATCCCGCCGGACAGTAACCGGCCAGGCGTGTGGCAGTTAATCAGTCCTTTCTGGGTGTCGTCAGAAAAGTGGCTGGCCGTCTCATTACTGACGATCGTCCTGACAGTTAATTTCACCACGACATATGCGTTTGTCGCATTGAACAAGCTGAGCGGAAAGCTGACCGACGCGCTCGTGGCGCTCAACTGGCCGGTGATTAGCAAAACGATGACAGAAAGCCTGTTTATCGGCGTTTTAACTGTGGTGCTGCCGTTGGCAGCCGCACTGTTGACTCAGTATCTGACGCTGCGATGGCGGACGTGGATGACCGCCCGATTTGTAGAGCGCTGGACTGAACATCCCGCCTATTACCAGCTGGAACGGGATAATGTCATCACTAACAGCGATCAGCGCGTTGCGGAGGACATTCATCTTTTTACCGATGTGACGATTAATTTGTCTGTCAATATTATTGGTATGACAGTGGATATGATCACCTTCACTATCGTGTTGTGGGGATTATCCGGTGCGTTATCCCTCGAAATGTGGGGTAGAACCTTATCTCTACCCGGCTACATGGTAATTACCGTCTATATATATTCGATTGCCCACCTTGCGCTGGCCCACTGGCTGGGGAAAGTGCTCATCGGCGTTAATATGAATAAGCAGACGGTAGAAGCAGACTTTCGTTTCCTCGGTATGCAGATACGAGAAAATGCAGAGCAAATCGCTTTTTTTAAAGGTGACGAACGTGAACGGCAGCGGCTTCTCTCCCGCTTCGAACGGGTGCGCACAAACACGCTTCTCATGATGAGAAAAACGTTCAGGCTCAACTTTTTCCTGAAGTTTTTTTCGCAGATATTTTCTCCGCTGCCCACGTTACTGGCACTGCCGTTACTGCTGTCAGGCAAAATAACGATGGGCGGTCTGACGCAGATTACGCTCGCCTACGGAACATTACTCAGCACTCTCTCTTTTTTACCACTGGCTTATCAGTACATTACGAACTGGATGGCATTATCTAACCGACTCAGGGATATGCTGTGGGCGCTCAACAAGGTCCGTGACAAATCCCCGGGCATCGAGCTGAAGCATGAGGGTGAACAGCTGTGCTGTGACAATCTGACGCTGCAGCGCCCTGACGGAACGGTACTGTCTCACTTAACGCAATGGCAGGTTCAGAAGGGAGAGCGCTGGATGATTCGAGGACGCTCCGGCTGTGGAAAGAGTACCCTTTTGCGCGCCTGTGCCGGACTGTGGCCTTACGGCGAAGGCTCGATTATTGTACCGGCATCGGTCCGGACATTCTTTTTACCTCAGAAAAGCTACATACCGGTCGGCACGTTGAAAAGTGCGCTGTCCTATCCACTTGAATCCGATGCTTTCACAGACCAGCAATGTCAGCAGGCACTGATTGACTGCTGCCTTGAAACGCGCATCGCATCCCTAACGCAGTCCGAACGCTGGCAGCAGGTACTTTCCGGCGGCGAGCAGCAACGGCTCGCAATGGCTCGCGTATTGCTGCACCGTCCGGATGTGATTTTTCTTGATGAAGCGACAAGTGCGCTCGATCCCGGAACTGAAAACCGACTTTATCAGGCACTGACCGACCGGCTACCTGACTGCACACTTATTAGCGTGGCGCACCGCAAGGAGCTTGAACACTTTCATCATCATATTCTCACTCTGACTCCCGCCAGTGAACTTCAAAGGTTGCCATAATTATGACCACTTCAAATTAACTGTAGAAAAGCACGAGTTTGATTCATCCGTTATTTTACTGATTGCTGTAAAGACCTAACCTACGGGCATCCGCTTCTGACACATAACAGCCCAGTTCAGGCAATGTCTGCTTCTGGCACATAGCGGACTAACATTTTTATCAGTCCCTGACTTTATGGTGAGCGGAGAATGTCAGAGCACATCGTTCAACACAGATGACCGGCGGACGTAAAAAAAACCGGCTTTCGCCGGTTCTGGTTGTCATACCGCATACACGTCATCGCACTTCGGCAGCCAGTCGGCGCTGCTTTCGTCCGTCAGCCCGAGGTTGGTCTGCATGCCGGTTTTCGTGCGCCGCTTCAGGTAGCTTTTCCCGTACTCGCGCAGGATGCTCTCCAGCGCCTGGCTGAAGGTCTTCATACTGAGCGGGTTGCGGTAGCCGTTGGCCTCCATGTACGCCAGATAGGCGTGATACAGATAGCGACGGGGTTGCAGGGGCCGGATGCTGGCATTGCCCATGTGCAGTCCGTTCGGCTCGGCGGTCGCAAACAGGTAGCCGCAGAAGTCCACCATCGGGTCGGCGTCGCGCTTGATGCGCATGGCCTCGCCGGAGTTCTGCTGCTGCTGAAGCAGCGCGCGGGCGTCCTGCGGGTTGCTGAAGCGCTGCATCAGCTGGCGCACGATAACGGCCAGCTCCGCCTGTATCTTCTCCTTCAGCTGCGGGTCGCGCTCGTCCGCCGGGATGATTTCCGCAAAGTGCAGGATGACGCGGCGGCGCGACACGCCCCCGCTGCGGTCGGTGAAGCGCATGGGGTTGTTGTTCACGGCCAGTATCACCGCCGGGATGTGCGTGGAGTAGGCGTCACGGTACTTGGGGTCAACGGACACCGCATCGCCGCCGGTAATCGCCTTGATGCCCGCGCCGTCGCCGCTCCACTTCTCCTGGTCGGGCAGGCGGATGAGCGAATAGCCGATGACCGAGGCGCGCTCGCGTGACGACTCCAGCGTCTCGATGGTGCCCGACACGGCGTTATCCGTTCCTGCCAGCATGGTGGCGATTTCTGCCATGATGCTCTTGCCGCTGCCGCCGGGGCCGGTGACCTCCAGAAACAGCTGCCAGTCGTAGCGGTTTGCCAGCACCATGAACAGCGCCGCCAGAATCACGTCCCGCTTGTCGGCGCAGCGCCCGGCGGCGCGGTCAAGCCACTGCCAGAAGTGCGGCGCGTGGCTCTCCAGCGTTTCGCCGGGCACGGGACGGGTATAGTCCACGTCGCTGACCGTGCGAAGCCAGTTCTCACGCCGGTGCGGGCTGAAGGTGCCGCTGCGGGTGTCGAGCACGCCGTTGCGGAATCCGATGAGCTGTCGCTGCGGCGCGGCCTGCTGGGGCAGCATCAGCTTGAGCGTGTCCACCACGCCTGCCACCTTGCCCGCCGAGAACGGGGCGCGCAGGCGCTGAAACAGCTTCGCCACGTCGCGCCCGAACTGGTTGCCGGAAATCACCTTCCACGCCCCGGCCTCATAGCGGCAGAGGATTTCGCCGCTGGCGTCCACGGCCAGATTGCGCCCGTAGTGCTCCGCGACGCGCTCCGCCTTCTCGCTGGCGCTCATGGCCGTAAACTCGGCCTCGCTCATGGTGTCGAACGGGCTGGCGGCGGGCGGTGCGGACGCCTCGCGCAGCGCCTGCCGGGTGGCGTCCGCACCGTGCGCGGTAAAGGCGTCGTTCCAGTCGCCGAACACCGGCGGCAGGGCAACCGTTGCGTTGCAGGCTGCGGCGGCGTGTTTCGCCTTACGCTGGCCGTCGCCGTTCAGGTCGCGGTCGGCGGCAATCACCAGCGGCAGCGCCGGGTGCTTTTCACGGACGAGGCCGGCCAGGGAAAGGAGGTTAGCGGACGACAGCGCAATCCACACTGCATCCCCCGTCAGCGCGTGCACGGTCAGCCCGGTGGCGTAGCCCTCGGTGAGCCAGATGCGTTTCAGGGTGCCTTTGCCGCTCAGGACGTGGCAGGCGCCTTTCACCTGGCCGCCTTTGAGCGTGCGCTTGTCACCGGCAGCGTTAATCAGCTGGACGTTAACCAGCGCGCCGTCCGCGTCGTGCAGCGGCACCACCAGGTCGCCGGGGCGGTAATTGGTCAGCGCCACCTTGTGCGGCTTTGTGAGCGTCAGGCAGGAATGCTCCGGCAGCCCCTTGCGGGACAGGTAGGCGTTGCCGGTGACTGCCTTCGCGCTGCTCACCAGCTGCTGCGCCAGCGCGGCCGCCGCCGTGCGGGCGGCCTCGTCGTCAGGCTCTGGCGGTGCGGTTTCAGTCACCGGCGGCAGGTTGCCGGTGAGGTCGTTCACGCGCGCGGCGGCCCCGCTCAGGCTGACGCCCAGCGCCTTCTGCACCAGGTCCATGCCGTCACCGGCCCCGCACTGGTTGCAGAACCACGTCCCGCGTCCCTCTTTATCGTCAAAGCGGAAGCGGTCCTTGCCGCCGCACACCGGGCACGCCGTGTGCCGGTTCTTCACCACCTTCACGCCCAGCGCGGGCAGGATGCGGGGCCACTGGCCCCGCGCGGCGCTGGCCGCGTCTGATACGGTCATTTTCATTGTGTTTTCCCTCAGTGCAGCGGCGGCGCGTCGTGGATGTGCCCGCAGAGTTCGTCCATCACCACCTGGCCTAAAAAGCTCAGGCACGGGGCGGCCTTCAGCGGCCCGGCGGTCAGCAGGTCGTCGAGCAGCGCGCAGGCAATCTCCAGCCCGCGCGCCCGGCCGTGCTGGCGCAGGTAGAAGCCCTCCAGCTCTGTCTCAATGGCGCGCTCCAGGCGGGCCAGCGTCAGGCCTGAATGTCGCTTCTGTTCGCGGCACAGGGTGAGCCAGGCGCAGGCCACCGCGCGGCGTGAGAGTGCGGCGCGCAGCTCAGGGGACAGGGTGCGTGCGTTCATGCGCTCACCTCCCCGTTCATCCAGCCGTCGCGGCAGCGGGTCACCACGTCATCCAGCTGGCCGGTGATGAGAAACAGCAGCGAGGCCAGCTGTTCGCTGTCGGCAGGCTCCGGCGGGGTGCAGCAGTCGCGCAGGGCCGCCGCGTCACAGGCCAGACGTCCGGCGTTGCGCAGGTGCTCCAGGCGGGCAAGGTCGTCAAGGGTAATGGTGGCGTGATTCATGCGCGCACCTCCGCAACCGGCAGGCGGGCAGCAAAGGCCAGCACACAGTCGCGGGCCAGCAGCTGGCGGGCGGTGCGTTCGGTGGCGGCGGTAGTACAAGGCATCTGCACGCGGGCGTGGCGCTCACAGCGGCGTACGGCGGCAAACACAAAGACAAATTCTGAATGCGGGGAATTAAGGACGGTAGCCATTAGGGCAGTCTCCAATGTTAGTAGCATACAGCTACCACCGGAAACGCCAATTTCACTGGTGGTAGCCCAGACGGGGTTGGCGTAACCGGCAACATTGGAAACCGGCGCTTCGTGAGAAGCCCCCGCCTGAGCCACCATTACACGGACGGCACAACGGATACAGGACCGTCGCCCGAAAAATGGGTGCATCAGGGCACAGACACAAAAAAAGACGCAAGGCGCGTCTGGTGTCGCCAACGTTGTATTCAGGACGCCAATCCCGGCTGCCGATTTTGCGACAGCAGAAATACTGTACCAGGGAAGGCCCCCGGCGCGCAAGCCGGGGAAAGCAAAGAAATGCAGCATGACGGACAGTCTCAGCGGTGGGTAAAGGTCATGCCGCACGGCCCTGACCGCGGGCGGCGATGCGTTCGTTCATCCAGGCGTTCACCTCGCTGGCCGCCCACGCGACGTTCTTGCCGCCCAGGGAAATCTGCGCGGGAAAGGCGTCACGGCTGATGAGGTCGTAAATCGTCGAGCGGGACAGGCCACAGACGTGAATGACCTCCGGCAGGCGCATGAAACGCTCCTGAACCGGCGGCACGTAAGGGGCTGACGGAGCCGCCGGGGCGGAGGGTGGTGCGGTTAAAGCAGTGTGCATGGGCTACCTCTCGTTGATTCCATACGGAGCCGGGCGGGTACGTCCGGCATCGGGCAGCTCTGTATTCTGAGCATATTTTTGTGGGAATCAACAAGGCGGGATTGTGTCACCACCCTTACAAAATGGTCATTTACTGCTCATGTAAAACGAATACAAACGAATAAAAACGTATAGAGACGAGGTAAAACCAGGACTTAGTTTCTGACTATTGAAAGTGAAAGATCAAAAGGAAATAACGCTGATGAATGTCCGGTGGGCTTTTTAAAGACGGTGAACGATGGTGAACAGCGGGTGAAGGATTCTTTTTAAACTGTTCACCCTCTAATTTACTGTATTACTTATTTTTTTCTCTCTGGTGAAGAATGGTGAAGGATTTATATAGAACTAAAAGTGGAATGTGGGTTTCGTGAGACCTTTCCCTGGCTGGCCAGAAGAAGGGCTTTTTGTCTGAGTCGTCACACAATGTCATCCGGTGGCACCGCCTGTGCCAGCTCCGGCACAATTGACTAACTGAAAACGACCAAACAGGAAAACGAAATGGCCCTGAAATGTCCCGAATGCGGTCAGGTGGCTCATACCCGGACCAGTTCTTATGAAGCACCGTCCGTAAAGCGCACCTGGTACCAGTGCCGGAACCTTGACTGCTCCTGCACATTCACCGCGCTGGAGAGCGTTGAGAGAATCATCATGAAGCCCGGCAGGCCTGTTGCCACAGAGGCAGAGGTGAAGAACGGCACGGTACGTCAGCCGCAGACGCTTGGCCGGTACGGCTCAGCCTGTTCCCGCAGGGACCGGCACGCACAACCCTGAAAGAAAAAAGACGGCCAGAAACATCTAATGCCCGGCACCTGCCGGGCTTTTTTATGTCTGTTGCTTGAGTGCATGACTATGCTGCATGAAATCGCATGAGTTTCCGGCACCTGAAAACGGCAGCAAAGGCCAGCAGCGGTGCGCCCCGGAGCCACTCATGCAGGTGCATGAAAAACGCTACATGAAGTGCGCAGGCGTGGCGGGGCTACGAGAGCGCGCAATGGGGTAAACTAATACAAGTAGGATTTAACATTGCCGTTGGATTGCATCTTTTGCTGAATGAGGCGCTAAGAGGTATTAAATCTTGAAAACGTCGAGCGATTTATAGAAGTCACTGCATCAGTAGGTGGGATGAATAGGGGAAGGGGGGATGCGGCGTTCCATAGGCAGCACAGATGTTTAATTAAATCCTGATGAATCATAGCGATCAGCTTAACAAATTATTAACTTTAAGCGTTAAAAGCCGCTGTTGAGGCGGCATTAGGAAAATATTGTCATTAACATTCATTATGGGGCCTTTACTCCTAATTCGAACTGCTCACCATCTCTTACTTTTTCAAGAAGTTCTCTAAGATAATTAGAATACCTATGAGATTGTATTTCTTCGCCATTCATAATTGCATAATGATATTTGTTATCGAAGGTTTTTATGTCTACCCCCGTTATGTTCTTGACTGTTTCTAATAACTTATTCGCGTCATGCCAACCCTTGAATCCTAGTGATTGGCCTAATGTTGTTAGAGTGTAGGGATAACTAGCGTTGAAAGCCATGCCGTCTGAAGAAGTGGCTATGCCATAGAGTTTTGCAAGTTCGCCTTCAGACTCACTAATATTTGAAAGTACCCTATAGTCAACCTGCACAGGGTTTCTTGGTATATCTGTTCTGACAAGTTCGTAAGTACGCGCCAGTAAGGCTCGCAATAATTTGGGGTTTATATTATCAAGAGCGCTGTTTGCCCCGAAAGCAGATAGCACCCACGAGAAATCATTTGCAACTATACTTTTAATTCTAATACTTTTGTTAGGTGATACCTGTATCAGGCGTTCTCTGCGAGGGTAATCGTTATCATTTTGTCTTTCCGTCCATTCTAGTATGTAAATGTTTGGGATTACTTCACCATTCTCAGAAAGTAATTCATCGATATCAGAAAGAATGTTTTTAATATTATCATCTTCGGCGCTATAGCCGATGAATAAAAGAGGGTGTTCGGCAAAAAATGTTAAAAGTTTTGCGCTTAAATATTTCTTTTTCTTTATGAAGTCATTGTAATCATCGCGGTTTATTATTATGCTTTCAGGGTTTGAGCAGCAGCCATGAATTTTAAGTATTTCACCTATACTGCCATGATTAGCGTAGAGGATCTTTTGACCTATTATTGGGGTGAAGTCAGGATATATTTCCTCAAGTAATTGGTCGTAGTTTGTCGTTATTATTGAATGAGGGTGTATTTTCCTCAATAAATCAATCTCGTCATTATCATTAATTGTTTTTTCTTGCAATATTGAATTAAAGGTTTTGGATATTTTATACTTAAAATAAATGCCTGGTGCATTCCCTGCTTCAAAGAGCTCAGGGGGGAATTCGTTCTCACCTCCACCCCATGCCCACTCATTGTAGGCGTCGGAAAAAACGCTACCAATATCTATAAGATCAGGATATTTTTGTTTGTAATAGGCGAATCTTTTATCAATAATAGGGCATCCGCTTGCAAGGTATTGTAATAATTCTTCCCAGTTGGGTGCAGAGGCATATCTTTTAGTTAATCCTGAACCAACAAAAAGGATTGGTTGGCACCCCATCCCTTCAAGACACGTTTTTATATCATCACTAACGTCTTCAATGTATTGGTTGTAATTGTTTGGCATTTTAGACTCCTTAGCTGTGAAATCTTATTATACAAATTTTTTGAATTGGTATTGGTTATATACAAACTCACCCCACCAATTCATCAACTCTATACGTTTTTCAAGGTAAGTTGAACGATTGTAAGCTCTTCTAACCTCATTTTTATCATTATGAGCTAGTGCAGCTTCGATCACATCAGGATTCATTCCCGCTTCATTTAATGCGGTACTTGCAATAGAACGCAAGCCATGAGCAACAAGTTTTCCGCCGTAACCTATACGCTTTAGGGCTGCATTGGCTGTTTGGCTGTTCATTGGTTGCTTAGGATTGTTTCGGCTCGGGAAAACATAATTCCGAAGCGAACTTATAGAGGCCATCATCTCAAGAATATTTATAGCCTGAGGTGAGAGAGGTACTATGTGCTCTCGTTTTGCCTTCATTCTTTCAGCAGGTATTTTCCATAGCTTTGCATTGATGTCAATTTCCTCCCAACGAGTACCTGAAGCTTCTGAAGGACGAACAAGAGTTAATAGCTGCCATTCAATCAAACAGCGTGTAGAAACGGATAGATTTGACATACTCAATGATTGCATCAATCTTGGCAACTCTTCTGGCCGCAGTGTCGGCATATTTTGCTTTTTAGGTTTCTCGAAAGCCATGCCTATACCTGACGCCGGGTTAGCATCAATCAATCCTGTATTTACCGCATAAATCATTATTTCGTTAATACGCTGAACTAGACGGCGCAAAGTCTCCAGTGCTCCTCTCGCTTTAATTGGCTCTAATGATTCAACAAGTGTTCTTGCTTTAATGCTCTGAACTGAAATATTTCCTATAGACGGAAAAATATCCTTTTCTAATGACCGCCAAATGTCTTTGGCGTAGTCAGGAGTAACACTTTTACTTTTGAGTTGAAACCAGTTAGCGGCCACTGTTGAGAAAATACTATCTAACGCAATTTGTTGCTGCTCCTCCGCAACCTCTGCTTGTACCTGTGGATCAATACCATTAGCTAACAAAGCTAGATATTCAGCTCTCAAGCCTCTTGCGTTAGCCAGAGAGAGCGCTGGGAAAGCCCCTAACCCCATCATCGTTCGTTGCTTTGTGTTTGGGCGTTGATAGCGAAAGCGCCACAGCTTCTTTCCGCTAGTTTTCACTATCAGGAATAGTCCATCACCATCGTGCAATGTCATATCTTTCTCGGTTGCTTTAGCACGCAGCACTTCTGTATTGGTCAATGGGCGCGTAGTCCTTGCCATGCCTGTGTTTCCCGCCTGAATTGGTATACGTTATTAGCATACATTCTAACGTATACCAATTCGTATACCAATAATCACTGGATTTGGCTGGATTTGCTCGGACTATTACAGACACAAAAAAGCCCGCAGGGCTTGTGCCGTGCGGGCTTTCAGGATTTCACCGGACGTATCCGGATCATTGTGTGGTGGAGCTGGCGGGAGTTGAACCCGCGTCCGAAATTACTACACCGTCGGCACTACATGCTTAGTACAGTCTTTACATTCGCCGGTCAGCTGCGGACAGACACGCCACTAACAGACTAGCCTGATTCAGTTTAACGCTTCAACCCTAGGCAAGGCATCCACGCGATCTCTTTTGGGTTTGACCTCTCTTGATCCCCGTCCTAAGAGCGGAGGCTAGGGAGAGAGGGCTCTAAGCAGGTTATTAAGCTGCTAGTGCGTAGTTTTCGTCGTTTGCGACTATTTTTTTGCGGCTTTTTACGAGGCCAACCGCCCCTCGGCATGCTCCTAAGGCTTCACAATCCCGTCGAATCCAGAATCAGCCCCAGAACTTCAAATACTAGCAAAAAAGCGTATCGAAATCCAGTGTTTAACGATTGGCGTTCTTCATGATACGCGCTTTATCCATTTGCCATTCGCGATCTTTGATATCATTGCGCTTGTCGTGCTCTTTCTTACCGCGAGCAACGCCAATCTTTAGCTTACACCAGGCGTTCTTCCAGTAGAGCGACAGCGCCACAACGGTATAGCCTTCGCGGTTCACACGGCCGTAAAGTGAGTCCAGCTCACGCTGCTTTAACAGCAGTTTACGGCTGCGGGTAGGATCGCAGACCACGTGCGATGAGGCTACCGCAAGCGGTTGAAAAGTGGAGCCGAACAGATAAGCTTCACCATCACGCAGCAGAATGTAGCTGTCGCTGATGTTGGCTTTACCTGCACGGAGTGATTTAACTTCCCATCCCTGTAGCGACAGGCCGGCTTCGAACTCTTCTTCAATGAAGTATTCGTGGCGGGCGCGCTTGTTCATGGCAATGGTGGCAGAACCGGGTTTGTGTGCTTTTTTCTTTGTCATAATGCCGCGTATTTTACATCACTTGGTCGGTTATCGCATCCCCAGTCCAGCGGGGCAGCAGGAAACAGGGTATTCTAGCACACCATGGCAATGAGGAATTTTTGTTTAATCGCTGAAAATGCTATTATTTAGCGGTTTTGTGACGAACAGGAACCATTATGGCTCAGATTAGTCGTTCGGCGCTTGTCCCCTTTAGCGCCGGACAAATGTACCAACTTGTAAATGATGTGGATGCTTACCCGCAATTCCTGCCGGGCTGCACCGGAAGCCGCGTACTGGATGCCTCAGAGAATCAAATGACGGCTTCAGTCGATGTGTCGAAAGCGGGCATCAGCAAAACGTTTACCACCCGAAATACGCTGACCGACAACCAGAGCATTCATATGCAACTGGTCGATGGGCCGTTCCGTAAGCTCACCGGCGGCTGGCGCTTTGTCGATCTCGGGGATGATGCCTGTAAGGTCGAGCTGAGTCTGGAGTTTGAGTTCACCAACATGCTGGTCGAAATGGCATTTGGTCGAATCTTCAAAGAGCTGGCCAACAGCATGGTGCAGGCCTTTACCCAGCGCGCCAAAGAGGTTTACAGTGCCTGATATCTCTGTCGAGGTGGTGTACGCCCTGCCTGAAAAACAGTATCAGCATTACGTAAAACTGGAAGAGGGCAGCACGGTTGAGCAGGCTATCCGCAAATCAGGCTTGCTGGAACTGCGGCCTGAAATCGATCTCGCCAGCAACAAGGTGGGGATTTACAGCCATCCGGTAAAACTGAGCGATACTGTACAGGAAGGCGACCGGGTTGAGATCTATCGCCCGCTGATTGCCGACCCGAAAGAGCTTCGTCGTCAACGAGCAGAGCGCGCGGCAAGCAGTAAAAAATAATCTCTCGGTTCGATTTCTGAGCATGAAAAAGGCGCTGATTAGCGCCTTTTTACGTTCTGTCTTTTACGTTCGCTCTTACTGCGTTCGATGGTGCTAAGTCGCCTGTCGGTAACGACCCTGGCTTCCTGGATTAATTATCCTGTGAAGAAGACAGCGCGGGCTTGTTATCGATGTTGGTCAGTACGCCGCTACGGTCAAAGGTCAGGGTCAGCGTTTGCTGTTTCACCTTCTCGTGGCCTGGCTCCTCACGGAAGACGTAGTACCAGACATTGCTGCCAAAGGGATCTTTCATCATTGGCGTACCCAGCGTATAGGCAACCTGCTGCTGAGTCATACCGGTGTGAATCTTGGCAACATCGTTAGCAACCAGATAGTTGCCCTGATTGATATCGGGGCGATAAACAACGCGCTCTAAAGTGGAACATCCGGCGGTCATCATTAACATTACCACTGCCGCGGCAGTCAGCGTTTTACAGCGCATCTATACATTCCTTTTCCGGGGCGAAACGCCTTTTACAGGCTGTTCTTCTGCCATCAAATTCTGAACTCTGCCTGCGGCAGGCTTTATTATTCAGGCGACATTAGCTGTCGATGATAATAAACCTTTTCGCTATTGGAAACCTCTACAGAGCATGCATATGACCACGCTGTGGTAAAAAAGTGCGTATCAGGCCGCTAAAAGTTCTTTCGCGTTAGCCAGTGTGTTGCGGGTGACCTCGCTGCCGCCCAGTAACCTCGCCAGTTCCTGCAGGCGTGCGCGCTTATCCAGAGGCTGCATATGCGTTTCTGTCATTTCGCCATCGGTTTCCTTGCTGACAAAGAAATGCTGATGGCCACAGCCCGCAACTTGCGGCAGGTGGGTTACGCACATCACCTGGGTAGATTCGCCCAGCTGACGCAACATTTTACCCACTACCGCAGCCGTCGGACCGCTAATCCCCACGTCAACTTCGTCGAAAATCATCGCCGGCGTTTCCATTTTCTTCGCGGTGATAACCTGAATCGCCAGCGCGATACGCGACAGCTCACCACCCGAGGCGACTTTCCCCAGCGGTTGCAACGGCTGTCCGGGGTTGGTTGTTACCTGAAAATCAATGCGGCTGGCGCCGTCGGCGGTCAGTTGCTCCGGGTTAAAAATCAGCTCAATGGCAAAGCGGCCGTGCGGCATCGAGAGCAGATGCATGCTTTGGGTAATCAGCTGCTGTAGCTCGTTGGCATAAAGGGTGCGTTGCGCATGCAGTAGCTCCGCGCACGCCAGGGCTGCCTTGTAGTGTTCGGTTACCAGCGTCTGCAGGCTTTCCTGATCGCTTTCCTGCTGTGACAGCAGTTCCGCTTCATCGAGTAGTTGCTGGTGCACGGCGGGCAGGCCCTCTGGTGCCACATGGTGCTTGCGGGCCAGGGCGATTTGCCGGGAGATACGCTGTTCCAGCTCATAGAGGCGGTTCGGATCCAGATCCAGACTGTCGCAGTAGTGACGCAGTTCGTCACTAGCTTCGCTCAGCTGAATGGCGGCTTCTTCCAGCAGGTTATAAACGCCGCTGACCTTGTCATCCATCGCAGTGAGTTCAGACAGCATCTGACGCGCGCTGTACAGCATGCTGTTCAGATTGGTGTCGTCACTGTCGGCTAACAGCTGCAGCGCCTGCTGGCTGGTCGACAGCAGTTGACCGCTGTTGGCCAGGCGTTTGTACTCTTCGTCAATCTGCTCAAATTCCCCTGCCACCGGCGCAAACTCGTTCAGCTCTTTAAGCTGGTACTGCAACAGCTCACGGCGGGATTCCCGCTCCTGCGCCTGTTGCTGATGCTGCGCCAGCGTGCGGCAGCTCTGGTGCCATGTCTGATAGGATGCCCGCATCTGAACGAGCAGGTCGTCATGACCGGCGTAGGCATCCAGCAGGTGCTTTTGATGATCGGGTTTGAGCAGCAGCTGATGGGCATGCTGGCCGTGGATTTGGATCAGCAACTGGCCCAGATCGCGTAACTGCGAGAGAGGAACGGCCGTACCATTGATAAAGCCGCGTGAGCGACCATCGGCGCTGATGACGCGGCGCAGCAGGCACTCGTTGCCGTCGTCGAGATGATTATCGCTCAGCCAGCGCTGGGCAGACGGCGACGCTTTAATTTGAAAGCGCGCACACAGGTCAGCACGGCTGGCCCCCTGACGCACCATGTCCGCATCGGCGCGACCGCCGAGGCACAACCCAAGCGCATCGATAGCAATAGACTTACCTGCACCGGTCTCACCGGTGATGGCGGTCATACCGCGTTGGAAATCAATGTCGAGCTCACGAACGATAGCGAAATTGCTGATGGTCAGTTGTGCCAGCATAGCGTCACCTGTATGAATAAACACATATGGTTTTTCATACAGTATAAACTGGTTTTTTATCCAGTAAAGAGGGCGCGCTCATTTTCAGAACAATTTTTTTGACCAGCCCAGTTTTGAACTCAGCGTATTGAAATAACTGTAATTTTTAGGATGGATAAGGTTGAGATGATTTTCGCTACGGCGAATCAGCACATCTTCTCCTTCCTGGATAGGCAGCGCAATCTGGCTGTCACAGCTGATCTCAAGGTCGTTACGCCGTGCCGAGAAACGCAGCCGAATCGTACTGCTGCTGTTGATCACCAGCGGGCGCGCCGACAAGGTGTGCGGGAACATGGGCACAATGGTAATGGCGTCCAGAGAGGGCGTTAAAATCGGGCCGCCCGCTGAAAGCGAATAGGCGGTGGAACCGGTAGGCGTGGAAATAATCAGGCCATCGGAACGCTGCGAGAAGGCAAAGACTTCGTCGATGTACACTTCAAACTCGATCATGTGCGCGACTTTGCCCGGATGCAGCACCACTTCATTGATGGCGCTGCCAATACGCGGGGAGCAATCCGTCTTGCAGACCTGCGCTTCCAGCAGAAAGCGGCTTTCGACAAAATAGTTGCCGTTCAGCACTTCATCGAGCTGGTGATGGGCGTTATCGGGGTCAAGATCGGTTAAAAACCCTAAATTACCGCGGTTAATGCCAATCACTTTTATGTCATAACGCGCCAGTACTCTGGCGGCACCTAACATATTGCCGTCGCCGCCCACCACCACGGCCAGATCGGCCTGTTGGCCAATCTCAGCCAGCGTACCGGTCTGAACATCCCCCAGCGACAGTTCCTGTGCAATCTGCTGTTCAACGATAACGGGATAGCCTTTGGCAGTCAGCCAGCGACACAGCATCTCATGTGTAGTGAGCGCGGTAGGATGGCGTGGATGGCCCACAATACCAATGCAGTTAAAGTGTTTGTTCATCGAGTGGGTGTTCCTCATAAGCCAAATCGGCACGATGATGTGACGTGTTCCCTTGAATCCGTCAAACCAATCCCCATAATAAGCCAACCAGCGACGTGAATGTGCAAAACGCGGAGAAATTCATGAGTAGTAAAGAACAGAACACCCCAAACGAGCAAGTCTCAGACGAAATTCAACAGGATCAACACCAACCTCAGGACGCGGAGACAGCAGTAGAGGTGGATCCGCGTGATGAGCGCATCGCTCAGCTTGAAGCTGAGTTAGCCCAGTTGCAGACGGGCGTGCGTGATGCGCAGCTGCGTGCGCAGGCAGAAATTGAAAACGTTCGCCGCCGCACCGAGATGGATATTGAAAAAGCGCACAAGTTTGCGCTGGAGAAGTTTGCCAATGAGCTGCTTCCGGTGATCGATAGCCTGGAACGTGCACTGGAACTGGCCAACAAAGAAGACGAGAAGTCTGCCTCTATGGTTGAAGGCATTGAGCTTACGCTGAAATCCCTGCTGGGCGCGGTGCGTAAATTCGGTGTTGAAGTGGTCGGCGAAACCGGTGTGCCCTTTAATCCTGAAGTGCACCAGGCGATGTCGATGATGGAGTCTGAGGATGTCGAGCCTAACCACGTAATGATGGTCATGCAACGCGGTTATACGCTTAACGGCCGCCTGCTGCGTCCGGCCATGGTTGCCGTGGCGAAAGCGAAAGCCTGATTACTGTCTTACCCTGCAAACGGCCGCGCTCTGACGCGGCCGTTTGTGATTATGGCGTTTACTCAGGTAATACCGGCGTCCAGTTAATCGGCGTTTTACCGGCATCGCGTAACAGCGCATTGGTTTGGGAAAAATGCTGGCAGCCAAAGAAGCCACGATGCGCGGAAAGCGGGGAAGGGTGCGGCGCCTGCAGCACGTGATGGCGCTGGCGATCGATAATGCTGCCTTTCTTCTGGGCGTGCGAGCCCCACAGTAGAAAGATCACGCCTTCACGCTGTTCATTGATAGCTTTAATCACCGTATCGGTAAAGGTTTCCCATCCCAGCCGGGCGTGAGAGTGCGCTTTACCGGCTTCAACGGTCAGTACGGTGTTCAGTAACATCACGCCCTGTTCCGCCCAGCTTGCCAGATAACCATGGCTGGGCCGCTCAAACCCCGGAATGTCCTGCTGCAGCTCTTTATACATGTTCTGCAGTGACGGCGGCGTCTGCACGCCCGGTAGCACAGAGAAAGCCAGCCCGTGTGCCTGGTTCGGGCCGTGATAAGGGTCCTGCCCCAGAATCACGACGTTAACGTCACCTAATTCGGTTAAGCGAAACGCGTTAAACACATCTTTCTGTGGCGGATAAACCGTTACGCCTGCGGCCCGCTGATTCGCGACATGCTTCAGGGTTTCAATGAAGTAGGGTTTTTCTTTCTCTTCGGCCAGCACGTCGTGCCAGGTCAGCTTTTCAGCCATGATCAACTCCCTTGTATTTCGAACCCTAAGCTTAGCGTTTCAGTCTTCAGACATGAAGCCCAAAAATTTTTGAAGAATTAAACAAAATTTTCTTAAGACGGGTTTTTAAAATCAAAAGCTTACCAGGGAGGCGATAAAACGCCCGGCGGTAATTGATGCAGGTCAAAACTATGGCAGACATCGGGTGGTATACCAACAGCTCAAATTGACTGAGTCACGGTGTAGACGAAGGTCGCACCTTGCAGGAGGGATTGAAATGATCACAGGTATTCAGATTACCCAATCGAGTAATCCGGCGTTAATTAACTCTTTCTGGCTGCTGGACGAAGAAAAAGCCGAAGCGCGCTGCCTCTGTGCCGTTGCAGGCTATCAGGAGGATCAGATTGTGAAGATTGGAGAGTTAGGCGACGTGGCTTACCGCGACGTGCCGGTTGAGGTGAAACCTCAGGTTCGCGTAGAGGGCGGTCAGCATCTCAACGTCAACGTATTGCGCCGCGAAACGCTGGAAGATGCCGTGAAACATCCCGAAAAGTATCCCCAGCTGACGATCCGTGTTTCAGGCTATGCCGTGCGCTTTAACTCACTGACCGCGGAACAGCAGCGCGATGTGATTGCCCGTACCTTTACTGAAAGTTTGTAACGGATCGGGCGCTGAAATAAAACGCAGCGCCTGTCTGCGAAATTTATAAATGTTAACAACATGATAGATTTTATTGGGTAAGCGCGCGTTTGGGCTGGCAGGCCAGCGTCACCTATTCGATGCTAAAATCACGCTAAACGCGTATTTACAGGCCTTATAAAAACAAAAATCGCCTCACTGGAGGCGATTTTTTTAAGTCCGTGCTGATTTATTCCGCACTCTCGCTGCCCGGCGTACTGCCGCTCGGCTTGCGACGCTTGCCCACGTTTTTGAGGTCACGGTGACGCTTTTTAACCCGCGGTTTCTCTTCTTCTTTCGCTTTTTTCTCTGCACGCTTGGCAAGCGCCTTTTTCGACGGTTTTCCCGTCGTTTTCGCCGAAGGCGCGCGCGTAACAGGACGCAGCTCGTCAATCACCCGGGCTTTAATCGGTTCATCAACGTAGCGGCTGACTTTACCGAGCAGCAGATGGTCGTGTGCTTCAACCAGCGAAATCGCGATACCTTTACGACCGGCCCGGCCAGTACGGCCAATGCGGTGCAAATAGGTGTCAGCGGTGCGCGGCATATCGAAGTTGATGACGTGGCTGACATCGTCGACGTCAATACCACGTGCGGCAATATCGGTCGCCACCAGCACATTGACGCGCCCCTCGACCAGGCGTTTAATCGCCTCATTGCGCTTAGCCTGCACCATTTCACCTTCAAGGTAGCTGGTGCGGATACCGGCATCATGCAGCCAGCTGACCAGCTCGTGCAGACGTTCACGCTTGCGCACAAACACAATTGAACGGGTCACTTCCGGCTGCTTTAACAGATGAACCAGCAGCTTTGTCTTGTGCTCAAGATCGTCGGCGCGGTGATACCACTGCTGGATCTTCTTACGCTCGCGACGGCTGGGATCGGCTTCCAGTTCAACCGGTTCATTCAGCAGACGCTCTGCAAAATCCTTGATATGCTCGCCTTCCAGCGTGGCAGAAAACAGCATCGTCTGTTTGCGCCAGCGCGTTTCGCCCGCGATGGTTTCAATATCCTGAGCAAAGCCCATGTCCAGCATGCGGTCGGCTTCATCGAGGATCAGCGTTTCAACGGCGCGGCAGTCAAAGTTTTCTTCTTTAATGTATTGCAGCAGACGACCGGTGGTGGCAACCACGACATCCTGATTTTCGCTAAACACTTCAGCGTGGTTCATGAAGGCCACGCCGCCAGTGATGGTGGCGATATCCAGATGCGTGTGTTTCGCCAGTTCCCGTGCCTGGTCGGCAACCTGCATGGCCAGCTCACGGGTTGGCGTTAAAATTAAAATACGCGGCGGGCCAGACTTCTTGCGCGGAAAATCGAGCAGGTGCTGCAACACCGGTAATAAATACGCGGCGGTTTTCCCGGTCCCGGTAGGTGCCGAACCCAGAACGTCGCGGCCCTCCAGCGCGGGGGGAATGGCAGCAGCCTGAATTGCTGTCGGGCGCGTATAGCCTTTCTCCTGCAGCGCTTCAAGCAGGCTTTCGTCGAGTTCAAGTTCGGAAAATGTGGTTACGGTCATGTTCTACCTCAGTTTGGGGCGCTGATTATAGACAGATCGAACATAATCTTCATCTGTTTATCGGTATTGACTGCGCCAGATTACGTCAACGGCGTGAATTCCCCAACCCACCACGTTACACTTACGCCTTGCCGTACGGCAGGATAAAAGGTGAATGGTCGCTGAGTATGATGCAGGACAAGCCGCAGGCGCGGCCACAATTAAAAAAGAACGGTTTTACCTTCAAGCAGTTTTTTGTTGCACATGACCGCTGTGCGATGAAGGTCGGCACAGATGGTATTTTGCTGGGCGCATGGGCACCGGTCGCCGGGGTGAAGCGGATTCTCGATATCGGCACCGGTTCGGGCCTGATAGCCCTGATGCTGGCCCAGCGTACTCCGTCGAATGTCGACGTGGATGCCGTAGAGTTAGATCCGGACGCCGCACAGCAGGCGCATGAAAACATCCAGCAGTCGCCGTGGGCAGCGCGAATGCAGGTTCATCAACAGGATATCGCCCAGTGGGCTGAAAACTGCGAAGCGCGTTACTCGCTTATCGTCAGTAATCCTCCTTACTTTGATCCCGGTGTAGCCTGCGCAACCCCGGCAAGAGACAGCGCACGTGCCACTGGTTCATTAGATCATCAGACGTTATTGCGCTGTGCGGCCGCGCTGATCGAAGAAGAGGGGTTTTTCTGTGTGGTCTTACCCGAAGCGACAGGGCAGCAGGTTATCGCGCTGGCACAGGCTGACGGCTGGCACTTACGCTTTCGTTTTGATGTAGCAGAGTACGCACATCGTCCCCCGCATCGGGTTCTGCTGGGCTTTTCCCCCAGCCCCGGCGAAACCCTGTTTGAGCGGCTGGCTATTCGCGATGCAGACAGGCAGTACTCAGACGCCTGGCAAAGCCTGACGCGTGACTTCTATTTGTTTATGTCCTGACCCGGTTGCAGCACGGTAGGCTGGGCCTCAGGGAGCAAATCCGGATAGTCGCGGATAAAATGCAGCCCGCGGCTCTCTTTTCTCTGTAGTGCACAGCGCACCATCAGCTCAGCCACCTGCACCAGGTTACGCAGCTCCAGCAGGTTATTGGACAGGCGGAAATGATGGTAATACTCGTCTATCTCCTGTTGCAGCAGGGTAATGCGGCGCAGTGCCCGCTCCAGCCGCTTGGTGGTGCGGACAATGCCCACGTAATCCCACATAAACAGCCGCAGCTCATGCCAGTTATGCTGAATCACCACCCGTTCATCGGCATCATCCACCTGGCTGTCGTCCCAGGCCGGCAGGTTATCAACGGCTTCGACCTCCGGTAAAATACGCAGCAGATCCTCTGCTGCCGACCAGCCATATACAAGGCATTCGAGCAGCGAGTTGGAGGCCATGCGATTGGCACCGTGCAGGCCGGTGTAGCTGACTTCACCGATGGCATACAGGCCGTTGATATCCGTACGGCCCTGCGCGTTGACCATGACGCCACCGCAGGTGTAGTGCGCGGCAGGCACCACCGGGATCCTGTCTTTGGTCAGATCGAAACCAAAGGTCAGCAGTTTTTCGTAGATCATCGGGAAGTGTGAACGCACAAAGGCTTCAGGCTGATGGCTGATATCCAGATACATACAGTCAACGCCAAGGCGTTTCATCTCGTGATCGATGGCGCGGGCGACAATATCGCGCGGCGCCAGTTCAGCGCGCGCATCGAAGTCGGGCATAAAACGCGAGCCGTCCGGCCGCACCAGCCAGGCGCCTTCGCCGCGCAGTGCTTCAGTGAGCAGAAAGTTTTGTGCCTGGGGATGAAACAGGCAGGTCGGATGAAACTGGTTAAACTCCAGATTAGCCACGCGACATCCCGCCCGCCAGGCCATCGCAATGCCATCACCGGAGGCGATATCGGGGTTAGTCGTGTACTGATACACTTTGGCCGCGCCGCCCGTCGCCAGCACCACGGCACGTGCGCGGCAGGTCTCAACCCGTTCACGATTACGGTTCCAAATCCAGGCCCCGGTCACCCGGCGCGGGCCCGGCAGGCCGAGCTTATCCGAAAGAATCAGATCCACCGCGTTGGTGCGCTCGAGAATGCGGATATTGGGATGATGCAACGCTTTGCCTACCAGCGTGGTTTCCACTTCGCGACCCGTCGCATCCGCGCTGTGCAGGATACGGCGGTGGCTGTGGCCGCCTTCACGCGTCAGGTGATAGCGCATCTCGCCTGCAGCCTGCGGATCGGTATCAAATGCCACGCCGTTATCAATCAGCCATTGCACGCAGTGCCGCGCATTGCTGGCCACAAAGGAGACGGCGGCCCGATCGCATAAACCTGCCCCCGCGATCAGCGTGTCTTCCACATGTGAATCAATGCTGTCGGTTTCGTCAAAAACCGCCGCAATCCCGCCTTGCGCATACAGCGTCGAGCCTTCATTGACCTGCGCTTTGCTTAATACGGTGACCTGATAATGCTCTGCCAGACGCAATGCCAGCGACAATCCCGCTGCACCGCTGCCGACGATAAGGACATCACACTGATAATCAGAGGAAGAGAAAGTTGTCATAGTGTTTAATTTACTAAACAAGAATGGACCGAGCATAAGCGTTTGGACATTTTTTGTGAAGTATTTTGAACATAAACGCGGCAATATGCGTGTCTGAAAATTAATTCATTAGTGATATCAAGAGGTTAATGTTTTGCAGGTTTAAATCGGGTTTTTTATACCAAACTTAATCGATTACAAGGATTTAAAGATGAAAAAGCTGTTGTCATAGGTTACTCTGCCTGCGATTTGCGCGCGTTACACTGAACGAAAATGAACAAACTGTGTGATTTTGCCGCAAAGTGGCTTAAAAGAGGCCGAGAGTGAACTTTTTGCCACGCAATGACTCAAAGCGCATGCTTGCTCAATAGCGGTGTGCTGGCAGTTCCTTAACGCATAAGAAAGTATTTGGGGAGACATTACCTCGGATGAGCGAGCAGTTAGCGGACCAGGTTCTTGTTGAACGGGTTCAGAAGGGGGATCAAAAGGCGTTTAACTTACTGGTAATTCGTTACCAGCATAAAGTGGCGAGCCTGGTCTCACGATATGTCCCTTCAGGCGATGTGCCTGATGTCGTTCAGGAATCATTTATTAAGGCTTATCGTGCGCTGGACTCGTTCCGGGGCGATAGCGCGTTTTACACCTGGCTGTATCGTATAGCAGTGAATACAGCAAAAAATTATTTGGTCGCTCAGGGGCGTCGTCCGCCTTCCAGTGATGTTGATGCAATTGATGCTGAAAACTTCGAAAGTGCGGGCGCATTGAAAGAAATTTCGAACCCTGAGAACTTAATGTTGTCAGATGAACTGAAACAAATCGTCTTTCGTACCATCGAGGCGCTTCCTGAGGACTTGCGAATGGCAATTACCCTCAGGGAACTTGACGGTCTGAGCTATGAAGAGATCGCCGTCATTATGGATTGCCCGGTGGGCACGGTCAGGTCCCGTATCTTCCGTGCACGTGAGGCCATTGATAATAAAGTTCAACCGCTTATCCAACGTCAGTGATAACGGCTACTGGAAGGGTATTAGGCATGCAGAAAGAAAAACTTTCCGCTTTAATGGATGGTGAGGCTTTAGACAGTGAGCTGTTTTCAGCGCTGTCTAAAGACGCAGAATTACAAAAAAGCTGGGAACGCTACCATCTTATCCGCGATACCATGCGCGGTGACGTGGGCGAGCACCTGCATTTTGACATTGCTGCACGCGTCGCTGCTGCGATTGAAAAAGAGCCTCAGCGCAACGTCACAACCTTGATCCCCGAAGCACAGCCCGAACCTTCTCGCTGGGAAAAAATGCCGTTCTGGCATAAAGCTCGCCCGTGGGCGGCACAGATTACCCAGGTTGGTGTCGCCGCCTGTGTTTCCCTGGCTGTTATCGTTGGCGTTCAGCACTATAACCAACCGGGTAGCGGCAGCGTCGAAAGTTCTGATTCGCCGGTCTTCAACACCTTACCTGTCATGGGTAAAGCCTCTCCCGTGAGCCTTGGCGTGCCATCGGATGCCTTTGGCAACGGTAATGCGACTCAGCAGGTGCAGGATCAACGTCGTCGCGTGAATGCCATGCTGCAGGACTATGAACTCCAGCGTCGCCTGCATGCGGATCAGCTGCAGTTCGAAACCAATGCGCCTAAACAAGCGCAGGCCAATGTCCCTGGTAATCAGTCATTAGGAATGCAGCAGCAGTAATGAAGCCGCTATGGTATGCCGTCAGCCTTCTGGCAGGCAGCCTGTTGTGGTCATCTGCCGCCCCAGCGCAGGTTTCTGCGTCTGGGGCGTTATTGCAGCAGATGGAGCAGGCAAGCCAGACCCTCAACTACGAATTCGCCTACATTAACGTTTCCCGCCTTGGCATGGAATCTCTGCGCTATCGTCATGCGGTTATCGACGATCGCGTTTATGCGCAGGTGCTGCAGATGGACGGTCCGCGTCGTGAAGTGATTCAACGCGGCAACGACATCAGCTATTTTGAACCTGGCATTGAGCCTTTCTCGCTACCGGGCAACCACATTGTGGATGCGCTACCGTCCATTATTTATGCTGATTTTAGCAAGCTGGATACCGCCTACGATTTTATCACCGTGGGCCGTTCACGCATTGCCGACCAGATGTGCGACGTAGTACGCATCGTTTCACGCGATGGCACGCGCTACAGCTACGTTGTCTGGCTGGACGTGGATACCAAGCTGCCGCTCCGGGTCGATTTGCTTGACCGGGATGGTGAAACGATGGAGCAGTTTCGCGTTATCAGCTTCGCGGTGGACGATGGCGTTCGCAATCTGATGCAGGGGCTGGAGAAAGCGAATTTGCCGCCGTCGCTGTCGTTAACTAAAACCGATAACGTTTCGTTAGACTGGCAGCCCGCCTGGCTCCCCGCTGGCATGACGCTGGTCTCGCAAAGTCGTCGCACCATTCCCGCGTTAAATAAATCGGTTGAATCACGGCTCTACAGCGATGGCCTGTTTAGCTTTGCGGTCAATGTCACTCCGGCAGATAAAAACAGCACCGCACAGACATTGCGCACGGGACGTCGTACGGTGCAAACCGTAATACGCGATAATAACGAAATTACGGTCGTCGGCGAACTACCGCCCGTGACGGCCAAACGTATCGCAGACAGCGTCGAATTCGGGGCAAAAAAATGATGAGAGAATGGGCCACTGTGGTGGCATGGCAGGATGGCATCGCCACGCTGCACACTGAAGCTAAAACGTCCTGCAACAGCTGTCAGGCACGTAAAGGCTGCGGTAGCCATATGCTGAATAAGCTGGGGCCAAAGAACGCGCACGTGATGCAGATCGCCAGCAGCAAGCCGTTGACGCCGGGCCAGCGTGTTGAACTCGGTATCAAAGAGAGCAGCCTGCTGGGTTCCGCGCTGCTGGTTTATATGACGCCTCTGTTTGGCCTGTTCCTGTTTGCCGGCCTGTTTCAGGCGCTGTTTGGTAGCGACCTCGCGGCGGCCTGCGGCGCTCTGTTAGGCGGCGTGGGAGGCTTTATCGTGGCCAAAGGTATTTCGATGAAATTTGGCGATCGCGAGGCATTCCAGCCCGTTATTTTGAACATCGCTTTGCCGCCGGATGCACTGCGCGTTGAAAGCGAAGCCTGATCCTCACTCAAGCCGCACTTGCTGCGGCTTCTGTCATTATGGCGCCTCGCCAAAAACTGTTTCGCTTCCACAACGTTCCATTCTTTTATGCGCGGCCTTAACAGTGTAATATGCGTCGTCATTAATGAGGCTGACAGGATTGTGGGTTAAGAGCGATCTTCCTGAATGTGTCTGTGCTCAGGTTTCTAACTGATTCTCTACGTGAAGATATTCCTATAAATGAAGCACATAAGAAATTTCTCCATCATCGCCCATATTGACCACGGTAAATCCACGCTCTCTGACCGCTTAATTCAGATTTGCGGGGGATTAACCGATCGCGAGATGGCCGCGCAGGTTCTTGACTCAATGGACCTGGAGCGTGAACGTGGCATTACTATTAAGGCGCAGAGCGTAACGCTCGATTACAAAGCAAAAGACGGCGAAACTTACCAGCTCAATTTCATCGACACGCCGGGACACGTTGACTTCTCGTATGAGGTTTCCCGCTCACTGGCCGCCTGTGAAGGCGCACTGCTGGTGGTTGATGCCGGACAGGGCGTTGAAGCACAAACCCTGGCCAACTGCTACACCGCGATTGAGATGGATCTGGAAGTAGTGCCGGTGCTGAATAAGATCGATTTGCCAGCCGCCGATCCCGATCGTGCCGCGCAGGAAATCGAAGACATCGTAGGCATTGACGCGACCGACGCCGTGCGTTGCTCAGCCAAAACTGGCGTGGGCGTACCTGAAGTGCTGGAGCGTTTAGTTCGCGACATCCCGGCACCAGAGGGCGATCCGGATGCCCCTTTGCAGGCGCTGATTATTGACTCCTGGTTTGATAACTACCTCGGCGTTGTATCGCTGGTGCGCGTGAAAAACGGCACTATGCGCAAAGGCGACAAAATCAAGGTGCTGAGCACCGGGCAGGTCTACAATGCTGACCGTCTGGGTATCTTCACGCCGAAGCAGGTTGACCGTACCGAGCTGAACTGCGGTGAAGTCGGCTGGCTGGTGTGTGCCATCAAAGACATTCTTGGCGCACCCGTGGGCGATACGCTGACCACGGCACGCAACCCTGCGGATAAAGCCTTACCCGGCTTTAAAAAAGTGAAGCCGCAGGTTTATGCCGGTCTGTTCCCCATCAGTTCTGATGATTACGAAGCGTTCCGTGATGCGCTGGGCAAGCTGAGCCTGAACGATGCCTCGCTGTTCTACGAGCCAGAAAGCTCAACGGCGCTGGGCTTTGGTTTCCGCTGTGGCTTCCTTGGGCTGCTGCACATGGAGATCATTCAGGAACGTCTGGAACGCGAATACGATCTGGATCTGATTACGACCGCGCCGACGGTGGTGTACGAAGTGGAAACCACAAGCGGTGAAGTCGTCTACGTGGACAGCCCTTCGAAGCTGCCACCGCTTAATAATATTGAAGAGCTGCGCGAACCGATTGCCGAGTGTCATATGCTGCTGCCGCAGGAATACCTGGGCAACGTCATCACGCTGTGCATCGAGAAACGTGGCGTTCAGACCAACATGGTTTACCACGGCAACCAGGTGGCGCTGACCTATGAGATTCCGATGGCGGAAGTGGTTCTCGACTTCTTTGACCGTCTGAAATCAACGTCTCGGGGTTATGCCTCACTGGACTACAATTTTAAACGTTTTCAGGCCTCTGACATGGTGCGCGTTGACGTTCTGATTAACTCAGAACGTGTTGATGCGCTGGCGCTGATTACCCACCGTGAAAACGCACCTTACCGTGGACGTGATCTGGTTGAGAAAATGAAAGAGCTCATCCCACGTCAGCAGTTTGATATTGCGATTCAGGCGGCAATTGGCAACCACATTATCGCTCGCTCAACCGTTAAACAGCTACGTAAGAACGTACTCGCCAAGTGTTACGGCGGCGACGTCAGTCGTAAGAAAAAGCTGTTGCAGAAGCAGAAAGATGGTAAGAAGCGAATGAAGCAGGTCGGTAACGTTGAGCTGCCGCAGGAAGCATTCCTCGCCATTCTGCATGTCGGAAAAGACAGCAAATAAGGATCTCAAATGGCTAATATGTTCGCCCTGATACTGGCGATAGCGACGTTGATTACCGGCATTCTTTGGGTGATCGATCGTATTAAGTGGGCACCAAAGCGCCGTGCGTTGCAGGCGGCGGCGCAGGCGCAGGCGGGCGGAACACTCGACAGCAAAGCGCTGGCGAAGATGGCCCCTAAGCCGGGCTGGATTGAAACCGCCGCATCGGTGTTTCCGGTGCTGGCCGTGGTGTTCTTTGTGCGCTCGTTTGTTTATGAGCCATTCCAGATCCCGTCCGGCTCTATGATGCCAACCCTGCTGATTGGTGACTTTATTCTGGTCGAAAAGTTTGCGTATGGCATTAAAGATCCCATTACGCAAACGACGCTGATCCCTACCGGGCATCCAAAACGGGGCGATATCGCGGTGTTTAAATACCCGAAGGATCCCAGCCTGGATTACATCAAGCGCGTGATCGGTCTGCCTGGCGATCGGGTGACCTACGATCCGTACAGTAAAACGCTGACCATTAATCCGGCCTGCGATAACGGCAAGCCTTGTAGCAAAGCGCTACCCGTCACCTATAGCAATATTGAACCCAGCAAATTTGTTCAAACGTTTAGCGGGTTTGATGGTAACGAAGCGGGTAATGGTTTCTATCAGCTACCGCTGAATGACACCATGCGGGGGGGATTACGTCTGGCGACGCGCAAAGAAACCCTGGGCGACGTAACGCATGACATCCTGTTGGTGACAGAAGCACAAAGCCAGGCGAGCATGTACTATCAGCAGCCCGGCCAGCCGCAGGCCAGTTGGGTCGTGCCGCAGGGGCAATATTTCATGATGGGTGATAACCGCGATAACAGCGCCGACAGCCGCTACTGGGGCTTTGTTCCCGAGCGTAACCTGGTGGGTAAAGCGGTCGCCATCTGGATGAGTTTCGAAAAACAAGAAGGTCAGTGGCCAACCGGCGTACGACTCAGTCGTATCGGTGGTATCCACTAACCATAGCCTGACAGTCAGGTGAAAAGGGTGGCCCTCCAGGTGGGGGGCCACTGCACACCAAACAGAATGAGTTGGTTCTCCAGCCCTGTTTGGTATGCAGAGTGACAGACGCAAAACAGAACTGGAATCGCATGAACCCCATCTTGATTAACAAGCTTCAGCGCAAACTGGGCTACACTTTTACACATTCTGAACTTTTACAGCAGGCCCTGACCCATCGAAGCGCCAGCAGTAAACATAACGAACGTCTTGAGTTTTTAGGCGATTCCATTCTCAGCTATGTGATTGCTAACGCGCTCTATCACCGTTTTCCACGCGTGGATGAAGGGGATATGAGCCGTATGCGTGCTACCCTGGTCAGGGGAAATACGCTGGCAGAGATGGCGCGCGAGTTCGATTTGGGAGAATGCCTGCGTTTAGGCCCCGGTGAATTAAAAAGCGGGGGCTTTCGCCGTGAGTCCATTCTGGCGGACACCGTCGAAGCGCTGATTGGTGGCGTTTTCCTCGACAGTGATATTCAGACGGTGGAAAAACTGATCCTCGACTGGTATCAGACGCGCCTGGACGAAATCAGTCCGGGTGACAAACAAAAAGATCCCAAAACGCGCCTGCAGGAGTATCTGCAAGGCCGGCATCTGCCACTACCCAGTTACTTAGTCGTGCAGGTACGTGGCGAAGCCCACGATCAGGAATTCACCATTCACTGTCAGGTGAGTGGCATGGCAGAACCGGTGGTGGGCGTAGGCTCCAGCCGCCGTAAAGCCGAACAAGCAGCCGCCGAACAGGCGCTGATTAAACTTGGTCTGGAATAGTATTATCCCGGCGCTTTAACCGGCGCTAAAACCTCAGGATTCGAATGAGCGAAAACGTTACATACAGCGGCTTTGTCGCGATAGTTGGCCGACCCAACGTCGGTAAATCCACCTTACTGAACCAGCTACTGGGGCAGAAGGTTTCGATTACGTCGCGTAAGCCGCAAACCACTCGTCACCGCATTATGGGTATCCATACTGAAGGCGCCTACCAGGCGATCTATGTGGATACGCCAGGCCTGCACATGGAAGAGAAACGGGCGATTAACCGCCTGATGAACCGTGCTGCCAGCAGTTCTATCGGTGACGTTGAACTCATCATCTTTGTGGTGGACGGCACGCGCTGGACGCCGGATGACGAAATGGTATTAAACAAGCTGCGCGATGGCAAAGTGCCCGTGCTGCTGGCGATCAATAAAGTCGACAATATTCAGGACAAAAGTATTCTGCTGCCGCACCTGCAGTTCCTGAGCCAGCAGATGAACTTTATCGATATTGTGCCGATTTCAGCAGAAACCGGTAAAAATGTGGATACCATCGCCGCCATTGCCCGTAAGCATCTGCCGGAATCTGATCATCACTTCCCGGAAGATTACATTACCGACCGTTCGCAGCGCTTTATGGCCTCAGAAATCATCCGTGAAAAGCTGATGCGTTTTCTGGGGGCCGAACTGCCTTACTCGGTCACGGTTGAAATCGAACAGTTCGTGTCGAATGCGCGCGGCGGTTATGACATCAACGGTCTGATTTTGGTCGAGCGTGAAGGGCAGAAGAAAATGGTGATTGGCAACAAAGGCGCCAAAATCAAAACCATCGGTATCGAAGCCCGTAAAGACATGGAAGAGATGTTCGATGCGAAAGTGCATCTCGAACTGTGGGTCAAAGTTAAATCCGGCTGGGCGGACGACGAACGTGCGCTGCGCAGCCTGGGTTACACAGACGATCTCTGATTAAATGGAAGGCTGGCAACGCGCCTTTGTGCTGCATAGTCGTCCTTTCAGCGAGACCAGCCTGCTGCTTGATCTGTTTAGTGAAAGTGAAGGCCGCGTACGTGTTCTGGCAAAAGGGGCACGTTCACGGCGTTCCCAACTGAAAGGCACCTTACAGCCTTTCACGCCTTTACTGGTGCGCTGGAGCGGGCGCGGGGAAGTCAAAACCCTGCGCAACGCTGAAGCGGTCTCCCTGGCATTACCTCTCAGTGGCATCACGCTATACTGCGGCCTGTACGTTAACGAGCTTTTATCTCGGGTACTGGAACAGCACATTCCCTTCTCTGAACTGTTTTTCGACTACCTGCAATGCATTCAGATGCTGGCGGCAGGCGAAGGATCACCAGAGCCTGCGCTGCGCCGTTTTGAGCTGGCGCTGCTGGGGCATTTGGGTTACGGCGTAGACTTCCTGCACTGTGCGGGCAGCGGTGAACCGGTCAGCGAAGCCATGACCTACAGCTACCGTGAAGAGAAAGGCTTTATTGCCAGCCTGGTGCTGAACCAGCGTAGCTTCACCGGGCGTGAACTGCAGGCGCTGTTTACCCGTGAATTCCCGGATGCAGAAACCCTGCGCGCAGCCAAACGTTTCACGCGTATGGCCCTCAAACCCTACCTGGGCGGTAAGCCGCTAAAAAGCCAGGAGCTTTTTCGCCAGTTTACCCCGAAAAAAAAGCCCACTATTTCTGACGAGACAGAGCACTGACCGTAGCCTGGCCTTATCTCTGCGCGGTACACTCAACGCAATGACCATAATGAACCGAGGATTGTCATGGCTGAGTTACTGTTAGGCGTGAATATCGACCATATCGCTACCGTTCGCAATGCGCGTGGAACCCATTATCCCGATCCGGTACAGGCGGCGTTTATCGCCGAACAGGCGGGTGCAGACGGCATTACCGTGCACCTGCGCGAAGATCGTCGCCACATTACCGACAGGGATGTGCGCATCCTGCGCGATACCATTGAAACGCGCATGAATCTCGAAATGGCCGTGACCGAGGAGATGCTGGCTATCGCCTGTGAAATCAAACCGCATTTCTGCTGCCTGGTGCCGGAAAAGCGCGAGGAAGTCACCACCGAAGGCGGACTGGACGTCGCGGGCCAGCAGGAGAAGCTGAACGCCGCGGTGAAACAGCTCAGCGAAGCGGGCATTCTGGTGTCCCTGTTTATCGATCCCGATCACCGCCAAATCGAGGCGGCGGTGACCAGCGGCGCGCCCTATATTGAAATTCATACCGGTGCCTATGCTGAAGCGCCTGAAGGCCCAGCGCGCGACGCTGAGCTGGCACGTATCCGTCAGGCCGCCACCTTTGCTGCCAGCCGTGGGCTAAAAGTTAACGCCGGTCATGGGCTGACTTACCACAACGTACTGCCAATCGCCGCCCTGCCGGAAATGCATGAGCTGAATATCGGTCATGCGATTATTGGACGTGCCGTGATGAGTGGTCTGCCTGAGGCGGTGAAAGCCATGAAAGCACTGCTGCGAGAAGCGCGTCGCTAATGGCTATCCTGGGACTGGGCAGCGATATCGTCGAAATAGAACGCATTGCCGATGTGATTTCACGTTCAGGCGATCGTCTTGCGCGGCGTGTCCTGAGCGAGGCCGAGTGGCAGCAATATCAACAGCACCGTCAGCCGGTTCGTTTCCTGGCCAAACGTTTTGCGGTTAAAGAGGCGGCGGCAAAAGCCTTTGGTACCGGCATTCGGGGCGGGCTGGCTTTTAACCAGTTCGAAGTTTATAACGACGCGCTGGGTAAACCGCTGCTGCGTTTCTTCGATCATGCCGCCGAGGTGGCGCAACGTCTTGGCGTGCAGCATGTGCATGTCACGCTGGCAGATGAGCGTCACTATGCTTGCGCAACGGTGATCATCGAAAGTTAACCGTGCAGCTGCACAAACTTATCCCACAGCGCATCGCGTGATTCGATGTGCTGTGGATCAATGACGATCGTGTTATCAATCGGGCAAACGCGCTGACAGGTTGGAAGATCGTAATGACCCACGCACTCCGTGCAGCGGCTCACATCAATTTCATAGATTGCCTCACCCATCGCAATCGCCTGGTTCGGGCATTCAGGTTCGCACATATCGCAGTTAATGCATCGTTCGGTAATCAGTAGAGACATCGCGGCTTCTTAATCAAGGCATCGTAGTGGTCGTGCTGCTGTATCGGGCAACGTTCGTCGCAGAGAACGGGCCAGCACCTTACTTCAGACGTTCGGTCCCAAACAGGGCAGCGAGACGTCCTTACTCTGGCTGTTTTTCACCTGCTGACAGCCGGCAGGACAGTAGCATATTTTGTTTATCACAAAAATGATGCAGGTAAACGAAGTGTTGTTGCCGCCGTGTTTATCTCGCCGCTCAGCGCGTTATTGCAACCGCAATGCGCCATTCAGCACTTGAGCATTGAGGCCAGCCTGGCTGGCCTCTTGTCCGGTTATGTCGATTCGCCCTGCCTAGATCAGTTTCTTAACCAGAGCTTCGCTGTGACGAATATGGCTGGATGCTCGCTCAGGATCGTTCTGCACCAGGGCCATAAACAGCAGGTCCGTCAACGCCAGCTGCGCGGTGGTAGATGAGATGGCGGCGCTGCGCGTGCTCTGCTCTTCTGCCACGGTGTACAGGCAATGGGTGGCGCACTGCTGCAGTGTGTTAGGCGTAAAGCCGGTAAAGGCCAGCACATCCGCCCCTACGCGAACGGCTTCCTGAGCGGCAAGGTTGATTTCACGTCGTTCGCCGGTGTAGGAGATCGCCAGCAGCACATCGCCAGATGACATAGCCTGAACACTGGCCAGCAGCGCGTGCATATCCTGTTCCGCCACCGCATTGATACCAATTTTCATCAGCTTCCATGAAAAATCCTTTGCCACCAGGCCGGACGCGCCAATGCCGACCAGCAAAATGCGGCGTGCGCGCTTGAGCAACTGCAGGACGGCGTTTAATTTCTCTTCACTGTTGATATCCAGCGTGGCACGAATCGCAGAGAGCTTCTCCGTGAGTAATTTTTCCCCCACGGCTTTGAGCGGATCGTCGCTCAGGATCTGGTTGTGCACGGTGATGGCATCTTTATCCGCCAGCGATTCACTCAGCGCCAGCTTAAGTGCCGGAAAGCCTTTGTATCCCAGTTTTTGTGCGAATTTAACCACGCTCGACTGGCTGACCCCGGATTCTTCCGCCAGCTTTTGTGAACTCAGATGCCGTGCCCGATCCGGTTGTGACAGTAAAAAATCCGCCAGCCGACGCTCGTTCAGCGCCAGAGAGGGATAAAGCTGGCGAATGCGCAGCAATGAACTCATGCTCAATCCTCATGATTTAGCGGATGTTCCGCATGGAATAAATGATTCTATGCGCATTGTAGTCACTGGAATAAAAAATGACAGCCATCGCCTCGTTGGACGAAGATGACTACAATAGAGGCTGTTGATGCCAATTAGGTAAAAAGGAGTGTTGTTTGACCAACGATATACAACGTCGCGTGGTGTTTTTCGACCTTGATGGCACATTGCACCAACAGGACATGTTTGGCACCTTCATGCGCTATCTGCTGCGCCGCAAGCCGCTTAATCTGCTGCTGGTGGTGCCGTTGCTGCCGGTTGTGGGCGCGGGTTTATTGTTTAAGGGACGCGCCGCGCGCTGGCCGATGAGTTTGCTGCTGTGGTCGATCACCTTTGGCCGCTCTGAAGCCACACTGCTGCGGCTGGAAGCCGAATTCGCGCAATGGTTTCGACAACGCGTTAAAGCATTTCCCGTGGTGCAGAAACGACTCAGTGAATACCTTAGTAGCGATGATGCCGATGTCTGGCTGATTACGGGCTCACCGCAGTCGCTGGTGGAGCAGGTCTATTACGACTCCGCATTTCTACCGCGGGTGAAGCTCATCGCCAGCCAGATGCAGCCCGGTTTAGGCGGACGCATATTGAAAATGCGCTGTCTCGGCCATGAAAAAGTGGTGCAGCTTGAGGAGCAAATCGGCACGCCCTTACAGCTGTATAGCGGTTACAGCGACAGCAAACAGGATAACCCGCTGCTGTTCTTCTGCCAGCACCGCTGGCGCGTCACCCCGGGTGGCGAATTACAACAGCTGGAATAACCGCTGTCACGCTTCGGTTTTACGGATTCGATGGTTATAATGCGCCGCTTTTTTGCTGCCGGGAGTGGTCTGCGTGACTCAAGAACAAGATGAATACTGGATGCGCCGGGCGCTTACGCTGGCGCAGCGCGCATGGGAGCAGGGCGAAGTGCCGGTCGGTGCGGTGCTGGTTCAGGGCGATCGGGTGATAGGCGAGGGCTGGAACCGGCCTATCGGGCAGCACGATCCCACCGCCCATGCGGAGATCATGGCCTTACGTCAGGGCGGGAAAGTGCTGGAGAATTATCGCCTGCTCAATACCACGCTTTACGTCACGCTGGAGCCCTGCATTATGTGTGCGGGCGCGATGGTGCACAGTCGCATTGGCCGTCTGGTTTATGGCGCGCACGATGTAAAAACCGGCGCAGCCGGCTCACTGATTGATATTCTGGGACATCCGGGAATGAATCATCAGGTGGCGCTGCATCAGGGAGTGCTGGAAGAGGAGTGCGCGGCAATGCTGAGCGACTTTTTCCGCATGCGCCGCCAGCAACAAAAAGCGTTGCGTCAGGCGCAGCGCGAAAGTTAATTCATTGCCACCTCAGGCGTGACGGCAGGATAACCTTTGCCCAGCTCTGCCTCCAAGGCCGCCTGTTGGGCAATGCGTTTTTCCTGCTCCTGCAAATAGCCCACCAGGCTAATTTCATATTTGCGGATATTCTCCACGTAATTATAGGCTTCCTGCCCGCGTGCATAGCCATAGGTGGTTTGTGAGTAGTAGCGCTTCTGGCTCAACATGGGGAGCCGCAGTTTAACATCTGCCCAGCTGTCGGGATTTCCACCCTGTTTAGCCGTGAGCTTACGCACATCCAGCATATGCGCATAGCCCATGTTATAGGCCGCCAGGGCAAACCAGATACGCTCATCTTCCGGAATCGTTTGTGGCACCTTTTCCATCATGTTTTGCAGATACTCGCTGCCGCCACGGATGCTCTGCTCAGGATCGGTACGGTCACCTACGTCAACGCTGTCAGCGGTATTCCGCGTTAACATCATCATGCCGCGGACGCCGGTAGGCGACGTCGCCTGCGGATTCCAGTGCGACTCCTGATAGGAGATCGCCGCCAGCAGCCGCCAGTCGATATTTTTGGCGTACTTTTCAAACAGGGGTTTTATATCGGGCAGCACGTTATCAATGGAGCGCAGGAAGGTGCGGGTATCCACGTAGTCGAAGGTGCCGACGTGACCGAGATATTTCTCTTCAAGTCTTGCCATCGCCCCTTCTTCTCCCATGCTGTTAAAGAAATCCAGCATGGCGGCGTTCAGGCTGTCATCGCTTTCGTGCGGTAAATACCACGTTACCGGTTCTTCATCGGTGACGTCGAAAGCCACAGCCAGTTGGGGATGAATGCGCTGAAGCAGGGCAATCGTCACGGAATCGCCAATCGTATAATCCAGCTTGCCCTCAGCCACGGCTTCCAGCAGGGCTTTCGGACTTTGATCGGTCGAAATGGCCCAGTCGAGATCGGGATAGTGATTCGCCCGGGCGTTTTTAAGCGTCGACAGATAAGCCGATCCAGAGGCAACAACCAGCCGCCCCTTTAAGTCACCCAGGTTTTTTGGCCGCGGTTTGTCCACGCGATAGACCAGCTGCTGCGAAACGCTGTAGTAGCCCGGACCGATCTGATAACGCGACAAACGCTCATCGTTATAAATCAGACCTGCCGCCAGCAGATCCGCTTTGCCGTCGTCGAGCGCATCGAACAGATCGCTGAGGTTGGCGCGCACCGTTATATCAAGCTTAACGCCCAGATAATCGGCAAAACGCTTCGCCAGCTCGTAGTCCATCCCGGCCGGTGCTTTATTCACGGTGTAGTAAGTCAACGGCGAGTTTACGGTACTGACGCGTAGCACTCCCCGTGATTTAATCTGTGAAATCGTATCTTGTCCTCCCCCGTACCAGGGAATAGACGGCCACAGTGCCAGAGCCAGCAGCACGGTAAGCAGACCGATAACCAGATAATTAAATTTTAGGCGTTTCAAATAGTTATCTCTCGATGGCTCCAAGGCCTCTGTCTTTTAAGGCAGTATTGATCTTGTTTTAACTCCCAGAGCGAGGGGCATTTTGCGCAACAAACACCGGCAGAGCAACTTATAAAGCAATTTTTGCGCAAATTTCAGGCAAATCTTGATGGCCATAAATTTTGCGCAAACGGTTTCGTCGCGGAGTGGGTTTCTTTATAATACGCCCCGTTTTCCCCTGTTGCGCCCAATGAAGCGTCGCCCGGCGCTTCGAAGACGAGAGATCTTATGATGGAAATTCTGCGTGGTTCGCCCGCCCTGTCGGCATTTCGTGTAAACAAATTGCTGGCCCGCTTTCAGGACGCTCATCTGCCGGTGAGTGATATTTACGCTGAGTACGTCCATTTTGCCGATGTCAGCGCGCCGCTGAGTGAGGATGAAAAATCCCGTCTGCAGCGCCTGCTCAAGTACGGTCCTTCTCTCGCTGAACATGCGCCACAAGGGCGTTTAATTCTGGTCACGCCACGTCCTGGTACGATATCGCCGTGGTCATCAAAAGCCACAGACATTGCTCATAACTGCGATCTGTCGCAGGTGCGTCGTCTGGAACGAGGCATGGCCTTTTATGTCCAGGCACCTCAGCTTTCTGAAAGCCAATGGCAAACGCTGTCCGCACTGCTGCACGACCGCATGATGGAAACGGTTTACAGCGATTTCAGCGAGGCTGAGCAGCTGTTTGCTCACCATGAACCTCAGCCGGTCAAAAGCGTTGATGTGCTGGGTGAAGGCCGTCAGGCGCTGGTTCAGGCCAATATGACGCTCGGCCTGGCGCTGGCCGACGACGAAATTGACTACCTGCTGGCGGCCTTTACCCGGCTGGGACGCAATCCGAACGACATTGAACTTTATATGTTTGCCCAGGCGAACTCTGAGCACTGTCGCCACAAAATCTTTAACGCTGACTGGATCATCGACGGCGAAAAACAGCCTAAATCACTGTTTAAAATGATTAAGAACACCTTCGAGCAAACGCCGGATTATGTTCTGTCAGCCTATAAAGATAACGCGGCGGTAATGGAAGGCTCGGAGGTCGGTCGCTTCTTCGCGGACGCAGAAAAGGGTGAGTACGCCTATCACCAGGAAGCCGCGCACATTCTGATGAAGGTTGAAACGCACAACCACCCAACCGCGATTTCGCCCTGGCCTGGCGCGGCAACCGGCTCCGGCGGTGAAATTCGTGATGAAGGCGCCACGGGGCGCGGTGCCAAGCCGAAAGCGGGCCTGGTCGGGTTCTCGGTGTCGAACCTGCGCATCCCCGGCTTCGAACAGCCCTGGGAGGAGGATTTTGGTAAGCCAGCGCGCATTGTCAGCGCGCTGGATATTATGACCGAAGGCCCACTGGGCGGCGCAGCCTTTAACAACGAATTTGGTCGTCCGGCCTTAAACGGCTACTTCCGGACCTATGAAGAGCAGGTTAACAGCCACAACGGGACTGAACTGCGCGGCTACCACAAGCCCATTATGCTGGCTGGCGGCATCGGAAACATTCGTGCGGACCACGTTCAGAAAGGTGAAATCACCGTCGGGGCCAAACTGGTCGTGCTGGGCGGGCCGGCGATGAATATCGGCCTGGGCGGCGGTGCGGCATCATCCATGGCATCAGGCCAGTCCGATGCGGATCTCGACTTTGCATCGGTGCAGCGTGACAACCCTGAAATGGAGCGTCGCTGCCAGGAAGTGATCGACCGTTGCTGGCAACGGGGCGATGACAACCCGATTCTGTTTATCCACGATGTGGGCGCGGGCGGCCTGTCCAACGCCATGCCGGAACTGGTCAGCGACGGTGGACGCGGCGGTCGCTTCAACCTGCGCGACATCCTGAGTGATGAACCGGGAATGAGCCCGCTTGAAGTCTGGTGTAACGAATCACAAGAGCGCTATGTGATGGCCGTTGCCCCTGAAAAGCTGGCCGAGTTTGCTGCCATTTGTCAGCGCGAACGTGCGCCGTATGCGGTGATTGGTGAAGCCACCGAAGAGCAGCACCTGACCCTGAACGACAGCCACTTTGATAACAGCCCGATTGATATGCCGCTGGACGTCCTGCTGGGCAAAACCCCGAAAATGACGCGCGATGTGGTGAAACTGCAGGCGAAGGGCGATGCCCTGCAGCGCGAGGGCATTACGCTGACGGACGCGGTAAATCGCGTGCTGCACTTGCCAACCGTAGCGGAAAAAACCTTCCTGATCACCATCGGCGATCGCAGCGTAACCGGCATGGTGGCGCGCGATCAGATGGTGGGCCCCTGGCAGATCCCTGTTGCTAACTGCGCCGTTACGACGGCCAGTCTCGACAGCTACCATGGCGAAGCCTTCGCGCTGGGCGAGCGTGCGCCTGTCGCACTGCTGGACTTCGCCGCCTCGGCCCGTCTGGCCGTGGGTGAAGCGCTGACTAACCTGGCGGCGACGCCGGTCGGTTCGCTGAAGCGCGTGAAACTCTCGGCTAACTGGATGTCTGCAGCAGGCCATCCGGGGGAAGATGCGGGCCTGTATGACGCTGTAAAAGCCGTCGGTGAGGAACTGTGTCCGGCGCTCGGCATCACTATCCCGGTGGGTAAAGACTCTATGTCGATGAAAACCCGCTGGCAGGAAGGCACCGAACAGCGCGAAATGACCTCGCCGCTGTCGCTGGTGATCACGGCTTTTGCAAGGGTAGAAGACGTACGTCGCAATGTGACGCCACAGCTGGTCGCCGATCGGGACAACCTGCTGCTGTTAATCGACCTTGGCAACGGCGCTAACACCTTAGGCGCGACGGCGCTGGCTCAGGTTTATCGTCAACTGGGCGACAAGCCTGCTGATGTCCGTGATGCAACGCAGCTGGCTGGCTTCTTTAATGCCATTCAGGCCCTGGTCAGCCAGCAAAAACTGCTGGCTTACCATGACCGCTCAGACGGCGGCCTGCTGGTTACCCTGGCGGAAATGGCTTTCACCGGTCACTGTGGCATCGAAGTCGATATCGCGGCGCTGGGCAGCGATGCACTGGCTGCGCTGTTCACCGAAGAGCTGGGGGCGGTGATTCAAATCAACGCGGCGGATCGCGAATCCGTGGAGCAGATTCTTGCTGAACATGGCCTGGCGCACTGCAGCCATGTGCTGGGCAGCGCACAGTCGGGCGATCGCTTTGTGATTCGCTCAGGCGACAGCGCGGTTTACAGCGAAAGCCGCACCACCTTGCGGACCTGGTGGGCAGAAACCACCTGGCAGATGCAGCGTCTGCGTGATAACCCGGCCTGTGCCGATCAGGAACATCAGGCAAAGCAGGATGACACCGATCCCGGGCTGAACGTTAGTCTGACCTTTAAGCCAGACGAAGACGTTGCGGCACCGATGATTGCAACGGGTGCGCGTCCACGCGTTGCCGTGCTGCGCGAGCAGGGCGTTAACTCGCATGTGGAAATGGCGGCCGCCTTTGATCGGGCAGGTTTTACGGCGGTTGACGTGCATATGAGTGACCTGCTGGCGGGCCGGATCGATCTGGAACCTTTCCAGGCGCTGGTGGCCTGTGGCGGTTTCTCCTACGGTGACGTATTGGGCGCCGGTGAAGGTTGGGCGAAATCCATTCTGTTTAACCCGCGCGTACGCGATCAGTTCGAGTCGTTCTTCCATCGCCCACAAACGCTGGCACTGGGCGTGTGTAACGGCTGCCAGATGATGTCTAACCTGCGTGAATTGATTCCGGGTAGTGAGCTGTGGCCGCGCTTTGTCCGTAACCAGTCTGAACGTTTTGAAGCACGCTTCAGCCTGGTTGAAGTAGCTGCCAGCCCGTCGTTACTGTTGGATGGCATGGCCGGTTCCCGTATGCCGATCGCCGTATCGCACGGCGAGGGCTTCGTGGAGGTGCGTGATGGCGCGCACCTTGCCGCACTGGAATCGAAAGGGCTGGTGGCGCTGCGTTATGTCGATAACACAGGCAAAGTGACGGAAGCCTATCCGGCAAACCCGAATGGCTCACCAAACGGTATTACTGCGGTGACCAATGAAAGTGGACGCGTCACAATTATGATGCCGCATCCAGAGCGTGTGTTCCGCACGGTCAGCAACTCATGGCACCCGGCTGAATGGGGCGAAGACAGCCCCTGGATGCGCATTTTCCGCAATGCACGGAAACAATTGGGTTAAGAGCGGCGAAAAAAGACCGGGAGGCCTGAGTGCCTCCCTTTTTTTATTCCCCGTTTGTTGGCAAAAGGAGACATACGTCACCTTTTGTTGTCGCCGATTGGTGACATCTATCTTTATGATTTCTATAGATTGAAAGGGAAAAGCAAAATTGTGTTGGTATCTGGCGACACTTTTAGCGGACCAGACAGTCTGAAATGAGCGAAGTCAGCTGAATGGTTTTTTCAAAATATTGATTACAAAGGTATTTTAGAAACTGGCATGAACCTTGCTATACTATGCCTGTTGCTCATTCATCTGTTTATGATTGCCACCCCACAGCGGGCAGAGCTCATAAAATCCGAATGACGCACCAAACGGAGCCTGTCGTCCACCCAACCGATAATCGTATGTTCTGCATCGTTATCAAGCATCGGACGCAACGTTGAGTTAGGCTCCACCCATTCTCGCGTACTGCTATGGCGGTGCGTCAACGGCAGGCCATCGCGCCTGCCGTTTTCTTTTCTGCCTCTTCCTTCTCTGGGCTGACTCCGCTAGCATCCGGTAAGCGTATCTTTAAGGAAGCCGTCGCGTGAAAAAATGGCGTTTATTTCCCGGGTCCCTGCGCCAGTTGGTGCTGATGGCCTTTTTGCTGGTGCTCCTGCCGCTGTTGGTGCTGGCCTGGCAGGCCTGGGAAAGTCTCTCAGCGTTAAGTAATCAGGCTGCCGACACTAACCGAAATACCTTTACTGACGTCAGGCGCAGCGAGGCGATGGCCCGCACCGCTATCGAGCTGGAACGGAGTTATCGCCAGTACTGTGTGCTGGGTGATACGTCTCTGGCAAAGCTCTATCAGACGCAGCGTATCCGCTATGGTCAGATGCTCAGTTCCCATGCCGACAGCCTGCCCGATTTACCGGCGTTTAAAACGTTGCAGGCCATTTTGCCGCAGCTGGAAACCATGCAGTGCGATAATGGTAATCCTGTGACCGGTGCGTCACAGGCGCTGGAAAAATTTTCAGCGACAAACGTGCAACTGGTGCAGGATACGCGAGAAGTGGTGTTTGCACGTGGTCTGCAACTGCAACGTGAAATAGCCGACCGTGGTCAGTTTTTTGGCTGGCAGGCGCTTATCCTGTTTATTATCAGCCTGACGTTAACCCTGCTGTTTACCCGCATGATCATCGGCCCGGTAAAAAGCGTAGAGCGGATGATTAACCGACTTGGCGAAGGACGCGAACTGGGCAGCAGCATGGTGTTTCGCGGTCCGCGCGAGTTACGCTCTTTGGGGCAACGTATTATCTGGTTAAGTGAACGCCTGGCCTGGCTGGAAACCCAGCGACATGAATTTTTACGTCATCTTTCACACGAACTTAAAACGCCGCTTGCCAGCCTGCGTGAAGGTACAGAGCTGCTGGCTGATGAGGTTGCGGGCATACTGAATCCTGAACAGAAAGAAATCGTTTCAATACTGGATAACAGCAGTCGCCACCTGCAACGCCTTATCGAACAGCTACTTGATTACAACCGCAAACTGGCTGATGGCCCGATTACCCTGGAAACGGTGGATCTGAATGACATCGTGTATGACGTTGTTAATGCGCATGCACTCTCAGCCCGAACCAAGCTTATGCATGTCAATATCGATCTTAAAGCCACAGATTGCCTGGCAGAACCTATGCTATTGATGAGCGTGATTGACAACCTCTACTCTAACGCCGTGAACTATGGCAATGAATCCGGTAACATTTGGCTGCACAGCCAGCGGCAGGGCGATCGGATAATCATCGATGTTGCTAACAGCGGTACGCCCATTCCCGAAAATGAGCAGGAGATGATTTTTGAACCTTTTTTCCAGGGCAGTCATCAGCGTAAAGGGCCGGTCAAAGGCAGCGGACTGGGGTTAAGCATCGCAAAGGATTGTCTGCGCCGCATGCACGGTAGCCTGCAACTGGTTACCCGTGACGACGCTGATGTTTGTTTTCGCATCGAACTGAACACCACAGCCGGGAAAGTCTGAAGCATGAAATTTTTCACCGCCCTCGTGATAAGCGCACTGAGCAGTATGATGCTCAGTGGGTGTGCCTCATCCCCGGTCACCACAACAGCCCAGCCCGCTTCGGGCAGCGTTGTGGTGCCCGAAGCACGGCTGGTCGACTATCTCACTATGCGCTGCGTCGATATCTGGCGTATTGAGAATAGCGCCGCCATGACGAATCCCCTTTACTGGATGCGCAGTATAGACTGTGCCGAACGACTTTCTCCCGCTGAAGCAAGAGCGGAGGCACATCGCTGGCCGGTGGACAGCTGGTCGCGCGCCTTTAAGCAGGGGGTATTAATGGCAAACGGCAATGTGACGCCACTGGAACGCCGCGACTATATCAACGTGCTTGATGGCTACAGCGAGCAGTTCCCCCCCAATATGCGTGCGTTAATTCAGCTCTGGCGCAGTAATCAGGTCGCCCAGCTTGAACTCAGCGCCATGCGGTCACGCTACGCCCATTTGCAACAGAGCAGCGATGCCCAGTCAGATTCGCTGCGTCAACAACAGATAAAACTGCGTCAGCAGCTCAGTGATACCCAGCGCAAACTCGAGCGGCTAACCGATATTGAGCGCCAGCTTTCGTCGCGCAAAACCTCTGATATGCCTGACGGCAGTCACGGAACGGCACTGCCACAAGAGGAAGATCAGTAATGGTGAAACAAGCGGCCCACCTGCTTTTAGTGGATGATGATCCCAGCCTGCTCAAACTGTTAGGTATGCGCCTGACCAGTGAGGGATATCAGGTGACGACCGCGGCCAGTGGGCCCGATGCGCTTCGGCTGTTGCAGAAAGAGAAGATCGAGCTGGTCATCAGCGATCTGCGCATGGATGAAATGGACGGCCTGGCATTATTTGCTGAAATTCAAAAGCGTCACGCGGGTTTACCGGTCATCATTTTAACGGCGCATGGTTCAATTCCGGAAGCCGTAGCGGCAACGCAGCAGGGCGTGTTCAGCTTCCTGACTAAGCCCGTGGATCGCGATGCACTGTATAAGGCGATAGACGAAGCCCTGGCGCAGCGAGCGCCAGTCAGCGACGACCGCTGGCGTGAAGCCATAGTGACCCGTAGCCCGCAGATGCTGCGCTTACTTGAACAGGCACACATGGTTGCCCAGTCAGACGTCAGCGTGCTGATTAACGGGCAAAGCGGCACGGGTAAAGAAGTCCTGGCACAGGCTATCCATGCCGCCAGCCCGCGCGCGCAAAAGCCGTTTGTGGCCATTAACTGCGGTGCCTTACCTGAGCAGCTTCTGGAATCAGAGTTGTTCGGTCACGCCAAAGGCGCCTTTACCGGCGCGGTCAGCGCGCGTGACGGCCTGTTTAAAGCCGCGGAAGGCGGCACGCTGTTTCTGGACGAAATTGGCGATATGCCGCCTGCACTGCAGGTGAAGTTACTGCGCGTGCTCCAGGAGCGTAAAGTCCGGCCGCTGGGCAGCAATAATGATATCGATATTGATGTCCGGATTATCTCGGCCACGCACCGGGATCTGCCGAAAGCGATGGAAAAAAATGCGTTTCGCGAAGATCTCTTTTACCGCCTGAACGTGGTGAACCTGAAAATCCCCGCGCTGCATCAACGTACCGAAGATATCCCACTGCTGGCTAACCATTTGCTGCGTCAAACGGCAGAACGGCATAAGCCGCAGATACGCAGCTTCTCCGTCGATGCGATGAAGCGCCTGATGTCTGCCAGCTGGCCAGGTAACGTGCGTCAGTTGGTTAACGTCATTGAGCAGTGTGTCGCACTCAGCTCCTCGCCCGTTATCAGCGATGCGCTGGTAGAGCAGGCGCTGAGTGGCGAAAACAGCGCGCTACCGACCTTTGTTGAAGCACGGAATCAGTTTGAACTTAACTATCTGCGTAAGCTGTTACAGATGACCAAAGGGAACGTCACCAACGCCGCGCGTCTGGCTGGACGTAACCGTACCGAATTCTATAAGCTGCTGTCACGGCATGAACTGGACGCCAGCGACTTTAAAGAGTAATTTTTTGCCCCCATAGTCTGCGGCGCTGCCAGCGACATTTATACTTTAATAACCCTCTAACCATGGAGGGCTCGAGGAAAGGATCTGACATGAAAAAGATCGATGCAATTATTAAACCCTTCAAGCTCGATGACGTGCGTGAGGCACTTGCTGAAGTCGGCATTACCGGCATGACCGTGAGCGAAGTAAAAGGATTTGGTCGCCAGAAAGGCCATACGGAACTCTACCGTGGCGCAGAGTACATGGTGGACTTCCTGCCCAAGGTGAAAATCGAAATGGTTGTCGGAGATGATATCGTTGATACCTGCGTCGAAACCATCATGCGCACCGCACAAACCGGAAAAATCGGCGACGGTAAAATCTTTGTTTTCGATGTTGCCCGCGTAGTGCGCATCCGTACTGGCGAAGAAGACGAAGAAGCGATTTAATTCACTTTAGATGCAAAATCTTTAGCTGAAATCCCGGCGATGTTGGAAAAGTTTCATTCGTCGAGATCTCGCCCCGTCCTGATATGAGGGAGGGGCGAAAAGCTGTCTGTTTCACCATAAAGTGTTACCCCCGCCCGCGTTAACGCAGCACTGCACACCGAACGGCTGGCACCACTGCTTCAAGGGCGTCGTTCGCAGTCGCCGATTCATATCTCTTTATGTGGACCGAACAGCTCATAGTGAATTCTGTCCGCCGTAATGCCGACCGCATGCAACTGCTTAACGATAAATTGCATAAAGCCAAGTGGCCCGCATAGATAAAAGTGGGTATTCACATCCCGCAGCCGCGCTGACAGGGTCGCCAAATCCATCATACCTTGCGCATCGTAGCGGCCTGCATCGGGTTCGTCCGGCTCGCGATACCAGATGTGCTGTTCAAAATCAGGAAGCAGAGCACCGGTGGTGGTCACTTCGTCTGCGAAGGCATGCTGTTTGCCATTTTCGGCGGCGTGAAGCCAGTTGACGGGCGCCAGATGCCGCTGTGCAGCCAGCGCGTGGAGCATTGCCAGCATTGGGGTTTGTCCAACGCCGGCGGAAATGAGCGTGACCGGCGTTGTCGGGCTCACCTGCAGGAAAAAATCGCCGTGCGGGGCGGCCAACTGCACTTCACTGCCGACTTCTGCATGCTGATGTAGCCAGCCGGACAGGATTCCCTGCGGCGCCTGTTTCACCGCAATACGGTACATTTTCTCGTTGCTCCCTGTGGTTAGTGAGTACTGACGAATTTGATGATATTCACAACCTGCGGGCTGCAAGTGAAGCGTCAGATACTGACCGGGTTTAAAGGGGGCAACCGGACCCCCGTCCACAGGCGTAAAAGTAAAGCTTTTGATCACGGCACTCTGCTGCTCAATCGTGCTGATGCGAAACGGCCGCGTCCCGCGCCATCCGCCTTTTTGCTGCTCCGATGCCTGATAAATCGCTTCTTCGCGCTGGATAAACACATCCGCCAGTACGCCGTAAGCACGTCCCCATGCTGCCAGCACGTCATCACCGGGATTCAACAGTGTTTTGATGGTAGCAAGTAAATGCTCACCCACAATTGCATACTGCGCGGGCTGAATATTCAGGCTGGTATGTTTTTGCGCAATTTTTTCAACAGCTGGCAGTATCGCCGTCAGGTTTTCGAGGTTTGCGCCGTAGGCACATATCGCATTGAACAGGGCTTCACGCTGCCCGCCGTTACGCTGATTATTCATGTTAAAGACATTTTTTAGTTCAGGATGCTGAGCAAGCATGCGGTCATAGAAATGAGCAGTCAGATCGGGACCGCAGGCGGCAAGGGCGGGAAGGGATGATTTCACGGTAGCAATAGTCTGAGCATCAAGCATGGCAACACCTCATTTAAAGTTGCATTTTAAATGCATCTTATGATCGTTTCTTTCATGCTGTAAATCTCATGCTGGGTTTTACTGGCAGCAACTGGCCGGTTTTCGCGACAAAAGCGCAAAAAATCTTTTACAGAGTGAAAAAATGATATTGGCGGGCAATCGTTGCAAAAAGGGGATAAAAAGGCATGGCGCCTCGGTAGCCAAACGTTTGCGTAAAAAGAGGGAATTCACCCTACCTTACCCCGATAAAACGGTTTACACTGTCTGCCTTCGCCCTCAGGGGCGTAAATTGCCGATTTAAAGATAGCCAGTCAGGAGATGCGGATGTTAAAGCGTGAAATGAACATTGCCGATTATGATGCCGAGTTGTGGCAGGCGATGGAGCAAGAGAAAGTGCGTCAGGAAGAGCACATTGAACTGATTGCTTCTGAAAACTACACCAGCCCGCGTGTTATGCAGGCGCAAGGTTCTCAGCTCACTAACAAATATGCCGAAGGCTATCCGGGCAAGCGCTACTACGGTGGCTGCGAATACGTAGACATTGTTGAACAACTGGCTATCGACCGTGCTAAAGCCCTGTTTGGCGCTGACTATGCGAACGTGCAGCCTCATTCTGGTTCTCAGGCTAACTTTGCCGTTTTCACCGCGCTACTGCAGCCCGGCGATACCATTCTGGGCATGAACCTGGCACACGGCGGTCACCTGACACACGGTTCACCGGTTAACCTGTCGGGCAAACTGTACAACGTTGTGCCTTACGGCATCGACGAAACCGGTAAAATTGACTATACCGAACTGGCCGAGCTGGCACAGACTCATAAGCCTAAAATGATCATCGGCGGTTTCTCGGCGTATTCCGGGATTTGCGACTGGGCTAAAATGCGTGAAATCGCTGACAGCGTTGGCGCATGGCTGTTTGTGGATATGGCGCACGTTGCCGGTCTGATTGCTGCGGATGTTTACCCTAACCCGGTTCCACATGCACATATCGTGACCTCCACGACGCACAAAACCCTGGCTGGTCCGCGCGGCGGTATCATCCTGGCGCAGGGCGGCGATGAAGAGCTGTACAAAAAGCTTAACTCAGCCGTCTTCCCTGGTGGACAGGGCGGCCCGCTGATGCACGTGATCGCCGGTAAAGCCGTGGCCTTCAAAGAAGCCATGGAGCCTGAGTTTAAAGCCTACCAGCAGCAGGTCGCCAAAAACGCTAAGGCAATGGTAGAAGTGCTGATCGCGCGTGGCTATAACATCGTATCAGGCGGCACCTATAACCACCTGTTCCTGATCGATCTCGTCAGCAAAAACATGACCGGTAAAGAAGCCGATGCCGCACTGGGCCGCGCGAATATCACCGTAAACAAAAATAGCGTGCCAAACGATCCGAAAAGCCCGTTTGTCACCTCTGGTGTTCGAATTGGTACGCCTGCCGTTACGCGCCGTGGCTTTAAAGAAGCAGACGTACGCGAACTGGCCGGTTGGATCGCAGATGTGTTAGACAACATCAACGATGAAGCCACCATTGAGCGTACCAAGCAGAAAGTACTGGATATCTGTGCGCGCCTGCCGGTTTACGCATAATCCTTTCTGTTGAAAACACAGTCTGACAAGAGGATGGCCATGGCCATCCTTTTTTATTGCCTGCATAACCCGGCTCTGACAAAGTAACGACCACATATCATTGCCTGGACGCATCATTGCTGGAGGGAACATGGCAATCGGCTCCGCCAAGTGGCTTGGACTAAGCTACTTCACCTACTTTTTCTGCTACGGCATTTATCTTCCTTTCTGGGGCGTCTGGCTCAAAGGTGTGGGCCTGAATGCTGAACAAATTGGCCTGCTATTGGGGTGCGGCATGGTGGCGCGCTTTGTGGGCAGTTTATTCATCGCCTCTCAGGTTAAAAATCCCGGACAATTGATTACGGCATTACGCCTGCTAGCCCTGCTGACCTGCTTTATTGCGGCGGGCTATTGGGTTGGGCAGCAGTGGATGTGGCTGCTGTTAGTCATGACCGGTTTTAACCTGTTTTTCTCGCCGCTGGTTCCTTTAAGCGATGCACTGGCCGCCACCTGGACGCAGCAAATTGGCCTTGCCTACGGGCCCGTTCGCTTGTGGGGTTCGCTGGCGTTTGTGATCAGCTCAGCCCTGACCGGTATGCTGGTGAGCGCCTTCTCTTCGCAGGCGATCTTAATGCTGCTGTCGGTTGGGTTGGTCAGTATGCTGGCAGGAATGCTGCTTACCCCGCGTACCCATCCCCAGGGCAGCGAAAGGCAGGGCAGAGTGGGTGGCGGCTGGCAGGCCTGGCGCGATCTGATAAAGGAAAACGCGGTCTGGCGCTTTATGGTGTGCGTGACGTTATTACAGGGCGCACATGCGGCTTATTATGGCTTCAGCGCCATCTGGTGGCAGGAGAGCGGTTATTCTGCATCGGTAGTGGGTTATCTGTGGTCGCTGGGCGTGGTAGCGGAAATCGTGGTGTTTGCCTTAAGCCATCGACTGTTTCACCGCTGGCGCGCACGGGATCTGCTGTTGCTGTCAGGCATCTGTGCGCTGCTTCGCTGGGGACTGCTCGGCGCCAGCACCGCGTTGCCGCTGCTGATTGTGGGGCAACTACTCCACTGCGGTAGCTTTACGGTATGTCACCTGGCCGCAATGCGCTTTATCGCTTCACGGCAGGGGGCGGATGTGATCCGTTTGCAGTCGCTCTATTCGGCGCTGGCAATGGGCGGCGGAATTGCCGTCATGACCATGATTTGTGGCGTACTCTTTACTCACCTGCACGGTCATCTCTTCTGGGTGATGGCGCTGGTGGCACTGCCCGCACTGTTCCTGCGGCCGCGTCAGGATTCCAGCAAATAGCGAATGCGTTGCTGATGGTATTCAGTCAGCGGCAGTTCGGCGTGGATAAGTGGGGGAGAGAAAAGGGGCAGCGAGGTGACATAAGGCGAAATAATGACATCGACTTCGCGCGGTGCGCCGTCGCGCTGGAAATCTTCAACGCGCTGATAGGTGATGTTAACAGGCAGCAAGGTGATCTCGCGGATTTGCTGCTCGACATCCTGTTCCAGTTCGGGATCGTCACCGGTAAGCAGCAGCACCTGTTTTTCCTGCAATGCGCTGCTTTGCATCAGCCACGCACCGAAAATCACCGTCACCAGGCTGACCTCTTCCGGCGCGAACTGAACCTGAAATGTCTGCTCGAAAGCGTCCAGTGCCTGCTGTGTGGTGCGCAGCAGGCGCGGATAAAGCCTGGTTACGTCTTGTGCCACACTGTCATCAATAGCCATTGTAAAGTAGGTTCGATCCAGCGCCTGTGCCAGGTGGGTATATAACTGCTGCTGGAGTTCGGTGCGGTCATGAAAAGTGGTGCCGGCGACGTGCTCAAAATCATCAATGAGCCGCTGTGTGGCGCGCATCAGTCGCTGCTCGCTGGGATGGTCGACAAGGCTGGCGTCCGGAAAATGGATCAGGCTAAATAACAGCGTCCAGAAATCCGTTTCGCTGGCGTCCGGCGTCAGATGACAGCGCTTTTGCCAGTGATGAATAACATCTTTTGCGGCCTGACGTTCTGCTTTCGCTGACAGCCATGCCTGCTGCTGCGCCGTAAAGATCGCAGGCTGGCGCTGGCACAGGCCGTATTTCATAAATATTTGTAAAAAGAGTTGATCGCGCGTGCTGAACGGGCGATTAAGGCACAGGCTGCAGTGTTGGATCAGCGCCTGTAAATTGGTTTCATCGTACAGCGCTTTTTCAATTTTCATCTGCTTCAGACGCAGGCGTAAGGGCGCGGCAAAATGCTCGCAGACAAAGGCCTGCGACAGTCGCAGGCTGCGTCGCAAATTATGGATTAAGCAAATGCGTCGATCCAGCTCTGTACCATGAATGCGCAGGCTGCCATCCACCATCTGATGAAGTTCCAGTCGATGATAGCGCTGTATCTCATCACCCACTTCCGCGATGTCCTGTCTCGCAGTGGCGATGTCCACTCCGTTTAGCAGGCTTAATCTTTTAAGCGTCAGTGCGGGAGCGGGCAGAAACAGCAGTAACAACAGATGACAGCGACGCTGTGAACCGGTGAAGAGTGGTGCTGAAGATGTAGCAGAACTCATCAATCATTATTCCAGCAGGCTATTTTTAGCTAAGAATAGTCAACCTCCTGAACCCTTGAACGGTTTACCCGTTTTTTTTGTTCAGAGGTTTAAGGCGGGTCACAAAATTTTGTTACTTAAGAAACCTTTTCATCAGGAACGTTACTTTATAACATTATGAGACGCATGTTTTTTGCACTATTTACCCTGGTCAGTTCGTCAGCGCTGGCACATCCACACAGCTTTATTGATATGAAAACCGAGCTGGTCACGAAGGACGATCGTTTTACCGGCCTGAAAATGACGTGGACCATGGATGAGATTACCTCCGCCGACCTGCTGTATGACGCGAGCGATGCCAAACCGGGAACGGTGGTATGGAAGAAACTGGCGGCGGGTGTGATGGCGAACGTGCTCGGGCAACATTACTTTTCCGAAATCTGGCATAACAAGCAGCGGGTGAAGTTCTTGAATTTACCAACGGAATACAATCTGTCGCGCAGCGGCAATAAGGCGGTACTGGAATTTGTTCTGCCACTGGCCGAGCCGCCTTTACTCAAAAATGAACGCTTTGAGATTTTAACCTTCGATCCGACCTACTTCGTGGATATGTTCTACGACAAATCTGAGGCGTTAACTGTACCGCAAGCTTTACAGTCACGCTGTGCATTCACCTTACATACGCCCAAACCGGATGACTCTTTGAAACAGTATGCGCTCTCGCTCGACAAGGCAGATGCGCCGCCTGAGGATATGGATCTGGGAAGGCAGTTTGCACAAACGGTGATACTGACATGTCACTGACGCTCACGACCCAAGCCAAAAAACGGCTGTGGCCGCTGGCACTGTTTACGGCAGGGTTGGTTACTCTGGGCGCGGCCATCTGGCTGCACTGGCCCCAGATACTTCTGCAAAGCGTGCTCTGGCAAAAAGTGCTGCATCGCCAGATGACTCAGCTCCTGCAGCAGGTTGCCGAGCAGCCTCATCATGCCGGACTGTCGTTACTGGCATTCAGCCTGATCTATGGTGTCCTGCATGCCTTAGGGCCGGGTCACGGTAAAGTCGTGATCACGACTTTTCTGGCAACGCATCCGGCAAAACTAAAAACCAGCATGAAACTCACGCTACTGGCCTCGTTGCTACAGGGCTCAGTGGCTATCATCCTGGTCACGCTGATGCTGGTGGTGCTGAAAACCTCATCGCGGCAGCTGCACCTCAGCAGTTTCTGGCTGGAGAAGAGCAGTTATGTGTTGGTTATTGCCCTGGGTATCTGGATAGGCTACCGGGCGATAAAGGCGCTTTGGCTGCTGTTGCGTCCTCAGCCGACAATGAGGATTCATGCGCTGCGCCCTCATCATCAGCATGATGAACACTGTGGCTGTGGCCATGCGCATTTGCCCAGCGCACAGCAAATGGCGGGCGCCGTTAATGGCAAAACGCAGCTGTTGGTGGTGATCTCCATGGGGCTGCGTCCCTGTTCAGGCGCGATCATGATGCTGCTGTTTTCTAAAGTGATTGGCGTGTATCTGTGGGGCGTCCTTTCTGCCGCCGTTATGGCGGTGGGGACCGCCCTGACCATTTCTGCCATTGGCTTACTGGTGCAGCGTTCCCGCGCGCTGGCGCAACGTCTTGGCGCGGACAGCCAGGTGGGTAAAGGTGCGCGCAGCCTGTTGCCTGTGCTGGCGTTAGTGGGCAGCCTGACGTTGATTGTTGTGGGCTGTGCGCTCTGGCAGTCTGCTCAGCCTGGTTTTACCGGCGGTATCCGACCCTTTTAATTTCTGCGGCGGCGGAAGATATTCCCCGCTGCCGGGATCCTCGCATTTTCGCTTCGCAACTATTTTTATTTTCTCTTGCACGTTGAGTGGTGAAAATAGTTTTCACTGACTACGCTGTTTATAGTTATTGCGAACCCCTGTCTGGGAATGAAAAAAACGACACTCACCTGCTATGTGTTGCGAGGGAAATATCTCATGGCTGATACCCGTATTAATAATGGCTACAACGATCCGCTCGTCACCGGAGCGGCAGGCTTACCCCTTAAACGCATTTCCTGGAGTGCCGTTTTTGCCGGTGTAATTTGTGCTTTGATTATTCACATATTATTAACCTTGCTGGGTACGGCAATTGGTGCTACCACCATTGACCCTTTGCAGGAAGATAATCCATTTAAACATCTGGGAACGGGTGCCCTGGTCTGGACGGCCATTGAAATGCTGATCGCTATTGCCGCCGGTAGCTACGTCGCCGGTCGCCTGGCGCAGCGTGAAGGCGCACTGCACGGCTTGCTGATGTTTGGTATTAGTACCGTCTTAACTATTTACCTGGCCGTGAGCCTTGCCAGTAGCGTATTAGGCGGCGCCATGAATATTCTTGGTACGGGTTTCCAGGCAGTAGGAAGTGGTATTTCAGCCGCTGCGCCATCGGTTACCCAAATGGCTAAAGAAAAACTGCAGCAAAATAATATTAATTTAGACAATATGCAGCAAGAACTGGAAACGACGCTGCGTCAAACGGGTAAGCCCGAATTACAACCGGAAAATCTGAAGCAGGATGCGAATAATGAAGCGCAGAATGCCGAAAATCAGGCAAATAACACGGCTAATCATCCACAAACGGCAGACACAGATTTAGCAAACTGGTTTAAAGGCGTTATTGCTCGTCATTCAGATACTTTACAGGCCGCCGATCGTGATGCTTTAAAAAATATTATTAAAGCGCGGACCGGAAAAAGCGATCAGGAAGCTGAGCAGATCGTCAATCAGGCAGAACAAAGCTATCAACAGGCTATGCAGAAATATCAGGAACTGAAAAAACAGGCAGAGCAGAAAGCGCGTGAAGCCGGCGAGCAGGCGGCGAAAGCAACCGCGAAAGCCAGCTGGTATGCTTTCTTTATCCTGATTATTGAAGCGGTACTGGCAGGCGTGATGGGAATGGTAGGACGTCGTACTCAGCCACGTCAGGTGTTAACGCACGAACGTCGTTAATCCCAAGGCAATAAGAAAGGCGGCACGTTATCGTGCCGCCTTTTCTTTTAGCGCTTCAGCGCTTCGCTCAGCTCTTCGCGCATCGCCGATAACAGCGATTTCACCACGCGAGGGTTACCGGCAACGATGTTGCCTGAATGCAGGTAGCCGTGGTTGCCGGTGAAGTCAGTGACCAGTCCGCCCGCTTCGCGCACCAGCAGTTCACCCGCCGCGAAATCCCACGGTTTCAAACCAATTTCAAAGTAGCCATCAACGCGGCCTGCGGCGACGTACGCCAGATCCAGCGCAGCGGAGCCGGTGCGACGGAAATCGGCACACTGCGTAAACAGCTTGGTCATGATGTTCATATAAGCTGGGGCGTGCTGTTTGAGCTTGAAGGGGAAACCGGTGGCAAGAATGGTGCCATCCAGATCGCGAGCGATACTGCCGCGCAGGCGGTAACCATTCAGCTGCGTGCCCTGTCCGCGTACGGCGCTGAACAGTTCATTACGCATAGGATCGTAAACGACAGCCACTTCTGTACGGCCTTTAATACGAACGGCAATAGAAACAGAGAAGTGGGGCAGGCGTTTAATAAAGTTGGTGGTGCCATCCAGCGGATCGATTACCCATTGAATATCCTGATCTTCGCCCTCAAGCTCACCGCTTTCTTCAGTGATGATGGTATGTTTTGGGTAAGATTTACGAATGACTTCGATAATCAGGCGTTCTGCGTCGCGGTCAACATTCGTTACGAAGTCGTTGCTGCCTTTCTGGCTGGCCTCGACAGCGTCCGGGGTTTCATAATTCTTGGCAATTAAATTTCCGGCCTTGCGCGCTGCGCGCACGGCAATGTTGAGCATTGGATGCATCGGTATCTCTCGCTGGATGTTAAAGAACGGGGAAAACGGCGCGGAGTATAGCAGGGTGTTCGGTAAATGTCCTGCTTTATGTTAGAGTACGCGTCATCATTTTCTGACCGATCCCAACTCTTATGCTGCAAAATATTCGTATCGTGCTGGTGGAAACTTCTCATACCGGCAACATGGGCTCCGTAGCGCGCGCCATGAAAACCATGGGGTTAACTAACCTCTATCTGGTGAATCCGCTGGTGAAGCCAGACTCTCAGGCTATCTCTCTGGCGGCGGGTGCCAGTGATGTTATCGGTGAGGCAAAGATTGTAGACTCCCTGGATGAAGCCATTGCCGGGTGCAGCCTGGTGGTCGGCACCAGCGCCCGCTCGCGATCTCTGCCGTGGCCGATGCTGGACGCCCGGGAATGCGGCGTGAAAAGTATTGAAGAAGGGCAGCAGGCGCCTGTCGCGCTGGTGTTTGGCCGTGAACGCGTCGGACTGACAAACGACGAATTGCAAAAGTGTCACTACCACGTGGCCATTCAGGCGAATCCGGAATACAGCTCGCTGAATCTCGCGATGGCCGTGCAGATCATTGCTTATGAAGTGCGTATGGCCTGGCTTCAGGCGCAAGAGAACCAAACCCCAAAACCGCAGTACGACGCTTCCCCTTATCCGCTGGTGGACGATCTGGAACGCTTCTATCAGCACATGGAAAACATGATGCTGGAAAGCGGGTTTATCCGTGAAGCCAACCCGGGCCAGGTCATGAGCAAACTGCGTCGTCTGTATACGCGCGCCCGTCCTGAACGCGATGAGCTCAATATTTTGCGCGGTATGCTCTCGTCTTTCGAGAAGCGAAAAGGAACCAGAACGGACGGCGAATAATAGTTGAGTAAATTACCAGGTTAAATACTTGAGCAATTTACTTGGTTAAATAGTTGACCAAATTACTCAGGAATGTCAGACTTGCTGCCATCTTCGCTAATCCTCCGATAACCGGACGCTATTGAGGTTGTATGCTATGAGACTGACATCCAAAGGACGTTATGCTGTTACCGCCATGCTGGACGTTGCCCTTCACTCTCACCAGGGCCCGGTTCCACTGGCAGATATCTCTGAACGCCAGGGCATTTCGCTCTCCTATCTGGAGCAGTTATTCTCGCGTTTACGCAAGCATGGCCTGGTAGCAAGCGTTCGCGGGCCGGGCGGCGGTTATCTGCTAGGTAAAGAAGCCAATGCGATTGCGGTGGGAGAAGTGATCACGGCGGTAGATGAGTCCGTGGACGCCACCAAGTGTCAGGGCAAAGAAGGCTGCCAGGGCGGCGAACGCTGCCTGACTCACGTCCTGTGGCGCGATCTGAGTGTGCGCATTAGTGAGTTCCTGAACAACATTACGCTGGCTGAGCTGGTGAATAATCAGGAAATCCTGGACGTGGCCGACCGTCAGAACGCCAATGACAACCGCCGTTTCCAGAACTCCCGTTCTCAGGAAATCAACGTGAACCTTCGCGCCTCGTAATCCTCCTCTTCTCCGGCCCTTACTGCTAACGCGGTAGGGGCTGAATCTGCTATAAATACGTATGATTTTCTATACGGAGCTGTAGCGCAATGAAATTACCGATTTACCTGGATTACGCCGCTACCACGCCGGCCGATCCGCGTGTGGCCAGCAAAATGATGCAATTCCTGACGCTGGATGGCACGTTTGGTAACCCGGCCTCTCGTTCACACCGTTTTGGCTGGCAGGCCGAAGAAGCGGTGGACGTTGCGCGTAATCAGGTGGCAGAGCTGGTGAATGCTGACCCGCGTGAAATCGTGTTTACCTCCGGTGCCACCGAATCCGACAACCTCGCCATTAAAGGCGCGGCCCAGTTTAATCAGGCGCGCGGCAAGCACATCGTTACCAGCGTAACCGAACATAAAGCGGTGATTGATACCTGCCTGCAACTTGAACGTGAAGGTTTCGACATTACCTGGCTGACGCCCGCCGCGAATGGTCTGATCGCGATTGAGGATTTGCGCGCTGCACTGCGCGATGACACCGTTCTGGTGTCGATCATGCACGTGAACAATGAAATTGGCGTGATTCAGGATATCGCCGCGATGGGCGCGCTCTGCCGCGAACGTGGCATCCTGTTCCATGTTGATGCCACACAGAGCGTAGGTAAGCTCCCTGTCGATCTGAGTGAACTCCCTGTCGATCTGATGTCCTTTTCCGCCCATAAAGTGTATGGCCCCAAAGGGATCGGCGCGCTGTATGTGCGCCGTAAGCCGCGCGTTCAGATCGATGCACAAATCCATGGTGGCGGCCATGAACGCAATATGCGCTCGGGCACCTTACCTGTGCACCAGATCGTGGGGATGGGTGAAGCCTATCGCATTGCCCGTGAAGTCCGCGAAGAAGAGATGGCCCGCTTGTCTGCCCTTCGGGATCGGCTGTGGCAGGGGCTGCGCCAGACCGGCGGCGTCAGCGTAAATGGCGATTTGCAGCACAGCTGTCCCAACATTCTCAACGTAAGTTTCACTGACGTTGAAGGTGAGTCATTGATCATGGCGTTAAAAGATCTTGCGCTGTCGTCTGGATCGGCCTGTACTTCTGCCAGTCTTGAACCCTCCTATGTCCTGCGTGCGCTTGGCCTGAACGAAGAGCTGGCACACAGCTCGCTTCGCTTCTCGCTGGGCCGTTTTACCACGGAAGACGAGATCGATTATGCCATCGCGCTGGTGCAGAAGTCCGTTACGCGCCTGCGTGAACTCATGAAGTCATGATGCATTTGCCAGCCGAGGCTGACAAACTGTGCGCCGACAACATCTGCGGCGTGCAGCGTAACATCTGAATGAAAAAGCCGTCTTAAAACAGGCTGGATGAAACGAATAACGAATACGGAGCCCTACAATGAATACACAACCGATGAATATTACGCTCAGCAGCCAGCCCGCCGATGCGCGCTGGGGCGAAAAAGCGCTGTTAAGCAGCAATGATAACGGCATGACCCTGCACCTGCGTGAAGCGGATGCCTTGATGACCATTCAACGGGCCGCCCGTAAACTGGATGGCCAGGGCATTCGTCATGTTTCACTGGCTGGCGAAGGCTGGCACCTTGAGCAGTGCTGGGCATTCTGGCAGGGTTATCGCGGGCCTAAGGGCAAAAACCAGGTGGACTGGCCGCAACTGGGTGAACACGAGCAGGCGGAGTTCGATCGCCGCCGCAAAATTGTTGGCTGGGTGCGCGACACCATTAATTTACCAGCCGACGATCTGGGCCCGGAAACGCTGGCGCACAGCGCCATTGACTTACTCAGTGAGCTGGGTGGTGAGGCCGTCAGCTATCGCATCACCAAAGGCGACGACTTACGCGAACAAGGCTACATGGGGCTGCACACCGTGGGGCGCGGCTCTAACCGCCCGCCGGTCTTTCTGGCGCTGGATTTCAACCCAACCGGAGACAGCGAGGCGCCTGTTTACGCCTGTCTGGTGGGCAAAGGCATTACCTTTGATACCGGCGGCTACAGCCTGAAACCGAGCGCTGGCATGGACTCAATGAAGTCGGACATGGGCGGCGCGGCCACCGTCACCGGTGCGCTGGCGCTGGCGATCGCGCGCGGGCTGAATAAGCGGGTCAAACTTTACCTCTGCTGCGCGGATAACATGGTCAGCAGCAATGCCTTCAAACTGGGCGACATCATTCGCTACCGCAACGGCAAGTCGGTAGAGGTGATGAACACCGACGCTGAAGGCCGCCTGGTACTGGCTGATGGCCTGATTGATGCCAGCGAGCAGAACCCAACGCTTCTGATCGATGCGGCAACCCTGACCGGTGCCGCGAAGACGGCGGTCGGCAATGATTATCACGCGCTGTTTACCTTTGACGATGGCCTGGCGCAGTCGGTGATGGGCAGCGCAGTCAGCGAAAACGAACCTTTCTGGCGTTTGCCGCTGGCGGAATTCCATCGCAACCATCTGCCGTCGAACTTCGCCGACCTGAACAACATCGCCAGTCCGGCGCATTCGGCAGGTGCCAGCAGCGCTGCCGCGTTCCTGTCGTACTTCGTCAGCCACTATCAGCAGGGCTGGTTACATATTGACTGCTCAGCGACCTATCGCAAAAGCGCGGTCGATCAGTGGGCTGCCGGTGCAACCGGTCTGGGTGTCCGTACCCTCGCCAACCTGTTACTGAAATAAGCGTAATCCAGCGGTGACCTGGTCACCGCTTTCTCAAGGTAGAAGTAAACTATGAACCGTCTTGAAGAGGTGCTGAAGCTGGCCGCGACCGAGCCTGCGCACCGGCCTGAATTTTTCCAGCTGTTGCTGGAAGCTGACGTCTGGGTGCCCGGCGAAAGCACCAGCCAGCAACTGGATGCCAGTACGCCGGTGGATCTCCAGCACTGGGAAAAAGAGGATGGCAGCAGCGTTATTCCGTTTTTTACCTCCGAAGAGGCGATGAGCGAAGCCGTCGAGAGCGAACAGGCGTATTTACGTTTACCCGTGCGCACCCTGTTTGACATGACGCGTGGCGAAACCCTGTTTTTGAATCCAAAACTGCCGACGGGAAAAGAGTTTTCCGCTGCGGAAATCAGCCATCTGCTGGGCGAAGAGGGCAGTGCACTCACTCAGCAAAGCGTGCTGGAAGGCGGGCAGTCGCTGCTGCTGTCGGAAGTGGCAGAACCGCCTGCCCAGATGATTGACTCTCTGACCCAACTGCTCAGCAAATATAAGCAGGTGAAACGCGCCTTTGTTGCCAGCATTCGTGAACGCGCGGATGAGGAACCCAACCTGCTGATTGGGATTGAAGCGGACAGCGATATTGAGGCCATTATCCAGGCCGCTGGCAGCGTCGCCAGCGACACGTTACTGGATGATGCACCCATTGATATCTGCGAGGTCACGGCAGACGATCGCGGCATCAGCCACTTCTTTACCGCCCACATCACGCCCTTTTATGAACGTCGCTGGGGGAGTTTCCTGCGCGAGTTCAAAGGCGGTCAGCGTATTATCTGACAACGCGCGCGGCCTCACCGGCCGCGCGTCTTCTTATTTCGCAATCGGCAAATCGTCCCGGCTTCCCCATTCGCCCCAGGAACCGTCATAGAGCGTAGCCTCCCGAACGCCCAGCGACGTCAGCGCCAGAATCAACACGACCGCCGTAACGCCTGAGCCACAGGTGGCGACAACGGGTTGCGTCAGGTCCACGCCCGCCTGGGCAAACAGGGCGCGCAGTTCGGACGCCGGCTTCAGTTGTCCCTGTTCAACCAACAGGTTCCACGGCAGATTCAGACTGTTGGGGATGTGCCCACGATGTAAGCCGGGGCGTGGCTCATCTACCTCGGCATTGAAGCGGTTAGCCGCTCGGGCATCCACAATCTGTGCGCCGCCTTCATGGCTAATCAACAGCACGTCAGTCAGGCGTTTCACCAGCCCGTCATCGAACTCAGCCTCGAATTCGCCCTCAGGCAGGCTCACTTCCCCCTCCGCCAGCGCAAAGCCCGCGGCTTTCCAGCCCTGCAAACCACCAGCCAGAATGGAAACCTGGGCGACGCCGAAAGCGCGCAGCATCCACCAGGCGCGCGGGGCAGAAAACAGGTTGCCCTCATCATAAACAATCAGATGTTTATCACTGTTGACGCCAAGCTCGCGCATGGCCACGGCAAAGCTTTCAGCGCGCGGGAGCATATGCGGATAGGGGCTGGTGTGATCGGAAAGTGCTTCAATATTAAAGAAAGGTGCCTGGGGCAAATGACCCGCCAGGTATTCAGCCTGGATATTGCGAACCGCATCCATGCCTGGCGGCAGCATACGTGCGTCCAGTACCTGCAGCGTTTCATCGTTGTAGTGTTCTTGTAACCAGTCGGCGGACACAAACAGTGGCGTCGTCATAACAACCTCATCTCAGCAATCTGTCATGCCAGTGTCGGGTAATGTGCACACCATCTCAAGAGAAGCGTTGATTAAATGCGAGCGTTGATGTGAAATTGCCCAGCGTTATATAACAATTCCCCTGGGGCCCGGTGAAGGATTTACCATGAAAAAACGCATTAACCGGCTGCTGTTCAGCATGCTGATCGGTGGTTCGCTGCTGTCTGTCGCCACCTTACCTGTTTTTCCTGTCAGTGCAGAAACCCCTGCAGCCAGCGCGCAGGCCAGCAAACCACTCACCATTATCGATCTCTCTGAATTACAGCTTGATGGCGCGGCGGCGCTGGTTTTAACCTTTAATCAGCCGCTGGATGACAAGCAGGATCTGGCGCAAAAGGTCAGGTTGATCGACGATAAACACGGCAAAGTCGATGGTGGTTGGGAGCTTTCCAGCAATCGTAAAGCCCTGCGTTTTCGCCATCCTGAACCCTCTCGTCAGTTCACCGTGACCGTCGATTCGGGCTTGCGCGCCGCCAGCGGTGAGACGCTGACAACGGCCTACAGCAAAAAAATCACTACCCGCGACATTGAGCCGATGGTGGGCTTTGCCAGCCGAGGCTCCCTGTTGCCGTTGCGTATCGCGCAGGGGCTGCCGGTACTGGCGTTGAACGTAGACCAGGTGGATGTGGATTTTTTCCGAATCAAAAATGCGGGCCTGGCGGAATTCCTTTCCCAGTGGAATTACGGTAACAACCTCTCTACCTGGCAATCTCAGGAACTGCTGAAAACCAGCCAACTGGTGTATACCGGCCGCTTTGAACTCAACCCGGCCCGTAACACGCGGGAAAAACTGCAGTTGCCGCTGAAAGACATTAAGCCGCTTCAGCAGCCAGGGGTTTATCTGGCGGTCATGAAGCAGGCGGGCACTTATCACTACAGCATGCCTGCGACGCTGTTTACCCTGAGCGATATCGGCCTGTCGCTGCACCGCTTTCCCACCCAGTTTGAACTCTTCGCACAGAGTCTGGAAAACGGCGCACCGCTTTCCGGCGTCAGTATCAGGCTGTTGAATGATAAAGGCCTGGTGCTGCAAAACGGCACCAGCGACAGCAGCGGTCATTTGCGCCTTAATGCAGACGAAAAAGGCAAGTTCCTGCTGGCCATGAAGGGCGAACAAACTTCGCTGATCGACCTGGCGCGCCCTGCTCTGGATTTAGCCGAATTCCCCGTAGCGGGGCCCGAAGGCTATGACAAACAGCTCTTCGTCTTCGGCCCACGAGATATTTATCGGCCTGGCGAAACAGTGATCGTCAATGCGCTGCTGCGCGATGCGGACGGCAAGCCTTTACCTGCCCAACCGGTTAAGGCTGAGCTGGTACAGCCAGACGGCGAGGTAGTGCGCACGGTGGTCTGGCAGCCGCAGGACGGTTTCTATCAGCAGCGGTTTGCTTTACCGGCTTCGGCGATGACCGGCGGCTGGATGCTGCGGCTGAATACCGGTGATAACCAGCTGCGGCAGTGGCATTTCCGCGTTGAGGATTTTCTGCCTGAGCGCATGGCATTAACGCTGAAAAACGATGAACAACCCCAGCCTGCGGATGCCGATATTACGTTCGACATTGAGGGGCGCTATCTGTATGGCGCGCCTGCGGCAGGGAATCAGCTGCAGGGACAGCTCTATCTGCGTCCGGCCCGTGAGGCGGTTGCTGCGCTGCCGGGCTACCAGTTTGGTGACATCACCGAACAGGGCCTGAAGCGCAGTCTGGACGATGTCGATCTTAAGCTTGACGCCAACGGCAAGGCGCAACTGACCGTGGATAATCAGTGGGATCAGCTTCACTCACCGCTGAACCTGATACTGCAGGCCAGCCTGCTGGAAACCGGCGGTCGTCCGGTCACCCGACGTGCTACTCAGGCCATCTGGCCGGCGGACGCGTTGCCCGGTATCCGTCCGCTGTTTGGCAATAAGGCGATCTACGATTACCGCAGTGACAGCTATCACGATGAGCCGACCGTGCCGGAAAACAGCCTGGCAGAATTCGATATTGTTTATGCCAACAGTCAGGGCGCTAAGCTGGCGGCAGATAAGCTTGACGTACGCTTAATTCGTGAACGGCGTGACTACTACTGGAGCTTCTCTGACAGTGAAGGCTGGCAGTCACGTTACGATGCCAAAGACCTGCAGGAAGATGAGCAATCTGTCAGCATTCCCGCTGACGGCAGCACCAAGGTCAGCTTCCCGGTTGAGTGGGGCAGCTACCGGCTTGAGGTCCAGTCGGGTGAAAAAATCATCAGCAGCGTGCGTTTTCAGGCGGGCTATGACTGGCAGGATAATACCAATGGTACAGGCGCGCTGCGTCCGGACCAGGTCAAACTGAAGCTGGATAAAGCGGCATACCAACCGGGTGAAACCGTCCATTTGCAGGTCGAATCGCCCACGGCCGGAAAAGGCTATCTGATGGTGGAATCCAGCAGCGGGACGCTCTGGTGGCAACCCTTAACGGTGCCGCAGGGTGGAACCCAGGTGGACGTGCCGATCGCGGCCAACTGGCAGCGCCACGATCTCTATTTCAGTGCCATCGTGGTGCGGGAAGGGGACAAAACCAGTGGTGCCACGCCGAAACGGGCGGTCGGACTGTTACATCTGCCGATGGCGACCGAGGCGCGACGTTTAACGCTGACGCTGGACGCACCCTATAAGGTTCGTCCTGAGCAGAACCTGACGGTGAACGTTCAGGCCAGCCGTGAAGGCGGCCCGCTGCCTGACAAGGTGCACGTCCTGCTGTCAGCGGTAGACAGCGGTGTGTTAAGCGTGACGGATTATAAAACGCCCGATCCCTGGACGGCTTTTTTCGGTCGCAAGCGTTATAACGTCGATCAGTACGATGTGTTTGGTCAACTGATTGAAAGCGGTGGACGGCTGGCTGCTCTGCGCTTTGGCGGAGACGGTGAAGACGAATCCATGACGCGCGGCGGTAAAAAACCGGTCACCCACGTCAATATCGTGGCGCAGCAGTTGCAGGCCGTTACGCTGGATAAAAACGGCAAGGGTGCCATTACGCTGCCCATTCCGGCCTTTAACGGCGAGTTGCGCTTAATGACGCAGGTCTGGAGCGATGACAGCTTTGGCGCTGCCGAACGTAAGCTGGTGGTGGCTGCCCCGCTGGTCAGCGAACTGGCCACGCCGCGTTTTCTGGCCAGCGGCGACAGCGCTTCACTGGCGCTGGATATCACCAATCTGACGGACCTGCCGCAAACGCTGAAGGTCGATTTGACTGCCAAAGGTCTGATAGGACTGTCGGGCGCGGCCACACAAAATGTGACGCTGGCAAAAGGCGAAAGGACCACCTTGCAGGTGCCCGTGACGGCGAAAACCGGGTTTGGTGACGGCGAAGTGCAGGTGCAGATTTCAGGACTGAACCTGCCCGGTGAGACGGTGCGGCCCAGCCAGCAGACGTGGAAGATTGGCGTCAGGCCGCCTTATCCTGCGCAAACCCTCAATTTTGCCGCTGTGATTGACCACGATCGCCCCTGGCAGGTCACGGCGGCGGCGTTTGCGGGTCTGGATGCAGAAACCCTGAGTGGACAACTGACCCTGAGTAATCGTCCGCCTTTAAATATCGCCAGCTACATTAGTGCGCTTTATGCCTATCCCTATGGCTGTCTGGAGCAGACCACCAGCGGTCTCTGGCCGTCGCTCTATACCAGTCAGGCGCAGCTCAGCGCTATGGGGATAAAAACCAGCAGTGATGACGTTCGTCGGGCCGCCGTTGACACCGGCATCGCCCGTCTGGCCGGGATGCAGCGTGCTGACGGCAGCTTTGGGTTGTGGAGTAAGCAGAGTGAAGAGGAGTTCTGGCTCACACCTTACGTTACTGACTTTTTACTGCGCGCCAGCGAAGCGGGCTATGCCTTGCCCCCTGACGTGATTGATCGGGCTAACGCACGGCTGCTGCGTTATTTACAGGACCCTTCACAAATTACCGCTAGTGGCAGTGCCGACACCGATGCATTGCGTTTCAGCGTTCAGGCTTATGCCGGCCTGGTGCTGGCGCGTCAGCAGCGTGCGCCACTGGGCGCGTTGCGTGCGCTTTATGAAAAGCGTGACAAGGCCAAATCGGGGCTGGCGCTGATGCAGTTGGGTGTCGCGCTGAAGCTGATGGGGGATGGACAGCGTTCGCCGCTGGCTGTGATGCAGGGCGCCACGCTGTCACGACCTGAAAGCAGCTGGTTTGGCGACTACGGCAGTACGGTGCGCGATGAGGGGATGATGATCGCCCTGTTAGCGGAATATCAGCTGCAGCCGGAACTGCAAAACAGCCTGCTGCTCTCTTTGTCGAAAGAGCTGAACGGCAAGCGCTGGCTCTCTACCCAGGAGAACAATGCGCTTTACCTGGCGGCGCGCACGCTGCAAACCGCACAGGGTAAGGATTGGCAGGCGATATTACAGGGTGATCAACCGCCCGTAAGCAGCAGTGGGCCTGTGAATAAAGGGCTGGATAGTCAACAGCTGGCGCAAGGCGTTGACGTGAGCAATCCCGGCACGGCACCGCTGTATGGCAGCCTGAACGTGGTGGGTTATCCGCTGACGCCGCCGAATCCGGTCAGCCATATGCTGTCTGTTAAGCGAGAGTACTTCACCCTGGACGGTAAACCGGCGGATCTCAATAATCTTCGCAGCGGTGAATTGCTGGTGGTCCGTCTTACCGTGGCCGCGAAACGCCGCATCAGCGATGCGCTGGTCGTGGATCTGTTACCGGCCGGACTGGAGCTGGAAAACCAGAATCTGGCAGACAGCAGTGCCAGCCTGGGTGACAGTGCGGATGCGTTAAAAGAGAGCATGATGGATATGCAGCAGGCCAACATCCGGCATATTGAGTTCCGTGACGATCGCTTCGTTGCCGCGCTGGCAGTGGATACGTATCGTCCTGCAACCCTGATGTATCTGGCGCGCGCAGTGACGCCGGGTATCTACCATATGCCGCCACCGCAGGTGGAATCGATGTACGTACCTGAGTGGCGGGCGATTGGTGCGACGCCGCAACAGCTGCATGTACAACAGTAGCCGGGCCGGGTTGTGATCAAAAACAGGCACATCAAAAAGCGGTGGGTAGCCCTGCCGCTTTTTATTCTGGCCTTGCTGCTTATCCCGCTGATTCTGGATCGGTTATTCCCCTTGCCCCTTAAAGAGGTTCAGCCCGCACGTGTGGTGGTCGCCGAGGACGGCACACCCCTGTGGCGCTTCGCTGACGACCAGGGCATCTGGCGCTATCCGGTCACTCCCGCTGACGTGTCGCCGACGTACATACAGGCGTTGCTGACCTATGAAGATCGCTGGTTTTGGTACCATCCCGGGATTAATCCGCTCGCCCTGCTTCGCGCGGCCTGGCAGGACCTGCGTCATGGCAGCGTCATTTCGGGTGGCAGCACTTTAACCATGCAGGTGGCCAGAATCATCGACCCACAGCCGCGAACGCTGCGGGGCAAGCTGATTCAGGCATGGCGCGCTCTGCAACTGGAGTGGCATCTCTCTAAATACGACATCTTAACGCTTTATCTTAATCGTGCGCCCTTTGGCGGCACGCTGGAAGGGATTGGAGCGGCAAGCTGGAGCTGGCTGGGTAAAGCGCCGTCACAGATGACAAGGGGCGAGGCGGCGCTAATGGCCGTATTGCCACAGGCACCCAGTCGTTTGCGGCCCGATCGCTGGCCAGAGCGGGCTGAAGCGGCACGTAATAAGGTGCTGGATCGGCTGGCGCAGTATCATGTCTGGTCGCCCCGACGGGTCGCTGAAATCCGCCAGGAACCGGTCTGGCTCCCGCCGCGCCAGATGCCGCAGATGGCGCCGTTACTGGCGCGGCGACTGTTATCGATGACTACGCACGATAAAATCGTCTCTACGCTGGATCCGTCGCTGCAGCGCGAGCTGGAAAGCATGGCGCTGAATGTGAAAAACCAGCTTCCTCCGCGCACCTCACTGGCGATACTGGTGGTGGATCACACCACTATGGCGGTGCGGGGCTACGTCGGTTCCGCCGATTTCGGCGACGACAGCCTTTTTGGTCATGTGGATATGATTGCCAGCGTTCGCTCGCCGGGATCGGTCCTGAAACCCTTTGTCTACGGCATGGCGCTGGACGAGGGGCTCATCCATGCCGAGTCTTTACTGCAGGATGTTCCACGTCGTTTTGGCGATTACCGTCCGGGTAACTTCGATACCGGTTTTCATGGCCCGGTCAGCGCCAGTGAAGCGCTGGTGCGATCACTCAATCTGCCCGCCGTGCAGCTGCTGGAGGCGCTGGGCCCAAAAAATGTGGCCGCACGCCTGCGCAATGTGGGGCTAAATCTACGTTTCCCACCGGGTACAGAGCCTAACCTGTCGTTGATTCTCGGCGGCACCGGAGCGCGCATGGATGATATCGTGGCGGCCTATAGCGCCTTTGCCCGACATGGCAACGCCGGTCAGCTGCGCTGGATGGCAGACCAGCCCTTACAGGAACGCCCACTGCTTTCGCCCGGTTCGGCCTGGATCATCCGCCGTATTCTGGGCGGTGAGGCTCAGCCTGCGGGTAATGGCAGCGCGCCTGCGGTGGTACCGCTGGCATGGAAGACCGGCACCAGCTACGGCTACCGTGACGCCTGGGCCGTGGGAATCAATCCGCGTTATCTGATTGGCGTTTGGGTCGGACGACCCGATGCAACGCCGGTTGCGGGGCAGTTTGGTTTCGCGTCTGCGGTTCCCGTCATGAATCAGGTTAACAACGTACTGATGAACCGCCTGGCCGGGCGGGCAGTCCCCACCGATCCGCGACCGGCGTCGGTCAGCGTGGCAGGCATCTGCTGGCCTGGCGGGCAGCCGCTGCCCGAGGGAGACGAAAACTGCCGACAACGGCGTCAGAGTTGGGTGCTGAACGACACGCTGCCGCCGACCTTGCTGGCACCGGGACAGGAAAGCCTGAGCGGATTGCACCTGCATTACTGGCAGAACGAACAGGGCTTACGGGTTGCGGCGGATTGCCCACGAGCCATCAGCCATGAACGTCTGGTGTGGCCTTTGCCGCTGGAAGCCTGGCTGCCGCCGCAGGAGCGTCGGGCGCAGCGCTTACCGGCGGTTGATCCCCGGTGTCCGCCCTTGCAGCAGGGCAGTAGCGCGCCGCTGATTGTGACTGGCGTTATAGACGGGCAGCGCGTTCAGCCGCTGCCGGGCAATACTACGCTGGTGATACCGGTCGCGGTGCAGGGCGGTCAGGGCGTTCAGCGCTGGTGGTTTTTAAACGGCGAGCCGCTCGAAACGCAAAGTCAGAACGGCACCCTGTCGCTACCTCTTGATCGGGCAGGGGACTATCAGCTGGTGGTCATGGATGAGGCCGGTCAGCTGGCCTCTGTCGTTTTTACCCGTGGGTGAGTGTTTTTTGCGCTAAATCAGAGTTGAAAAGTATTAGCCCCGACTCAGATCAAGATTTTTCAATAAATTATGGGTTCGGTGATAGGCAACGTCACACTCAACCCCTATAATCGGCGCCGTTTCTTAGCCGGGGCGCGCGCCCTCGGTTTCTTCAGAACGTCAAGACAGAGGTCATCATGGCAATCGAACGTACTTTTTCTATCATCAAGCCAAACGCCGTCGCTAAAAACGTGATCGGTGCCATCTACAACCGTTTTGAAAGCGCAGGCTTCAAAATCGTTGGCGCAAAAATGCTGCAGCTGAGCAAAGAGCAGGCTGAAGGTTTTTACGCAGAGCACCAGGGCAAGCCGTTCTTCGACGGTCTGGTTGAATTCATGACGTCTGGTCCGGTTGTGGTTTCTGTACTGGAAGGTGAAAATGCCGTTCAGCGTCACCGTGACCTGATGGGTGCAACTAACCCTGCTAACGCGCTGGCTGGCACACTGCGTGCAGACTACGCTGACAGCTTCACCGAGAACGCAACCCACGGTTCAGATTCTGCCGAATCAGCCGCCCGTGAAATTGCCTATTTCTTCGGCGAAAACGAAATTTGCCCGCGCACCCGTTAATTGCTTAACGACTGACGCGTACAGGGCTTTACAAAAATCTGCTGAACACGGGCAACTCTAGCCTGTTATCAGGCAGCAGATGTTGTACAATATTGCGCCTTCATTGAGCCAGCTTAGTGAAGGCGCAATTTTTTTCTTTTCCCAACAGCGCCATAACGTGTAACAACGAGGCCAGAGAACATTATGTCCGAACAGATTGTGACGTCCGCGTCCACCTCGCCTATTTCCGTCTCACCCAAAAGCCAAAAAATCAACCTGCTGGATCTCAACCGTCAGCAAATGCGTGAGTTTTTTGTCTCGCTCGGTGAAAAACCCTTCCGTGCCGATCAGGTGATGAAGTGGATTTACCACTACTGCTGCGATGATTTCGAGCAGATGACCGACATTAACAAGAAGCTGCGTAACCGGTTAATGGAACTCACCGAAATTCGCGCCCCGGAAGTGGCTGAAGAGATGCGCTCAACGGATGGCACCATTAAATGGGCTATTCGCGTCGGCGATCAGCTGGTTGAAACGGTGTATATCCCGGAAGGGGATCGCGCCACCTTATGTGTCTCCTCTCAGGTGGGTTGCGCGCTGGAGTGTAAATTCTGCTCGACGGCGCAGCAGGGCTTTAACCGCAATCTGCGCGTGTCAGAAATTATTGGTCAGGTCTGGCGTGCCGCAAAAATCGTTGGTGCGGCCAAAGTGACCGGTCAGCGTCCTATCACCAACGTGGTGATGATGGGCATGGGTGAGCCGTTGCTCAACCTGAATAATGTGGTTCCGGCCATGGAAATTATGCTGGATGACTTCGGTTTTGGTTTGTCGAAACGCCGTGTCACCCTGTCGACCTCGGGCGTTGTGCCTGCCCTGGACAAGCTGGGCGACATGATCGACGTTGCCTTGGCGATTTCGCTGCATGCGCCAAACGACAAACTGCGTGACGACATCGTACCCATTAACAAGAAATACAATATTGAAACCTTCCTGGCGGCGGTTAAACGCTATATTGGTAAGTCCAATGCGAACCAGGGACGCGTCACGATCGAATACGTGTTGCTGGATCATGTCAACGACAGCACCGATGACGCGCATGAACTGGCGGCATTGCTGAAAGAAACGCCGTGTAAGATCAACCTGATTCCATGGAACCCCTTCCCCGGGGCACCTTATGGTCGCAGCTCGAACAGCCGCATTGACCGCTTCTCCAAGGTGTTAATGGATTACGGCTTTACCACTATCGTGCGTAAAACCCGTGGCGATGATATTGATGCCGCCTGCGGCCAGTTGGCCGGGGAAGTGATTGACCGTACGAAACGCACCCTGCGTAAGAAAATGGCGGGCGAAGCCATATCTGTGAAGGCGCTCTGAAAGGCTGACTAACAGGGTTTTCCATTCCGTCTCTGCGTGGCAGGCTGCTGCCAGCCACAGCGATAACAGGATGGAAAGGCGATGGGCAAAGGGATGTGCACGGCATTACTGGCCGTTTTTGTTGTAAGCGGTTGTGTCCGTTCGCCGACCCAACCGGGGGCAGCGGAGCTTCGTTTGCAACTGGGTATGCACTACCTCGCGGTAGAGGATTATCCTGCTGCGCGCCGTAATCTCTTACGGGCGCAGGCGGCCGCTCCCCAGGATTACCGCGTACCCCTGGCATTGGCCCGGCTGGCTCAGCGGCAGGGGCACACTGCCGCAGCGCATTATCATTTTCAGCACGCGCAGCGAATTGCGCCACATAATGGTTACATCCCTAACAATTACGGTGCGTTTCTTTGCGCTTTAGGGCAGTATGATGAAGCGCATCAACAGTTTATCCGGGCGAAGGGTGCGCAGGAAGGAGACGCCCGTATCGATGCGTATGAACTGTCGGGGTATTGTTATCTGCGGGCAGGAAACAGAGAAGCAGCGCGTGCTGCTTTGTCGTATGCGCTCGATGCGGACCAGAGTAAAGGAGCGTCGCTACTAGCCGAAGCTGAAAGCGCGGTCGAAAATGACCAGTGGGCTAACGTAGCGCTATTATTAGAGCTTTACCAGCCGCTGCCGGAGACGGCACGCAGCCTGGCGTTACACATACGTTTCGCCGCGCAACAGGGAAATGCCGCAGACGTTTCACGTTATGGCGACCAGTTAGCGCGACGTTTTCCGCAATCGATACAGTACCAGCGTTATTTAGCTAATGAATACTGAAGCCACTCAAGAAAATTCTGCAGTTCATTCCACAGGTACACGCCTGCGTCTGGCCCGTGAACAAATGGGACTCACGCAGCAACATGTTGCTGAACGCCTGTGCCTGAAACTTACTACCGTACGTGATATTGAAGAAGACAAATCACCTGCGGATTTAGCCTCTACCTTCCTGCGCGGTTACATCCGTTCTTATGCGCGTCTGGTGCACATTCCTGAAGAGGAACTGCTGCCGATGATGGAAAAGCAGACGCCGGTTCGTGCCGCAAAAATTGAGCCGATGCAAAGCTTCTCCCTGGGCAAACGGCGTAAGAAACGCGACGGCTGGCTGATGATTTTTACCTGGCTGGTGGTCTTTGTCGTGATCGGCCTGACAGGCGCCTGGTGGTGGCAGAACCATAAAGCCTCACAGGATGAGCTGGTGTCGATGGCCGATCAAAACGGCAGTAACAGCGACAGCAGCCAGTCTATCCCCCTGGGACAGACGAACGGCGCATCAACCGATAACAGCACCAGCGTGCCGTTGAGCAATAATGCCGCCAGCACACCGGCGAACGCCGATGAATCCACCGGCACGGCGCCTGCTGAAAACAGTAACAGCAGTAACAGCACTGCCGCGGCTGCCCAGCAGGAAGAGAATAACGCCGTTGTTTCGCCTTCTCAGGCACCGACTTCGACCAGCCCCGCACCGGCCAGCACCAATACGGCGCAGCAGATGCCAGTGGGCGCGGCGGCGGTTAGCGAACCGGCGGCGGATCCGAATGCCGTGGTGATGACCTTTACCGGCGACTGCTGGCTGGAAGTCAGCGATGCAACGGGTAAGAAACTGTTTAGCGGTATCCAGCGCAGCGGTGGCAAGCTGAGCCTGTCTGGCACGGCTCCCTATCGTCTGAAAATTGGCGCGCCATCCGTGGTTCAGGTGCAATATCAGAATAAACCCGTTGATTTAAGTCGCTTTATCCGTAATAACCAGGTTGCTCGCCTGACGTTGGGTGCGCAATAACAGCGTATCGCGTGTACCGGGCAATTGTGGAGAAGAAATATGCATAACCAAGCACCCATTATCCGTCGTAAGTCTAAACGTATTTACGTCGGCCAGGTGCCCATTGGCGACGGTGCGCCAATCGCCGTTCAGTCGATGACCAACACCCGCACGACTGACGTAGCCGCGACGGTCAATCAGATCAAAGCCCTTGAGCGCGTAGGCGTCGATATCGTCCGCGTCTCGGTGCCCACCATGGATGCCGCCGAAGCGTTTAAGCTGATCAAGCAGCAGGTGAACGTCCCCCTGGTGGCAGATATCCACTTTGACTACCGTATCGCGCTAAAAGTCGCGGAGTATGGAGTGGACTGCCTGCGTATCAATCCGGGTAATATCGGTAATAACGAGCGTATTCGTGCGGTGGTTGACTGCGCCCGCGATAACAATATCCCCATTCGTATCGGTGTTAACGCCGGATCGCTGGAAAAAGATCTGCAGGAAAAATACGGTGAGCCTACACCGCAGGCCCTGCTGGAATCGGCGATGCGCCATGTCGATCATCTGGATCGTCTTAACTTCGATCAGTTTAAAGTCAGCGTGAAAGCCTCTGATGTTTTTCTGGCGGTTGAATCCTACCGTCTGTTGGCAAAGCAGATCGAGCAGCCGCTGCATCTTGGTATTACCGAAGCGGGCGGTGCACGTGCCGGTGCGGTGAAGTCGGCGATTGGTCTGGGGCTGTTACTGGCCGAAGGCATTGGCGACACGCTGCGTATTTCTCTGGCAGCCGATCCGGTTGAAGAGGTAAAGGTTGGCTTTGATATCCTGAAGTCGCTGCGCATCCGCTCTCGCGGGATCAACTTCATCGCCTGTCCGACCTGTTCACGTCAGGAGTTTGACGTCATTGGCACGGTAAACGCGCTGGAGCAGCGACTGGAAGACATTATCACGCCGATGGATGTCTCCATCATCGGTTGCGTGGTGAATGGGCCTGGCGAAGCCACCGTTTCTACGCTTGGCGTGACCGGCAGTAATAAGAAAAGCGGCTTCTATGAAGATGGCGTGCGCCAGCGCGAACGTCTGGACAATGACGATATGATCGATCAACTGGAAGCGCGCATTCGTGCCAAAGCGGCCATGCTGGATGAAACCCGTCGTATTGACGTGCAGCAACTGGAAAAATAATCCGTTGCGTGTACGGCGTGCATGACTTTTTTAGCTGAACCTGTGCGGTTTCATCCTCATGAGGTATGATGCCGGACAGGTTTTTTTGCATTAAGAGATTTTAACGTGGCGAAGAATATTCAAGCGATTCGCGGGATGAACGATTTCCTGCCTGCGGATACGGCCATCTGGCAACGGGTTGAAGATGTACTGAAGTCAGTGCTGGCGAGTTATGGTTACAGCGAAATTCGCTTACCCATCGTAGAGCAGACTCCTCTTTTCAAACGCGCAATTGGTGAAGTCACCGATGTGGTTGAAAAAGAGATGTATACCTTTGACGATCGCAATGGCGAAAGCCTGACGCTTCGTCCGGAAGGCACGGCGGGCTGCGTGCGCGCAGGTATCGAACACGGTCTGCTTTATAACCAGGAACAGCGCCTGTGGTACATGGGGCCGATGTTCCGCTACGAGCGTCCTCAGAAAGGGCGTTACCGCCAGTTTCATCAGATAGGCGTTGAAGTCTTTGGTCTGCAGGGGCCGGACATTGATGCCGAACTGATCATGCTGAACGCACGCTGGTGGAAAGCGTTGGGCATCGCCGACCATGTTCGTCTGGAACTGAACTCCATTGGTTCGCCTGAAGCCCGTGCCAACTATCGCGATGCGCTGGTGGCGTTTCTGGAACAGCATAAAGAGGCGCTGGATGAAGACTGTAAGCGCCGTATGTACAGTAACCCGATGCGCGTGCTCGACAGTAAAAATCCTGATATTCAGACGCTGCTGAACGATGCGCCTCAGTTGGGCGATTATCTGGATGTGGAATCCCGCGAGCATTTTGACGGGCTGCGCGCGCTGTTAGACGACGCGGGTATTGCTTACACGGTGAATCAGCGGCTGGTGCGTGGGCTGGATTATTACAACCGCACGGTAATTGAATGGGTTACCGACAGCCTGGGCTCCCAGGGTACCGTTTGCGGTGGCGGTCGTTATGATGGGCTGGTAGAACAGTTGGGTGGCCGTGCCACACCGGGTGTCGGTTTCGCAATGGGAATGGAACGCCTGGTGTTGTTAGTGCAGGCGGTGAATCCGGAATTTGAACCCGCGCGCAATGTCGATGTCTATGTTATCGCTTCAGGTCAGGGCGTTCAGTCAGCGGCGATGCAGCTGGCAGAAAAACTGCGCGATCACCTGCCTGAAATGAAACTGATGACCAACTTTGGCGGCGGTAACTTCAAGAAGCAGTTCGCCCGTGCGGATAAATGGGGCGCCCGCGTTGCCCTGGTGCTGGGCGAAGATGAACAGAAGGCCGGTCAGGTCGTGATTAAAGACCTGCGCAATGGCGAACAGCAAACGCTGGCGCAGGCGGACGCGGCTGCTGCACTGCGCACGCTGTTGCAGTAAGCGTGTCAAAGCACAACCATTGAAAGGAGAAGGATTGCGTGGAAGTTTATAGCAATGAGAACGAACAGGTTGATGCGCTGCGTCGCTTTTTCGCCAACAACGGTAAAGCCTTAGCCGTAGGCGTGGTTATCGGGATTGCTGCACTGGGCGGCTGGCGCTACTGGTCCAGCCATCAGCAGGATTCCGCGAAAACTGTATCGGCAGAATACCAAAAAGTCACCCGTGCGATGCAGGCCGGTAAGCCAGAAACCCTGGAAGCCGTCAACACGTTCGCCAGCGAAAACAGCAATACTTACGGTGCCCTGGCGGCCCTGGATCTGGCTAAGCAGTATGTCGACAGCAATCAGCTGGACAAAGCCGCTACCTTGCTGCAAAACGGATTGAAAGATACTAAAGATGCCAACCTGCAGGCGGTTATCAACCTGCGCCTGGCACGCATTCAACTGCAACAGAATCAGGCTGATGCGGCACTTAAAACCCTTGACAGTGTGAAGGGTGATGGCTGGACAGCCATTGTTGCTGACATCCGCGGCGAAGCGCTGCTCAGCAAGGGCGATAAGCAGGGCGCGCGCGATGCATGGAGCAAAGGCGTAGAATCTGACGCGTCTCCTGCACTGAAGCAAATGATGCAGATGAAGATGAATAACTTAAGCTAAGCCAGTCAAGAGAGAGCGCATGGAATTACGTAAATACCTGCTGCCGGGGCTGATTTCAGTCACCTTGCTCAGCGGTTGCTCGCTGTTCAGCGGCGAAGAAGATGTAGTGAAAATGGCCCCATTGCCGAAGGTGGAAAACCAGTTTACGCCTCAGACGGTATGGAGTACCGGCGTGGGTGATGGTATCGGTGATTTTTACTCCAACCTGCACCCCACCTGGCAAGACGGCACCGTTTATGCTGCTGACCGCTTTGGTATCGTAAAAGCGCTCGACGCGGCCGATGGTAAAGAAAAATGGAAAGTCGATCTCTCTGAGAAAACCGGCTTCTTCTCGAAAAACCGTTCTGCCATGCTGTCCGGCGGCATCACCGTGAGCGGCGATCGCCTCTATATTGGCAGCGAACGCGGGCAGGTCTATGCACTGAACACCAGCGATGGTGCCATTGCCTGGCAGGCGAAAGCGGCGGGTGAAGCCCTGTCGCGCCCTGTGGTCAGCGATGGTCTGGTATTGATTCATACCAGTAACGGCATGTTACAGGGCCTGGATCAGGCCACGGGAGCGGTGAAGTGGACCGTCAACCTGGATATGCCTGCGCTGTCACTGCGCGGAGAATCTGCGCCGTCTGTGGCCTTTGGTGGCGCCATTGTGGGCGGCGATAACGGCCGTGTCAGTGCCGTTATCCTGAACCAAGGCCAGCTGATTTGGCAGCAGCGTATTTCACAGCCCAGCGGCGCAACGGAAATTGATCGCCTGAGCGATGTGGATACCACGCCGGTCATTGTCAACGGCGTGGTCTATGCGCTGGCTTACAATGGCAACCTGACCGCACTGGATTTACGCTCAGGTCAGATTTTATGGAAACGTGAAATCGGCGGCGTTAAAGATCTGATTGTCGATGCGGGTCGCATCTACCTGGTCGATCAGGACGATCGTGTGATTGCGCTGAATGCGGATGGCGGTGTCGCTATCTGGCGTCAAAGCGAGCTGCTGCATCGTAATCTGACTTCACCGGTTCTCTATAACGGCTACCTTGTGGTCGGCGACAGCGAAGGTTACCTGCACTGGATGAACACCACCGATGGTCGTTTTGTTGCCCAGCAAAAGCTGGACAGCTCAGGCTTCCAGACTGAGCCAGTGGTCGCCAGCGACAAACTGCTGATTCAGTCGAAAGACGGTGAAGTTTACGCCATTACTCGCTAACGGGTAAGTTGTCAGGCAGGGTGGTTCCCTGGCACAACGGCTCCTGATTTCATCAGGGGCCGTTTCGTTTTTAGTCAGGCATGGTATCCTTAGCGCCTTAAGCCTGAACTGAGCGGCTAAAGCCGTTATAATCACGCCATTCGGGCGATTTAATACATTATTGAGGCATTGTTATGGTACCTGTGGTCGCGCTGGTTGGGCGTCCCAATGTGGGAAAATCTACGCTATTTAACCGTTTAACCCGCACACGAGATGCGCTGGTAGCGGATTTTCCTGGACTGACTCGCGATCGCAAATATGGTCGCGCCGAAGTGGAAGGGCGCGAATTTATTGTTATCGATACCGGCGGTATTGATGGCACCGAAGACGGTGTTGAAACGCGCATGGCGGAGCAGTCGCTGCTGGCGATCGAAGAAGCCGACGTTGTGCTGTTTATGGTCGACGCTCGCGCAGGCATGATGGCCGCCGATCAGCAAATTGCAAAGCATCTCCGCTCTCGTCAAAAAGCAACGTTTCTGGTGGCGAATAAAACCGACGGACTGGATCCGGATCAGGCGGTGGTGGATTTCTATTCTCTGGGCCTGGGTGAAATTCACGCTATCGCGGCCTCGCACGGTCGTGGCGTAACCAGCCTGCTGGAAACGGCGCTGCTGCCGTGGATGGAAAAGGTCGATCCGGTTGAGGTCACCGAAGAAGATGAAAACGAAGCTTACTGGGCAGCCTTAGCGGCAGAAGAAAACGGTGAGGAAGAGGAAGAAGAGGACGATTTCGATCCCACAACCTTACCGATTAAGCTGGCGATTGTTGGCCGTCCTAACGTAGGTAAGTCTACGTTGACTAACCGCATCCTCGGTGAAGATCGCGTGGTCGTTTACGACATGCCGGGCACCACCCGTGACAGTATCTACATTCCGATGGAACGTGACGGTCGCGAGTATGTGCTGATCGATACGGCGGGCGTACGTAAGCGCGGTAAAATTACGGATACGGTAGAGAAATTCTCAGTCATTAAAACGTTGCAGGCGATCGAAGATGCCAACGTCGTCATGCTGGTGATTGACGCCCGCGCCGGCATTTCCGATCAGGATCTGTCGCTGCTGGGCTTTATTCTCAACAGTGGACGCTCCCTGGTTATCGTCGTGAATAAATGGGATGGCCTGTCGCAGGAAGTGCGTGACGAAGTCAAAGAGACGCTGGATTTCCGCCTGGGCTTTATCGATTTCGCACGCGTGCACTTTATTTCTGCGTTGCACGGCAGCGGCGTAGGCAACCTGTTTGAGTCCGTTACGGAAGCCTACGACTGCTCTACAAAACGTGTCAATACCTCCCTCCTGACGCGCATCATGAATATGGCGGCGGAAGACCATCAGCCACCGCTGGTTCGCGGTCGTCGCGTTAAACTGAAATATGCCCATGCGGGCGGTTACAACCCACCGATTGTGGTGATCCACGGTAATCAGGTTAAAGACCTGCCGGATTCCTACAAACGTTATTTGATGAACTATTTCCGCCGTTCACTTAACGTGATGGGAACGCCCATCCGCATTCAGTTTAAAGAGGGTGAAAATCCTTACGAAGGCAAACGCAATCTGCTGACGCCGACGCAACAGCGCAAACGTAAGCGTCTGATGGCGCATATGAAGAAGAATAAGCGTTAATTGATCGAGGGCCAGGTGGCCCTCTTTTTTTTGCCCTAAGATTGCGTTTATTTGCATAGTCGGATGAAAATATGCGCGCAACGTGTGAAAAATGTTATCAACCCCTGGCCCCTGACGAGATCGATCTTATCTGCACCGGGTGCGGTGTTCGTTATCGCTACCAGCCTGTCTGCCCCGACTGCCATCAGCCCCTTGAGCAACTCAAAAGTTGCGGCGCGACCGACTATTTTTGTCATCATAGTCACGGCTTAATTTCCAGACGTCGTCTCACTTACAGGATTTTTCCTGTCTGACGCCTGGCCACTTCAACCTGCAACACATGAAGATCCCAACGCTGCGAACCGTAACGGCGTAAAAATTTGTAGCGAAAATGCTATTGCTTCGTAACAAACCCGTTTAAACCTTCACGGGATAACGTACCAGGTGGTACAATTTTTCCGCGTCATGACGGGGGCGCCCCGTGCGGGCTGTCTCCGGAACACATCATTCATTTCATGAACGCGGGTCCGCTTTAATTGGAATAAAACAACGCTGCTTCTTTTACCTGCAACGTGACCGGCGATGAGCCGGGTCGCGCACAGGGCTGGAGCGGTTTTGTTTATCAGGAGAGTAAGTGTTATGGCTGAAACATCATCTCGATCCGGTAAAGGGTTGAGAATATGGTCCGTGCTGCTCGGGCTGGTGCTACTGGCAACCGGCCTGTTCTTTGCGGTTGGCGGGGGACAACTCGCGACGCTTGGCGGCAGTTGGTATTTTCTGGTTGCAGGCATCGTTACGGTGCTGTCAGCCATTCAGTTTTTCCGTGCGAAATCCTCCGCGGTTGTCCTGTTCCTGCTGGTGTTTGTAGGAACGTTAATCTGGGCCGTCATTGACGCCGGACTGCAATTCTGGCCTCTGGTTTCCCGCCTGATGGTGCCTGCAGGTCTGATGATTCTGGCGTTCATCACCTGGCCTGCGCTGCGCAAGCGCGAAAACAAGCCTTCGCTGGCAAAAGTGTCGTATGCCTTTTCTGCCGTGATTGCCGTAGGCATGGTCGCTACCTTAGTTCAGATGTTTCAGCCCCATCCTACCGTTGCCTCAACCGGTCAGGAACTGCCGCTGATTCCGGTAGATAAGTCAAAGCAACAGCAAAACTGGGATCACTACGGGAATACCGCAGGGGGAAGCCGCTTTGTTGCGCTGGACCAGATTACTCGCGATAACGTGAAAGATCTGCAGGTCGCCTGGACTTATCACACCGGCGATATCCCTGAAAGCCCAACCGGCAATGGCGCTGAAGATCAGCAAACGCCGCTGCAGGTGGGAAATACCGTTTATCTTTGCACCCCGCACAACAACGTGATCGCGGTGGAAGCCGACAGCGGTAAGCAGATTTGGAAGCGTGAGATTAATGCTCAGGCAGAAGTCTGGCCGCGCTGCCGTGGTCTGGCCTATTTTGATGCGACCAAACCGCTTACCCAGCCAACCCAACCGGGTTCTACGCCGGTTCCTGGCGTTACGCTGGCGGCCGGAGACAGCTGCCAGCGCCGTATTCTGATGAATACCATCGATGCGCGCCTGATTGCCATTAATGCTGATAACGGCGAGTTCTGTGAGGACTTTGGTAACCACGGCATCGTGGATCTCAAAAAGGGCCTGGGCGATGCGCCCGATCCGCTTTATCAGCTCACCTCTGCACCCACGATTGCCGGTACCACCGTTGTCGTAGGCGGGCGCGTGGCTGACAACGTTAAAACAGATATGCCTGGCGGCGTGTTACGCGGTTTTGACGTGATCACCGGCCAGATGCGTTGGGCCTTTGACCCGGGCAATACCGATCCGAATGCTATTCTGATGCCGGGCAAGGACTATACGCGGAGTACGCCAAACTCATGGGCGCCGATGTCCTACGATCCGGCCATGAACACCGTGTTTATTCCGATGGGAAGCTCATCGGTTGACCTGTGGGGCGCAAACCGCAACGCACTCGATCATAAATACGGTGCCTCCGTACTGGCACTCGATGCAACAACCGGTAAAGAGAAGTGGGTTTATCAGACCGTGCATAACGATCTGTGGGATTTCGATCTGCCGATGCAGCCGAGCCTGATCGACTTCCCGATGAAAGACGGCAGCACCAAGCCTGCGGTCGTGATCGGCGGCAAAACCGGCATGATCTTTGTGCTGGACCGGATGACCGGCAAGCCACTGACCAAAGTGGAAGAGCTGCCAATGCCGCAGGGACATATCCCTAACGAGCAGTACACTAAAACCCAGCCGCATTCGACCGGTATGCCGATGATTGGTAATCAGACGCTGAAAGAGTCCGATATGTGGGGGGCCACGCCGTTCGATCAGCTTGCCTGCCGTATCGCCTTTAAATCTATGCGCTATGACGGCCTGTTTACCGTGCCGGGCACGGATAAGTCGCTGAGTTTCCCGGGTTCGCTGGGCGGTATGAACTGGGGCAGTATGTCCACCGATCCGAATAACAACCTGTTGTTTGTTAACGACATGCGTTTAGGATTGTGGGTACAGATGATTCCGGTTGATACCAGCAAGGTTTCCCGTGGCAGCAACGGCGGTGAGGCGATCAATACCGGCATGGGCGCCGTTCCACTGAAAGGTACGCCTTATGCGGTGAATAAGAACCGATTTATGTCACCGCTGGGCATTCCTTGCCAGGCTCCCCCGTTCGGTACCTTGTCTGCTATCGATATGAAAACGCAGAAAATCGTCTGGCAGGTTCCGGTGGGTACCGTGCAGGATACCGGTCCGTTCGGGATCAAAATGCGCGCGAAAATGCCAATCGGCATGCCAACGCTGGGCGGCACGCTGGCAACCCAGGGCGGCCTGGTGTTTATCGCCGGTACGCAGGATTACTATCTGCGTGCGTTTGATAGCGCAACGGGTAAAGAAGTGTGGAAAGCGCGTCTGCCCGTTGGCAGTCAGGGCGGCCCGATGAGCTACGTCTCGCCGAAAACCGGCAAGCAGTACATTCTGATCTCAGCAGGCGGCGCGCGTCAGTCACCGGATCGCGGTGACTACGTGATTGCTTATGCGCTGCCAGACAGCAAGTAACAGCAAGCGATAACGGGTAAAATAAAAGGGCCGCTCGCGGCCCTTTTTTTGTGCTTATTTTCCGTCCCGGAAGAGCGACACCAGCTCCGGCGGGGCCGACTGTTCCGGTATCAGGATCACCACCGTACCGGCCTCACGGCGCGTGGCGTACTGGATCTGGATACGAAAATAGCGCTGATCCCCGCATCCTACCTTAGTGGCTTTATCCTCTGACTCGCCCAGCGGCATCGCCTGCTCCAGCACTTTGCAGACGCGCTGTTTCTCTGGCGCAGGAAGTTCACCTAAGGGAAAACGACGCTCGCTGCGTAAGCCGGGGATAAAAGCAAAGCCACCTTCGCGCGTCACCACAATGGTGGCGTCGTCGGTAAGTTCGGGGAGTTGACTCATAATACGCCTACCTCTTTCCACGCCTGTTCAATTTTGCTGCCGACGGAACGATCAAAGCGCTTTTCACCGTGCTGCACGGTCAACTGTGCAAAGGTTTTGAAGTCAGCATCCTGATGCAAATTATCATCACACAAGGTGTCATACCACGCTTGCCCTGCCTGTTCCCAGGCAAAACCACCTAGTGCTTGTGCTGCCAGATAAAAGGCACGGTTAGGAATGCCAGAGTTCAGGTGCACGCCGCCGTTGTCTTCTCGCGTTTTAATATAGTCGTCCATATGGCCCGGTTGCGGATCTTTACCCAACATTGGGTCGTCATAAGCGGTGCCGGGGTGCGACATCGATCGCAAGCCTTTGCCATTGATGCCTTTCGCCAGCAGGCCTTCACCAATGATCCAGTCGGCCTTATCGGCAGTCTGTTTTTTACTGAACTGCTTCACCAGGGAGCCAAAGACATCGGACATGGATTCATTTAGCGCGCCAGCCTGTTCAAAATAGATCAAACCGGCTTCGGTTTCTGTGACACCGTGCGATAACTCATGCGCAACAACATCAATAGCGATAGTAAAACGGTTAAAGATCTCACCATCGCCGTCGCCGAACACCATCTGCTGTCCGTTCCAGAAAGCGTTCTGATATTTTTCACCATAGTGAACGGTTCCCGCTAATTTCAAACCGTTATTGTCCAGAGAATTGCGTTTATATATCTGCCAGAAGAAATCGTGTGTGACGCCAAGATAGTTCCAGGCCTCGTCGGCGGCAACGTCACCATTTGAAGACTGGCCTTCTTTACGCACCAGGGTTCCCGGCAACGTTTCTTTGTTTTTGGCATCATAGATTTCACGCTCAATCTTCCCGGCCTGCGTGGTTTTCGGCGCAGCCGTCTTTTGCCAGTGCTCCGCCATCAGGTGCTGAACGTGGGTGAGGGTACGGCGCGCCTGCTCCTGCTGATGACCGGAACCGTGGGCGATAATCTTACGGAGAATATAGGGAGGGATAACGCTGAAAGCCATTGTAGACTCCTTGGCACGAGGGATGTACCAGGAAGTATAGTTAAGAAATGCTTTTCTTTCGTTTCGGTTTTTCGGGAATAAGCTGCGTGACCTGACTTTCTACCCAACCATCATCGAGACGGGTACGCAGTAAATCGCCTGTGCTCACCTGACGCGTTTTTTTCACCACCTGGCCAGCGTTGTCGGTCGTGACGCTAAATCCACGCGCCAGCGTGGCTAACGGACTGACGCCTTCCAGCTGGGCCGCAAGCTGACCGAAGCGGTTTTTGTCACGGTTAAGCAATTTTTCCATGCTTTGTTGCAGGCGATAGTGCCAGCTTTGTAGGCTTTTTTGCGCCAGATACAGGCGCTGCTGTGGCTGCTGCTGCGCCAGGCGCTGTGACAGGCGGTCCTGCTGGCGAGTGGCATTGCGAAGCCGCTGTTCCATCGCCTCGCCCAACCGCTGCTGCAGGCGAAACAGTGCGGTTTGCTGGCGAGCCAGACGCAGTTGAGGATGCTGCTGCTGCAGGCGATGATCCAGGCGACTGAATACCCGCTGCTGGCGCGCCAGATAATAATCCATTGCCATCTCCAGCCGCTGTTGCTGTGACTGCAGCTGGCGCAGGAGTTCAAGTTGATTACGGCTGACAATCTCTGCCGCAGCGGAAGGCGTTGGCGCGCGCAGGTCAGCAACAAAATCGGCAATGGTGACGTCGGTTTCATGGCCAACCGCGCTGACCACGGGAATGCGACTGGCAAAAATCGCACGCGCAACGCGCTCGTCATTAAAACTCCACAGATCTTCCAGCGAACCGCCGCCGCGACCCACGATCAGCACGTCGCACTCGGCACGCTGGTTCGCAAGCTCAATGGCGCGCACGATAGCGGCAGGCGCATCTACGCCCTGAACGGCAGTGGGATAAATCACAACGGGCAGTGAGGGATCGCGACGATGCAGCACGCGCAGAACATCGTGCAGGGCTGCACCCGTCGCAGAGGTGACCACGCCAACCTGCTTAGCCGGCTGTGGTAAGGGCTTCTTGTGTTCGGGTTCGAACAAGCCTTCCTGCGCCAGCCTGGCTTTAAGTTGCTCAAACTGCTGCTGCAGCAGGCCTTCACCGGCGGGATGCATACTTTCAATAATCAGCTGATAATCGCCGCGCGGTTCATAGAGTGTGATATTTGCGCGAACCAGGACCTGCTGGCCATGCTGGGGACGGAACGTCACACGACGATTACCGTTACGGAACATGGCGCAGCGGACCTGGGCGCCATCATCTTTCAGGGTAAAGTACCAGTGGCCAGAAGCGGGCTGGGTGAAATTGGAGATCTCGGCGCTGAGCCAAACCAGGCCCATCTCATTCTCCAGCAGCTGACGCACTGTCGTATTGAGACGGCTGACGGTAAAAATATTGGCGTTTGGCGGCAGCGACATGTGACGAAGATCAAATTCCAAATCAGTAGGTTAATCAGTCGATACTACATTGCTGATTGCGCGGATCAAGACTTTTTCTCAAATAATAGTGGAGGCAATCGATTACGGCCTGTATAATGCCGCGGCAATATTTTATCTATTCTCACGCACCCGAGGTGGAGTATTGCCATGTTAAGAATCGCTAAAGAAGCACTCACTTTTGACGACGTCCTGCTCGTTCCTGCACACTCCACCGTCCTGCCGAATACGGCCGATCTCAGCACTCAGCTGACCAAAAACATTCGTCTGAATATTCCCATGCTTTCTGCTGCAATGGATACCGTGACCGAAGCGGGTCTGGCTATTGCGCTGGCGCAAGAGGGCGGTCTGGGCTTCATTCACAAAAATATGTCGATTGATCGCCAGGCAGATGAAGTGCGTAAGGTTAAAAAGCATGAAAGCGGCGTCGTCACTGAACCGCAGACCGTGTTGCCCACCACCACGCTGGCGGAAGTGAAAGAACTGACCGAACGCAACGGCTTTGCCGGTTACCCGGTCGTGAACGCGGATAACGAGCTGGTGGGCATTATCACCGGTCGCGATGTGCGCTTCGTCACCGATCTTACCCAGCCCGTGACGGCCGTGATGACGCCAAAAGAGCGCCTGGTGACGGTGAAAGAGGGTGAAGCCCGTGATGTCGTCCTGCACAGAATGCATGAAAAGCGCGTAGAAAAAGCGCTGGTCGTGGATGACAGCTTCCACCTGCTGGGGATGATCACCGTTAAAGACTTCCAGAAAGCCGAACGTAAACCTAACGCCTGTAAAGATGCGCAGGGTCGTCTGCGCGTCGGTGCGGCTGTAGGCGCCGGTGCGGGCAACGAAGAGCGCGTAGATGCGCTGGTTGCTGCCGGTGTGGACGTACTGCTGATTGACTCGTCGCATGGCCATTCAGAAGGCGTACTGCAGCGTATCCGTGAAACCCGCGCTAAGTATCCTGACCTTGAAATCGTCGGCGGCAACGTTGCAACAGGTGCGGGCGCGCTGGCCTTGGTTGAAGCTGGCGTGAGCGCAGTTAAAGTCGGTATCGGCCCTGGCTCCATCTGTACTACGCGTATCGTTACCGGTGTGGGTGTCCCTCAGATCACCGCCGTTTCAGATGCCGTGGCTGCGCTGGAAGGCACCGGCATTCCGGTTATCGCGGACGGCGGTATTCGTTTCTCTGGTGATATCGCGAAGGCGATTGCCGCAGGCGCATCCTGCGTCATGGTGGGATCGATGCTGGCAGGTACCGAAGAATCACCGGGTGAAATCGAACTTTATCAGGGCCGCTCTTTTAAATCCTACCGTGGAATGGGCTCGCTGGGCGCTATGTCTAAAGGTTCGTCGGATCGTTACTTCCAGACCGATAACGCTGCGGACAAGCTGGTGCCAGAAGGTATTGAAGGCCGCGTGGCTTATAAAGGCCGCCTGAAAGAGATCGTGCATCAGCAAATGGGTGGCCTGCGTTCCTGCATGGGCCTGACCGGCTGCCAGACCATTGATGATCTGCGTACCAAAGCCGAATTCGTGCGCATCAGCGGCGCGGGCATCAATGAAAGCCACGTGCACGACGTGACCATCACCAAAGAGTCACCGAACTACCGCATGGGTTCATAACCCCGTAAGATTTCCCGCCCGGCAACAGCCGGGCGCTTTACTTTAAGTCACCGTTCTGGAAACCCCTCAATGACGACGGAAAATATCCATAAGCACCGCATTCTGATTCTCGATTTTGGTTCTCAATATACGCAGCTGGTTGCGCGCCGCGTACGTGAGCTTGGCGTGTACTGTGAACTCTGGGCCTGGGATGTCACCGAAGAGCAGATTCGCCAGTTCAATCCAAGCGGCATCATTCTGTCTGGCGGCCCGGAAAGCACAACCGAGCATGGCAGCCCGCGCGCGCCTGACTATGTGTTCACGGCTGGCGTGCCGGTTCTGGGTGTTTGTTATGGCATGCAGACCATGGCGATGCAGTTGGGCGGCAAGGTGGAAGGATCCAACGAGCGTGAGTTTGGCTATGCGCAGGTTGAAGTCAACACGGCAAGCGCCCTGATTCGCGATATTGAAGACGCCATCAGCGCAGCCGGTAAACCGTTGCTGGATGTCTGGATGAGTCACGGTGACAAAGTGACCGCTATCCCTGCTGACTTTGTTACCGTTGCCAGTACAGAAACCTGTCCATTTGCCATCATGGCGAACGAAGAGAAACGCTTCTACGGCGTGCAGTTCCATCCGGAAGTGACGCATACGCGTCAGGGGCTGCGCATGCTGGAACGTTTTGTTATCGATATTTGTGAATGTGAAGCGCTCTGGACACCGGCAAAAATCATCGAAGATGCCGTCGAGCGTCTGCGCGTGCAGGTCGGCAACGACAAAGTGATTCTGGGCTTATCTGGCGGTGTGGATTCGTCAGTGACCGCCATGCTACTGCATCGCGCCATCGGTAAAAACCTGACCTGCGTATTCGTCGATAACGGGCTGCTGCGCCTGAACGAAGCTGAGCAGGTGCTGGACATGTTTGGCGACCATTTTGGTCTGAATATCGTTCACGTTGATGGCGAAGCGCGTTTCCTGGACGCCCTGTCCGGGGAAAACGATCCGGAAGCGAAGCGTAAAATCATCGGCCGCGTCTTTGTTGAAGTCTTTGACGAGCAGGCACTGCGTCTGGAAGACGTGAAGTGGCTGGCGCAGGGTACCATCTATCCTGATGTGATCGAATCGGCTGCCTCTGCTACCGGTAAAGCGCACGTGATCAAGTCGCACCACAACGTCGGCGGCCTGCCGAAAGAGATGAAGATGGGCCTGGTCGAGCCGCTGCGAGAGCTGTTTAAAGATGAAGTGCGCAAGATCGGTCTGGAGCTGGGCCTGCCTTACGATATGCTCTATCGTCATCCGTTCCCGGGGCCAGGCCTTGGCGTGCGCGTACTGGGTGAAGTGAAGAAAGAGTACTGTGACCTGTTGCGTCGTGCGGATGCCATCTTTATTGAAGAGCTGCATAAAGCCGATCTCTACAACAAAGTCAGCCAGGCCTTTACCGTGTTCCTGCCTGTACGTTCTGTTGGCGTTATGGGCGATGGCCGCAAGTATGACTGGGTCGTTTCACTGCGCGCGGTAGAAACCATCGACTTCATGACCGCCCACTGGGCGCACCTGCCGTACGACTTCCTGGGCCGCGTGTCCAACCGCATCATCAACGAAGTTAACGGTATTTCCCGGGTAGTTTATGATATTTCCGGCAAGCCACCGGCGACGATTGAGTGGGAATGATTTAGCGTCCGGCTCAGACCGACAGTAAGCAGTGTAAAACGAAGCCCGCGTTATGCGGGCTTTTTGCATTTTAGCTCCCGCATTGTCTGGCCGATAGTCGCTTCGCCGGAACGGCGAGGGATATCACTGAATTTCGCCTGCAAAATGAGTTCACGTTGAACAGCGCACGGCGCTGAAGCGAACTTAGGATCTACGCCAGGCGGCAGGCAGGAGACGTACGACGCGAAGCTCGGTGACGACAATCCCCACCAGGATTAGCGCCGCTCCTGCAAGTTTTTCCGGCGGCAAACGATCGCCCGCGAGAAAATAACCAAAAATCCCACTAAACACAGGTTCGCAAATCAGTATCAGGGCGACCTTTTCCGGGGCCAGCACAGCCTGAGCACGATTCTGAATGGCGTACGCCAGGGCTGTTGCGAACAGGGCCAGTGACAGGATTGTTAATGCTGTCGGCAGCGAGTGAGGTAAAGAAAACTGGTCACGGGCGACGCTCCATAACAAAGAAAGCACGCCAACGATGCCGAGTTGTATCGATGTTGATGCCAGGGAAATATCAGGCGTTGTGAAAGTCGACACGATGACGATGTGTACGGCGAAGCACACCGCACAACCCAGAATAAGTAAGTCACCATAGTGTACCCTGAACCCGTCAAGGCTGAGTAAGCCAAGCCCAAACACGGCAATGGCGGTTCCTGCTGCCTGTTTAGCACTGGGGCGTCCTCTGCCGATGAGATAGATACACAACGGCGTGAAAACGGTGCACAAGCCTGTGATGAAGCCGGCATTGGAGGGCGTTGTGTAAGCTGTGCCGGATGTCTGTAGGGAAAATGCAGCGAAGAGCACGATGCCCGCCAATACCGCACTCACCCAGTCACGTGGCTTCAGGTGGCGAAAAGAACGGATCGAAAAGGGGAGAAGCGCGAAAGCCGCCAGGGTAAACATCCACGCGTTCAGGGTGGATGCGGCCATGAAGCCCAGCGTGTCGTGCTTCGCAACGAAGCTCCAGCCCCACACCGCCGTGACGGCTAAAAGCGCGATTGACCAAAGGATGCGATATGACATAGTTGTCCCTTAGGCAGGCATTTATACCGAATGCCTGGCTCAGAATTGTATGTCAGCGGTACCCAAAGCGGCTTACGATAATTCAGTAAAAAGCTCCTGGCAATCCTTAACGCTGTTCCTGCGGCGGCTATCCGAAATTTCAACTGTTGATGACGCGAAGTAGCGAGTTAGAAGGGGTCAGTACAAGTTGCCAGCAACCGGGAATTTGATAAGGTCAGGGTTCTGTGGCTGGCGGTGGTCGGGATGAGCAATGAGCAGACGTTGATAACATTACTGCCTCGCTACAAGCCTGCTTAACGGCGGGTTTTTCCTTTCACTGGTCGAAGGCCGTTTTTGGGTGAAGGCATAAATACTTGCGCGGAGTGGAGAAGGGTGATCACGCCCTGATGCCTGTCAGCATTTAAGCCAGAAAAAATCAGCCGGTGCTATCCGGCTGATTTTATTTACCGCATGTCTGCACGAACAAAAAAATATGAATCCGCTGTCGGGCGATGTTTACTTAAGGTGTTCCTTCAATTCCGCTGACGCCTGGCCAATCGCCGTGCGTACCGTCGGCTCTTTACTCAAGGCATTCAGCAAACCAAAGTCGTGAATCATGCCGTTATAGCGGGTCACCGTCACCGGTACACCGGCGGCATCCAGCTTACGTCCAAAGGCTTCACCTTCATCGCGCAGCACGTCGAGTTCGGCAGTCTGAATCAGCGTTGGCGGTAAACCGGCCAGTTGCGCCTCAGTGGCACGCAGCGGAGAAGCCAGAATGTTATTCCGATCTTTATCTGACGTGGTGTAGTTATCCCAGAACCACTTCATCATGTTTCGGGTCAGGAAATAGCCGTTGGCGAATTGCTGATAAGACGCATCATCAAAATGGGCATCGGTGACGGGCCACAGCATCACATCGTAACGAATCGCCGGGGTTTTATGTTGTTTGGCCTGCAGCGCGACGGCGGCCACCATGTTGCCTCCCACGCTGTTACCGACCAACGCCAGGCGCTTACCGTCAACGCCAATTTCAGCACCGTGTTCGGCTACCCATTTTGTCGCTTCATAAGCCTGGGTAATCGCGACCGGATAATGGGCTTCTGGTGAGGGCTCGTAATTCACAAATACCGCCGCAGCGCCGGATTCGTTCACAAGGTCTCGCACCAGACGTTCGTGCGTCGGGAAGTCACCCAGCACCCAGCCGCCACCGTGGAAGAACATGAATACCGGGAGCACGCCGGTTGCGTGTTCGGGTTTGACAATCGTCAGTTTGAGCGGCTTGCCCAATGCTGTGATGGTTTTTTCAGAAACCTGTGCGGGTGGCAGTGTGGCACCTTGCTGCGCGCCGGTGAGTACCGCGCGTGCTTCTTTAGGCGTTAAGGTCTCAATGGGCTTACCGCCGCCACTGTTCAGTGCTTTAAGAAAGGCGGCGACGCCAACGGTAGGTTCAGGCGCATTCTCCACAGGGCTGGCCCATGCTGATGTGATCTGGCTGGCTAACAATAAAGCACCTGCGGTGAGTTTCACGTTCATTTTAATTTCCTTGTGTTTGCGATTAAGTAGTGCGCTATTTAGTTTGGCTAAGATGGCAGGTATTTCTTGAGTTGTAAACTACTAAATAGTGCGCTATTTAAATTTCATGACTGACGCGAGAACAATGCTGATGGCGAAAAGGCGCGGGAAGAGGCGTGGCGTCTGTATTGGATGGCATTTTTTACGATTTACCCGTGGGTGAATCAATTTCGTGCCAGTTGTTTTTTTGAGCGCTACACTCATCTCTGAACCGCAACGCTGTCAGCGTGTAAAACAGCCTGCGTGTGTCCATTTCACGGCATGATAGCGACGGGCAATCAGGCTTTTTGATGACTCAAACTCAAGGACTGAATTAACCATGTTTAAGCGTCTTCTCTCTTCTCTGCGCAATAAAAACCAACCCGCCGATACCGCACCAGACGAGCCCGCTCAAGAACGGGAGATGATTGTTGCTTACGATGCTCATGGACAGGAAATGCACATTGCACGCAATGAATGGCGTGAGAAGGTCTTTCTGCCGGATCTGGAAAAGAAGTGGGATGATGCGGACGCCTTGTACACCGCGATTCTGATGGGGTTGAAAGACGCCTTTGCTTCCGATCTGGTTGCGGCAGCGGAGCGCCTGGTGGACATTGACCGTAATCCTGAACGAAGTCATACCCTCCACGGCATTGTACTGATGGAAACCGGCCACCTGGATGCGGCAGAACAAACCCTGCGAGAGGGAATGGATAAATCAGGCGCGACAGGAACCTTACTCACCAATCTGGCGAAAGTCTTTGCCGAGCGCGGTGAGGACAAACGGGCAGATGACACGCTCTGGCAGGCTATTCAAACCGATCCGAACCTGGATAACGGTTTACTCTGGTGGGTGAGCATTCAGCGCGAGCGCGGAGGCGAGGATGCTTACATTGAGGGATTGCGCAGTGTTGCCGCGATGCCGGGAAGCTGGCGAGCACAGCTCTGGATGGCCCGTTTTTATCTGGAGCATAACGAAACCGACAAGGCTCGTGGACTTTATGAAGAGGTGCTGTCGGGTGGACGGTACGATGCTGAGGCGCTGTATATGATCTCTGGCGACCTGGGGAAAAATGGCGAGATTCCGCTTCTGATTTCGCTGGTTGCGCCCCATTACGATGTTCAAAAGCACGATCCTATGGCCGGTATAAACTTATTGCAGGCTTATCTTGAGTTGGGGCAGACGGATCAGGGGCTCACGCTTCTTAACCAGCTGTATGCACTCAATTTTGCCCCGATCAAGCAGCATCTTGATTATTACAGACAAGAGTTTGAAGAGAAACGCCGCCAAACGGAACCCGTTCAGCAGGTGGCGCCTGATGATGTGAAAATCACAACGTTATCCGTTACGCAGCCCATTTGGCATTACGGCTTATGTAAAGCCGACTGGCTGTTTAACCAAAAACCTGAAGAGACAGCGAAGATCGGTTTCTTTGCGTTATCAAAAATACCGGATGGCACCGCAGCCCAGGGCATACAGCGCGAAGATGAGCTTGGCCGACTGTCGCGCGCGATTCCGCTCTATCTCGCTGAAGCCGTACATTACTGGAGTGATTATGCGGCGTGCACCTATTTTCTGATGGCGGAGGGCCACGGTCCTGTTCTCACTGGCCAACCGATGGTGGGTGAGGATATTTATGAGATCCTGCCGCCTGACATGAAGTATGTGGTGACGGGGGAAATTGGCTGCACTGGCGAGGGCGAACAGCGTCGTTGGCAGATTGCGTTGTCGCTGTGGAACTGTAACACGCGCAGTAAACAGTCGACTGAAACTGAAGAGGTAACGGATGCCGGTTTAGGCAACGTGATGCAGGCGTTGGAGCAAAAATTACTGATGCAGGCCGGCCTGAAGCGTGAACAACCACTGGATGCCTTTTATCAACGTCCTCCGGCTGACGCGTTGCCTGTCTATCTGACCGGGCTGGGGCAATCGTTAATGCTGACGTTGCTGGCTAACCAACAGGTTCCGTATTCGGAGGTCTGGAATGAGCGCGCCATGTTGGACTGGCCGCTGAATATTCTCCGTCACTGGCCATCTCTGACTGCCGCTAAAATCATTTATCTTTCCGGGTTGGGCAAAGCTTTCGATTATCACTCGGAGGCACTGCCGGGCTACCAAACATCCAGCCTGGAATTGCTGAGAATGGAGAGCAGTCAAAGCAGCGTGATTGCAGGACTCCCGCCGCTGATGTGGAAAATATTTGGCATCGAAGGTGAGATAAACTCACGCAGCCAACCTGTCGCGCCGGAGGCGCAGCAGCGCTATGAAGCGTGGTTGCAACGTGTAGCGGAAAAGGCGATAACAGGCTAGTTTTCAGACGGCGGGTTCAAGATAACCTATGCTGTTGTTGAAATAGCCAGGCATGAAATGCATCTGGGATCTGTTATCTGCTTCGAGCATGGGTGAAGTGCAGGCTTCGCGTGCCTTCGGGATTGGCTCTGACGCCTTCTGTACTGACCGCAAAGCAGAGGGCAGCCCAGACCGGTCGCGCGCTGAATGCGCGCGGCGAGTATCCCTGCTTGCTTCCTGAGCCTGAGTCGAGGCGGGTTTCAGGCTGGCTGATTCTGCGTATAGCCCGCCTCTTAGCATACTGGTGGTGACAGCCATCACGGCCGCTTGACGTTGCGTGATGGCGGGCGTTGCGTCTGCAGCCACTCACCAGCTTGAGCAAATATTGCGATGACATCGCAGCATAGTTAGTGAATACAAACCTTCTATTTCATTGCAAAATCATCCCTTATCTTTTACCTGCAGGAACCGCGATGCTGCCTCTGAAAATCTTCAGTCTCTGTTTTCTCACCGTGATTTTGCTGTCGCTTGCGGCCAGCCTGGCACAAGCCACTCATGGCAACAACGCTACCGGCCAGGGTGGCTGGGCAACGGCCCGAAGGGATTCGGCTGGTGTCGCGCCCGATCCACAGGCCAACGCCAGTCAGGCCATCGTTCAGGTCTATGCCGCACCGACATACGGCTGGAAAGGCGCTATCGCGGTGCACCCGTGGATTATCTTTAAACGTGCAGGTGAAAGCCGCTATACACGTTACGAAGTCATTAGCTGGGGGAGCGGCGATAAGGTAAGACGTAATTCATCGTTGCCTGACGGCTACTGGTACGGGGCAAAACCGCGGCTGTTGGTCGAGCATCGTGGCCGGGATGCGCAAAAGCTGATCCCGCAGATTGAAGCCGCCATAAAATCCTACCCCTGGCCCACCACCTATCGCGCCTGGCCCGGGCCGAACAGTAATACCTTTATGGCGCACATTGGTCGCAATGTGCCGGATCTCAAGCTTGATCTGCCTGCCAACGCCCTGGGAAAAGACTACCGGCCATTATGGCGCCCCGTGGGCTTGCCGCCGTCAGGTCGTGGGGTTCAGGTATCAATACTTGGCGTCGCGGGCATTACGCTGGGGGCGGAAGAAGGGGTTGAAGTGAATCTTTTGGGACTGAGCGCGGGGATAGGCTTTGCGCCGTTTCGGCTAAGACTGCCTTTTATTGGCGGTTTAGGAAAAAATAATCTGCAGGAAAATAAAATCTGACAGCCGTTTGGTGGATGACGCGGCAGGCGAAACAGGTTACCCGAGTGTTGGGTTGCCGCGTAACCCCACTTCGGGTTGTCTTAACCGTTACGGTCTGCCTGAGTCACATCATCCGTTTTAACAGACGCCAAAATCGCCATCTTCATGGTAGAGATTTACGCTGTCCGCGTTAACTTCGATTTCTTTTTGAGTGGCATCGTCCACGCGAGCGCACCACAGCGTTTCTCCTTCGGCACGTAGCACCACCATTTTGGGGCCGCCCGTTTTCGATTGTACCAGGTCATCAGTTTTAAACATATTTCCTCCGTTGTGAGTATTGATTTTAGTCCATCACGCCAGACTGACACTTTTTTGCGTAACCTTTTCCATTTTAGCCGCAACCTGTTTTACCTGCTGCCCGACAACCCCCATGCTGCTCATCTACCGCATTAAGCATAAATGAGTTGTCAGTTGACAACTCATTAAAAACAAGGAATGATATGCACCATGGTGGACAGAAAGCGACATCCCAGCAAAGAGATTGAAGCCGCATTATGTTACGCAGAGTTCCATGGTTGGCTGGTGGTTGCTAAGGGCCATCACGCATGGGGCAAAATGTACTGCCCGGCAAATCTGTCGGCGTGCCGCTGTGGTGAATACTGTCTGACCTGTATCTGGCGCACCCCGAAAAGCGCGCAAAACCATGCCAAAGCGCTGCGGCGCGTGGTAGACAACTGTATCGCCACCCGTGAGTGGAAAAAGAGGGAAGGATTATGACGGACTATCATTTCACCCTGCGGTTTGAACTGCCTGAATCAGCCAAATCCATCGACGCATTACTGGAAAAACTGGCGGAGGCAGGATGCGACGACGCGCTGGTCGGTGCCGGTATGGCAGGTAAGCTGGCACTGGAGTTTACGCGCCACGCCGACTCGGCGAGTCACGCACTCGGCAGTGCGATAGAGGATGTGCAGTCTGCCATTCCGGGCGCAGTCATGGTTGAAGCCGCACCTGACTTTGTCGGCTTAACCGATGTCGCCGATCTTATCGGCGTATCCCGTCAGAACATGCGGAAACTGATGGTCACGCACAGCAAACAGTTTCCGCTACCGGTTCACGATGGCAAAACGGCCATCTGGCATTTAGCCGATGTGCTGGAGTGGCTGGCACAGCGTAATCACTACCAGCTGCCTGCGGTCACCTGCGAGCTGGCACAGGTGACGCGTCGGCTTAACGTGATGGGATCCCTGCAGCGCTACGGTTATCAACATTCGTGATCAGTGTGGTATCAGAAAGATTGTCGCCAGGCCCAGAAAAATAAAGAAACCACCAGTATCGGTGATGGCGGTAATCAAGACGCTTGAGCCCACGGCGGGATCGCGTTTCATTTTCGTCATGACCAGCGGCACCATGACACCCATAACCGCAGCCAGCAGGAGATTCAGCACCATCGCCAGCATCATGACGCCGCCCAGCGCCATGTTATCGTACATGAGCCAGGTCACTCCGCCCATAATGGCGCCCCAGAACAGGCCGTTAATCAAAGCGACGCCGAGTTCACGCATAAACAGGAACGAAAAGTTCCCCGGCTCAACCTGATGCAGGGCCAGGGCGCGAACAATCATGGTGATGGTCTGATTACCGGTGTTCCCACCTATCCCGGCAATAATCGGCATGAGCGTAGCTAGGGCGACAATCTGCGAGATAGTTCCTTCAAACAGACCAATGACGCGCGAGGCAATAAATGCCGTACACAAATTGATTGCCAGCCATGCCCAGCGGTTGCGCACGGATTTGCGCACCGGCGCGAAAACATCTTCTTCCTGACTGATCCCACCCATTTTTCGGATATTGCTTTCGTTCTCTTTGTTAACGAGATCAACCACATCTTCAATGGTGATGCGGCCGATGAGTTTACCCTGCGCGTCAGTTACCGCCGCTGAGATCAGGTTGTAACGTTCAAAGGCACTGGCTGCATCTTCGGCTTTATCATCAAGCTGAAACGTGGTGGGATGCGAATTCATCACGTCGCTCACCATGGTCTTGGGTTTGTTCAGCAGAATAGCGGTTAACAGCAGTTCGCCCAGCAGTTGGTTGTTTTCATTGGTGATAAAGATTTTGTCTGTACCGTCCGGCATGCTTTTGCCTTTCCGCAAAAAGCGCTGCACTGTGGCTAAGGTCACATCCTCGCGCACCGTGAGGATATTGAAGTCCATAATCCGGCCCACGCGATCCCGGTCGAACTGCATCACGCTCAGGATGCGGGCGCGCAGGTTAGGCTCAAGCGAGGTCAGCAGGCGTCCGGTGAGGTCGCGTGGCAGGTAACGTACCAGCCAGGCCTGATCGTCAATGTCCAGGGGTTCCATGGCCTGCAGGATGGCGCGATCGCTCATCTCTTCTGTCAGGCTGTCCCAGACGGTTTCAGAGGCTTCAACCAGCACATGACCGCGTTTCTCACCCGGTACCAGGCTCCAGAGTGCCAGACGCGCTTCTTCAGGCAAGGCTTCAAGAATATCGGCAAGGTCAGCGGCATGAAGCTGGCTGATGTCTTGCTGCAGAATTTCACGATTTATCGCATTTTCACGTTGCTGCTCAGCGGTGAGATGGCTGGCTTTATCCAGCAATTCATCCACCAGATCGTGCTCATTGAGCAGCAGCGTCAGAATACGATGACGAATTTCACTTAAACGTTGAGTGTGTGAGGCAGACACATTGCATCCCTATAGTCTGAAAGCACTTGCACGAAGTGTAGCGTTTTGACCGAAAAAGGGATGTAAAAAATGGCGCTGATGCAGGGGATCGCGCGTCGATTAATCAGGTTATGACATCTTATGATTAACGGCTGTCAGAAAGCGTGGTGATCGCCGGAGGCGAGTCGGTTTGTTTTTGCTGATGATGCTCGAAAGCCGCGGGCAGGATAAAGACGAGGCGACTAAACAGAATGATAAAACTGATGAGTAAAACAATCCGCGTCATGCTGACGCTTTTTTTACGTCTTCGTGGAGAAAGGGCGCTGTTCACGCAGTGTAATTCCTGTAAAAACCCAAGACGGGCGACAGCAATATTTAGTCACAGTCGCCCGCTGAAATCAACCGCTGTTTAAAAAAAATACAACAATGTTAATAACTGGCTTTCTGCGCCAGGAGCGTCGCAAACCGGCAGTTTATCCGGTTGCCATTTTCATCTTTGCGGTGTAACTGACCCCAGTTTTCGTTGTACTTCACAATGTGCCAGTTGCGATAGTAATGACTTAACTCGCCGGATTTAAAGGCAAAAGGGAAGTCAGACGGACAGGGGGCATCCTCGGTATTCATGGCGGCAACAATCAGGTTGAAGCCATTTTTCACGGTGCAGGCCTGCATATCGGCAATCAGCTGGGGGATAGTTTCCGGCTGTAAAAACATCATCACCACCGTAGAGATCGCCAGCTGGTACGCGCCGTTGAAACGCACCTGGTTTAAATCCTGCTGCGCCGTATGAATGCCGGTCAGCCCTTCGGCGGTAATAATCTGATTCAGGCGTGCCAGGCTTGCCGGATTATGGTCCCAGGCAGTCACTTCGAATCCATGTTGATTCAGAAACAGCGTGTTGCGCCCGCTTCCGCATCCCAGGTCAAGCGCTTTGCCGGGCGTCAGCTTAGGCAAGGCGTCAACCACTTCAGAATGGGTGGGCGTTAAGCCGTAGGTATCGGCAAAATAATGTTCAGTTCGTAATGTCATCGTCATCGGTTCGGTGATGCGGGCAGTCAGTGCCCGCACGATCAGGCTTCTGCGAGAATCAGTTTCCAGCCGGTTACTTCATCCCAGTAGGTTTGCTCACGCTCCAGGTCGAGTTGCACCAGGTTATTCTGACTGAAATAGCCTGCCGGAAAAGTGAGCGTCCAGTGGCCGTCATCGCAGGTGAGTTTTAACGCGTCCGGGCGAGTCGTGGCCTGGCGCTGGTTATTCAGCAAGGTTCCCAGACGAAGCAGAAAGATAAGGGGCAAAAACTGCTTCTTCTTAAACAGCGTCACGCGCGGCAGCTCATCTACCTTCACCGCTTTACGGTGAAATCTGACCAGCGCCGCCAGCAGCATTTGCTGATCCTGATTGAAGCCTGGCAGGTTGGTGTTCTGCAGGATATAGGCTGAATGGCGCTGTAAACCACTGTGATTGATGGTCAGCCCCACCTCATGCAACATGGCAGCCCATTTCAGTAGCGCAGCTAGCTGCGGATTCGCCAGTTTGGGATTTTGATCGCGCCACTGCAGATAGAGCTGTTCCGTCGTCTCCAGTACGCGTCGAGCCTGATCGCTGTCGATGGCGTAGTGATTCGCCAGGCTCTGAGCCGTACGGCTGCGAATATCCCGATGGCGGAAACGGCCTTCCATTTCGTACAGCACACCTTCACGAAGTGCGCCATCACTCAGCGTCAGTTCACGGATAGCCAGCGCGTCAAAGACGCCGCAGAGAATGGCCAGGCCCGGAACGAACACGCTTTTACGCTCCTCAGACAGGCCCGGCAGGCTCAGCGCAGCAAAGGACTTGTGCTTAATGACTTCGTCATACAGTTTCGTCAGGCGCTCAGGGGTAATCAGCTTCTCTTTCTCACCCATCGCCAGCAGCACCTCACAGGCGGCTTTGATGGTGCCAGACGCGCCCAGCGCATATTGCCAGCCGTGCAGACGGTACTGCCAGGCCAGCGTTTCCAGCTTCTGCGTGGCGGCCAGGCGGGCGCGACGAAAGTTCTCAACGCTGATTTCACCGCCGGGAAAATAAAGCTGGGCAAAACTCACGCAGCCCATGCGGCGGCTTTCTACCAGCTGCGGCTCAAAATCTTCACCGATCACTAATTCCGTTGAACCGCCACCGATGTCGATGACCAGCTTGCGGCCTTTTTCCGGCTGCGTATGTTCAACGCCCATAAAAATCAGGCGCGCTTCTTCGTGACCGGAAATCACCTCAATCGGGTAAGGAATAACGTCAGCCGCGCGCTGCAAAAAGGTTTCGGCATTCACCGCCTGCCGTAACGTATGTGTGCCCACGATCGTCACGTTGCTGGCGTTAAAGCCCTGCAGACGTTCAGCAAACAGCGCCAGGCAGTTCAGCCCGCGTTCCATCGCCTCTTCGCTCAGGTAATTTTTGGCATCCAGCCCATCGGCCAGATGTACCCGTTGCTTCAGACGCCCCAGAACCTGCAAAGCGCCATCCACCACGCGGGCAATTACCATGTGGAAACTGTTGGAGCCAAGGTCAATTGCCGCAAACTCTTGAGGTTTCGGCGTACTTTTTTGGGAGATAGGCATAGGCGTTATTCAGGTTGTTCCAGCTTCTTAATGTAATCGTAAATGGCCATCTGCGACCGTACTTTACGACGATTACCGCGCTGAACGTACTGGTTAGTCAGCTCTTTATCCACAACACGTGCTTTAACGGTGTCGCTAAGCTGAATAGCAATAATGTCCAGGATGCGCTGCTTTATCTGTGGATCAAGGATCGCCACGGCCACTTCGATGCGATAATCAATGTTACGCGTCATCCAGTCCGCGGACGAGAGAAACACTTTCTTATCACCACCGTTTTCAAAAATGTATACGCGGTCGTGTTCCAGGAAGCGGTCAACAATACTGATCACACGAATGTTTTCACTGATCCCGGGCAAGTCTGGAATCAATGAGCACATTCCGCGCACCAGTAAATTAACATTTACGCCAACGCTGGATGCGGTATAAAGCCTGTCTACCAGCCCTTTGTCCACCAGGTTGTTAATTTTCAGCGTAATCCCACTAGGGCGTTTTTGCTGCGCGTTGGCGATTTCGTTATCGATCAAATCATACAACATGCGACGCGAGTTTTGCGGAGAAACCATTAAATGGTCAAAGGTCACCGGGCGATAGGGATTTTCAATAAAGTTGAAGACCCGGCGCACTTCATTGGTGATACGTGCATCGGCGGTTAACAGGGAATAGTCCGTGTAAAGGCGTGCCGTTTTTTCATTGAAGTTACCCGTACCGATGTGGGCGTAGCGCACGATCTCCTCGCCTTCCCGGCGGGAAATCAAAAACAGCTTGGCGTGAATCTTCAGCCCGGGCGCGGAGAAAATAACGTGTACACCGGCTTCCGTCAGGCGTTTTGCCCAGTAAATATTGGCTTCTTCGTCGAAACGGGCCTGCAGCTCGACTACAACGGTCACTTTTTTCCCGTTATAGGCGGCATGAATCATCGCATCCATAATGCGCGAATGCTTGGCGACGCGGTAAATATTGATTTTGATCGCCAGCACGCTCGGGTCGAATGACGCCTGACGTAACAGTTCAAGAACATGCTCGAAGGTGTGGTACGGATAGTAAAGCAGCACGTCGCGATTACGAATGGCATCGAAACCGTTGCGGAAACCGTCAAAGCCAATATGGCGGATTTGCGGCATCGGCCGGTTAATCAGGTTGTTCTTCCCGACGTTAGGGAAGCCGATAAAATCTTTAAAGTTGTGGTAGCGCCCCCCCGCCAACACGGAGTCGTAATTTGAAATCGACAGCTTGTCGCACAGCAGCGCCACCATCGAATCCGGCATGTCGCGCTGATAAACAAAACGCACCGGTTCGGCGGTCAGACGCTGTTTCAGGCTGGATGACATCAGTTCCAGCAGGCTGGATTCCATTTCTGTCACCAGGTCGTACTCCGCATCACGCGTCATTTTCATCGAATAGGCGTTGAGCGTGTCGTAGTCATAGAAACCTTTAAAAATATCATCCAGACAATACCGCAGGATGTTATCAAGCAGGATCATAGGTTTACGGCGACGGGGAGGTTCGGCTGGCAGATTGATGAAGCGTGGCACTTTATCCGATGGAATTTCCAGCAGGGCGTACTGAATATCCTGACCGCGAATAATTTCAACCGCCAGGTAGGTGTAATCGTCTTTCAGAAACTCGGTTAAATCGGTTTCATGAGTAATCAAAATCGGCGTGATGTGCTGACGCAGCTCATGCTTAAAGTAGTGGCGCAGCCAGCTTTGCTGGTTAGGTGACAGCTGGCGTTCGTTTATCAGGAATATTTGATTACGCGCCATCTCCAGCAGCAGGTCGTTATACAGGGCGTCAAATTCCTGATCTGACTTCAGGACGCGCTGTTGGATCTTTTTTAACAAATGGCGTGGCGTGCTGGCGGAGCCTTGCTCTTCGCCAATCAGGATACGGCGTTTCAGATCGGCAAAACGTACCTTGTAAAATTCGTCGAGGTTGTTCGAGTAAATACCTAAAAAACGCATACGTTCAATCAGCGGATTACCTTTATCTGCCGCTTCCTGCAAAACACGTTCGTTGAAGCACAACCAGCTCATTTCTTTTTCGATATAAAGCTTTACCTGACCCATTCTCACTCCGTATGACGGTTGCAGGACTGACGACGATACAGTATCCAACAGCATTATGGCGAGAGTATGGCAGGGTTGTCCAACAGCAAAAGTTGTCTTATCAACCAGCTACGGGCAACATAGCGACTCATTTCCGCCGCATAACCAGGGCCGCATGAGCGTAAACCATATTCCTGTGCAGTTTAGCGATCGCCGACGTCGTGCTATTGACCGTTTCACGCGGCGCCTCGTCACGTGTTGCGGAGCGGCCATTCTGCTACTGATGATGCTGTTGTTCTTTTGGTTGCTTTGGGTGGTCCTGCCGTTATTCAGCGCGCCGGGCGTGCAAAGCGTCAGCAGCCAACGTCTGTGGGATTCGGCACCGGCTCTGGCGATAGGCAATCTGGGCGACGTAGGCTGGCGCATCAGCCGCGACGGAAAGGCGCGCTTTATTCCGCTAAACGGACAACCGGCAGCCCCGGCATTAGGGCTTTCGCCCGTGCCGGAGCAGATCGTGACCAGCGCAGACGACAAGACGTTGCTGCTTAATGCCCAGGGCAGTTTAACCCTGCTGCAACCGGTGATAAGCCAGGGCGAAGGCGAATGGCATTTCCCATTGGGCGATAAGGTGTTTCGCCTGCCACAGGGCGGAATAAAAAAGATGGCGCTGGCCACGATTACCCCTGACCAGTGGCGCATCGCCGCCTCCGGTGAGTCCGGAGTAAACCTACTGACGCTGGGCACCAACCAGCAGGCGTCGCTGATTACGCTGCCGGCCCAGCAACCTCAGCATCTGTTACTGTCGCCCAAAGGCGACCTGCTGTATACCACCGAAGGTAACCTGCTGCAGGTCTGGCAAATTGATGACGGGCGAGCCTGGCTGCGTGAAACGCAGACGCTGGCTCAGCCGCCCCGGCAGTTGCTGTTACTGGCTGGCGGGCAAAGCCTGCTGATCCAGGATGACAGCGGCATTTCTCAGTGGTTCTCCATAGCGGGTCAACACGGCCTGCGCTTACACCGCATCCGGACCTTTGAGCACAGCGTCGGACAGGCCACGATGATCGGTGAGCCACAGCGACGGGTGTTTGCCACGGTTGATCAGACCGGCATGCTGAAGGTGTTTGCCAGCAAACAGAACGGGCCTATCCTGCAACGGCAGCTGGCCGCTGGTATTCTTCAGGCCCAATTCTCCCCCCGTGGTGACAGCCTGCTGCTGGAGCGGCAGTCAGGCTGGGAAACGCTGAAGCTGACGAATCCCTGGCCGGATGTGACCTGGCGTAATTTCTGGCAAAAAATCTGGTATGAAAACTATCCCAAGGCTGACTGGGTCTGGCAATCCACCAATGCCGGAGACAGCTACCAGGCGAAATTCAGCCTGATCCCAATGGTCGTGGGCACGCTGAAAGCGGCCAGTATGGCTCTGCTGTTTGCCACGCCGCTGGCGCTGGCCGCCGCGATGTATACCGCGTGGTTTATGGCACCGGGCCTGCGTCGTTGGGTTAAGCCCGGCATTGAGATGATGGGGGCGCTGCCCAGCGTGGTGATCGGACTGATCGCCGGATTATGGTTAGCGCCGCACGTAGGCCAGGCGTTAGTGGGCGTGCTGCTGCTGCCCGTGACGCTTGCCGGCAGCCTGCTCGGCTGTGGCGTAGTGAGCCGTCGCCTGCCTGAGCGCTGGCGCCAGCCAGGACGAGAGGTGTTGTTGCTTCTGCCTGTGCTGCTGAGTGTCACTCTGCTGACGTTAGGGTTGCCGACCCTGATCGTACCCGATGCCGGGGACTGGCTACCGCATTACGCGCAACGTAACCTGTTGGTGGCGGCGCTGGCGATGGGGTTTGCGCTGGTACCGTTAATTTTTACCCTGGCTGAAGATGCCCTGTTTAGCGTGCCGGCTTCGCTGGGACAAGGATCGCTGGCGCTGGGTGCCACGCCCTGGCAAACCCTGACGCGAGTTGTGCTGCCGGGCGCGTCGGCGGGGATTTTTGCCGCCTTGATGATTGGCTTTGGCAGGGCGGTCGGCGAAACCATGATTTTATTAATGGCGACGGGTAATACGCCGCAAAGTGAAGGCGGCTTGTTCAGCGGCCTGCGTACGCTTTCCGCCAACATCGCGATCGAGATGCCTGAAGCGGCCGTGGGCAGCGCCCATTACCGAATTTTGTTCCTGAGTGCGTTTTTATTGCTGATATTTACGTTAATGATTAATACCCTGGCAGAACTCATCCGGCAGCGCCTGCGCCATCGCTTTAGTCAGTACAAGGAGCAGGCATGACGGTGATGCGACAAAACGACCGCTGGCGCTGGTTAACGGCCGGGGCCGTGACGGTGTGCCTGTTGGCGTTTACCTTATTGATAGGATTGCTGGGATGGCAGGGGCTGCGTACCTTTTGGCCTCATAAGGTTGAGCTCTATACCTTTACGCAGCCTGACGGCAGTCACACCCGGCTGCTGGGTGAAACCCTTGAGCGGCAGTCACAGTATCCGGCCCCGGCTGGCAATGCAGATGACCCGCACGCGACGCTGCATCGCTATTTGATTAAAACCGGCAACCGTGACTGGGCCGCACCGGATTTTCGTATTGCGCTCAGCAAGAATACACCGGCAGTCAGCCAGCCTGAGGCCATCATGGTGTTACAGCGCCGCAGTCACGGCAATGCTTACGGCTGGCTTGTGGGCCTGCGCGAAGACAATGAAGCGCTGACGGCCAAAAACATCAATGCACTTTTACAGCAGCGCCTTGAACAGGTGCAGATTCTGGTACGTCAGGCCAACGAAATCCGTCGTGTTGATATGGCCCGGCTGAATCAGCAACTGGATCAGCTAGACGATCAGGCTGAACAGCAGCGTGAGGCAAAGCAGTTTGATTTGCAGGCGCAGTCAGAATATGACGCCAATCAGGCTGCACTTGAGCGTCGGCTTATTCAACTCAATGACAGGCTGAACAATCTGCAAGAGGAAAGTCAGCGTGACGCCTTAATTCTGCGTGACGTTAACGGTATCGAGCACAGTATCCCGCTGTCGCAGATCGTGGCGGCCTGGCAACCCAATGCCATGACGTTGACAGAAAAAACAGGGCGCTTTTTCCACCAACTGTGGCGCTTCGTCAGTGATTCGCCTGCCGAGGGCGAAAGCGATTTTGGCGTTTTCCCCGCCATCTTCGGCACGGTTCTGATGGTGCTGCTGATGTCCGTGGTTGTTATGCCGTTGGGGGTGATTGCAGCCGTCTGGCTGCATGAATATGCCGGACGCAATGCCTTGACCCGACTGGTACGCATCGCGGTGGTGAACCTGGCGGGCGTGCCATCCATTGTCTATGGTGTGTTCGGTCTGGGCTTCTTTGTCTGGCTGGTGGGCGGTTCGGTCGATCGGCTGTTCTACAGCAGCGCGCTGCCGAATCCCACCTTCGGTACGCCGGGCTTGCTCTGGGCATCGCTCACGCTGGCCCTGCTGACCCTGCCGGTGGTGATCGTGGCAACAGAAGAGGGCTTATCCCGCATCCCGAACAGCCTGAGACAGGGATCGCTGGCGCTCGGGGCGACGCAGGCCGAAACCTTATGGAACGTGGTGCTGCCGATGGCGGTTCCGGCGATGTTAACCGGGCTGATTCTGGCGGTAGCGCGCGCCGCGGGCGAAACCGCGCCATTGATGCTGGTCGGCGTGGTAAAAATGGTACCGGAATTGCCGGTTGATGCGGTGTTTCCCTATCTGCACCTCGACAGAAAATTTATGCATCTCGGCTTTCAGATTTATGATTTAGCCTTTCAAAGCCCCAATACCGAAGCCGACCGGCCGCTGGTGTTTGCCACGGCGCTGCTGCTGGTGCTCATTATTCTGTTGCTGAACCTGCTAGCCATGGGCCTGCGTCACCGTCTGCGTGAACGCTATCGCCTGATGACTCAATAACTGACGATGACTACAATGCCCGAAACTGATATTGCGCTAACCGTTGAACACCTTTCGCTCTGGTACGGTGAGCGCCAGGTGCTTCAGGATGTCTCGCTGCAGCTACCCAAAAACCGTATTACCGCCCTGATTGGGCCGTCCGGCTGCGGCAAATCAACGTTGCTGCGCTGCTTTAATCGTATGAATGACGTGATCGATAACTGCCGCATCGACGGCGAGATTCTTCTGGAGCAGCAGTCGATCATGCGGCCTGCCCAGGATGTCTCGGCGCTGCGTCGCCGGGTCGGTATGGTTTTCCAGCGGCCCAATCCTTTTCCGAAGTCGGTCTACGAAAACGTGGTGTACGGATTGCGCTTGCAGGGCGTGCGCGACAAGCGGGTACTGAATGAGGCCTGTGAACGTGCACTCCGTGCGGCGGCGTTATGGGGAGAAGTGAAAGATCAGCTGGCACAGAATGCCCTGACGCTCTCCACGGGGCAGCAGCAGAGGCTGGTTATCGCCCGCGCCATTGCGATTGAGCCGGACGTGCTATTACTGGATGAGCCGACGTCGGCGCTGGACCCGATTTCAACGCTGGTGATCGAAGAACTGATGAGCACCCTGAAACAGCACTTCACGCTGGTGCTGGTCACCCATAATATGCAGCAGGCCTCACGTGTGTCGGATTACACGGCCTTTATGCATCAGGGATCGCTGGTGGAGTTCGACACAACAGACAGGATTTTCACGACGCCGAAGGTGCGCCGGACGGAAGATTACATCACCGGACGCTATGGCTGAAAAGGGCAGGGAGCCCGGCTCCCTGCCTGTTACTCGTGGGCGTAGCCCTGAAGCGGTAACGGCTTACCATCCAGCCAGGCCTTTCCCTCACGCATGGCCAGGCGGCCTTCAACAAACCAGTTAATCACCAGCGGATAGATGGCATGTTCCTGATGTTGCACGCGCTCGGTAATGTCCGCTTCGCTGTCTTCGGCAAAAACGGGCACCTTGGCCTGCAGAATCACCGGACCACCGTCCAGTTCATCCGTTACGAAATGCACTGACGTGCCATGCTCCGCATCGCCATTTTCCAGGGCCTGGCGGTGAGTATGCAGTCCGGGATATTTGGGCAGGAGCGACGGGTGAATATTCAGCAGTCGGTCGTGATAATGCGCCACAAAACCCGGGCTTAAAATGCGCATATATCCTGCCAGCACCACAACATCCGGCGCACAGGCGTCGATCTCACGCATAAGCTGGCGATCAAAACTTTCACGGTCGCTAAAGTCACGGGCGTCCAGGGCAATAGCCGGAATGCCTGCCCGCTCTGCGCGGACTAAGCCATAGGCGGAGGCTTTATTACTGAACACGGCAGCGACGCTGCCGTGAATACGCCCGTTTGCACAGGCGTCAAGGATGGACTGAAGATTACTTCCGTTGCCGGAGATCAGCACAACCAGCTTTTTCATGACGTGATGACCACACGCTCTTCCGCTTCTGATGCCTTAATCACGCCGATTTTCCAGGCATTTTCACCGGCGGCGCGCATTAGTTCAACGGCTTTATCCGCGTCGGCAGGGCTCAGGGCAATCAGCATACCCACGCCACAGTTGAACGTACGGTACATTTCGTGACGGCTGACGTTACCGGCCTGCTGCATCCAGCTAAACACAGCCGGCCATTCCCAGCTTTTTTCGTCAATCACGGCCTGGGTGTTATCGGGCAGCACGCGTGGAATGTTTTCCCAGAAGCCGCCGCCGGTGAGATGCGCGATAGCATGCACATCGACCTGTTCGATCAGGCTCAGAATGTTTTTGACATAAATGCGGGTAGGTTCCAGCAAATGATCGGCCAGCGGTTTGCCTTCGAGCTGCTCAACCTGCGGATCGGTCCCGCTGACTTCCAGAATTTTGCGCACCAGAGAATAACCATTGGAGTGCGGGCCGCTGGAGCCTAATGCGATCAGGACATCGCCGTCCTGCACTTTGCTGCCGTCAATGATTTCTGATTTCTCAACGACGCCAACGCAGAAGCCGGCCACGTCGTAGTCTTCGCCATGATACATGCCCGGCATTTCGGCCGTTTCGCCGCCCACCAGTGCACAGCCTGACTGCAGGCAACCCTCGGCGATACCGGTGATGACCGCCGACGCGGTATCCACATCCAGTTTGCCAGTGGCGTAGTAATCCAGGAAGAAGAGCGGTTCAGCGCCTTGTACCACCAGATCGTTGACACACATCGCGACCAGATCAATGCCGATGGCATCGTGGCGCTTAAGATCCATCGCCAGACGCAGTTTAGTACCTACGCCGTCGGTGCCGGAGACCAGCACGGGTTCACGGTATTTTTGCGGCAGCGCACAAAGCGCACCGAAGCCGCCTAGTCCACCCATGACTTCCGGGCGACGCGTCTTTTTCACTACGCCTTTAATACGGTCAACCAGAGCGTTACCAGCATCAATATCAACACCGGCGTCTTTGTAACTGAGAGAGGTCTTGTCGGTCACTGCGAGGTCCCCACGCGAGTTGCGGTTGGTGGTTTAATATAAAGCGCGGCAATTCTACCAGCGCAGGCAAACGTTTGCGAGTCTCAGATTGCGTCCCCGGCGATTTTCATCAATCCTTACTTTGCCATGACAAAATGCCTCTGATTGCGCAAGCACATGTGGCACTGCGGCGAAAAGGCGGTATAATCCCGCGATTTTTTTTTAGCTCAACTCACTCCGGGAGAACAACAATGAAGATCGTGGAAGTCAAACACCCGCTGGTCAAACATAAACTGGGACTGATGCGTGAGCATGATATCAGTACAAAGCGTTTCCGCGAGCTGGCCTCTGAAGTCGGCAGTCTGCTGACGTATGAAGCGACCGCCGATCTGGAAACCGAAAAGGTCACCATTGAGGGCTGGAATGGCCCGGTTCAGGTTGATCAAATCAAAGGTAAAAAAATCACCGTCGTGCCTATTCTGCGTGCCGGTCTGGGCATGATGGAAGGCGTACTGGAGCACGTACCCAGCGCGCGCATCAGCGTTGTTGGCGTCTACCGTGATGAAGAAACGCTGGAGCCGGTGCCTTACTTCCAGAAACTGGTTTCGAATATCGAAGAGCGCCTGGCACTGGTGGTTGACCCCATGCTGGCCACGGGCGGCTCAATGATTGCCACGATAGACCTGTTAAAGAAAGCGGGCTGCAGCAGTATCAAAGTGCTGGTGCTGGTTGCGGCACCTGAAGGGATTGCCGCGCTGGAAAAAGCGCATCCGGATGTGGAGCTTTACACCGCTTCTGTGGATCAGGGGCTTAACGACAAGGGTTATATCATCCCAGGCCTGGGTGATGCCGGTGATAAAATCTTCGGCACCAAGTAATGATGAAAATCCGCGGCGCCATGCATCACGCTGTTTTCAGCCTGCAGCAGCAGGCCGAGCCGCTTTTTTCTGTTGTAACACATAAAGAAATGAACCAGCCGACCAGAGAGTCGGCTTTTTTTTGCCTGAAAACAGACCACTCACTCAAGGGGACTTTTAATGACTCGTCGCGCTATCGGCGTTAGCGAACGGCCGCCATTACTGCAAACGATTCCGCTCAGCCTGCAGCATCTGTTCGCCATGTTTGGCGCCACCGTGTTAGTGCCAATTCTGTTCCACATCAATCCGGCGACGGTATTGCTGTTTAACGGTATCGGCACGCTGCTGTACCTGTTTATTTGTAAGGGAAAAATCCCCGCCTATCTGGGTTCCAGCTTTGCCTTTATTTCACCCGTGTTGCTCCTGCTGCCGCTGGGTTATGAAGTGGCGCTGGGCGGTTTTATTCTGTGTGGCGTGTTGTTCTGCCTTGTCGCGCTGATCGTTAAAAAAGCCGGAACAGGCTGGCTGGACGTGATGTTTCCGCCAGCAGCAATGGGGGCCATCGTTGCCGTCATTGGTCTGGAACTGGCTGGCGTGGCCGCGAATATGGCGGGGCTGCTTCCAGCCGAAGGCCAGTCGCCAAACGGCACAACCGTGTTGATTTCGCTGGTGACCCTGGCGGTTACCGTTTTTGGATCGGTTTTGTTCCGTGGATTTATGGCGATCATTCCTATCCTGATCGGTGTGCTGGCCGGTTACGCGCTTTCCGCCTTCATGGGCATCGTTGACTGGAGCGGCGTTGAACAGGCGCACTGGTTTGCCTTACCGACGTTTTATACGCCGCGCTTTGAATGGATTGCCATGTTGACCATTCTGCCCGCCGCTCTGGTGGTCATTGCCGAGCATGTGGGCCACCTGGTCGTGACGGCGAATATCGTTAAAAGAGATCTGGTGCGCGATCCCGGACTGCATCGTTCCATGTTCGCCAATGGCTTATCGACGGTCATTTCCGGGTTTTTTGGATCAACCCCGAACACGACATACGGCGAAAACATTGGCGTCATGGCGATTACCCGCGTTTACAGTACCTGGGTGATTGGCGGCGCGGCCATTTTCGCGATTTTACTCTCCTGCGTCGGCAAACTGGCGGCCGCTATTCAGGCGATTCCGGTGCCGGTGATGGGCGGCGTATCCCTGCTGCTGTATGGCGTTATCGGCGCGTCAGGTATCCGTGTCCTGATTGAGTCCAAAGTGGATTACAACAAAGCGCAAAACCTGATTCTGACCTCCGTTATCCTGATTATTGGCGTCAGCGGGGCGAAAGTGCATATCGGGGCTGCCGAGCTGAAAGGTATGGCGCTGGCCACGCTGGTCGGCGTTGCGCTGGCCTTAATTTTTCGCGTCATTTCCCTCCTGCGTCCTGAAGAAGTGATTCTGGATGCGGAAGACAACCGCGAGTCGTAATCCCACCGTCAGCGGTCAAAAGTCGGGCAGGGATGCCCGATTCATCTCTGGCCGAAAACTATGATAGACTTGCCCCGATTTTTGCTTGTTCTCTTGCTGAGGTGCTTCTGAACACGCCGGCACAATTGTCATTGCCACTCTATTTACCTGACGACGAAACCTTCGCCAGCTTCTGGCCGGGTGAAAACCCCTCGCTTATTGCCGCGATTAAGGGTGCGCTTAGCCAGCAACATGGCAGCTATCTTTATTTCTGGTCTCGTGAAGGGGGCGGTCGCAGCCATCTGCTGCATGCCGCCTGCGCTGAAATGTCTGCACGCGGCGAAGCCGTGGGCTATGTGCCGCTCGATAAACGCACCTGGTTTGTCCCGGACGTGCTGGAAGGGATGGAGCAACTGCCGCTGGTTTGCATCGATAATATTCAGTGCATTGCGGGAGAAGAGGCCTGGGAAATGGCGATTTTCGATCTTTATAATCGCATTCTGGAAACCGGCAATACCCGGTTGTTTATTACCGGCGATCGTCCTCCTCGTCAGCTCAATCTGCATCTGCCCGATCTGGCATCGCGCCTCGACTGGGGGCAGATTTATCGTCTACAGCCGCTCTCCGATGAGGATAAACTGCAGGCTTTACAGCTGCGCGCCGGACTGCGGGGATTTGAACTGCCTGAAGACGTCGGGCGCTTTTTGCTAAAGCGCCTTGACCGAGAAATGCGCACGCTGTTTGATACGTTGGATCGTCTCGACAGCGCATCCATTAGCGCCCAGCGTAAGCTGACGATTCCTTTCGTAAAAGAAACCCTTGGCCTCTAAAGGATTTCCAGTACCGCTTCTGGCGGACGTCCCAGGCGGGCGCGGGCGCCGTTGATCACAATCGGTCGCTCAATCAGTTTGGGATTTTCCAGCAGCGCGTCCAGCAACGCGCTTTCCCCGATGTCAGGCCGATCCAGCCCCAGCGCCGCATAAAGCGGATCCTTACGACGCATTAACTCACGGGCACTTTGCATACCCAGCTTTTGCAGCAGGATCTGTAACGTCTGGCGATCCGGCGGCGTGTCCAGATAGTGCACGATCTCCGGGGCGATGCCGCGCTCTGCTAGCAGCGCCAGGGTTTCCCGGCTCTTGCTGCAGCGCGGATTATGATAAAAGGTCACCATACTGTTTATCCTCGTTGATACTGCTTAAAGCGTTGCTGGAGCTGGCGTAGCTGGTCGATGCGGGCATCGTAACGGGCCTGTTTCAGGCTGCCGAGCGGCACCAGTGAACTGGCCCGGCTTAGGGCGCTAATGGCCTGATCCAGCTGGCCACTCAGCGCCAGACTTTCGGCGCGGGCAAAGAGCTCCTCATCTGTCAGCCCCTGCTGCGCGGAAGCCTGGGCCAGCAGATCCCATCCGTTGGTATCGTCTTTATGGGTCCAGGTATAGCGGTTGAGAATGCGGCTGGCGTTCGCCGGCTGTTTCGCTTCCACATAGGCATTAGCGAGGTTCAACTGGACGACCGGGCTGGTTTTTGAGGCCTGGGTCGCGGTCAGCATCGCTATCGCCTGCTGCGGCTGATTCAGGCCGATATCAATGTCAGTCATCAGGTCCAGCAGCCAGACATTTTCAGGTTGTTTTGCCAGTAACGGTGCCACGATCCTTTTCGCCTCACCAAAGCTTTTAGCCTGCAGGAACTGCACAGCTTTACCGTACTGCGAGGCCAGCTGTTCGCGGGAATTACCGTTAGCATATTGCGTAAGCAGTTCGTCCGTTAACTGGTTACGGCCAGTCGAATACATGCCTAAGGACCGCACTTTGGCCAGATAAAAGTCTTGAGACGACTGCACCACCACCGGACGCATCTGGTTCGCACGGTTGCGCGCATCGGCAAGACGGCTGTCAGGCAGGGGATGGGTTAACAGGATTTCCGGAGGCTTCGAAGAAAAGCGGCTCTGATCGGCCAGTTTTTGCAGGAAGTTGGGCATGGCTTGCGGGTCAAAACCGGCGCGCTGTAACACCTGAATACCGATGCGATCGGCTTCCTGTTCATTATTTTGGGTAAAGCTGATAATCCCCTGTTGGGTGCCGGCCAGCGTACCGGTCAATGCGGCCATGCCCATTTGTGGGCTGGCCATCGCCAGTAAAATTGAACCCAGCGCGCCCACCCAGGTGAGCGGTGCATTACGTTTTTGATCTTCCATTGCCCGCGCCAGATGGCGCTGCGTGACGTGGGAGATTTCATGGGCCATGACTGAGGCCAGCTGGCTTTCGTTATCCGTAAAACGGAACAGGGCCGCATGCAACACCACGTTGCCACCAAAGAAGGCGAAGGCGTTGAGCTCATCGTTCTGAATCAGGAAAAAGTGGAAGGGCGTTTTAACGGCGTCCGCATGCGAAACCAGCCGCTGCCCAAGTTGGTTGATGTACTGATTCAGCAAAGGATCGTTAATCAGCGGGGCACTGGCGCGGAGCTGGCGGACGTAGAAGTCGCCCATCTGTAGCTCCTGATTAATCGACAGGGTCGATCCTGCCGTGGTCCCCATATCCGGCAGCGAATCACTGATATCCGCACGGGCGGTCAACGGGCCGGATAACATCAGTGCAGGGAGTAGCGCAGCAAGCAGCGTCTTTTTAAACCGGTTCAACATGCCTTAATCCTGTAATGAATCCCTGATTTGGACAGGTAAGCAGCGGAAATGTTCTGTTTTTTCAGCAACAGCGCTACGGTCTTCGTATCTTAACCACAGCCAGGGAAGAATGAAATGGCGTTATGGCAGCCGGGATCGACGCATTGCCCCTTCCGGGCTTATCGGGTGCTTGCTAAACCCAACCGCCCTGTATCAGCAGTCAGAAAAAGGCATTCGTCGTGCTGCCAGCGCATTGACGACGTGGTGAACCGCTGTCACCGCAATGTCATCTTCCCGTGATGTTGATGTCACACAACCCCGTTAGGTTAAGCGCCAATGAGATCGATCTCATTATCGATTAACCGGGGGGGAAATGAGTGATTTAATCAGCGTGGCGGTTCTGGCCGGCGTTTCGCGAGCAACCGCGGCGCGTGCCTTTTCCGATCCCCATCTGCTTAAGCCCGGCACGCTGAAAAAAGTGCTGGAGGCCTCGGAGCAGTTGGGGTTCAGACCTAACCACATTGCGCGCCAGCTCCGTACGCAAAGCTCCACGACGCTGGGCGTTTTGCTGCCTTCGCTCAGTAACCCGGTGTTTGCCTTGCAGCTTCAGGCCATGGAGCAACAGGCGCGTCTGGCGGGCTATGGCCTGCTGGTGGCCACGACCGATTACCAGCCAGAGCGTGAAGCCGCCATGATTGAACATATGCTGCGCCAGCGCGTCGCGGGCATGGTGCTGACCGTCTCCGACGCGGACAGCAGCACCGTATTAGCCCCGCTGGCAGAGGCGCGAATGCCCTTTGTTCTGGCGCATAACGTGCCGCAACAGCAAAACTGGCGCTGCGTCTATGTCGATAACCGTCGCGCAATGGCCGAAGCCACGGCGCACCTTATTGCGCTGGGTCATCAGCATATCGTGATGGCGGCGGGACCGATGCTGCAGTCGGATCGTGCCCGTCAGCGTTATCTTGGCTATTGCGATGCGATGCAGCAGGCAGGATTTGTCCCGAGGGCGCTAATTGATATGCCCAGCCATACCCAATCCAGATTCGAGCCCCTTTTACCGCTGATCAACAGCCCGGACCCACTGACCGCCGTCATCTGCAGTAACGATCTCCTGGCGATCAGCCTGCTGGGCGCGGCCGCCCGTGCCGGCATTCAGGTCCCGCACCAGCTGTCGGTCATGGGGTTTGACGGCATTGCTATAGGCGAACAGCTTTCACCCTCGCTGGCCAGCGTGGTACAGCCCAGCGATCGGTTAGGTGCCTGTGCCATCGATATGCTTCTTCAACCCTCTCATGATGACTCGTGCCTGCTGGACCACTGGTTGCGTTCAGGCGAGAGCATCGCTGCAGTCTTTCATTCGTCAACATCAGGGAACCATCATGTCTACACACAATAAAATCACCGTGCTTGCCAGGGCGGCGCTCTTCACCGCCTGTGCATTTTCCAGCCAGCTGGTGCAGGCTGCTGAGAATGCTATCTGCTACAACTGTCCACCTGAATGGGCAGACTGGGCGACCGAGCTTCAGGCCATCAAAAAAGATACCGGCATTGTGGTGCCGCAGGACAACAAGAACTCCGGGCAGGCGCTGGCTCAACTGGTCGCCGAGAAAGATAATCCCGTTGCCGACGTGGTGTATTACGGCGTCAGCTTTGGTATCCAGGCGGCTCAGGCAGGCGTGATTGCTGACTATAAGCCGGCCAACTGGGATCAGGTGCCGGCAGGCATGAAAGATCCGGAAGGGAAATGGGTTGCGCTGCATTCCGGCACGATGGGCTTTATGGTCAACGTAGATGCGCTGGGCGGTGCACCCATTCCAACATCCTGGGACGATCTGCTGAAGCCAGAATACAAAGGGATGGTGGGCTATCTCGATCCGGCCAGTGCGTTTGTGGGTTACGTGGCCGCCGTGGCGGTGAATCAGGCCAAAGGCGGCAGTATGCAGGACTTCACTCCCGCGCTGACCTGGTTTAAAAAGTTGCAGGCGAACAAGCCTGTCGTGCCGAAACAGACGGCCTATGCTCGGGTGATCTCCGGCGAGATCCCCATTCTGCTGGATTACGACTTCAACGCTTATCGCGCCAAATATAAAGATCATGCCAATGTGGTGTTTGTGATCCCGCAGGAAGGGACGGTCACGGTGCCTTATGTCATCAGCCTGGTGAAAAACGCCCCGCACGCCGCTAACGGCAAAAAAGTCATGGACTACGTGCTGTCGGATAAAGGCCAGGCCATCTGGGCCAATGCCTATCTGCGCCCGGTACGGCCTTCAGCCATGTCTGCCGAGGCCAAAAAGCGCTTCCTGCCAGACAGTGATTACGCGCGCGCGCATACCGTGGACTATCAGCAGATGGCCGATGCACAGAAAGCCTTCTCTGCCCGCTATCTGAGTGAGATTCGGTAATGGCAGCGTCTGACGCCCGCAGCGATTTACCGGTGGCAACGCGCCACCGGTCACGCCGACGCGAGCAGGGGGCAAACTGGCCATGGATGCTGCTGCCAGCCTTACTGTTTTTTGCCGCGTTCTGGCTGTTACCTTTTGCCCGATTATTACAGATGGGCATGACGCCGGATCGCAGCACACATCACAGTGGCTACTGGACGGTAATTACCCAGCCGCAGTATCTGCAAAGCCTGGTGAATACCGTGCTGCTGTCGCTGACGGTAACGCTACTGACGTTGGTCATCGCCACCGTCGTAGGGTGCTTCCTCGCTCGCCAGCGTTTCACCGGACGCGGCACTCTGCTGGCACTGCTGACCTTTCCTCTGGCGTTTCCCGGCGTGGTGGTGGGGTTTTTAGTGGTGATGCTGGCAGGACGACAGGGCGTGCTGGCGCAGATCAGCCTGCGCCTGTTTGATGAGCGCTGGACGCTGGCCTACTCACTCACCGGGCTGTTCATTGGTTATCTCTACTTTTCGCTGCCGCGCGCCATTGTGACGTTGGTGGCCGCGAGTGAAAAACTGGATCGCTCGCTGGAAGAAGCCGCCCGTTCGTTAGGCGCCAGCCAGTGGCGCATTGTCTGGGATGTGATCGTGCCGGGACTTAAACCGGCACTGCTCTCCAGCGGTGCGCTGTGCTTTGCCACCAGTATGGGCGCATTTGGCACCGCGTTTACCCTGGGAACCGACCTGAGTGTGCTGCCGCTGACCATTTATGGCGAATTCACCAACTACGCTAACTTCGCCACGGCGGCGGCGTTATCGGTGGTCATGGGCGCTGTCGCCTGGGCTGGCTTAATGCTGGCGCGCGTACTCACCCAGTCAAAACAGGAGCCGTCATCATGAAGCGCCGTGGGCTGTTTTACCTGCAGGTCGCGATCACCACACTGACTGCACTGTTCATGATTGTGCCGGTGATCCTGTCGATGCTGGCGGGCGTGACGCAGAACTATTTTGTTGGCCTGCGCAGCGGACTGACGCTGAAATGGGTGGCGCAGGTTTGGGAGATGTACAGCGACACCTTTTGGCTGTCGTTGCTCATTGCTGTCAGCTGCTTGATCGTCACCGTGGCGATCGGCGTACCGGCCGCCTGGGGCTTACTGAAATCGCCCTCTCGCTGGGCATCGCGCATTGAAGAGTGCCTGATGTTGCCGGTGGCGCTTCCGGGCCTGGCCACCGCACTGGGCATTATCCTGCTGTATGGCCAGTTCAGCAGCCTGCGTGACAGCTGGGTGTTTATCCTGATTGGTCACGTCCTTTTTACGCTGCCGTTTATGATCCGCCCGGTACTGGCGGTGATGCAGGCGATACAACTGCCCCGACTGGAGGAGGCTGCCGCCAGCCTCGGGGCCGGCTTCTGGCGTCGCTTTTTCACCGTGGTGGTTCCCAACTGCCGCAACGGCATTCTCGCCGGGGCCTTTATGGTAATTACGTTATCGGTAGGCGAATTTAATATCACCTGGATGTTGCATACGCCACTGACCAAAACCCTGCCAGTGGGCCTGGCCGACAGCTACGCCTCGATGCGGCTGGAAGTCGGTTCTGCTTATACCCTGATCTTTATTTTAATGATTCTACCGCTGCTGTTGATGCTCAACGCCTGTAATCACTGGCTTGAACGCCAGTCTCGCCAACAACCAAGGGAGGAAAAAGCATGATTGTTGATGCGGTTAACGTCACGCTACGCGGCTGTGCGCGTCGCTTTCATCACCATCAGGCGCTGCACCCACTGGATCTTAGCGTACGCGCAGGGGAAACCCTGGTTCTGCTGGGCCCGTCCGGCTGTGGCAAAACGACAACGTTGCGCATTATCAGCGGGCTGGAGAGCACTGACGCGCCGGGTGAAGTCTGGTTTGACGATCGCAACGTGACCGACCTGCCTATTGAGAAGCGTAACGTAGGAATGGTGTTTCAAAACTACGCCCTGTTTCCCACGCTTAACGTGGCGCAGAACGTAGCCTATGGGCTGAAAGTGCAGGGCATTCCGCGCCACGAGCGTGAGGCCCGGGTCAACGAGATGCTGGAACTGGTCGATCTCACGTCACTGGCACATCGTCATATCGACAAGCTCTCCGGCGGGCAGAAACAGCGCGTGGCGCTGGCAAGAGCGCTGGCGGCACGGCCTAAAGTGCTGCTGTTTGACGAACCGCTGGCGGCGCTGGATGCCAAACTGCGTGAGCGTCTGCGTCTGGAAATCGGGGGCCTGTTAAAAAAGCTGGCTATCACCGCCGTGTATGTCACTCACGATCAGCAGGAAGCTATGGCGCTTGGCGATCGTATCGCCGTCATGGAGCAGGGGCGCCTGGTGCAGATCGATACGCCGCAGGCCATCTATCAGCGTCCGGCCTCGCGTTTTGTGGCGGATTTCGTTGGCGCGATTAACTGCATCGCACGTGACGATCAAGGCCATCCGGTGCGTTTTTGTCGACCAGAGGATGTGCTGCTGGCAGACGAAGGCCGCTATGCGCAGCACGGCTGCATTGTTGCCAGCACCTTTCTCGGCGCGTCTCAACGCCTGATGATTGATATCGGGCTGGACAAGCCGATTCAGGTTGAACGTCACGCACGGGAAACCTGGCACGCCGGGCAGCGAGTGAGCTGGTCGCTGGCTGAGCAGGCCGCACTCGAATTTACCCTTTAAGGAGTCAACGTTTGTCCGTTAAACCTGTGCTGATTGCTCAAATCAGCGACTTGCATATTAAAGCGCACGGTCGTCTGTCGTATAAAAAAGTCGATACGTATAATGCCCTGTTACGGGCGATCGCAACCCTGAATGGCCTGACGCCCCGGCCCGATGCGGTGGTCATAACCGGCGACCTGGTGGATTTTGGTACGGCAGAAGAGTATCAGACGCTGCGGCAGGCGCTGGCCACCCTGGCGTTGCCGTTTTACCTGATGGCGGGAAATCATGACGATCGCCAGGCGCTACGGGCGGCGTTTCCCGATCATCCCTATCTGCAACAGGGCCCGACGCTCAACTGGCAACGGGAGGTTAAGGGGGTTCAGCTACTGGCGCTCGATTCCAGCGTGCCGCAGCAGCCGTGGGGCGAGCTTGATGAACAGCAGCTTGACTGGCTGGATGCCGCACTGACCGCGTCACCGGACAGCCCCGCGCTGGTGATGCTGCATCATCCGCCCTTTGTCTGCGGTATCGATCATATGGATCGCCAGCGTTTACGCGCCCCTGCTGCGCTGGCGGCGATCGTCAGTCGTCATCCGCAGGTCGAACGTGTGCTGTGTGGCCATGTACACCGCGCGATTCAGACCCGCTTTGCCGGTACGCTGGCCTGCATTGCCCCCGGCGTGTCTCATCAGGTTGCGCTGGATCTGCAACCGGATGGCCCGGCAAACTTCATGCTGGAACCGGCAGGATTTTTACTGCATCGCTGGCATCCGCAGCAGGGAATGACCACGCATCAGTGTGCGATTGGAGACTATGATGGCCCCTGGCCCTTTTATGATCAAAACGGGTTAATCGATTAAAAGCCATACGGGCTGACTTTTTGGTTAATGCCGCGCTTAAACCTGCTCAAATTGTCCTACAGCGTGTAAACTTACACGCTGTAGGACCGCAATCACGATAAAAACAACAGAGTCAGGCACAGCAAAATGAATCTTTGCACTGTGGCGTTCCCGCCATGCTCATAAATTTCCGTCCCCGGGCGGACTTACGCACGCTTATTGCGCTGCTGGTTATTGCCAGCATAGTCATCACGCTTGCCAATAATTTATATGCAACCTGGCGTGTGCAACGCATGGTGCTGATCGACAGCACCCTGGAAGCTAACCGCGCTTACGCTGCCAAACTGGCCTCTACCAGCGAAGTCTTTTTCCGGCTGGCGCAGTCCCAGTTGCACTTCAGTGCTAATTTACTGGGAAAAGATTTCAATAATGAGGCACTGCTCAAAGCGGAAGTGAACCGTCTACGTGAGCAGACCGACAGTTTTAACTCGGTCGCCGTGGTGGATGAAACGGGTACGGTGCGCGCAATTTCTCCCGAATCGCTGACCTTAACCGGGATGCATCTGACCAGCGATGCGGCCCGCGAAGCGCTGCAGACCCGGCAACCGCTGATTAGCAGACCGACACTCTCTGCCGCCAATAACCTGCTGATTTTTGTCTCATGGCCCATCTGGAATAACCAGGGACGCTATCTGGGCTATATTGGCGGGACGATTTACCTGAAAAAGAAAAGTATTCTGAATGCGCTGCTGGGTGAACAGTTTTATCGCGACGGCACCAGCGTATTTGTTCTCGACGGCGATAATCAGGTGCTGTATCACCAGAACCGCCAGATGGTGGGCAAAACCATGTCGCCACTGATGAGCGATCGGGAACGTCAGGAAAAAGATAACGGCTCGCTGGTCTTAACTGAGCCCGACAAACCGACCCGGCTGGCCGGCTACGCCATTGTCCCCACGACGGGCTGGATGGTGGTGGCGTTGAAACCTGTCGACGTCACGCTGCAACCGCTGTCGGGGTTGCTCCTGAAAGTCCTGAAGCATTCAGTGCCCTTTGCCTTACTGACCTTGCTGGTGGCGGTCATTCTGGCACGGATGATTGCCATGCCGCTCTGGCAACTGGCCCGCAAGGCCAGCAAGATTGATGCCTCAAGCGCCACCTACGAAATTGGCGGCATTCGGGCATGGTACTTTGAGGCCGCCCAGGTTAAACGGGCGCTGTTAACCGGTATTGGGCTGGTACAGGACAAAATTGGTCGGCTGAGTTCGGAAGCGCAGACCGATTCGCTAACGCTGTTACTCAACCGCCGCGGGCTTAACGCGGTACTCGATTACTACCAGACGATGCGCCAGCCTTTTGCCGTGCTCGCCCTGGATATCGATCATTTCAAAAGCGTCAATGACAACTGGGGACACGACGTCGGCGATCGGGTGATTCGGCAGGTGGCGCAGACGCTACGACAGAGCGCCCGGCAGTCGGATGTGGTCTGCCGTAACGGTGGTGAAGAGTTTTTAATGCTGTTGCCTAACACGCCTCTGAAAGAAGCTGAGGCGACGGCCGAGCGCATTCGCATCAGCATCGCGGATAACGCTATCGAGGCGGTCGGCCATATCACGATTTCCATCGGCGTAGCGGAATGGGATGCCCGGCGGCCGCCGCTGGAAAGCAGCCTGAAGCGGGCTGACGATGCCCTGTATCAGGCTAAGAACAGCGGTCGCAACTGCACCGTGGTTGCCAAACGCGTAAAAGCCTCTTGATCAAGACTGTGCGCTAACGGTTTCTGGCCCGCCCGGCAATCCGGGCGAGCCATCAGGAATTGATATGCTCGCGGCAGTAGCGTCGCTTCCAGCTGGCAGGTGTTAAGCCTGTATGCTTACGGAATATCTGACGGAAATAGCCCACATCATTGAACCCACACTGACGCGCTACCTCGGTTAACGGCAGCTTATCGCCGATCAGCAGCTTTTCTGCCATTAATACGCGCTGCCGGTGAAGGGCTTCCGTCAGCGTCAGGCGAAACACGCGCCGGTAAACACGTCCCAGATAATCGGCATTGCAATGCAGCGTTTTCGCCAGCGTGGAGGTTGAAAGCGCCAGGTGATACTGCGTGCGAATAAGCTGATTGGCTTTCCAGGCCAGGTCAACGCCGGGGCTGTCGACAACATCCTCGTGCAGCGCCGGAGCCGCGAGCTGCTGCAGTATAAGCAGTAAAATACATTCCAGTGCGACGCTGCGGTGAATGTTTTCCTGCTCGCTGAGGAACTGCCGGAACAGGGCGATGATATAGGCCGGATCGCCAACGCGAGTATGCTGGGGAAGGTGGAGCAGTGCCTGGTGTAAGCCATGCTGCTCAGGCTGTTTCTGCCAGTCAAAATGCAGCCAGTAAAATTTCAGATCGGCCGGAAAAATCCCTTCTCCCACATGCAAATGCCCTGGCCTCAGCAGCAGGCTTTCGCCCGCCTGCACGCTGAACAGCTCGCCATCCTCCCGAATCGTTAACTGCCCGCGTTCAACGAAAATGATCTCCCAGGAGGTCAGCCTGCGTGCAGGATGGGTTCCCACGCCGCGCGAAATAAACAGCCCGCCATTTTGCACCTGTATCGGAAACGTTATGGATAATTCGAACATCGTTATTCATTTTCCCGCTGCTACGGAGGTAATTGATGTCTTTCTCTCTGATTATTAACTAAAAAAAAGACATGTACCTGATCCAGTTCACACTTTGCTTCACAGGTCGGAATTACCCCGTTTTTATACTTTTTTGTGCTCTTGTTGGTGAACGGATTCCTGACAAAATAAATCGGGTTAAGCGCTAAAACACCAATAAGCCCGGCATAAAGCGGGCAATCCTCTCTGTCCTGCATGAGGCATTTTAAATGACTTCTACGACTATCGCTCAGGCCGATCTTAGCCCGTCGGCTACGCAGAGTGCGCTGTCCCTGCGAGAGAAAATAGGTTACGGCTTGGGTGACGCCGGTGGCACGGTGATCACCTGCCTGATCACCAACTTCCTGACGTTTTTCTACACCGATGTGTTTGGCTTAACGCCCGCACTGGTCGGCACCCTGTTTATGGTGCTGCGCGTGTTTGACGCGGTCTCCGATCCGGTGATGGGCGTCATTGCCGACAGAACCCATAGCCGTTGGGGGCGCTTCCGCCCGTGGCAGCTCTGGGTGGCCGTTCCCCTTGGCCTCATTGGTGCGCTGACGTTCACCGTGCCCGCCGTCAGCATGGACATGAAAATTGTTTGGGCGTTTGCCACCTATCTGCTGCTCTCTGTCAGCTATACCGCCATCAACGTGCCCTATTGCGCGCTGATCAACACCATGACCACCCGCCACACAGAAGTGCTGGCCTGCCAGTCATGGCGCTTTGTATTGTGCGGGGGGGCCGGGTTTCTGGTTTCGGTAGGGCTGCCGTGGCTTGTCGCGGTGTTGGGTAAGGGGAATGCGGCCCTGGGCTATCAGTCTGGCGTCGGTATCCTGTGCGCTCTGGCGGTCGTGATGTTCCTGTGTTGCTTCTTTTGGGTCCGCGAGCGCGTACCGCTGGACAGCCTGGGCAAATTTACCCTGCGTGAGCATCTGGCCGGGCTACGCAAAAACGATCAGCTGTTGCTGATGCTGGTGATGTCTTTTTTGCTGATTAACGTGTTTAACATTCGCGGCGGCGGCTACATGTACTTCATTACCTATGTGTTACAGGGCAGCACGGCTTTCACGTCGCTGTTTTTTACCATGGTGACGTTAGCCTCCATTGTGGGAGCGGTGATCGTGAACCCGCTTTCCAGGCGCATTGACACCGTCCGGCTGTATTACTGGACCAACCTTGTGCTGGCCGCACTCGCAGTCATGATGTGGTTCCTGCCGGTCGGGCCGTCATGGCAGATATTGTGGCTGGTGGTGATCCTCAGTAATGGCATCATCCTCGGTTTCACTCTGCCGCTGCATTTTGCCCTAATGGCCTTTGCTGATGACTACGGCGAATGGAAAAACGGTGTCCGCTCGTCGGGCATGAATTTCGCGTTTAACCTGTTCTTTATCAAGCTTGCCTGGGCCTCCAGCGCCGTCATTATCAGCCTGCTGTTTGTCATCGTGGCTTATAAGCCAGGGATCGGCAATCAGACGGCTGCCTCCCTGCACGGTATTACCGCCACGGAAACCCTGTTACCGGCGCTGTTCCACCTGTTGCTGGCATTCACCATCCGCGCCTGCAAGCTCACTAACCCGATGATGGCGCAGATCGCCCACGACCTGCGTATTCGCCATGTTCCGTCTTGAGGAGAGTAAGATGTCTGTAAATGAAGTCGATCTGCATAAGCTGACTATCCACGATCCGTTTCTCGGTAAGTATCAACAACTGGTGCGGGAGGTGGTCATTCCTTATCAGTGGGAGGCGCTTAACGATCGGATCGAGGAAGCCGATCCCAGCCATGCCATCGAAAACTTTCGCATCGCGGCTGGCCAGCAGGACGGGGAATTCTACGGCATGGTGTTTCAGGACAGCGATGTAGCGAAATGGCTGGAGGCGGTGGCCTGGTCGCTTTGCCAGAAGCCTGACGCGGAACTGGAGAAAACGGCCGATGAGGTGATTGAGCTGATCGCGGCGGCGCAGTGCGAGGATGGCTATCTCAACACTTACTTCACCGTGAAAGCGCCGCAGGATCGCTGGACCAACCTTGCCGAGTGCCACGAGCTTTACTGCGCCGGGCACATGATTGAGGCGGGCGTGGCATTTTACCAGGCGACCGGCAAACGCCGTTTACTGGAGGTGGTGTGCAGGCTCGCCGACCATATCGACAGCGTCTTCGGCCCTGAGGAGCATCAGCTGCATGGTTATCCTGGCCATCCCGAGATCGAGCTGGCGCTGATGCGGTTGTATGAAGTGACTCAGCAACCACGCTATCTGGCGCTGGTGAATACGTTTGTCACGCAGCGCGGCACCCAGCCTCACTTCTATGATATTGAGTACGAGAAACGCGGTCAGACTTCCTACTGGCATACCTATGGCCCGGCATGGATGGTGAAGGACAAGGCTTACAGCCAGGCGCATCAGCCTCTTGCCGAACAGCAGCACGCAGTGGGCCACGCGGTGCGGTTTGTTTATCTGATGACCGGCGTAGCGCACCTCGCGCGTCTGAGTCAGGACGAAGGAAAGCGTCAGGACTGCCTGCGGCTGTGGCACAACATGGCTCAGCGGCAGCTTTATATTACGGGCGGAATCGGCTCCCAAAGCAGCGGTGAGGCGTTCAGCAGCGATTATGATTTACCTAACGACACGGTATATGCCGAAAGCTGCGCGTCCATTGGCCTGATGATGTTTGCCAGACATATGCTGGAAATGGAAGCCGACAGCCAGTACGCCGATGTGATGGAGCGCGCGCTGTATAATACGGTACTGGGCGGTATGGCGCTGGACGGGAAACATTTCTTCTACGTCAATCCGCTGGAGGTGCAGCCGAAAACCCTGCATTTCAACCATCTTTACGATCATGTGAAACCGGTGCGCCAGCGCTGGTTTGGCTGTGCCTGTTGCCCACCGAACATCGCGCGTTTACTGACCTCGCTCGGTCACTATATCTATACGCCGCACGAGAATGCGCTCTTTATCAATCTCTACGTCGGCAACCGGGTTGATGTGCCCGTCGGCGATCGTACGTTGGGTATCCGTATCAGCGGTAACTTTCCCTGGGAGGAAACGGTCACGATTTCTGTGGATGTCACCCAGCCCGTAAAACATACGCTGGCGTTACGACTGCCTGACTGGTGCGAGGGGCCGCAGGTGAGCTGCAACGGTGAGGTGGTGACGGATCGCGCCCGCAAAGGCTACCTGCACATTGAACGGATTTGGCAGGAGGGCGACACGCTCACGCTAAAGCTTCCGATGCCGGTGCGCCGGGTGTACGGTAATCCGCTCGTGCGTCACGTGGCGGGTAAGGTGGCTGTCCAGCGCGGGCCGATAGTTTACTGCCTGGAGCAGGCCGATAACGGCGAGCAGTTACACAATGTATGGCTGCCCGCGTCTGCGGCGTTCAACACCTTTGAAGGGAAGGGCGTCTTTGCGCACAAGGTGTTAATCCAGGCTGAAGGGGTGAAAAAGACCGCCCACGAGCCAGCGCAACAGCCGCTGTGGAACTACGACCGCGCACCGGCTGCACCGCAGAGCCAGACGTTAACGTTTATTCCCTGGTTCTGCTGGGCGAACCGGGGAGAAGGGGAGATGCGTATTTGGGTAAACGAAGCCTGACCCAGAACATTGACCGACAGCGGGCCGGAAAGGCGTTCGGCCCGCTGTGAATAGAATCGGTGGCGATTCGCCTGCCAGTGGACCGCCTCAGCCAGGTTCAAACTCCCGTTAACAGGGACGTGCAGGCCCGCCATCGCCCGGTCAACGAAAGCTGTCAGGCCACAGACTGCTTTTCACATCTTTCCCACACCAGAATATCCGGTACAATCATGGCCCTTTTTGACGTTATGGACCCAACGGCATGCTGGCTTTATTGATTCAATGGTACAAACGCCGTTTTAGCGACCCGCAGGCGATTGGCCTGCTGGTGATTCTGCTGGCGGGATTCTGCATTCTTTTCTTTCTGAGTGGGTTGCTGGCGCCCTTGCTGGTGGCGCTGGTTCTCGCTTACCTGCTTGAATGGCCGACGGTACGGCTGCAACGCATTGGCTGTACGCGGAGCTGGGCGACCAGCATCGTGTTGGTGCTGTTTGCCGGGATTCTGCTGGTTCTGGTCTTGATTGTCGCCCCCGTCGCCTGGCAGCAGGGCATCAACCTGACGCGGGATCTGCCCAACATGCTGAACAAGCTCTATCTGTATGCGGCGGGTTTACCCCGACGTTTCCCCGCCCTGGTCGATGCGGGTATCATTGACGTCATCGTTGAAAACCTGCGCGGTCGTCTTAGCGGGGTAGGCGATTCGCTGGTGAAATATTCCCTGGCCTCGCTGGTAGGCTTGATGACCCTGATGATTTATCTCGTGCTGGTGCCACTCATGGTGTTCTTCCTGCTGAAGGACAAAGAGCAGATGCTGAACGCCGTTCGGCGCGTGCTGCCGCGCAATCGCGGGCTGGCAGGGGAAGTGTGGCAGGAGATGAATCAGCAAATTACTAACTACATTCGCGGCAAGGTGCTGGAAATGGTGGTGGTCGGGATCGCCAGCTGGCTGGCTTTCATGTTCCTCGGCCTTAACTACTCGCTTTTGCTAGCCGTATTAGTGGGGGTTTCGGTTCTGATCCCCTATATCGGCGCGATGCTGGTCACCATTCCGGTTATTGGCGTAGGGTTGTTTCAGTGGGGGCTTGATAGCGAGTTCTGGACGCTGTTAACCGTCTATCTGGTGATTCAGGCACTGGACGGCAATGTGCTGGTGCCGATTTTGTTCTCAGAAGCGGTCAATCTGCATCCGCTGGTGATCATCTTGTCAGTGGTGATCTTTGGCGGAATGTGGGGATTCTGGGGCGTGTTTTTTGCGATTCCGCTCGCCACCCTGGTCAAGGCGGTGGTGCACGCGTGGCCTGAAGCCCCGCTGGATGAAACGCTGAGTCGCTAAACGTTCAGGGCGCGGACGATGCCGCGCCCTGAAGACATCAGGCTGACTTGAGGTAGTCCATCACGATGTCGTGGTGGTTTGACGTTTTGAAATCGTCGAACACCTTTTCGATTTTGCCATTCGCATCCACCAGGAAACTGATGCGATGAATGCCGTCGTAGGTTTTCCCCATAAAGGTTTTTTCACCCCAGACGCCAAACTGCTCGCAAACCTGATGCTCCTGGTCCGACAGCAGCGTGAAGTTAAGCAGCTCTTTTTCTGCAAAACGTGACAGCTTTTCGGGTTTATCCGTGCTGATCCCCAGCACCTCGACGCCAGCTTTTTTCAGCTCATCCATGTTGTCACGCAGACCGCATGCCTGCACGGTACAACCCGGCGTCATGGCTTTTGGATAGAAATAGACCAGAACACGCTGCCCCTGGAAGTCGGCTAAATTTACTTGTTCGCCATCCTGATCGGGCAAGCTAAATTTCGGTGCGGTATCACCGGCTTTCAGTGGATTCATCACATCTCTCCATTTTGAGTTCATGCTGTGGTTAATACACCAAGAGGCGAGAAACTGCCAAATGGAAAATTATCTGTTTCAGACGTATTCCTCACCTGACTGCACTTTTAACGTAGCAGAACAGTCACGGGGGCGCTCGTCTTTACCTGCCGGGTGCGGCCAGTTCACGATTATCGGCATCGCTCAGGCTGTAGAGACGCAACGAACCCTGCGCGTTAAGCTCCTGGCATAATTCATTAAAGGCCTGTTCAAAGGCCGGACCATCGCTCCGCGTCGGGCTGTGCGCCGTCATCTGAATATAGAGCGTAGCGGGCCTGTCGTGCTGGGCTGGCTGAATGCGTGACACCAGTTCAGCGATGTTCATCAGGTGCTTGTCCGTTAAATCCGTAAAGCGCTCAATAATATGCGGTGAGTCAGCGACTTCGACCTGAATAAACGCCGTATCCGGCATCGGAGGGCGGGCGGTCGCATGGGTGCGTTTCATCACGATGAGCAGCTCCAGCTCTGCGCCTTTAAGCGGCAGCGTTGACTCAATCAGCGTAATGGCGTTCCAGCTACCGGACAGCAGCATAATGAACGTGAATTCATCCCCAAGCATGGCAAGGCGACTGTCTTCAATGTTGCAACCGCAACTGCTGACGTGACGGGTAATCGTATTGACGATACCCGGGCGGTCAACACCCAGTGCGGTGATCACCAAGTGGTGGGGTTGAGATTGCTGCAAAATAGGATTCCCTGTGCATTTGCTAATAACCATAAGGTAAACATAAAAAAAACTGCTGACAAGCGCGGGAATAGCGGAGCTTGCTTGCTTTTCCCTAAGTGTAAAACGTACCATGAAGCACTTGTTTGTCGAGGGGATCGCCAATGTTTACGGGAAGTATTGTTGCACTCGTTACGCCGATGGATGACAAAGGTAATGTCTGCCGTGCGAGTTTGAGAAAACTGATTGATTACCATGTCGCCAGCGGTACGGCGGCGATCGTTTCCGTCGGCACCACCGGCGAGTCTGCCACGCTGAGCCATGACGAACATGGTGATGTCGTGCTGCAAACCCTGGAACTGGCGGATGGGCGTATTCCCGTGATTGCCGGAACCGGTGCGAATGCCACCGCTGAAGGCATCTCTCTAACCAAACGCTTTGAAAATTCTGGCGTTATTGGCTGCCTCACCGTCACACCTTACTATAACCGCCCCACGCAGGAAGGTCTGTTTCAGCACTTTAAAGCGATTGCCGACAGTACCAGCCTGCCACAAATGCTGTATAACGTACCTTCGCGCACCGGCTGTGATATGTTGCCGGAAACCGTTGCCCGCCTCGCCGAAATCAAAAATATTATCGGAATCAAAGAGGCAACGGGGAACTTATCCCGTGTCAGCCAGATCCAAGAGCTGGTTAATGATGAGTTCATCCTGGTGAGCGGCGACGATGCCAGCGCACTGGACTTTATGCAACTGGGCGGCAAAGGCGTCATTTCGGTGACGGCTAACATAGCAGCACGCGAAATGGCCGAGCTGTGCAGGCTCGCACAGCAGGGTAATTTCGTTGAAGCTCGCCGTCTCAATCAGCGTCTGATGCACCTGCACCAGACGCTTTTCTGTGAACCTAATCCAATCCCGGTTAAATGGGCGGCAAAACAGCTAGGATTAATCGCTAATGACACGCTGCGTCTGCCAATGACACCACTGACTGCGGTTGCACAGCCGAAAGTGGAGCAGGCGCTGGTGAAAGCGGGTTTGCGATAATTTAGGGAGTTTGAATGAATTACTCAGTAAAGCGGTCAACGATTGCAACAGTGGTGGGGCTTTCCACCCTGATGCTATTGTCGGCCTGTTCGAACGATCAGCGTTACAAACGCCAGGTCAGCGGTGATGAGTCCTACCTGCAGGCCAGTGGTCTGCGGGAGCTGAAGGCACCGTCGGGCATGATTCTGCCTGTCCAGAACGGGGAATACGATATTCCGCCTTCAACCAGCAAAGCGCCGGTTGGCAAGCAGCTGGATATTCGTCCACCGGCCCAGCCTCTGGCTCTGATGAACGGCTCACGCGCCCAGTTCAGTAATAACACTGGTGTGCTGATGTTTGATAACAGCCGGGGATCGATTTGGTCGCAGGTTGTCGGTGTCGTCCAGTCTAATAACTTCCCGATCGCTTCCCGTAATGACGCCGGACAACAGCTGACCACCGACTGGGTACAGTGGAACCGTGCAGACGAAGATAAGCAGTACCGTGGTCGTTACCAAATCAGCGTTCAGTCGCAGAGTTATCAGCAGGTCCTGACCGTCCGTCTGCTGGAGCTGCAGCAGGAAGGCAACAGCGTGACCTCGCCAGTGCAGATTCAGCGTTATACCGCGCAGATGCTGAACGACATCGCCGCAGGGATGGACAAGATCGCCACCGCGAATGAAAACGCTGCCGCCGGCCGCGTCAGTGATGCGATTGATGTGCAAAGCGGTGCCGACGACACCGGCCTGCCTATGCTGGTGTTACGTACGCCTTTCAATGTTGCCTGGCAGCGTCTGCCTGCGGCCATGAGCCGTGTAGGAATGGACGTCACCGACAGCACGCGCTCAACCGGCAGCATGAAAGTGACCTACAAAGCGCCGGGCAGCAGCACCTGGGACAGCGTGGGCGCCAAAGATCCTGAGTTGCCAAACGGCGATTACAAGGTTCAGGTTGGCGACCTCGACAACCGTACCAGTCTGCAATTTATTGATCCTAAAGGCCATGTGCTGACGCAGGCGCAAAACGACGCGCTCGTGGCAGTGTTCCAGGCCGCAATGAACAAATAAAAAATTACCCCAGGCCGGAGATTCTCCGGCCTTTTTATTTCGTTTTTTGGCATAATAGCGCGAGACGAGGTAATCGATTGCGTCACGGCAATCAACGCAAAATGCCTGCCTCAGAACCGGATCTTTCATGTTTGGAGTTAAATAAGATGCAAAAGCGAGCTGAGTTGTATCGCGGTAAAGCGAAAACCGTATACAGCACCGATAACCCGGATCTGCTGATACTTGAATTCCGCAACGATACATCAGCAGGCGACGGCGCCCGCATTGAGCAGTTTGATCGCAAGGGCATGGTGAATAACAAGTTCAACCATTTCATCATGACGAAGCTGCAGGAAGCGGGCATCCCGACACAGATGGAAGCCCTGCTGTCAGATAACGAAGCGCTGGTGAAAAAGCTGGACATGGTCCCGGTCGAGTGCGTAATCCGTAACCGTGCGGCCGGTTCGCTGGTGAAGCGTCTTGGCGTTGAAGAAGGGATTGTGCTGAACCCGCCGCTGTTCGACCTGTTCCTGAAGGACGATGCTAAACACGATCCGATGGTTAACGAATCTTACTGCGAAACCTTTGGTTGGGTCAGCAAAGAGAATCTGGCCCGTATGCGTGAGCTGACCTATAAAGCCAACGACGTACTGAGCAACCTGTTTGATAAGGCAGGTTTGATTCTGGTGGACTTCAAGCTGGAGTTTGGCCTGTTCAACGGCGAAGTGGTACTGGGGGACGAATTCTCACCCGATGGTGCGCGCCTGTGGGACAAAGAAACCCTGGATAAAATGGACAAAGACCGTTTCCGTCAGAGCCTGGGTGGCCTGATTGAAGCCTATGAAGCGGTAGCCCGTCGCCTGGGCGTCAAACTTGACTGAGTAACGCTCAGCAGGTCACGAAAAGGAGAGCGCAGGCTCTCCTTTTTCATTTTGGTGTAAAGCTGGTGATTGCGCCGTCACGCATCTAAAATCATGCCATCTGAGTTAATACGCCACAGGGAGCAAAAACCATGCGCTGGCAAGGACGTCGCGAAAGCGACAATGTCGAAGATCGCCGTAATCAGTCATCCGGTAACCGGGGAGGACGCATTCCTCTGCCACGCGGCAAGGCGGGCATTATCATGCTGATTCTGGTCGCGGTGGCGGGTTATTACGGTTATGACCTGACCCCGTTGCTGACCGGGGGCGAGGTGACATCGGGCAACCAACAGCAGCAGCAGCGCACCGCCAACCCGAATCAGGATGAGGCGGCAAAGTTTACGTCGGTCATGCTGGCGACAACCGAAGACACCTGGGACAAGTTGTTCAAACAGATGAACAAACAGTATACGCCGCCGAAGCTGGTGATGTATCGCGGCGCTACGCGCACCGGCTGCGGCACCGGACAGTCTGTTATGGGGCCCTTTTACTGCCCGGCAGACCAGACTGTTTATATCGATCTGTCATTCTATGACGAAATGAAAAACAAGCTTGGGGCAGGCGGCGATTTTGCCCAGGGCTATGTCATTGCGCATGAAGTCGGCCACCATGTGCAGAAGTTGCTGGGCATTGAACCCCGGGTACGTCAGATGCAGCAGGGGGCCAGCCAGACTCAGATTAATCAACTGTCCGTGAAAATGGAGCTTCAGGCCGACTGCTTTGCGGGCGTCTGGGGCCACTATATGGAACAGGAAAAAATCCTCGAAGTGGGGGATTTACAGGAAGCGTTAAACGCAGCCGAAGCCATTGGTGACGATCGTCTGCAGCAGAAAACCCAGGGCCGGGTTGTGCCGGACAGCTTTACGCATGGTACGTCCGCGCAGCGGTATACCTGGTTCAAACGCGGATTCGACAGCGGTAACCCTGGCCAGTGCGACACCTTTGCTCTTAAAGGATGAACCTGAAAGCAGCGACCTGTGCCATGCAGGCCGCCGGTATACGGCGGCTGGCCGTGATCGGCGGCGAAGCCGACTGGTGCCGGGACACCGCGCTCTCATGGAGCCAGACGCTGGAAGGCGACTGGCTGTGGCTGAGCGATAACCCACCGGAAACCGGCACGCACTGCGCCCCGACCGCATTTCGTACGCTGCTGGGGCGTGAATTCCATCATGCCGTGTTTGATGCCCGCCAGGGGTTCCATGCCGAGGCGCTGGCGGCGCTGGCCGGAACGCTGACGGCCGGTAGCTGGCTGCTTCTGTTAGTGCCCCCCTGGGCGCGCTGGGCGCAGCAGCCCGATGCGGACAGCCTGCGCTGGGCTGATGTCAGCGAGCCGATTGCCACGCCCCATTTTGTCCATCACCTGCAACGCCTGACGGAAGACGATCAGCAGGCGCTGTTGCATCAGCAGCCGCAGCCGCTCGCGCTGCCCAACTGGTCGTCTCGGCCGGCCTGGCACTGTCAGGCCGCGAGTCAGCAGCAAAGCATTCTGCAAGAGCTGACGCATTTTTCTGCTGGCGTGGCGGTCATCACCGCCGCGCGCGGCAGAGGCAAATCGGCGCTCGCAGGCATGCTGGCGCGACAGAATACGCGCTGCCTGGTAACCGCACCGGCAAAAATTACCACCACAGTGTTAGCCTCTTTCGCCGGAGAACATTATCGGTTTATGGCACCGGATGCGATTCTGGCGCTGCCCGACCAGCCCGAGTTTGACTGGCTCATCGTGGATGAAGCCGCGGCCATTCCCGCTCCGCTGCTCCATGCGCTGGTAGCACGTTTCCCGCGCGTGTTGCTGGTAACGACCATTCAGGGTTACGAAGGCAGCGGCCGTGGCTTTATGCTCAAGTTCTGCGCTGAGCTGCAGCAGGTGCGCTACTTTACGCTGGACGAACCGTTACGCTGGGCTCGCCACGATCCCCTGGAACACTGGCTCAACCAGGCTCTGCTGTTTGAGGATGCCGCTGAAACCCCGTCCCTGGAGGAGCGTGCGCCCCGGCGAGCAGAGGCGTCTGATTTCGCCGCCCAGCAGGCGGCTTACCAACTGCTGACCAGTGCGCATTACCGCACCTCACCGCTGGATCTGCGTCGCCTGTTGGATGCGCCAGGCATGCATCTGTGGCTGGCGGGCGAGGTTCCAGCGCTACAGGGCGCGCTATGGCTGGTAGAAGAGGGCGGGCTGACGGATGAACTGGCGCAAGCGGTATGGGCGGGCCACAGGCGGCCTCGCGGTAATCTGGTGGCGCAGTCGCTGGCCGCGCACGCCGGGCTGACGGAAGCCGCCACGCTGCGCGCCTTGAGAATTAGCCGGATTGCCATTGCCGCACCTGCGCGCCGCCGGGGAATCGGTAAGCAGCTGGTGGCCGCCGCCTGCGCGGATGCTGCCGGATATGATTACCTTTCGGTCAGCTTTGGCTACACTGAACCTCTCTGGGCTTTCTGGCAAGCCTGTGGCTTTACGCTGGCGCGAATTGGCAGTCAGCGAGAAGCCAGCAGCGGTTGTTATGCGGCGATGGCCGTGCTGGGGCTGACGACGGCCGGCAAAGCGCTGCAGCAGAAGGCGGAGGGAAGCCTGGCCCGTGACTGGCCGCTGCTCAGACCGCATATTCCGCTGGACCTGCCGCTACCGGCAGCCTGTGACCACGCGTTTACCCGGCACGATGCCTGGCTGGCCGCCGGTTTTGCCTGGGCGCAACGCCCGCTGGAAGCAAGCCTGGCGGTACTTCAGCGGCTGGTTGGCATCAGCCAGCAGCCTTTGCCGCTCCTGCGACAGGCGGTGAACGCCGACACCAGTTTGGCTGAACTGGCTCAGACTGCCCGGCTCAACGGACGCAAGATGCTGATTACGGCCTTACGCGCTGAAGCCGCCGCTGCGCTACTGGCGTTACCCGGCAGAGAAGGCGAAGCGTTGCGTGAGCAATTGCAATAAATCCACCAAGACATTCAAATATTCCCACTATCATCCTGCGCCCGGGGGCGTAGAGTAGTCGCAGGAGGTCGATATGACACTGAAATATGTAATTGTTCAGCAGCCCACTCAGGCTGCCCAGCTGTTTCTGCTTTATCATGCCGTGGGGGACAATCCCGACGCGATGGGCCAAATTGGCAGCTGGTTTGCTAAAACGTTTCCGGCGGCGCTGGTGGTGTCGGTGGGATCGCCGGGGCCGGGCGGTCAATGGTTTAACGAAGCCGGCCTGCATGATAAAAGCGAGCAGGCCTGTGTAGACAGCAGCATGCCGCAGTTTGTCGAGTCGGTGCGTCACTGGCAGCAGAAAAGCGGGGTGCGTCCCGAAGCCACGGCACTGGTGGGGTTTTCACAGGGGGCCAGCATGGTGCTGGAAGGCATCAAAGCCCACGACGATCTGGCTGGCCGGGCGGTTGCCTTTAGCGGTCGCTTTGTGACGCTACCGGAAAAGGCCAGCACGCGGACTACCGTGCATCTGATCCATGGTGATTATGATGACCGTATCCCGCTGATGCAGGCGCAACAGGCGGAACAGCGTTTAACCGCGCTGGGCGGTGATGTCACGCTGAATATCGTAGAGGATTTGGCGCATGCCATCGATCAGCGCAGCATGGATTTTGCGCTGCATCATTTGCAGTATACCGTGCCGAAACGTTACTTCGATGAAGCCTCAGGCGGGGCAAAACCTGGCGATGACGATGTCATTATGATGATGTAACCGCGCGCCCTCGCGATGGCGGGGGCGCATGACCGTTATTTTTTCTTCGGCCAGTTGTCGTCCTCGTCCCACTTGTCGTTGAAATCACGATGAGGCGGGAGATCGGGTTTGTTATCCATAAATTTTTTATGATCGATGCGTTTCAGATCTTTATAGACGTTCATTAACACGCCCACCATCAGCAGGATCACCAGGATCCACCAGTAATCTTTAATAAACTCCATAGGCCCGCTCCTTCCCTCGCTGTCAGGCGATCAATTGTTCCATGATGCGTTGATACATCCGACTCAGCATTTGTAAGTCTGATGCTTTCACGCATTCGTTAATTTTGTGAATCGTGGCATTCACCGGACCCAGTTCCACCACCTGCGAGCCCATACGAGCGATAAAACGTCCGTCAGAGGTTCCACCAGAAGTCTGCAACTGCGGCTTAATTTCATTATAGTGCGTAACGGCGTTGACCACGGCATCAACCAGCTTGCCGCGTGAGGTCAGGAATGGCTGGCCGGAAAGCTTCCACTCAATGGTGTAACGCAACTGATGGCGGTCCAGCAGTTCTGCGACACGCTGCTGAATCAGGGTATCGGTGAGTTCCGTACTGAAACGGAAGTTGAACTGCACAAACAGCTCGCCGGGGATGACGTTGTTACTGCCGGTTCCCGCCTGAATGTTGGCGATCTGCATGCTGGTGGCCGGGAAAAAGGCGTTACCCTGATCCCATTCCGTGGCGACCAGCTCGTTAAGCGCCGGCAGAGCACGGTGCACGGGATTATCCGCCAGTTGAGGATAGGCTACATGGCCCTGTACGCCATGCACGGTCAGGTTCGCGGTGATGGAGCCACGACGACCATTTTTCACGACGTCACCCACGACTTCGTTGCTGGAAGGTTCTCCGACCAGGCAATAATCCAGACGCTCGTTACGCGCCATGAGGCGCTCAACCACTTTTACCGTTCCGTTCGCGCCGCTGGCTTCTTCGTCAGACGTAATTAAAAAGGCCAGACGCCCCTTGTGATGAGGATGAACGGCGACAAACCGCTCGGCGGCAACAACCATGGCGGCCAGCGATCCTTTCATATCCGCTGCACCGCGCCCAAACAGCATGCCGTCGCGGATGGTGGGTTCAAACGGGGGATTAATCCAGCGGCTGGCATCGCCCGGGGGAACAATATCGGTGTGGCCGGCAAACGCCAGGGTTTCGCCTTCGCCGCGCGTGGCCCAGAAATTCAGCGTGTCGTTGATGTTCATGGTTTCGATGTGGAAACCTATCGCTTCCAGGCGTGCAATCAGCAGCGCCTGACATCCGGCGTCATCGGGGCTGAGAGAAGGGCGACGAATAAGCTGCTGCGTCAGCTCAATGACCGGACAAAACATATTATGACTTCTCCTGAAGACGATTCTGGTAAAGAGATTCGTTGAAGCCCAGCAGCAGCGAGCCGTCGGGTGCGCGCAGGACAGGGCGCTTGATGATAGCGGGCTGGGCCAGCATCAGCGCTTTTGCACTGGCGGCATCGGTGATGGCCTCGCGCTCTGCCTCGGGCAGCTTACGCCAGGTCGTGCCGCGCGTGTTGAGCAGATCCTGATAGCCCAGTACGTCGATAAACTGCTGCAGCTGGTCACCGGTCAGGCCGTCAGCACGATAATCATGGAAGCGATAGTCCACGCCCGCCGCCTCTAAACAGCGACGTGCTTTTTTAATCGTGTCGCAATTTTTAATCCCAAACATGACCCACTGCGCGCTCATCGCCTGCTCCTGTCATTAAAATCAGCTCTGGAGTTTACCATAGTGTGATCTGATGCAGCATCCGCCCGATCGCGCCTGTATCGAAAAATACCCTGCATAGAGGCGTTTCCCGTCGGGGGTAAACGGTTTCAGTTTTGCCTCTAATGATTTCGCGGTTTATCATTTCGGAATTAAGAATTTCCTTAATTGTGATTTTTAGGCTACGTCCTGGTCAAAACCGCATTAAAACCTGTCAGCTTAGGCCCTTGCTGAAGTGTGCGTCAGCCAGCAAATCAGAAAATACTCAGCTTTTTGTCGCCTTTGCCGATAGTAATGACAGGTGTAAACGTATTCACCAGGCGAAAAAAAAGGCGTAATATTGCCACTACAATAAGAGAGGGTTCTATGATTGACACCGAAATGGGGAACTGGAAAGAATTCATCGAAGCGATGTTACGCAACAAGTAACACGTGAGGAGAAAAGCAGGGCACTTTCCCCTCTGCTGTAATTCTGACCACACACACGAATAAAACGGCCGCTGCGAACAGAGGCCGTTTTTTTTTGCCTGATTGAGGCGCCGTCAGGCAAGCGGGTTAATCAGTCCCGATGCTTCTCTTTCAAGGGAAAGCGGCGACGCACCAGCACAAAGAACAGCGGCACAAACAGAATGGCCAGAATCGTGGCAGAAATCATCCCGCCCATCACGCCCGTTCCCACAGAATGCTGACTGCCGGAGCCTGCGCCGCTGCTGATCGCCATCGGCAGCACACCGAAGATAAAGGCCAGCGACGTCATCAGGATCGGCCGCAGGCGCTGGCGTGACGCCGCCAGCGTCGATTCAATCAGTTCGCCTCCCTTACTGTTAAGCTCGTTAGCAAACTCGACAATCAGGATGGCGTTCTTGGCCGAAAGCCCGACCACGGTCAGCAAGCCCACCTGGAAATAGACGTCGTTCTCCAGCCCGCGCGTCCAGGTGGCAATCAGCGCACCGATCACGCCAAGCGGGACGACCAGCATGACAGAGAACGGGATCGACCAGCTTTCATACAGGGCTGCCAGGCAGAGGAAGACAACCAGCAGCGAAACCACATACAGCGCGGGTGCCTGAGAGCCCGATAACCGCTCCTGATAGGATGCCCCCGTCCACTGGAAACCCACGCCAAGCGGCAGGGATTCGACCAGTTTCTCCATTTCATTCATCGCTGTACCGCTACTCACGCCCTCTGCGGCTTCCCCCACGATTTCCAGGGAGGAGTAGCCGTTATAGCGTTCCAGACGCGGTGAACCGGTTTGCCAGCGGCTGGTGGCAAATGCCGAGAAGGGCACCATGGTGCCACTGCTGTTACGCACGTACCATTTATCGATATCGCCGGGCAGCATGCGATAGGGCGCATCAGCCTGTACATACACTTTTTTTACCCGTCCACGATCCAGAAAGTCGTTCACGTAGCTTGAGCCCCAGGCAGTGGCTAGCGTGTCGTTAATGGTATCCAGTGATACGCCCAGCGCCTGGGCTTTGCGCTCATCAATATCAATTTGCAACTGCGGGCTGTCATCAAGGCCGTTATGACGGACACGGGACAGGAGCTTATCTTTGCTGGCCTTGTCGAGCAGCATGTCGCGCATCGCCATGAGCTTGTCATGCCCGATGCCGCCATGATCCTGTATTTCCAGGTCAAAGCCCGATGAGCTGCCCAGACCGGTAATCGCCGGCGGACTGCTCGCAATGACCGTGGCCTCATTGATGTGTTTGAACGCTTTTCCGGCGCGCTTAATGATGGCGAACGACGTGCGATCGGCCCCGGGTCTGTCACCCCAGTCTTTCAAACGAATAAACAGACGCGCGACGTTCTGCCCGTTCCCGCCAGGGCCGGAACCGATCGTTGAGAAGACCGACAGCACGTTATCTTTCTCTTTCGTCAGGTAGTACTTTTCCACTTTAGCCACTACCGCCGAGGTCTGATTCATGCTGGAACCGGCGGGAAGCTGGACCTGGGTCAAAATCATGCCCCGATCTTCCTGGGGCAGAAAAGACGAAGGCAGATGAAGAAACAGGAACGCCATGATGCCAATAATCCCCACATACAACAGCAGCCAGCGGCCCCCCGTGCGCAGAATGTGGGCGACACCACGCTGATAGCGGTCGGCGTTGCGGTTGAAATGGTGGTTAAACCAGCGAAAGAAGCCGCGCTCGCCGTGATGTTCCCCTTTGGCGATGGGCTTAAGCAGCGTGGCACACAGGGCGGGTGTCAGGATCATCGCGACCAACACCGACAGGATCATGGCGGAGACAATGGTCACCGAAAACTGGCGGTAGATTGCTCCGACGGTGCCACCAAAAAAGGCCATGGGAATAAATACGGCGGAGAGTACCAGCGCAATTCCGACCAGTGCCCCCTGGATTTGCCCCATCGATTTGCGGGTGGCAGCGCGCGGCGAGATCCCTTCCTCGCTCATGATACGTTCAACGTTCTCGACGACCACAATCGCATCGTCCACGAGCAGGCCTATCGCCAGCACCATAGCGAACATGGTCAGGGTGTTGATGCTGTAGCCGAAGGCAAAGATCACACAAAAGGTGCCAAGCAGCACAACGGGCACCGCGATGGTAGGGATTAACGTGGCCCGGAAGTTCTGCATAAACAGATACATCACGCCAAATACCAGCAGAATAGCTTCCAGCAGGGTTTTGACCACGTCGGTGATAGAGGCTTTAACAAAGGGCGTGGTTTCATACGCGATTTTCGCTTCCAGCCCGTGCGGAAAATAGTGTGATAATTCATCCAGCCGCGCCCGCACCAGTTTATCGGTGTTCATCTCGTTGGCACCGGAGGCCAGTTTTATGCCCAGGCCGGAAGCGGACTGGCCATTGTAGCGGCTGAGGGAATCGTATTTTTCAGCGCCGAGCGCCACCGTTGCGACATCGCCTAGCGTCACCACGGAGCCATCGGGATTATTCTTCAGGGTAATCGCTTTAAACTGGTCGGGGGTTTGCAGCATCGCCTGCGCGTTCACCGTGGCGTTCAGCGCCTGATTATTGACGGCCGGTAGCCCGCCCACCTGGCCCACTGCAACCTGGGTATTCTGGGATTTTATGGCATTGACCACATCATCGGTGGTCAGGGCATAGGCGGTCAGCTTGTAGGGATCGAGCCAGATGCGCATAGCATATTGCGTACCGTAGGCATCCACTTCACCCACCCCATCAATACGGCTTAAGGGCTCCTGAATATTACTGGCGACATAATCAGCAATATCTTGTTTGTTCATGCTGCCGTCAGTTGAGACAAACGCCACCATCAAAATGTTACTGTCGCCGGTTTTATTGACGGTCACCCCTTGTGACTGCACCGGTTGAGGTAACTGGCGCAGGGCCGACTGCAACTGATTCTGAACCTGCTGACGGGCTTCATCAGGATTGGTACCCGCGGTAAAGGTGAGGGTGATTTGCGCCTGGCCGGTATTACTGCTGTTGGAGGACATATACATCAGGTTATCGATACCGGTCATGTTCTGTTCGATAACCTGGGTGACGGTATTTTCCAGCGTTTGCGCTGAGGCGCCGGGATAAGTGGCGGTAATACGCACGTTGGGCGGGGCGAGATCGGGATATTGCTCAACAGGAAGTGAAATAATGGCGAGCGTGCCGCAAAGACACAATAAAATAGCCAAAACCCAGGCGAAAATTGGGCGGTCGATAAAGAAATTCGACATTGAACCGACACTCCTCACTGCTTTTATTATTAATATGAGCGATGCAGCGCGTGACGCACAGAAAAATCCACGCAAACTACGCACGGGTAGGACTCTACTTTACGTGCGAGGCGGGTTTGAAAAGTGGAGAAATTGTAGAGAATGTGTAAGTTTGCGCGTTTTTTATCAACTGTTTCGGCGCTCAATCCACATAATTGTTGCAGCAACGCGTGAACGTACATCAAGTTTGCGCAGGACATTACGAATGTGGACCTTCACCGTTTCTTCCGAGATATGAAGTGCATGAGCCACGTCTTTATTAGACAAGCCCCGCGCCACTTCCTGCATCACGCCGCGTTCGCGTTCGGTCAGCAAGCGGAAGGGATCGTCACTGTTATGTCGCATGGACAGAGCGTGCCTTACCGCATCGCTAAACACCGTCTCACCATGTAGGGCCTGCATGATCTGGCGCAACAAGATTTCGGGTTCGCTGTCTTTGAGTAAATAGCCGTCCGCTCCTGCATCCACCAGGGCGTAAATGTCGCTGCGCGCGTCAGAGACCGTCAGCACCAGAATACGTGAGCTGATGCCTTCATGACGAAGCGCTTTTAACGTATCCAGCCCTGACATCCCTTTCATGTTGAGATCGAGCAGGATGATATCCGGTGTCAGACGGCGGGCTTCCGCCAGCGCTTCAGTCCCGTTACTGGCTTCAGCGATGACCTGCAACTGCGGCTCCAGCGCCAGTAGCTGGCGGATGCCCCGGCGCATAAGGGGATGATCGTCCACGATCATAATGGTTAAAGCAGGTTGTGCCATGTTAGCTCCCTGTGCACTGGATGTCAGACGGCGGTACGGGCAGTACGAACGATCGGCTTTCCAGACCGTTCCAGAATGGTGATGCGCAGAATGTTGATTGTAATGGTTAATTCTGCCTTCAGGTGTTGATCTGCCACATCTTGTATGATCTCAGGATGTTATTAAAATACATAATGGCGGGCAACAGCACTACTCACGCGGCAGCGCCGGACGCGATGGAAAACGCAGTGTGACACGTGTTCCGCGTGGTTGTGCCGTAATCTGTAAGGATCCGGCTAGCCGTTCAGCCCGCTCCGTCATGGTCGTCAGCCCGTAATGCCCCTGCGGTTCCTCTGTCGTGCCGATCCCAATACCATCATCCGTCACGCTCAGTATATGTTCGCCTTCATCTGTGTGCTGATAGTCGAGGGTAATCATCTGTGCATTTGCATGGCGAATGGCGTTAAGCAGCGCCTCGCGGGCAATCTGGAGTACGTGTACCTGCTGTTGAGCATCCAGCGCCTCAAGCCCTGCCTGGCAGGTGAAATGGATGTCGGCCTCAGACTGCTTCTGCAAGGGGGCGATCATTGCGTGCAGTGCGGCCATCAGATCGGATTTTTCAATCGTTAAACGGAAGGTGGCAAGCAACTCACGGAGCTGACGGTAAGCTTCAGCCAGCGCAAGATCGAATTCGGCAATAATGTCATGTGCTGCCCTATCGCGCGCATCGACAGTGCGCCGCAGCAGCGTCAGTTGAATACGCAGGTAGGTCAGTGCCTGAGCCAGCGAATCATGCAGCTCGCGTGCAATGGTGGCGCGCTCTTCAATTAATAGCATCTGCTGCTGCTGTTTTTGGGTCTGCCAGATCCAGACTGACCGGGCCAGCATTGCCGCCAGGCTCTGCATTAATGCTGCAGGCGGCGTCGTAACGGTCGTTTGCCAGTGCAGGGTGCCAATAGGGTGATCGCCCTGCAGCAAGGGTAACTGATGCCAGGCCTGAGAAGGGGCGATTTGCCCGGACTCAAAGGTAAACTGCTCACCTTCCATGCGGATAAACGCAAGCTTTTCTCTGTCAAGCACGCTGGCTAACACGCTGTCGAACAGAGCCGGATGCAGGGGGCCGCGCGTTAAAATCTGAGAGCTCTGATAGAGCAGCGAAAGCGTGCGGTTTGCCTGGGTCAGATCCCGGGTTTTATCGCGGACCCGCTGCTCCAGAAGCTGATAGTGCGCGTGCAACTGGGCGGCCATGCTGCTAAAGGTGTGTGACAGCACCTTAAGTTCATTCTGCTGCTCGACGTGCAGAGGCGGGAACGCAAAATTGCCCTTTTCCACATAACGACTGGCGGTGACCAGCGCGTTCAGCGGCTTAACGACCTGCTGACGGGTAAAGCGTATCGTCATCAACGCCAGCGCCACGATCGCCACCAGGCCCGTCAGGCTACTGATCGCCACCACCCGCATTTTCAGTTCAGCATAACGCTGCAGTTCCAGGACAAAGCGGTCAATTTCCTCCACGTAGACCGGCATCTGAAGCTGCCAGGCTTCTGCTGCATCGGCATCAAGATGCTGAGCTAACTCCGGCCAGCCCGCGCGCAAACGTTGATAGTGGTTAATAACTTTATGTGGCACCCAGGGGCGGTCGAGGCCTTGTAAAACGGGGGCATCAAGGGTGTGCTGGAACTGCGCCAGATGCGCTACCAGCAGGCGAGGCTCCAGCCTGGCATCCCAGGCCAGCCGGTAACTCTGCATCCGTAGCGAACCGGCCAGATTAATGGCTTCCGCGTCACGCAGGCTGCTGGAAAGGGTGAGCAGAGCCAGGCCGGTTGTCAGCAAAGCCAGCAACACAATCAGCGTTAAAGACTGCGCAATACTTCGGGTAACAGAGCGTTTAACAATCACAACAAATAACCCCTTCAGTAACAGGGAAGGATAAAAGAGGTGGCAGAGGACGCCTGGTGACCTGTCATGAAATAGCCCGAAATGAGACCGTTCAGCAGCTTTACTCACCCGGATTGACGTTTCCCAGGAATACCGACGTCAGACCGACCATTACTCGCACAGCTTTACAACTCACAAAGGTTGCCTTGCATTGTCTCGCCAATAATCAATTACGTGTTTAACCACAGCGACCAACGCGAGTACAGGAGTATTTATGAAACGATTACCTGCTTACCTCACCGCCGCCCTGTTGGCCACTGCGTCATTTTCTACCTTGGCCGCCACGGCGGTGGACCAACGCGAGGCACAGGATCTGCAAAAAATCGGCAGCGTCTCTGTTTCCAGCGTAAATGGTTCACTTGACGATGTGACTCGCCAGCTTTCACAACAGGCGAAAGCCGAAGGCGCCAGCCATTTCCGGGTCATCGGTGTGAACACGCCGGGTGATTCCAGCCTCTGGACCGGCACCGCAGAGATTTACCGCTAAACCCTCTCTATTCCATCCCTGTAGTGTTTACCGGCCAGCCAATGGCCGGTTTTTTTGTGATCTCAGAAAAATTTTTTACAAATCGTCCCGCATATCCCCTCGGTATATTTTGCTTCGATGTTACATAACGGTTAGGATTCATCGCCGTAAATTCCCGCGCCGCTTTCCGTAAACTCACAGGCGGACGCACAGAGGAAGACAACCCATTTCGCAGTGCTGAACGCAATCGTTTGGATGCGCTATGACTTATGGTCAGGACAAACAGGAAGGCTATGAAATCTACAAAGAAATCCGCAGCGGACATGCGCGCTGCGAAACGACGCTGGCTCAATTCCCACGACTCCGGCTATAAGAAGGCCATGGGCAATCGTCACGTGCAGATGATTGCCATCGGGGGAGCCATCGGTACGGGGCTGTTTCTGGGCGCAGGCGCCCGTTTACAGGCGGCAGGTCCGGCCCTCGCCATCATCTATCTGGTCTGCGGTATCTTCTCATTCTTCATCCTGCGCGCACTGGGCGAACTGGTTTTACACCGTCCCAGCAGCGGAAGCTTTGTCTCCTATGCTCGTGAGTTCATGGGCGAGAAAGCCTCATATGTGGCGGGCTGGATGTACTTTGTTAACTGGGCCATGACCGGGATTGTGGATATCACTGCCGTTGCGCTTTATATGCATTACTGGGGCGCGTTTGGTGATGTGCCGCAGTGGGTATTTGCGTTAGGGGCGCTGGCGATTGTCGGTACCATGAACATGATCGGCGTAAAGTGGTTCGCCGAAATGGAGTTTTGGTTCGCGCTGGTCAAAGTGCTGGCGATTGTCATTTTCCTGGTTGTCGGTGTCGTGTTCCTCGGCACGGGTAAACCGCTCGATGGAAATGCAACCGGCTTCCACCTGATCACGGATAACGGCGGCTTGTTCCCGCACGGTCTGTTGCCGGCGCTGGTGCTGGTGCAGGGCGTCGTATTTGCCTTCGCCTCGATTGAACTGGTCGGTACGGCAGCAGGCGAGTGTAAAGATCCGGAAACCATGTTGCCGAAGGCGATCAACAGCGTTATCTGGCGTATTGGTTTGTTCTATGTCGGTTCCGTGGTGCTGTTAGTGATGTTGTTGCCGTGGAATGCCTACCAGGCTGGGCAAAGTCCGTTTGTGACCTTCTTCTCTAAGCTGGGCGTGCCTTACATTGGCAGCATTATGAATATTGTGGTGCTGAGTGCGGCGTTATCCAGCCTGAACTCCGGTCTCTACTCGACCGGCCGTATTCTGCGCTCAATGTCGATGGGCGGTTCCGCACCGAAGTTCATGTCTAAAATGAGCAGCCAGCAGGTGCCCTATGCCGGGATTCTGGTGACCGTCGGCGTCTATATCATCGGCGTGGTGCTTAACTACTATGTGCCGTCTCAGGTATTTGAGATCGTATTAAACGTGGCGTCACTCGGCATTATCTCTTCCTGGGGCTTTATCGTGCTTTGCCAGCTACGCCTGCGTAAAGCGATCAAAGAAGGCAAGGCAGACGACGTCAGCTTCAAGCTGCCAGGCGCGCCTTTTACCTCATGGCTGACGCTGCTGTTCCTGTTCAGCGTACTGGTATTGATGGCGTTCGACTATCCAAACGGCACCTATACTATCGCCTCCATTCCGTTGATTGCGTTGATTCTGGTACTGGGCTGGTTTGGCGTGCGTAAGCGTGTGAACGCCATTGCAGCGACCGAACACGATCATCACGAGCACGACGGTAAATCGTCGTAACCGAGACGTTTCGCATAGAATGCCAGCCAGCGTGCTGGCATTTTTTTTGCCTGTGAGGATGGACGATGACGTGCGCAAGGCCCGTAATTCAGATAGTTTTCTTTTAACGTACGTCCTATTATCTCAGGCTCCCTTTCTGTCGCTGCGGAGCGTCCATGTCCTTCAATATCAACATCATCAAAGATAAGCTGCTGTCAGAGAACTGGTTTGTCCTGCGTAATATCACTTATGAGATTACCGACAACCGGGGCGAACTCGTGCGTCACAAGCGTGAAGTTTACGACCGCGGCAACGGTGCCACCATTCTGCTGTATAACCGTGACAAGAACAGCGTGGTACTGACGCGCCAGTTCCGCATTGCCACCTACGTTAACGGTAATGAAGACGGTATGTTGATTGAAGCCTGTGCAGGCTTGCTGGATGATGACTCGCCTGAAGACTGCATTCGCAAAGAGGCCATTGAAGAAACCGGCTATGCGGTGGGCGAGGTGGAAACCCTCTATTCGGTTTACATGTCGCCGGGCGGCGTGACCGAGCTGGTGCATTTCTTTGCGGCTGAATATCACGACGCGCTGCGGGAAAATGCGGGCGGCGGTGTAGAGGATGAAGCCATCGACGTGCTGGAAATCACGTTTCCTGAGGCCATGCAGTGGGTGAAAGCGGGGCGCATCCGCGATGGCAAAACCATTATGTTATTGCAGCATGCGCTTATTGCAGGCTGGCTCACGCTCTGATGGAGTACAGAGCAGACGCGCCACCAGGCGCCTCTGCCTGAATGTTACGCGCAGGCCAGCACGCTTTCGGCCACGCATTCCGGGTGCGCCTGCAGGCGCGCCAGTGCATCGGCATAAGCGGGCATAGCATGAGCGGCTCCCTGTCGTTCAACGCACAGGGAGGCAAACGCTGCGGCGAACAGTGCAGCCTGTTCCAGAGAAACGCCGGCGGCCAGCCGGGCAGCCAGCGCACCGTTAAAGGCATCGCCCGCGCCGGTTGTATCAAGCGGCGTGGCGGGAAACACCGGAATATGCAGCAGCTGTTGCCCGTCAGACAGTAAGGCGCCCGCCGTACCCAGGGTAATAATTACCTGACGTGCGCCCTTGCGGTGCAGCACAAGGGCGGCCTGCCGGGCGCTGGCGAGGTCCGTGACCTTCACGCCGGTCAGCAGCATGGCTTCGGTGCTGTTGGGCGTCAGCAGATCGACCTTTGCCAGCAGAGCGTCACTGATTTTTTGAAACGGTGCCGGATTAAGGATGACAAAGGTATTTGCCGCCCGGGCATGATCGATCATGCGCTGAATCGCGCTCAGATTATTTTCCAGCTGTACCAGCAAAATATCCGCCGCGGCAACGGTCGGCCTGCAGCGCGTCACTTCCGCTGCGCTGACGGTGAGATTCGCCCCAGGATAAACAGAAATCATATTCTCAGCGTCATTACCGGCCACGTAAATCAACGCATTGCCGGTGGGTTTCTCTTTGCAGGTGAACAGCGTAATGGCATCAAAGCCGGTTTTTTCCAGATGCCGGCGGGCAAATATGCCGAAGTCGTCGTTGCCCACTTTGCCGATGTAGTGCACCCGGGCGCCCGCACGAAGCGCGGCGGTGGCCTGATTCGCGCCTTTGCCGCCGGGCCCCATCATGCTGTGCTGGGCAATTAATGATTCACCCGGTAGCGGAAAGCGGGCCATGCCTGCCACGATATCCAGGTTGAAGGAACCGAACACGCACACTTTGCCTTTCATTTTTCCCCTCCAAAACAGCGCTCGGCGGCCAGACAGGCACCGCGACAGCCCGTGTGATCGGTCGCATGGCTGAAAACGATTTTTAAACCCTGGCGCGTAACGGGCGGTCGCAGATGTTGCTGAATGGCGCTGCGCAACTGCACCAAGGGAAAATCCGCCATCGACAGTACGCCACCGCCCAGAATCAGGTACTCGGGATCCAGAATGTTCATTTCGCTGGCGATCAGCTGTGCCAGCCGCTGCACAAACGCCCGCAGATCAGGGTGATCGCCATGCCGGGTAAAGAGTTGCGAAATCCCCGTATCCGGCTGTTGTGCTGCCGCCCAGGTGCTGAGCCAGTGACCGGATATCAGGGTTTCGGCACAGCCCCGGTTGCCGCACGGGCAGGGCAGGTCGTTGTTCGCCAGCGGAATATGGCCCAGCTCGCCTGAGCCGCCATGATGACCATGATAAAAGCGGCCTTCCAGCCACAGGCTATTACCCAGACCGGTGCCGGGATATAACCCCACGGCATTATTGGGTAACGTCTCCAACTGCAGCAGATCCCACAGCATCAGGTGGTTCACATCTTTATCCATGGCAACCGGAACGCCAAGGCGCGCGCTGAGCCGTGCCACGACGGGTTGTTGATCCAGCGCCTGAATAAAGGGCAGCGAGATCACCTGCTGGCGGTCACGGCTGAGAATGCCGGGCAGGCCAAGCATCACCCCGCTTACCGGCTGCGCCTCCAGCGTTTCGCAAATCAGATCGCCAAGCGCGACCAGCGCATCCGCCTGTTGCGACCAACTGGCGGTCGGCACTTTACGGAAGCCGCACCAGTTCCGGCCTTCTTCCATCAGCTGCAAACGGGTACTGGTGCCGCCAATATCAATGCCAAGCCAGCGTGATTTCATGCAGACTCCTGCGCCAGTCCCTGCGCGGCATCAATACTGTCGCGCATCATTGTCCAGGCGGTGGAGAGATCGTCATGCAGGTTGAACAGGCCCGAGGTGCCGACAATCAGCACTTCCGCTCCGGCTTCCAGCAGGGTGCGATAAGTGCGTTGATTACAGGAGCCATCGATCTCAATCAAATAGTGGTGGCCGTGGGCGCGTTTTAACGCACTGAGTGCCCGAATCTTCTCCACCATTTCCGGTATGAAGGGTTGCCCGGCATAACCCGGATCCACCGTCATCACCGTGATCTTATCCAGCAGATGCAGGTAATGATGAATAAAGGACACCGGCGTGGCGGGGTTCAATACCACGCCCGGTTTTTTCCCCAAACTGCGAATCAGGTTGATCACCCGGAAGGCATCCCGATTGATCGTCTCTGCGTGCGGGCAAATATAGTCCGCTCCGGCGTTGGCGACTGCCTCAATAAAATCGGTGGGCTGCTCAACCATCAAATGCACATCGATAGCCACTGGCGTGTGCGGGCGAATTTGCTCAATAAAGAACGGTGACAGCGTGATATTTTTGACGTAGTGACCATCCATGATATCAACATGCAGGAAGTCAGCGCGGGTGTTCAGCACAGCCAACTGCTGCTTGATCTCCATCAGGTTCATACACATCAACGACGGGGAGATTTGAATTCGCATCATACTTCCTTTTTCTCAGTCAGAGGATTCAGTACCGCACTCAGGCGCTTGCTGCGCTTCATGGCACGGCGTTCATTGAGTCGGGCTTTACCCTGTTTCACGGCCAGCACCACAATCAGCACTGCGCCCCACATCGCCAGGCTGACGTGCTGGCTGATATTCATCAGGTTGAAGCCAGTTGAGAGGATCTGCAGGGCAATCAGCGCCAGCACGACGCCAGTCACACGGCCAAAACCGCCGTTGGGATCGGTGCCGCCAAGAATAATGGCCAGCACGGTCAGCAGCAGGTACGCATCGCCATAGCCCATACGCGCAGAGTTAAATCGCGCCATCATCACGAGCCCCGCCAGCACGCATAGCAGGCTGGAAATCACATACACCAGCACGATCATGCGATGCGTATTAATTCCGCTAAACCAGGTGGCATTAATGTTGCTTCCGCCCATATAGATGCACTTACCTGCACGGGTTTTCCCCAGGAACACCGCCAGCAGCGCCGCGGCCACGAAAAAGACCCACAGCGGCAGAGGAATGCCCAGCAGCGTGTCGGCGCCCAAAGCGCGCACCACCGGCGGCATGCCGCTCACCGCGGCGCCTTTTGTCAGCCAGATGCCGATGCCGTTGAGGGTAATCATGGTGGCCAGGGTCACCAGAATGGGATGGGCACCTATGCGGGTTACCATCACGCCGGTGATCAGGCCAATCAGTGCAGCAATCAACATGGCACCCAGCACCGCCAGCAGCAGCCAGGCCAGCTGCTGACCGGTTCCCGCCCCGTCTGGCAACATGCCGAGTAGCACCCAGGCGATGAACAGGCTGGTCAGATTGGCGGTGGTAATAATCGCCAGGTTTAATCCGCCACTCAGAATGGCAATAAACATCGCCAGGGTGAGCAAGCCCAGCTCAGGCAGTTGAAAGGCCATGCTGAGAAAGGTGGAATCGGTAAAAAAACGGCCGGGCAGCAGGATGCTGAACAGCGCCAGCGCAAACGCGATGAGCAGCAGCAGGCCGGTATTGGTACCGTCAGGTTTCAACGCAGTTAAAGGTTTCATGTGTGCTTCTCCCATCAGACAAAGCTGACGTCAGTCTCTTTGCGCTTTTTATAGTGCGTGACGGCGATGGCGACTATAATCACGCCACCGACCACGATGTTCATGAAATAGTTGGATACGCCAATCAGGTTGAGGCCGTTCTTTAAAATGGCGATCAGGAAAACCCCCATTAAGGTGCCGCTGACCGTGCCTTTTCCGCCCATCAGGCTGGCACCACCCAGCACGGTGGCAGCCAGCACATCCAGTTCACCGCCGACCAACGCGTTTGGCACCACTTCACCCATGCGATAAACCTGCACCAGTCCGCCAATGGCCGCCATCGCCCCCAGCCAGCCGTAGGCAAAGAGGTGAATCAAACCAACGCGAATCCCGATGCGCCGCGCGGACTCCGCATCACCGCCCACGGCATAAAGCTGGCGGCCCAGATGCGTTTTGTTGAGTAACACGGCCGTCAGGGTGGCGATGACCAGCAGGACGAGCAGGGGCAGGCCAAGCTGAAACGTCTGGCCCTGCCACTCAAACGGCAGCACGCTGCGAAGGGTGATCCACCATTCAGGCAACTGATAGAGGCTGCGTCCGCCGGTTGACCACATCAGCAGCCCAAACAGCAGCGACTGCATGCTGATCGTGATGATGATGGAGACCACCCGCAGCCAGGTAATGAGCCAGGCGTTGATCATGCCGAACAGCGTGCCGCAGGCCACCGCCAGGCCAATACTCAGCAGGGCGTGATCAAACTGATAGTGCACAAACAGGGAGGCGATGAAGTACTGCACCACCGAGGCCACGGCAGCAAAGGAGATATCGATGCCGCCGGTGACCAGCACCACAAAGAGCCCTAGCGCGAAGATGCCGGTGACCGCATAGCTTTCGGCTAAATCCAGCAGGTTTTGTACGCTGAGGAACTGGTCGCTGGACAGCGAAAACACCCCAATAAACAGCAGTAAAACCCAGGTCAGCCAGCCCTGGCTGGAATGAGGACGTAAACGGGATAAGTCAGGCATTGATGACCTCCGCCAGTTGCTGTTCTTGCACTCGGTCTGGCTGGTATTCGGCATGGATCGTCCCCTCACGGAAATGCAAAATGCGGTCGCAGTTGTGCCAGACCTCCGGGACTTCATCGGAAATCAACATAATCGATAAGCCTTCTCGCGCCAGTTCGTGGATCAGCTGGTAGATACTGGCCTTCGCGCCGACATCGACGCCGACGGTGGGCGAGTCAAGAATTAACAGGCGAGGTTGAGTGAGTACCCACTTGGCTAAAACAATCTTTTGCTGGTTGCCGCCGGAAAGCGTGGAAATTGCCTGCTCGGGATCGGCAACCCGGACGCCAAGCTGCTGAATCCACTGCAGGATTAGCCTGTTCTTACGGTATTCATCAATCAGGTGAAAGCGGTTTTGCAGCTTATCGAGAATCGGCAACACCATGTTATCGGCCACCGACTGTTGCTGAACCAGTCCCAGCGTCAGACGGTCTTCTGAGACATAGCCAATACCGGCTTTGATGGCGTCTTCATGGCTACGGAAGCGTACCGGTTTCGTGTCCAGCCAAATCTTGCCGCTGTCGGGCTGGGTCATACCAAATAGCGACAGAGCCAGCTCGGTACGACCCGAACCCAGCAGGCCACAGAGCCCCAGCACCTCGCCTTCGTACAAACGAAAATTCACGTCGTGGTACTGCCCGCTCCGGCTGAGGTGTTCGACTTCCAGCAACACGCGATCGCGCCTGCGCGTGACGTTTTTCAACGGATATTCCAGCTTCTGTCCGGTCATCAGTTCTGTCAGACGGTGCGGCGTCATGTCCTGTGCTGGCCAGCTGCCAACCCTGCGGCCATCGCGAATAACCGTCACCCGATCGGAGATTTCCAGTACTTCATCCAGTCGATGGCTGACAAACACCACACAGATGTTTTTCTGTTTGAGATAGCGCACCGTGCGCAGCAGCTGATTCACTTCTGTTCGGGTTAGCGAGGCTGTGGGTTCGTCCATGATCACCAGCCTGGCATCGGCAACGAGTGCCCGGCAAATCGCGACCTGTTGCCGCTGGGCAATGGAGAGGTGCGCCACTTTCTCGTTGAGATCGAGTTCAAACTGAAGCTCGTCAACGATACGTCGGGCGCTGGCATGCAGCCTTTTACGCTGATGCCAGCCGAACAGGCCACGCAGGTTGTGTTCAAACGCAATGTTTTCGGCCACGCTCAGGTTAGGGAACAGAGACAGATCCTGATAGATCACCTGTATACCAAAGTCTCTGGCCTGCTGGGTTGAGAGGCGGGGCAAAATTTCCCCTTCGCCCAGACGGATCTCGCTGCCCTCATCCGGCGCATGAACGCCTGAAATCACCTTAATGAGCGTGCTTTTGCCACAACCATTCGTCCCGGCAAGGCAGTGCACTTCTCCGGCCAGCAGCGTCAGCGAAATATCGCTCAGCGCACGATGACCACCAAACGTTTTCGACAACGCATCTAACGTCACGAGCGTCTGCGGTGCGACAGGTCTCATCTCTACAGCCCCAGCTTAATCAGTTTCGGCAGGTTGGCTTTATCCAGGCTTTCGGTGTTATTGCCCAGAAGGGTATGCGTCGTGTCATCGACCCGGACCTTGCCTAATCCCTCAATGGTCATGCCATCTTTAATGGGCGTGTTTTTCTCCATCATCTCGGCAAGACGGACAAACACTTCACCGGCCGTATGGGGATTCCAGATATAGCCGCCTTTGATCGCGCCCCGATTGACGAGCTGCGCGCCCTGGCCCGGACTGAAGGCTCCGATGACGCACACCTGGTTAACCTTATTGCGGTTCATTACGGCCCGGCCTGCGCCGATAGGGCCCTGTGAGCCAAAGGCTAAAATCCCTTTCAGATTGGGATATTTAGACATCAGCTCGTTGGTGGTACGGATAGAATCATCCAGCGATTCGCCTACGCCAAATTTGTCGGTGACCAACTGCATTTTGGGATAATGCTGTTTTTGATACGCCAGCGCAGCGTCGGTCCACTGCTGGTGGAGCGGCACCGTCAGGCTGCCAACGTACATGGCGTATTGCCCATCATCGTGCATACAGGCTGCCAGCGCTTTCATATGGTTGATGCCGTGCGTGGCTGCATCCACTAACTCAAAGTCCCAGTTGGCGAATTTCTGACCCGGTGATTCATGGGTAATCACTTTGATGCCCGCATCGCGCGCCCGCTGTAAGACGGGCTCCAGGACTTTAGGATCGTTGGGGACTACGCCAATGATATCGACTTTCTGCGCAATCAAATCCTCAATAGCGCGTACCTGCAAGGCGGGATCGGCTGCGGTGGGTCCGACCATCCATGCATCTATGCCGCTTTTCGCCGCTTCACTTTTAATCCCGGCTTCCATCGCGTTGAACCATGGAATACCGCCAATTTTCACCACGATGCCCATACGTATTTTTTCTGCTGCCTGAGCCTGGAATGCGAATAACGCGATCAGGGAGCAGGCGATAAGCTGTTTTTTCATAGTGACTCCATTTATTGATTAATAAGCTGCACGGACTGAGGCCGTTGTGAACAGTCGATAATATTTACCCCGTTCCACGCCAGTTCCTGTTCCAGCTCTTTATCTTTTAACTGGTCGGTAATAAGAAAATCCACATCGCGATAATGACAAACACGCGCGAATGAGGGCCGAAGAAACTTAGAGCTATCCATTAATAAATGTTTGCGTTCAGCTGCCAGAATGAGTTGTTGTTTTAAATGTGCATTATGTTCATTCCCCTCGCGTAAATAACCGTCGTTGCCCAGGCTGCTACAGGAAAAAAAGATTTTATTTATTTGAAACTCTTTTAACGGTTGTTCAGTTACGATACCGTGAAAATCTTCATAGCGATCGGAATATTCGCCACCCAGGCAGATCGTGCGAATACTGCTGCGCGCCGCCAGGGTCTGCACAATGCGTAAAGAATTAGTTAATACAGTTAATTCAATATCCGGTAACTGTCGGGCCAGATAAAAACACGTGGTACTACTATCGAGTAATAAACAATCACCTGGGCTAATAAACCCCAGCGCCCGCTTAGCAATGGTCATTTTGGCATCGACATGTTCATTAATTCGCTGCCGGAAAGATAATTCATACTCATTAATGGCCCGGTTATTTATCTGAATGGCTGCATTATATTGTTTAACCGGAACAGCGCCGCCATGGCTTCGCTGGAGTATGCCTTTCTTTTCCAGTTGCGCTAAATCCCGACGAATCGTTTCCTGCGAGACCTGACATAAGGCGGTCAGTTCAGCGACAATCACGCGTCCATTACGCATTAATTCATCAATAATTCTCTGCTGGCGTTCAATCGGCAACATGCTGGCCTCCGAGGGTTATAAAGTACTGGAAGGCACGCGGCAAAAATGTGGCCTGAGCGTGGCTACGCAGGTCACTCTTCTCACAGCGTGCGTAAAGAGATATTTGTTGGGTTTTTATGAAAAACTATGTAATAGGTATATTAAAGACGTGACTGATATCACTAAATTAGGGTTATTTAACCGTAAGAAATAGGGCTGACAGGCTTTTATGCCTGCACCTGTGGCGACTATAACATGCCTGTTTTTGACCGTTTATGTGTATTTGACCGATTCGACTGGCGGGAATGTCCGACGAATCCGATTGAGCGCAACAGAGTGAAACAGCATGATGACTATTCTGCAGAGATCACCGCCTTTCTTTTGTTGTAAAGCGGATGTTTTTTAGTCGGTTAGCTGCGCTTGCTGAGCACTTCACAGAATGCGGCCCTCGTGACGTGCGCTATTGCGCTATCATCTTCCACTCAAAGAAGTTGGGGTTCGCTTTTCTTAATGTGGTATGGGATGAAATCGCTGTTTGCGTTGTCTGTTTTTATGGTTGCCGCTGCTCAGGCTGATCCGGTACAGAAGCTGTTTTCTGACTGGCAACTCACCTGCAATAATGCGGCGCATTGCGTTGCGCGCAGCATACCTGGCGACCAGGGCCTGGTTATGACGCTTTCCCGCAGTGCGGGATCCGATGACAAACCGTTACTGCGCATCGATTACGGCAGCGCATACAGCGGCGCGCTGCCCGGCCCGGCGCTGCAAGATAATCTTTTAGTCGATCAACGTCGGCTGCGGCCTGACTTCAAGCACTGGACGGTTGAGCCACACCATCTTGCTACCAGCAATCCTATCGCCATTAACGAATTTCTTGAACTGACCATGGATGCGAAAAGCCTGCAGCTGACGTTCAATGCCGGTCCGCAGATCTCGTTGCGCGGTATGAAAGCCGCGTTGTTATTTATGGACGATGTGCAGGGCCGGGTGAATAGCATGAGTGCCTGGGTCAGGCGTGGAGGAAGAACCGGCGTCCCGGCCGCACCGGCCGTACCGCAACTGCCGCCGGCGATGGCTGCGCCTGCGCCACTGACGCGTGACGAGACCAGCGGGCTGATCGACTACGGAACGTGGCGGGTAAATTCGGATACCTGTTCCCTTGATCCCCTGCGCCGCGAAGTCAGCGTCTCGCCGCTGACAGACAAAAAAGCGCTGCTGCTGGTCAGCTGTGAAATGGGCGCATATAACGTGATCGATCTGGCTTTTGAAGTAACGCGTGCGCCGCCCTATGTGGCGCGTGGGATTACGCTGACCTTGCCTTTTACCCCGCCGGGCGCATCAGAGCGCCAGCTGGAGCTGATTAACGCAGATTATGATGCGGCAAGCGGGCAACTCTATACCTTTGGCAAAGGACGCGGACTTGGCGACTGTGGTACCGCGACCCGCTGGCAGTTTGACGGCGAGCATTTTGTTTTAGCCGAGTATGCCGAGGAGTCAACCTGCGATGCCTGGCACAGCAGTGACGACTGGCCCACGCTTTGGGTGAGCCAGTCAGCCTCATCAGCGGTGAGCGGTTAAGGAATCGCCTGGACCATCATCGGCGAGCCGTTCTGATTGCCCACCAGCTCAGCGAGCAGGTTGTTTACGCCGTCACTCATCGGCGTAAAGCGCGTCAGAGGCGAGCGGGTAACGACCACAAAAACCCCGACGTTTTGCTGGGGAACCATCGCCATATAGGTGATGAAGCCGCCGCCGCCGCCGGTTTTCTGGATAATGCCAGGGCGACCGTTGGCCGGCCCCATATAAACCCACCCCATTCCCAGCGCGTCGGCTTTGCCCGGCACGTCCATGCCGTCAACTTTATGCAACTGGTCGCGACGGTAGATCAGCGTCTGCAGGCGGTCGATCTGTGGCGTACGGTGATTTACCGAGGAGTTGAGGAACTGCTGCATCCAGCGGCCCATATCATCAGGCGTCGAATATACGCCACCGCTGCCGATGGCCGCCAGCGTGTTATTACAGGGGCTGGCGCCTTTTTCCGCCACCATCAGGCGTGCGCACTGCTCAGGTGACGGCGTAAAGGTGGTGTCTTTCATCCCCAGTGGACGGGTAATTAACTGCTGCAGCAGGGCAGGATAAGGCTTACCGGCCGCGCGCGACAGCGCATCGCCCAGCAGGTCATAACCGAGATTGGAATAGGCCGCATTGGTGCCGGGGGCGGCTTTAAGGCTGGCCGTGTTTAACCAACGCCAGCGTTCACTCTGTGTCGGCCAGACAAACACCGGACGATGGGGTTTGCCGCCGGGCTGCTCTCGCGGCAGACCGCTGGTATGGGTAGACAGGTTAATCAGCCGAATGGGCTGACCATCAAAACTGGGCACCCGCTTTCCGGGCGGTGCATATTTACTGAGCGGATCGTCAAGGCGAATCTCCCCGCGCTCGGCCATCTTCACCATGACTTCACTGGTCATCAGCTTGCTGAGTGAGGCAATACGAATTAACGAATCCTTTTGGGGGCGAATATTGTTTCCTGGCCGCGTGTCACCAAAGCTGGCGAAAACCCGCTGATTACCATCTATTGCGACCAGCGCCATGCCTGTCGCACCGCTGGCATAGAAGATATGCTCCGCATAGCGGTCAACAATTTGGGATGCCAGCAACGGATCGGGCGCAACCTGCGCCATGCTTTTAAGGGGAAGCAAAGAAACCAGTAGAGCCAGTACGTAAGGAGTGCGCATTTTCAACGGAGAGGGCTTCGCTATAGGAATCGGGTGAAAACCTATAGTAATCAGTTTGCGGATGACGGGAAGAGCAAAGGACAGTTTTTTTTGTTTCGGATTACAGCATGCGGGCCAGACGGGCCGGTGACGTCATGGGATTGGCGCCGCATTTTGCCCCTGAAAGCCACCTGACTGAACCGGCGCAGGGCGAGCGCGGGACACCCGTTCGGTCAGGTGCGTTTGTACATGCGCCGGGGATGGCCCACCTTGCCATACAGCATTTCGACCGTCAGAAAGCCGGTTTCCACGCAGTGCTCCAGGTAGCGGCGGGCGGTCGTTTTACTCAGCCCGGTTACTGTCATCACCTCATCGACCGAAAAAAGGCGCGTTGTGGCGGGCGTAAACAGTGTCTGAACCCGGGCCAGGGTATTTTCCTCAATGCCTTTGCTGCCGTTATCGTGCGGGTAGTTCTTCGCCTGCAACTGATACAGCACATCGACATTTTTCTGATCGACAATTTTCCATGTGCGCTGTTGGTCTGCAAAGGCGATGAAGTTGGCAAGCGAGCGGTTAAGGCGTTTCCAGGATACCGGTTTAAGCACGTAATCAAAGGCACCGTTGCGAATGGCCTGGCTGCAGGTATCCATATCACTGGCCGCCGTAATAAAAATAATGGAGCAGTTCGCGTTGGCCAGCAACGGATCGCCAATCAGGGTGATGCCTTTGCCATCAGGCAGGTAGTTATCCAGCAGCACCAACTGTGGCGCGGTCAGTTCAAGCTGCTGTCTGGCTTCTGCCAGGGAGCTGGCTATGCCGACCAGCCTGAGCTCAGGGTGCTTACCAATCAGTTCTGCATGAAGCTGAGCCAGTTCAGGCTCATCTTCAACAATCAGGACAGTAACAGGATCATGTTGCATCGCGGACGTTCTCCGTTTCCGTTACGGGACAGCTGTTGGTTTGCGCACAGGGGATAAACAGCGAAAACACCGCGCCACGGGGCACGTTGTCGCTGACCTCAATGGTTCCCCCTGCACGGGTAATATAGCTTTCGGTTAAATACAACCCGATGCCGTGATCGCCTCGGGTTTTGGTGGTCATGCCACGTTCAAACATGCGCTCGCGGATCGCCGGAGTAATGCCCACGCCGCGATCCGCCACTTCGATGATCAGCTCACGGGTACTGAGTTTAATCAGTACTTCAACAGGTTCATGAGGCAACGGGGCGCGCTGCGTGGCTTCAATGGCGTTGTCCAGCAGGTTGCCAATCACCGAAATCAGTTCGGCATCGGAAAGCGTGGGAAACGGCTTATCCATCAGGCACGCGGGATCAAAGTGGAGAATGACGCCTTTTTCTCTGGCGCGCGCGGCTTTGCCCAGTAATAAGCCGCACAGCAGAGGCGAAGTGAATCGAGCCGAGACAAAGTCCAGCAACTCCTGCTCGTGCTCGGACTGCGCTTCAATGTAACCAATCGCTTCGTCAAAACGCCCCATGTGCAACAGCCCGGAAAGCGTGTTCATGCGGTTAAGCTGTTCATGACGCATGATGCGCAGGTTATCGACATAACGTTTCACCTGGCTGAGTTGGGCGCTGAGGGAATCGATGTCGTTAAAATCGCGAAAGGTGATCACCCATCCCATTAGCGCGTCCTCCAGCATGATACGCACCCGGCTGGCGATGACGGTCAGCGAGTTAAATTGGCAAATCTCATCGTGGGTATCTTTTTCCAGCATCACGGGCTGCGATAAAAAGGGCACCGGGGAGACGATCTGGCTGACAGACTCGCCGCGCAGCGCCTCGGCGGACTGTGACAGTCCCAGCAGCTTGCGGGCAGCCTGATTAATCACTTCGATCCGCAGTTGTTCATTGATAACAATGACGCCTTCATAGATCGATTCCATCATGGCTTTTTGCTGGCGGACCATCAGGCCGATCTCGCGCGGTTCCAGCGAGAAAATCTGTTTTTTAATATTGCAGGTAAAAAACCAGGAGAAAATAAACAGGGCAATAAGCACCAGCGCCGCCACGATCAACAGGTTGATCATGTTGCTGAAGGTGATGGCATCCAGATAGCGGGCGAGGTAGCCAACGGAAACAATACCGACGACCTGGCCGCGGTCGTTGAGGATGGGTGCCTTACTTCGCAGTGACATTCCCAGGCCGCCTGTCCGAATGGTGGTGATACTTTTCCCTGCCAGCACCGCTGCGTTATCGCCGCCCACCAGCGGTTTGCCAATCCGGTTCGCCGTCACCGAGTGAAAAAGATGCAGGGCCTGGTTATCGCCAATCACAATAAAACTGGCATCGCTTTTACGGGCGATAGCCTTCATCAGCACATTGATGGTCGGGATGTCACGATCCGCCACCGCTTTTTTCAGTTCCGGAATCAGCGCGATCTCGTCTGCCTGAACCTTCGCGCGCATGCTCATCGCCTGATAAAGCTGCCGGGTGATGCTGACGTAATAATAGCTTCCCAGTAACACGAACAGGACAGACGAAAAAACCACGAGCGAAAGAAACAGCTTCGTTTGAAATGACAACTTCATGACTGTCACACGTATTTTGGAATAATAACTTCAATGTATCATCTTTTTAACAATAGGAACTACATCGGTTTAATTGTTTGATAAATAGTGATTTTTATCGATTACCTACGCTAAAAAAGCCCCTTAAAAGGCTGAGTAACGGCAGCGGGGAATAAAAACCATAAACACCACGGCGATTATCACGATGCGGATCACGCTCTGGAAATAACACCATTAAAACTTTATGCCAGATACCTTCTTCTTCACGTAATTCCGCCTTTTTTCCCGGCATCCTGAAAAAAAACGATGACGCAAAGAGGATAATAATGAGCTCACCTGATAATTCTTTTCTGTCTGACACGCTGACCCGTTCACCGCGCAGGAAAACCCTGAAAGAGCAGTGGTGGCATATTATGGATAACTGGAAAGTCGGGATTATTCCTCTGCCGCTGTTTGTGCTGGCCGGTGCGCTCATTGCGGTAGACTGCCTGAGTGGAACGCTAAAAAGCGATATCGTGGTCATGGTCGCCACGCTGGCCTTTTTTGGCTTTGCCTGCGGAGAGTTTGGCAAACGCCTGCCCGTGGTGGGGCGTTTAGGGGCAGCGGCTATCTGCGCCACCTTTATTCCTTCTGCGCTGGTGTACTACGGTTTGCTTCCCGACATCGTGGTAACGTCCACGACGCAATTCTACAAATCGACCAATATTCTCTATCTTTACATTTGCTGCATCATTGTTGGCAGCATCATGAGCATGAACCGCACGGTGCTGATCCAGGGCTTTCTGCGCATCTTTTTCCCCATGCTCTGTGGTGAAATCGTGGGGATGATTGTCGGCATGGGCGTGGGTTTAGCGCTGGGGCTGGAACCCTTCCAGATTTTCTTTTTCATCATTCTGCCCATTATGGCGGGAGGCGTCGGTGAAGGTGCCATTCCGCTCTCCATCGGCTATGCGGCATTGCTCCATATGGATCAGGGCGTGGCGCTGGGCCGCATCCTGCCCATGGTTATGCTGGGTGGCGTGACCGCCATTATTATCTCCGGCTGTCTGAACCAACTGGGTAAACGTTATCCGCACCTCACCGGGGAAGGCCAGCTGATGCCAAACGTGACCAATGTTGAACCCGAGCCGCTGCAGTCCGTTTTCTCCGGTAAAGTTGACGTGACGGCGATTGCGTCCGGGGCGCTGCTGGCGGTGCTGCTCTATATGGTAGGGATGTTAGGGCAGAAGCTGACAGGACTGCCTGCGCCGGTAGGGATGCTGTTCCTGGCCGTGCTGGTAAAACTGGTGAATGGGGTTTCTCCGCGTATTCTGGCCGGTTCTCAGGTGGTCTATCGCTTCTTCCGCACGGCGGTAACCTATCCGGTTCTGTTTGCCGTCGGTGTCGCCATCACGCCCTGGCATATTCTGGTTACCGCGTTTACGCTCACCAACCTGCTGGTGATTATCAGCACGGTCAGTGCGCTGGTCGCAACGGGCTTCTTTGTCGGGAAAAAGATTGGCATGCATCCCATCGATGTTGCCATTGTTTCCTGCTGCCAGAGTGGGCAGGGCGGTACGGGCGATGTGGCGATTCTTACCGCCGGTAACCGCATGGGCCTGATGCCGTTTGCGCAGATCGCCACGCGCATCGGCGGGGCCATTAACGTTTCGCTTTCGTTGTTATTACTGAGCCATTTTCTCAAGTAAACCTGTTACGCCGACTGAAGCGCTCGCAAAGCAGCATGGCTCCCGAACGGTGCAGGCGTGAGATAGCCTGAATCCCTTGCCGGGAGTAGGGCTGAGAAAGCGGGAGAGGCTGAGAGAGACGAAAGCAGGCGTTCAGAAAAGCGACGTGCCAGCGCAGGGCTGGCACGTCGTGTTGGCCAGGCGACCTGAGGCAAAGCAGCAGGTCGCTCAGCAGCAAGTAGATTATGCGGGTTTCAGCAGTGCTTCTGCATGGCTGACGATGTTTTCCACCGTAAAGCCAAATTCAGCAAACAGCTTCTCGGCCGGCGCCGACTCGCCGAAGGTCGTCATGCCCACAATGGCACCGTCCAGGCCAACATATTTATACCAGTAGTCGGCGATGCCTGCTTCTACCGCCACGCGCGCTTTAACCGCAGAAGGCAGCACCGACTCACGGTAAGCGGCATCCTGTGCGTCAAACAGGTCAGTGGAGGGCAGTGAAACCACGCGCACCTTGTGACCGCCAGTTGTCAGCTTCGTCGCGGCACCCAGGGTTATTTCTACCTCGGAGCCGGTCGCAATCAGGATGATGTCTGGCGTGCCGTCGCACTCCTTCAGCACATAACCGCCGCGCTTGATGTTAGCCACCTGCTCTGCGGTACGCTCAGGCTGAGCCAGGTTCTGACGCGACAGGATCAGCGCTGTCGGGCCATGGTGGCGCTCAATCGCTGCCTGCCAGGCGATTGCCGTCTCCACCTGGTCACAGGGGCGCCATACGCTCATGTTTGGCGTCACGCGCAGGCTGGCAATTTGCTCAACCGGCTGGTGGGTTGGGCCGTCCTCGCCCAGGCCAATGGAGTCATGGGTATACACCATGATCTGCCGGGCCTTCATGAGTGCCGCCATGCGCGCCGCGTTACGGGCGTACTCAACGAACATCAGGAAGGTGGCGGTATAGGGCACAAAGCCGCCGTGGTGGGCAATGCCGTTACCGATCGCCGTCATGCCAAATTCACGCACGCCGTAATGGATGTAGTTTCCGGCCGGATCGTCTTTGATGGATTTTGAGCCAGACCAGATGGTGAGGTTGCTCGGTGCCAGGTCGGCAGAACCGCCCAGAAACTCTGGCAGCAGTTTGCCATAGGCTTCCAGGGCATTCTGCGAGGCCTTGCGGCTGGCAATTTTTTGCGGATTGGCCTGCAGCTCGGCAATAAACTTCGCGGTTTCCGCTTCCCAGTTTGCCGGCATGCCGCCGTTCATGCGGCGCTCGTATTCGGCGGCCAGCTCTGGATAAGCCTGCTTATAGGCCGCCAGTTTGTTGTTCCAGGCTTTTTCGCGCTCAGCGCCGGCCTGTTTGGCATCCCACTGCTGGTAAATCTCTTTGGGGATCTCAAACGCCGGGTAGTTCCAGCCCAGTTGCTTACGGGTCAGGGCCACTTCTTCTTCGCCCAACGCCGCGCCGTGGGCTTCTTCTTTACCGGCTTTATTCGGTGAGCCAAAGCCAATGACCGTACGGCAGATGATCAGTGACGGCTTATCGGTGACGCTCTGCGCTTCCTGAATCGCGGCTTTAACCGCATCGGCGTCATGACCATCGATTTCACCCACCACATGCCAGTTATAGGCTTCAAAGCGTTTGTGCGTATCGTCGGTAAACCAGCCTTCGGTTTCACCATCAATAGAAATACCGTTGTGATCGTAGAAGCCAATCAGTTTGCCCAGTCCCAGCGTACCGGCCAGCGAGCAGACTTCATGAGAAATGCCTTCCATCAGACAACCGTCGCCCATGAAAACATAGGTGAAGTGATCGACGATATCGTGATCGGGACGGTTAAACTGGGCCGCCAGCGTGCGCTCAGCAATCGCCAGACCTACGGCGTTCGCCAGGCCCTGGCCCAGCGGACCCGTGGTCGTTTCCACGCCTGGCGTATAGCCAATTTCCGGGTGGCCCGGCGTTTTAGAGTGGAGCTGGCGGAAGTTTTTCAGTTCTTCAATCGGCAGATCGTATCCGGTCAGGTGCAACAGGCTGTACAGCAGCATGGAGCCGTGGCCATTTGAAAGGATAAAGCGGTCACGATCCAGCCAGGCGGGGTTGGTTGGGTTGTGCTGGAGGAAATCGCGCCACAGGACTTCGGCGATATCAGCCATGCCCATTGGCGCACCAGGATGACCTGATTTTGCTTTTTGTACCGCATCCATACTTAATGCGCGAATCGCATTAGCCAACTCTCTGCGTGAGGACATAAAGGGTCTCCCTTGTTAAGCATCAGGGCGGGAGTGCTCCCGCCCGGTAAAAGAGGGGAAAACTACAGGCGCGCTGCCAGCACATCTTCCAGTTTTTGCTGGTCAACGGCGAACTGACGAATACCGTCAGCCAGTTTCTCTACCGCCATCGGGTCCTGATTATGTTCCCAACGGAATTCGGCTTCGGACAGCGGGGAAGGCTGGTGGAAACATTCGGTTGAGGGTTCGAGCTTGCGCTCTACGGGCTCCTCACTGTTTTGCAACTCTTCCAGCAGGTTAGGCGAAAGCGTCAGGCGGTCACAACCGGCCAGGGCAAGCACCTGCTCAACTTTACGGAAGCTGGCGCCCATGATGATGGTGTCATAGCGGTGCTTCTTGTAGTAATCGTAAATGCGGCGTACGGATTTCACGCCGGGATCTTCATCCACGTGATACGGGTCCATCGGTTTGCGGGTGTTGTACCAGTCGTAAATACGGCCCACAAAAGGTGAAATCAGGTAAACACCGGCTTCGGCACAGGCACGGGCCTGCGCGAAGGAGAACAGCAAGGTCAGGTTGCACTGGATACCATTTTTTTCCAGTTCTTCAGCCGCCTTAATGCCTTCCCAGGTGGAAGCCAGTTTGATCAGGATGCGTGAGCGGTCAATGCCGTGTTCTTCATACATGCGAACCAGCTTTTCCGCTTTCGTGACGCACATGCCACGATCGAAGGAGAGGCGCGCATCCACTTCGGTCGAAACACGGCCCGGTATGCTTTTCAGGATTTCCATACCGAGATTGATTGCCACTTTGTCGCTGGCGTTGATGATCTGCGTCTCTTTGCTGCCGCCCTGCTTTTTCGCATAGTCGATGGCGTCATCAATCAGGTGTTTGTAAGGCTGGAGAGCAGATGCTTTCAGAATAAGCGAGGGGTTGGTGGTCGCATCTTGTGGGTGATAATTTCGAATCGATTCGATATCGCCACTGTCAGCCACCACGGTAGTGAACTGTTTAAGGGCTTCAAGCTGGTTCATTTCTACACTCCTTGAAAAAAACGTTGTAACGAAAGGGAACACCTCTGGCCTCGTGCCCTAATCAGTGCAGACATTACCGGTCGCAGTAACGCCGACTCACCACCTTGCAACAGACTGGGTGCAGTGAAAATGCGTTTTCTCTGAATGTTGTGCGATGAGGGTAGCGCGCAATCATCCGAGATGACATTTCAGCGGATAACGACTGCCCGGTTATTAAGAATAGCAGCCATGACAAATGACGCAGACCAGACTGTAACAATCTGTGCCTTAAGAAATGAGGTTCTTTGAAGCGCCTCACCGCTTTGCGGTTGTCTGCTTTCTATACTGGGCGTTCACTTACCTGGCGAAGAAGGATGTCAAATGGATGACCAACTGAAGCAAAGTGCGCTCGATTTTCACCAGTATCCCACTCCCGGCAAGATTCAGGTCTCGCCCACTAAACCGCTGGCCACTCAGCGCGATCTGGCCCTGGCCTATTCACCCGGCGTCGCCGCACCCTGCTTAGAAATTGCCGCCGATCCCCTGGCCGCCCATAAATACACCGCACGCGGTAATCTGGTGGCGGTTATTTCTAACGGCACGGCGGTGCTGGGCCTGGGCAACATTGGTGCGCTGGCCGGTAAGCCGGTGATGGAAGGCAAGGGCGTTTTATTTAAGAAGTTTGCCGGTATTGACGTCTTTGATATTGAGGTCGATGAGCACGATCCCGATAAGCTGATCGAGATCGTCGCGGCGCTGGAACCCACCTTCGGCGGTATCAACCTGGAAGATATCAAAGCGCCAGAGTGTTTCTACATTGAGCAGCAGCTACGGCAACGCATGAAAATCCCGGTGTTCCACGACGATCAGCACGGCACGGCGATTATCTGCACGGCGGCGGTGTTAAACGGGTTGCGTATTATCAAGAAGGCGATTTCCGACGTGCGGCTGGTGGTCTCCGGCGCGGGCGCCTCGGCGATTGCCTGCATGAATCTGCTGGTCGCGTTGGGTTTGCAGAAGCACAATATTCAGGTGTGCGATTCAAAAGGGCTGATCTACCGTGGGCGCGAGCCCAATATGGCGGAGACCAAGGCCGACTATGCGGTTGAGGATCAGGGAAAACGTACGCTGGCCGAGGTTATTGAGGGCGCCGACATTTTTCTGGGCTGCTCTGGCCCGGATGTCCTGACGCCTGACATGGTCAAAACCATGGCCAGCGATCCGCTGATTCTGGCGCTGGCGAATCCGCAGCCAGAAATTCTGCCGCCGCTCGCTAAGGCCGTGCGGCCCGACGCCATTATCTGCACCGGCCGTTCTGACTATCCTAATCAGGTGAATAACGTCCTGTGCTTTCCGTTTATCTTTCGGGGAGCGCTGGATGTTGGCGCAACGGCCATCAATGAAGAGATGAAGCTGGCGGCGGTACACGCGATAGCCGAGCTGGCGCAGGCGGAGCAGAGCGATGTGGTGGCTTCGGCCTATAGCGATCAGGACCTGAGCTTTGGCCCGGAATATCTGATCCCCAAACCCTTCGATCCCCGGTTAATTGTGCAGATCGCCCCGGCGGTGGCGAAGGCGGCGATGGATTCCGGTGTGGCGACCCGGCCCATTAGCGACTTCGACGCCTATCGCGAACAGCTCACGGAATTCGTCTATAAAACCAATCTGTTTATGAAACCGATTTTCTCTCAGGCGCGCAAAGCGCCGAAGCGCGTGGTGCTGGCAGAGGGGGAAGAGGTTCGGGTGCTGCATGCGACGCAGGAATTAGTGTCGTTGGGGCTGGCAAAACCTGTTTTGATAGGCCGCCCGAACGTTATCGCGATGCGCCTTGAAAAGCAGGGGCTGAAGATCGAAGCCGGAAAGGATTTCGAAATCGTCAACAACGAATCCGATCCCCGTTTTAAAGCATACTGGAACGAGTATTACCAGATGATGAAGCGGCGCGGCGTAACGCCCGAGCAGGCACAGCGCGCGGTGATCGGTAATCCGACGCTCATTGGGGCCATCATGGTCTATCGCGGTGAAGCGGATGCGCTCATCTGCGGCACCATCGGGGATTACAACGAGCACTACGAGATTGTGGAGAAAGTGCTGGGCCTGCGTTCCGATGTGAAAGTGGCAGGGGCCATGAATGCCTTGCTGCTGCCGCACGGCAACACCTTTATTGCGGATACCTACGTAAATGAAGATCCCACACCCGAGCAGTTAGCGGACATCACGTTAATGGCGGCCGAAACCGTGCGGCGATTTGGTATTGAACCGCGGGTTGCCCTGCTGTCGCACTCCAGCTTTGGCACCTCAAATTCTCCTGGCGCTCGAAAAATGCGTGACGTACTGGCGCTGGTGCAGCAGCGCGCACCTGAGCTGGAAATTGACGGCGAGATGCACGGCGATGCGGCACTGGTAGAGAGCATTCGTCGGGAGATCATGCCCGACAGCCCGCTGAAAGGCAGCGCCAACCTGTTGATTATGCCCAACGTGGAGGCGGCACGAATCAGCTACAACCTGCTGCGCGTCTCGCACGCTGACGGCGTGACGGTGGGGCCGGTGCTGATGGGGATGACCAAACCCGTGCACGTACTCACCCGCATCGCCTCCGTGCGGCGCATCGTTAATATGGTGGCGCTGGCGGTGGTAGAAGCACAAACCCAGCCGCTGTAACACAACGGGGCCGCATGCAGCCCCGATTTTCACCTTCGCGCATGAAAGCGCTGTTAACTTTGTCTTCCTGCCCGTTACGCGGGGCAGGAAGACGAACGTCACTCGGGCAGGTTAAGCCAGTTCTTCACCGGCAGAAAATCGCGGTAGAGCGCGGCCTCTGGCGAATCCGGCTCAGGATGATAATCATATTCCCAGCGTACCAGAGGCGGCAGAGACATCAGAATCGATTCCGTTCTGCCTCCGGTTTGCAGGCCAAACAGCGTGCCGCGATCCCACACCAGATTAAATTCCACGTAGCGACCACGACGATAGAGCTGAAACTGACGTTCACGCTCGCCAAACGGCAACGACTTGCGGCGCGCCACGATGGGCTGATAGGCGTCCAGGAATCCCCGGCCCACCGCCTGAATCAGCGCGAAGCTTTTTTCAAAGCCAGGCAGATGAACATCATCGAAGAATAGCCCACCAATCCCGCGCTGCTCGTCACGGTGTTTTAGGTAGAAATAGTCGTCGCACCACTTTTTAAAGCGCGGGTACACGTCCTCGCCAAAAGGCTGGCAGAGATCAAAAGCCGTCTGATGCCAGTGCAGCGCATCCTCTTCGAAACCGTAAAACGGTGTCATATCGAAGCCGCCGCCAAACCACCAGATAGGCTCGGCACCCGGTTTTTCGGCAATAAAGAAACGCACGTTGGCATGGCTGGTCGGCACATAGGGATTGTGCGGATGAATCACCAGCGACACGCCCATGGCTTCAAAACTGCACCCGGCCAGTTCAGGCCGATGCGCGGTAGCGGACGCGGGCATCTGATCGCCATGAACGTGCGAAAAGTTGACGCCGGCCTGTTCAAAGACGGCGCCATCACGCAGCACGCGGCTTCGTCCGCCGCCGCCGCCGGGGCGCTGCCAGCTGTCTTCAATAAAATGGGCACCGCCGTCTTCGGCGGTCAGCTTGCGACAAATCTCATCCTGCAAATCCAACAGGAACGTTTTTACACGGGAGATATCTGGCATGTGATGAGCTTCTCTTGGTAAAAATTGGACGTGATTATAGCTGATTCATTATGACATTCGGCGATCGTACTCATCAAAGTAGTTGATTATTCCCGTGGCGATAGCCGACGCGATTTTTTGACGAAACGCGCTGGTGCCCAATAGCTGCTCTTCCCGTGGGTTGGTGATAAACGAGGTTTCCACCAGTACCGAGGGAATCGACGGCGATTTTAATACGGCAAAAGCGGCCTGTTCGGTGTGCTGACTGTGAAGGTGGTGCACCGGCCGGATCTGATCCAGCACATGTTTACCCAGCGTCAGGCTGTTCTTAATGGTATCCGTTTGCACCAGGTCAAACAGGATCTGCTGCAGATAGTGATCCTGCGCTTCCACCTTTGCGCCACCGACCTTGTCGGCATCGTTCTCTCTGTTCGACAGATAGCGCGCCATGCTACTGCTGGCACCGCGGTTGGACAGGGCGAAGACTGAGGCGCCGTTGGCATCGGGGCTGGTGTAGCCATCGGCATGGATGGACATGAACAGATTCGCGCCATGCTGATGGGCAATTTCCACGCGCTGATAAAGCGGAATAAAGTGATCGCTGTCGCGTGTCAGCCGCACTTCAATGCGGGGATGGGACTGCAGCTCACGGCGCACGTTGTTGGCGATTTCTAAGACAATATGTTTCTCTTCCGCGCCTTCTTCGCCCACCGCACCCGAATCAATCCCGCCGTGCCCCGGATCGATCATCACAATGCGTTTACCGTTACTGGCGGGTGGCTTGGGTGAGGAGTGACGAGAAGAGAGCGAAGCCTGCTGTTCTTTCGCCTGTACGGCGCGCGGGGACAAAACAGCCAGCGCCAGTCCTGACAGCAGAAGCTGGCGGCGGTGAATCAAACGTTTAAGCAAATGCATGTGCAGGTCCATAAGCAACAATCATGCAAAGTGTTATAGCGTAACGTTAGCGCCAGGGCGATCTTTCAAGCATTTCAGGTTATTACTTTGTATTTCAGCCCACTAACAGCCAAATCCCTTTTTTTTAACGTTGCCGCCAGTGGGGAGGGTTGCGCCTGACGAAGAAAGCGTGATAATCAGCAAATTGTGGTAAATAGCAGGAAAAGAAGATGGAAATCCGCACCTTCCGCCAGGAAGACTTTGAAGAAGTGATCACGCTCTGGGAACGCTGTGATTTGTTACGCCCGTGGAACGATCCGGAACTGGATATTGAACGCAAAATGCATCACGACGCCGATCTTTTTCTGGTGGCTGAAGTGGGCGGTGAAGTTGTCGGAACGGTCATGGGCGGCTACGACGGGCATCGCGGGGCGGCCTACTATCTGGCCGTGCATCCTGATTATCAGGGGCGTGGTTTTGCCAATGCCTTGATGAACCGACTTGAAAAAAAACTCATTGCGCGCGGCTGCCCAAAAATCCATTTGATGGTGCGTGAAGAGAACGATCAGGTCGTCGCCTTCTATGAAAAACTCGACTATGAAACGGTCGATGTGGTGTTGCTGGGTAAACGTTTAATCGAAGATCGTGAATATTAATTCCGTCTGGCCGCCTGAAGAGTACGACGATAAAGGTCAGCTGCGTCTGCCGTTTCTTTTTTGGCTGATTCTGCTGCTGCAGTCGCGTACCTGGCTGTTGCTGATCATGGCTGGCGCCTCACGCCAGCAGGGAAACGATCTTCTGGCGCTCTTTTACCCCGATCGCCAGGCCTTCTGGGTAGGGCTGGCGCTTGGCTTACCGGCGCTGGCGGGCCTGCTAATGACCGGCTATCGTTCGCGTTTGCCCCGACTGTGGCGCAGCTGGCGTCAGGTGTTGATGCTTTCCGTAGCAATTAACCTGATTTGGCAAGGCGCACAGCTGTATCTGGCGGACTTCCTCAGTTCACCGCTTCCCCTGTTACTGACGCTATTCGATCTGCTCGCGCTGCTCTGGTTATTCAGCAGCGTTCGGCTTCGCGCCTGCTTTTTACCCCAACCGCATGCTGAATAAACTTTTTGCCGCTTTGCGACTCCAATCAGTTCTGCCTTAGTGTTCTTTTATTAACAGGAGTTTTCATGAAAGCTGTTCGTTACACGTTACTGACTGTGGCCATGCTGGTCAGTGGGTGTGCCAGTTCCTCCGGTACTGATGCTAACAGCAGCCAGCAGGTAAGCTGGTGGAATCCACTGAGCTATCACTGGTCTGCCGCGCTGCCGTGGAACTGGTTTGGTTCCTCGCTTACGGCCACAGAGCAGGGCGTGGGCGGCATCAATGGCTCAACGACCATGACCGAAGCCGCCATAAAAGAGGGGTTGAAAGGCAAGTACGATCTGCGTCAGGGCATGCGCGGCCATAACGGCCAGGTGGTGTCGTTCTGGCAGGCTATGGATGACGGCAAAGTGATGCTGGTGATTTATGGTCAGACGCAGGTCGATCGCATTGAGGTGCTGGACAGCCGTATCGCCAGCGCCGATGGCAGCAAAATCGGTGACGCTTTCAGCGCCAAATTCGACAAAGCCTTCAACAACTGCGTGCTGGCGAGCGGACTGGACAACCGTGACGTGGAGTGCCGCGCGCCCAACAGTCAGCATCTTCGCTATGTCTACAGCGGAACCTGGCACGGGCCAGAAGGGTTGATGCCGTCGGATGACACACTCAAGAGCTGGACGCTCAGCAAAATTGTCTGGCAGCGCTAAGTCTTTTTTCACACCGCTCAACCGCAGGGCATAACCGGCCCTGCGCGTCCAATTCTGTTTTTCGTCTGTCTTTTCCCGCCGCCTTATGCCTTTTTCGACTTTGAAATCAGCAAACGATATATAAAACCGTTACGGGTTTACGCTGAGTTATAAATAAACTGCTGTATCTGCAGATGAGATCTGCATCAAATTTCCTCAGGGTGAACCATGACCTTACCAGCGATGAAAAAAATCGTGAGCGGACTCGCACTGTCGCTGAGTCTGGCCGGTGCCGCAAACGCGACCGAGCTGTTGAACAGCTCTTACGATGTCGCACGTGAATTATTTGTCGCCCTGAATGCGCCTTTTGTCAGCCAGTGGGATGCCAGCCATCCTGACGACAAGCTGACCATTAAGATGTCCCATGCCGGGTCATCCAAACAGGCGCTGGCGATCCTGCAAGGCCTGCGTGCCGATGTGGTGACCTATAACCAGGTCACCGATGTGCAGGTGCTGCACGATAAAGGCAAACTGATCCCTGCCGACTGGCAAACCCGCCTGCCGAATAACAGTTCGCCGTTTTACTCCACCATGGCGTTCCTGGTGCGCAAGGGAAACCCAAAGCAGATTCACGACTGGTCCGATTTAACCCGTGACGATGTGAAGCTGATTTTTCCTAATCCCAAAACCTCGGGCAACGGACGTTATACCTATCTTGCTGCCTGGGGCGCCGCCAGCAACGCTGACGGGGGCGATCAGGCTAAAACCCGCGCTTTTATGACAAAATTTCTGAAAAATGTTGAAGTCTTCGATACCGGTGGCCGAGGTGCTACGACCACCTTTGCTGAACGCGGTCTGGGCGATGTGTTGATCAGTTTTGAGTCTGAAGTGAATAACATCCGCAACCAGTACGGCAAAGACGACTACGAAGTCGTGGTGCCTAAAACCGATATTCTCGCGGAGTTTCCCGTTGCCTGGGTAGATAAAAACGTCGAGCAGAATAAAACAGCCGATGCAGCGAAAGCCTATCTGACCTGGCTGTATTCTCCTGCGGCGCAGAAAATTATTACGGATTTCTATTACCGCGTGAACAATCCGCAGTTAATGGCGCAGCAAAAAGCCCGTTTTCCTGCCACGAACCTGTTTCGTGTTGAAGACATTTTTGGCGGCTGGGATAACGTGATGAAAACCCATTTCGCCAGCGGTGGCGAGCTAGACCAGTTATTAGCGGCGGGGCGGTGATCATGTTTGCAGCCAGCCAAAAACGCGTCCTGCCCGGTTTCGGTCTCAGCCTGGGCACCAGCCTGCTCTTTACCTGTCTGGTGCTGCTGCTGCCAATCAGCGCACTGATTATGCAGCTGTCGCAGATGACGTTGCAGCAATACTGGGACGTGGTCACCAATCCGCAGCTCATCGCAGCCTATAAGGTCACGCTGCTGTCGGCCGGTGTGGCCTCACTGTTTAATGCCGTATTCGGCATGTTAATGGCGTGGATCTTAACGCGTTACCGTTTTCCGGGCCGCACGCTGCTCGATGGTCTGATGGATCTGCCGTTTGCGCTGCCGACCGCGGTTGCTGGCCTGACGCTGGCCGGTCTGTTTTCCGTGAACGGCTGGTATGGACAGTGGTTCGCGCATTTTGATATCAAGATCTCCTATACCTGGATCGGTATCGCGCTCGCGATGGCCTTCACCAGTATTCCGTTTGTGGTGCGTACCGTGCAGCCGGTGCTGGAAGAGCTGGGGCCTGAATATGAGGAAGCGGCTCAAACGCTGGGCGCCACGCCCTGGCAGAGCTTCCGCCGGGTCGTTCTGCCTGAAGTGGCACCGGCCTTACTCGCGGGCACCGCGCTGTCGTTTACCCGCAGCCTGGGCGAGTTTGGTGCGGTAATCTTTATTGCCGGCAACATCGCCTGGAAAACCGAAGTGACCTCGCTGATGATCTTCGTGCGCCTGCAGGAGTTTGACTATCCGGCAGCCAGCGCCATTGCCTCGGTCATTCTGGCGGCATCGCTGCTGTTACTTTTCGCTATCAACACCTTACAAAGCCGCTTTGGTCGTCGTCTGGGAGGCCATTAATGGCAGAGATTTCGCAACTCAATCATGCCGACCGCCAGCCTGTTAACTGGGCCAAGTGGCTGCTTATTGGTATCGGTGCGCTGATATCCTTGCTGCTGCTGGTCGTGCCGATGGTGTCCATCTTCTGGGAGGCCCTGCATAAAGGACTGGGCGTCACCTTAAGCAATCTGACCGACAGCGACATGCTCCATGCCATATGGCTCACGGTGCTGGTCGCATTGATTACCGTGCCGGTGAATTTAGTGTTCGGCACGCTGCTGGCCTGGCTGGTGACACGCTTTACCTTTCCGGGACGTCAGCTGCTTTTGACGCTGTTCGATATTCCCTTTGCGGTATCGCCTGTCGTGGCGGGCCTGATGTATCTCCTGTTCTGGGGCATTAACGGCCCGGCGGGCGGCTGGCTGGATGCCCATAATATTCAGGTGATGTTCTCCTGGCCTGGCATGGTGCTGGTCACCGTCTTCGTTACCTGTCCGTTTGTGGTGCGCGAACTGGTGCCGGTGATGCTGAGCCAGGGCAGTCATGAAGATGAAGCCGCGGTGCTGTTAGGTGCCTCGGGCTGGCAGATGTTCCGTCGCGTGACGCTGCCGAATATTCGCTGGGCCATGCTGTATGGTGTCGTGCTGACCAACGCCCGCGCGATTGGTGAGTTTGGCGCGGTTTCCGTGGTTTCGGGTTCTATTCGCGGTGAAACCTACACCTTACCGCTTCAGGTTGAATTACTGCATCAGGATTACAACACGGTGGGCGCCTTTACTGCCGCAGCCTTACTGACCGTGATGGCAATCGTGACGCTGTTTCTGAAAAGCATTGTGCAATGGCGTTTAGAGCAACAGCACAAACGCCTGCAACTGGAGGACAATCATGAGCATTGAGATTAACCAGATCAACAAATCCTTTGGTCGCACAGCGGTGCTGAACGATATCTCACTGGATATTCCGTCTGGCCAGATGGTGGCCTTACTGGGGCCGTCCGGTTCCGGTAAAACCACGCTGCTGCGCATCATTGCTGGACTGGAACATCAGAACAGCGGTCAGATTCGTTTTCACGACCACGATGTCAGCCGCCTGCACGCCCGCGATCGCCAGGTCGGATTTGTCTTCCAGCACTATGCGCTGTTCCGTCATATGACGGTCTTCGACAATATTGCCTTTGGCCTGACCGTGCTGCCGCGCCGTGAGCGTCCGTCCAGTGCGGAAATTAAAAAACGCGTCACGCGCCTGCTGGAGATGGTGCAGCTTTCCCATCTGGCGAACCGTTTCCCGGCCCAGCTTTCGGGGGGGCAGAAGCAGCGCGTCGCGCTGGCAAGAGCCCTGGCCGTGGAACCGCAAATCCTGTTGCTGGATGAGCCCTTTGGTGCGCTGGACGCTCAGGTGCGTAAAGAGCTGCGCCGTTGGTTACGTCAGCTGCACGAAGAATTGAAGTTCACCAGCGTGTTCGTCACCCACGATCAGGAAGAGGCGATGGAAGTGGCCGATCGCGTGGTGGTGATGAGCCAGGGCAGCATCGAACAGGTGGGGACGCCGGATGAAGTCTGGCGCGATCCCGCCACGCGCTTCGTGCTGGAATTCCTGGGTGAGGTTAACCGCTTCGACGGTGAAGTGCATGGTTCTCAGTTCCATGTCGGGGCGCACCACTGGCCGTTAGGCTATACCTCTGCACATCAGGGCGCGGTCGATCTGTTCCTGCGCCCGTGGGAAATCGACGTTTCGCGCAGAAGTAGCCTGGAAACGCCGCTGCCCGTTCAGGTCTTAGAAGTGAGTCCTCGTGGTCACTTCTGGCAGCTGGTGGTGCAGCCAACGGGATGGCAGAGCGAGCCCTTCTCGCTGGTCTTTGACGGTGAACAGACCGCGCCGTTGCGCGGCGAGCGCCTGTTCGTGGGGCTGCAGCAGGCCCGACTGTACCAGGGCGCGACACCGTTACGGGCGGTTGCCTTTGCACACAGCGCCTGATATTTTCTTTTTTCACGCAGGGCGGGACAGTGTCCCGCCTTTTTAATGACCTGAATACCGCGATAACCCGGGCTGTGGCCTGGATCAGGGCGGAGAGGGTTTTGCCAGGAAATGCATCGTGACCACTCTGGAAGACACCATCGGCAATACGCCGCTCATCAGATTACAGCGCCTGGCGCCTGACAACGGCAGTGAAGTCTGGCTTAAGCTGGAAGGCAATAACCCTGCCGGTTCAGTGAAAGATCGGGCCGCCTGGTCGATGATCCACCAGGCCGAGTTGCGCGGCGACATTACGCCGGGCGACCAGTTGATCGAAGCCACCAGTGGCAATACCGGCATTGCGCTGGCGATGATTGCCGCGATGAAGGGGTATCGGCTGCGGCTGCTGATGCCCGACAACATGAGTCAGGAGCGGCAGGATGCGATGCGCGCCTACGGCGCAGAACTGGTGCTGATTAGCCGCGAGCAGGGGATGGAAGGCGCACGCGATCGGGCTCAGGAGATGGCGGCACGGGGCGAAGGAAGGGTACTGGACCAGTTCAATAACCCGGATAACCCGCTCGGCCATTACCAAACCACCGGGCCTGAGCTGTGGCAGCAGTCGAAACAGCGAATGACCCACTTTGTTTCCAGCATGGGTACCACGGGAACCATTACTGGCGTAGGCCGGTTTTTAAAGGATCACCAGACCGGCGTTAAAGTGATTGGCCTGCAGCCTACCGAAGGCAGCAGCATTCCCGGCATCCGCCGCTGGCCCCAGGCTTACATGCCGGGCATTTATCGCCCTGAGTTGGTGGATGACATCATTGATATGGGACAGCAGGAAGCCGAAGAAACCATGCGCGCGTTAGCGCGACGTGAAGGCATCTTCTGCGGCGTCAGTTCCGGCGGTTCGGTTGCTGGCGCACTGCGCATCGCCCGGGCGAATCCGGGGAGTGTGGTGGTGGCTATCGTCTGCGACCGGGGCGATCGCTATCTCTCAACCGGAATTTATCAGTAGCGTCCTCCTCAATACCGATGCGTTAAAAAAGGCGTGTGTTGCCCACCAGGGCGCATAAGCCTTTTTTATTTACCGGAGTTGGCACTATGCTTAGTCGCATCTGTAAGGATCGCGTAAAACCGGCTGCGCATTACGCTGGCTCGGTTCAAAATAGCGCCAGTTACGCATGAGAGATAACAATGAAAATCTTGCTGGTAGATGACGACGTAGAGTTAGGCACCATGTTAAGCCAATACCTGATAACAGAAGGTTTTGACGCTCAGCTGGTGTTAACCGGCAGTGCCGGGGTTCAGGGAGCGCTGTCGGGGGAGTTTAGCGCCATGATACTGGACATTATGTTGCCCGATATGAGTGGCACCGACGTGCTGCGCCAGGTACGTCAGCAAAGCCGCCTGCCGGTAATTATGCTGACCGCCAAAGGCGATAATATTGATCGGGTCATCGGGCTGGAAATGGGCGCGGATGACTATATGCCCAAACCCTGTTATCCCCGTGAACTGGTTGCGCGTTTGCGCGCGGTCCTGCGCCGGGTTGAGGAGCTTGCACCGCAGCAGGACAAAAAAGAGATACTGCAGTGGGGCGAGCTCACCCTTAATTCTGCCAGGCGGATTACGGAGTGGAAGGGCAAAACGTTTGACCTGACCGCCTCAGAATTTAACCTGCTCGATTTGCTGCTGCGTTCACCCGACCGGGTAGTGACGAAAGACGAACTGTCAGAAAAAGGTCTGGGCCGACCGCGCGAAGCTTACGATCGCAGCGTGGATGTTCACATCAGTAATATTCGTCAGAAGCTCAGTGCGCTCACGGCGGAGAGCATTACGATTGAAACCGTTCGCAGCATTGGCTATCGCATTCGATGAGTCACAGCTATCGCGGACGCATGTTCTGGAAAATCCTGCTGGGCTTTTGGCTGGTATTTTTCATCATCAGCCAGCTTATCTGGCTGGGTTTTTCACTTTCCGGAACCCGCCACCATCCGCCTGAACTCCAGGTAACACAGCGTCTGGCGGATGTGTTAATGGCATCAGCCACGTCCGTGCTGGAACGTGAAGGGCCAGCCGCACTCAAGGTGATGACAGCAGAGTGGACGCCTGAGGAACGCCAGTTCCTGAGCATAAGTCCTGTTGATGACCTTCAGCCCGCCGTCAGCGCGCCGCCGCCGGTTTCCGATACCACTGATAAATCGTTTTTCCCCAATCGGTTGGTGCGTCAGGTAAAGGGTGCAGACGGCAACGATTATGAACTGATGTACGACCTCAGAGGAATGCGTGAGCTGAGTCGGGAAGGGCGACCACACAACTTTCTGAACATACCTGAACCCATGTTTATTTTTGCTGGCTCGGTAGGGCTGCTGTTCAGTTTGCTATTGGCCTGGAACCTGACCCGGCCAATGCGACAGCTACGCGAAGGGTTTTCGCGCGTGGCTAATGGGGATTTACGCGTCCGGCTTTATCCGGCACTGCGTAAACGCCACGATGAGCTGTCGAGCGTGGCTCAGGCATTCGATGCCATGGTAGAACGGCTGGATACGCTGGTGAAGGCGCGTGAGGCGCTGCTTCATGATATCTCTCACGAACTGCGCTCACCGCTTGCTCGCCTGCAGTTGGCCACCGGGCTGGCACGTCAAAGGCCAGAGAATGTCAGTACCTCACTGGATCGCATTGACGAAGAAGCGCAACGGCTTGATAAGATGATCGGCGAGCTGTTGACTCTGGCGCGTGCAGAACACGAAAGCATGCCGGGAGAACACTATTTTGACCTTGCGGGATTGCTGGAGGCGGTGGTGACAGACTTACGTTATGAAGCGCAGATCCCCGGTGTGGATGTTGTGTATGACGTTGATGAGCGCGCCGATCATACGGTGCGTGGCAATGCGGAACTGTGCCGCCGTGGCATTGAAAACGTATTACGCAATGCGCTGCGCTTCTCGCTGCCGGGACAACGTATTCATGTGAGCCTGAAGGTGGAATCGCAGTGGCTGGCTATTCACGTACGTGACCAGGGGCCGGGTGTGGAAGAAACCAAACTTTCCAGTATCTTTGACCCGTTTGTACGCGTGAATTCTCCGCTGATGGGCAAAGGTTACGGGCTGGGGTTGGCTATCGTACGTAAAGTGGTCTTGGCGCATCATGGGGAAGTGCACGCCGTTAACCGACCGGAAGGCGGGCTGGAGCTCACGCTGCGTTTGCCGCGCTGGCAGCCGGATTAACGCGGAAAACGAACATAAAAAAACGGCACCCTCAGGTGCCGTTTTTCGTTTACTTCCTGATGCGAATCACAGGGGTTTCACCCACAATGACCTGACCAGAAAGCTTCGTCAGATCTTTGATTTCATCCATGTTGGAGATGACAACAGGCGTCAAGGTTGATTTCGCTTTCTCTTCCAGCAGCGCCAGATCGAACTCAATAACCACGTCGCCTTTTTTAACCTTCTGACCTTCTTCAGCGATACGTTTGAAGCCTTCGCCTTTAAGTTCAACGGTATCAATACCGAAGTGAACAAAAAGCTCAATGCCGTTATCTGATTCGATTGAAAATGCGTGGTTGGTTTCGAAAATCTTGCCGATAGTCCCGTCAACCGGAGCAACCATTTTGTTGCCGCTTGGTTTGATCGCAATACCGTCACCCACGATTTTTTCTGCAAACACCACATCTGGTACGTCTTCAATGTTCACGATTTCGCCTGACAGAGGCGCTACGATATCAATTGTCCCAGCGCTATCTGTTTTTTCGCCAAAAAGTTTAGAAAACAAACCCATGATCTTCTCCTAAGCAGTAATTTGGGGCCAGCATCTCGTGGATCAGCAGAGCGTTTTTTCTTTAATGAACTTGTTAACCAGGTTCATTAAGTCTTCCGCCGTAGGTTGAGCCAGTGCCTGCTCTGCCAACGCCTTCGCATCTTCGAAATGTGTATTACGAATAATTTTCTTGATGCCAGGGATAGAAATGGCACTCATGCTGAATTCGTCCAGCCCCATTCCCAGTAACAGTAGTGTAGCACGTTCGTCACCTGCCAGCTCACCACACATGCCAGTCCATTTACCTTCAGCATGAGACGCATCAATAACTTGCTTGATGAGGTTCAGCACTGACGGTGTCATTGGGTTATACAGGTGCGAAATCAAATCATTACCACGATCTACTGCGAGAGTATACTGCGTCAAATCGTTTGTCCCAATGCTAAAGAAGTCGACTTCTTTAGCCAGGTGGCGGGCAATCACGGCTGAGGCAGGCGTTTCGACCATAATGCCGACTTCGATTGACTCATCAAACGCTTTGCCTTCTTCGCGTAACTGCGCTTTAAGCATGTCCAGCTCGGCTTTCAGACTGCGGACTTCTTCGACCGAAATAATCATCGGGAACATGATACGCAGCTTGCCGAACGAGGAGGCACGCAGAATGGCGCGCAGCTGAGCATGCAGGATCTCTTTACGATCCATCGCGATACGAATAGCACGCCAGCCGAGGAAGGGGTTCTCTTCTTTTGGCAGATTCATGTAAGGCAGGTCTTTATCACCGCCAATGTCCATGGTACGCACGATAACGGCCTGCGAGCCCATCGCTTCAGCAACGGCTTTGTACGCCTGGAACTGCTCTTCTTCGGTCGGCAGCGAATCGCGATCCATAAACAGGAACTCGGTGCGATACAAACCGACACCTTCAGCGCCATTACGCTCTGCGCCGGCGATATCTCGCACGGTGCCGATGTTGGCGCAGACTTCAACCTGATGACCATCCAGAGTTACCGCGGGCAGATCTTTCAGCTTAGCCAGTTCATGTTTTTCGGACAGGTACTGGTTCTGAACCGCTTTCAGCTCTTCCTGAACGGCGTCAGACGGATTGACGTGAATCGCATTGTTCACGCCATCCAGAATGATGAAGTCACCGTTTTTAATGGAGGTGGTCACGTTACCGGTGCCGACGATCGCAGGGATTTCTAACGAACGCGCCATGATAGACGTGTGCGACGTCCGACCACCCAGGTCGGTAATAAAGCCCAGCACCTTTTTCAGGTTTAGCTGTGCGGTCTCTGACGGCGTTAAATCTTTCGCCACCAGAATAGATTCGTCCTGGATTGCGCTCAGATCGACAATGTGCAGACCTAAAATATTTTGCAGCAGGCGTTTACCGATGTCGCGCACGTCCGCCGCACGCTCTTTCAGGTATTCATCATCCAGCTCTTCCAGCGCTTTAGCCTGAGCGTCAATCACGGAATTCACCGCGGCATCGGCAGTTGCGTGATCTTTTTTGATCAGGTCGGTGATTTCCTGCTCCAGCTCTTCATCTTCCAGCAACATGATGTGGCCTTCGAAGATCGCTGCTTTTTCTTCACCCAGGGATTCGCTGGCTTTGATGCGAATGGCTTCCAGCTGTTCAGCCGCTTTGCCGCGGCCCTGAAGAAAGCGCTGGATCTCCTGCTCAACCTGATCATCTGAAATCTTTTTACGGTTGATGACGATCTCGTCTTCTTTCAGCAGCAGAGCTTTGCCGAAAGCGATACCTGGTGATGCTAAAATGCCTGAAATCATAACCCTACCTTTTAATCACGATGGCTGACTGGACTCGTTGCATTGCCATAGTCGTGGGACACGTACTCTACGAAAGCAATAACGCGGACAGTTTGTCCGCGATCAAGATGTTGCACGCAATGGCGCAGAAGAGTCGTTTTAAAGCGGTGCAGAAAGGAGATTACTCCAGTTCCGCCATCAGCTTAACTAAATGCTCTACGGCTTTTTGCTCATCTTCACCTTCCGCAGAAAGGGTCACAACGGTGCCCTGGGTCAGACCCAGTGTCTGCAGCTTAAACAGGCTTTTAGCGCTGGCAGATTTACCATTGGAGGTGACAGTGATTTCTGACTGGAAGGCTTTAGCTTCTTTGACAAATTGCGCAGCAGGGCGAGTATGCAGTCCGTTTGGTGCGGTAATGGTAACTTCTTGCTGGAACATTCTATTTCCCCAACTTTTTCAGGATTAGTGTTATGGATCTAAAGTCTAGCCTGGAGCCCTAACTTTAGCCTGTGAAGGTGCGCGGGTATACATCTTACTGTCTAACAATGCGCTTGAATGAGTCTTTCATTCCCGCTGAGTGTCAAAAAGCGATTTGAGCACGTCACCGGTTAATTATGCCGTGATTTGCCCTTTCACTAAATCTGAATCTTGACTCAGCTTGATCCACTTCAAAGGAGGATTAATTTCAGGCTTCGAAATAATTGGCAGTCTAAATACCAGAGCCACGTGAGTGAAATCAATCTGCGACATGGTGAAAGTGAGATCTGGGCCACAAAAAAGCACCCATCCGGGTGCTTTTTAGGCATTTATCCGCACCCGTTTCGGGCTATTGCAGCTCTTTTTCGGTAAAGAGATCGGCAAACAGGGCAGTACTGAGATAGCGTTCGCCGGAAGAGGGGAGAATCACGACGATATTTTTATTGGCGTAAGCTTCATCTTCCTGCAGCTTCAGCGCGGCGGCAACGGCGGCGCCAGATGAAATACCGGCCAGGATGCCTTCTTCTTCCATCAGACGACGTGCAGTGGAGATAGCTTCTTCGTTGGTGATAGCCACTGCCAGGTCAATCAGCGACAGCTCCAGGTTGCCTGGAATAAAGCCAGCACCGATCCCCTGAATCTTGTGGGGGCCGGGTTTCAACTCTTCGCCCGCCATTGCCTGGGCAATGACCGGTGAGTCGGTTGGCTCAACCGCGACCGTGATCAATTCTTTTTTGCCTTTGGTGTTTTTTATGTAACGACTTACCCCGGTCAGGGTACCGCCGGTACCCACACCGGCGATGAACACGTCCACTTCGCCATCCGTATCTTCCCAGATTTCCGGGCCGGTGGTCTTTTCATGAATTTCCGGGTTAGCCGGGTTGCTGAACTGCTGCAGCAGCAGGAATTTGTCTGGATCGCTGGCAACAATCTCTTCAGCTCTTGAGATGGCACCTTTCATGCCTTTTGCGCCTTCGGTCAGCACCAGATTTGCGCCTAACGCTTTCAGCAGCTTGCGCCGCTCAACAGACATGGTATCCGGCATGGTGAGCGTCAGTTTATAGCCGCGTGCCGCCGCCACGTAGGCCAGCGCGATGCCGGTGTTGCCGCTCGTCGGCTCAACCAGTTCAATGCCAGGCTTAAGAATACCGCGTTTTTCCGCGTCCCAAATCATATTGGCACCGATACGGCATTTCACACTGAAGCTCGGGTTACGGGACTCCACCTTCGCCAGGATGCGGCCGTTACCGATGCGGTTCAGTCGAACCAGCGGCGTATGACCAATTGTTAAAGAGTTGTCTTCATAAATCTTGCTCATAGCCTGTCCTTAACTGTATGAATTATTGGGAACCCTCAGAGCATACCTGTTCTTCTTTCTGGCGGAAGGAAAGAAATCATATATCTATATGTCTCATGGCAATAAGACCTGCCAAAAATTGCATAAAGATAGTTGATGATTTAGCTCAGGTGCCACGAGCAAGCTTCGCACGATAACGATCGACCCACATTGCCGTTGCGCCACAAACAGCTACCGGCATAATGGCCAGATTAACGACCGGAATCATCGTAAACAGGCTGACCAGTGCACCAAACTGCATGTTTGCCGTCTTGTGTTGACGCAGCGCCTGGCGCATCTGCTGAAAACCCACCTTGTGGTTATCGAAAGGATAGTCACAGTACTGAATCGATAACATCCACGCGCTGAACATAAACCATAAAACGGGCGCGACGGTCTGCCCAAAGCCCGGAATAAAGTAGAGCAGCAGTAAGCCCAGCGCGCGTGGCAGGTAGTAGCCCAGCTTCTGCAATTCGCGTTTCATAATGCGGGGAACATCTTTGAGCAGGCCTACCCAGCCGCTGTCAGGTAGCGGTTTCCCGGTCAGGCGGGCTTCCAGTTGTTCGGCCAGTAGCCCACAAAAGGGGGCGGCAATCAGGTTGGCAAGGGTGGAAAAGAAATAACTGAACACCAGTACCACGGAAATCACCGACAGCGGCCACAGCAAATAGCTCAGCCACTGCAGCCAGTCGGGAACGTGGGACATTAACTGCGGGATCCAGCTATCAAGCTGGTAAAAAAGCCACACGAAAGCCCCGCCCAGCAGAAGGATGTTGACCAGTAAAGGGATAATCACAAAGCGTCGAATACCGGGCAATCTGACCAGCTTCCAGCCCTCGCTGAAGTAATGCAAACCGTTAAAAGCGGAAACCGAATTGTTGACAACCATAAAGCCCGTTCTCCTGAAGATGGTAAGGCGCGTCTACTATAACCTGGCTTTTTCACCTCTCCAGGTGCCGTTTGGGTAAAAAAACAGCGAAAAAGCGTGGGTGGTCTATCTTATTTGTGAGAAAATACTGCACAGACTTGCACTTATCTGGCAGGGCAAATACAGTTAGAGAATAAAGTTTGCCGCGGTGGCAAGGTATTGGAACAACAGAGAATACAATGATGCAGGATTTGCGTCTGATATTAATCGTTGTTGGCGCGATCGCCATTATAGCGCTTCTTATTCACGGACTGTGGACCAGCCGTAAAGAGCGCTCTTCAGTGTTCCGCGATCGCCCGCACAAACGTTTGAAACAACGTGATGAACATGATGATGAGACGCTTACCGACGACGTTGATGACGGCGTGGGTGAAGTGCGTGTGCGCCATGCCCGCGACCATCAGGAACCTCACTTCGATGATATTCGCGATACGCAGCCAGACGAGCAGCACGCGCCTGTAACGCCACAGCGTGCACGTCAGCCTGCCACATCAGCGCCGGAAAGCGATCCCCTGTTTGCGCCAGCACCTAAGCCTGAATCCGCACAGCCGCGGCCAGCGCCTGCACGCCAACAGCCCGCGCCTCAGCCAACCTTTGTTGCGCCACCGGTACAGGCAGATCCTCTGCTGGATTCTGACCCGCTGGATAGCGTTCAGCCCAATCCCGTTTATCAGGCTGAGCCTGAACCCGCGCCTGAGGTCGTCAGCCCGCCGCCGCCTAAGCAACCTGAAGCGCGCCCTGCAACCAGCAGCAAGCCGAAAGAAGCGGTGCTGGTTCTGCATGTCGCCGCCCATTCCGGTGGTCAGCTAAATGGTGAAGCCCTGTTACAGGGGATTTTGCAGGCCGGTTTTCAGTTTGGTGAAATGAATATTTTCCATCGTCACCTCAGCCCGGCGGGCAGCGGCCCTGTGCTGTTTAGCCTGGCCAATATGGTGAAACCTGGCTCGTTCAATCCGGATGAAATGACTGATTTCACCACGCCCGGCGTGTCTATTTTTATGATGGTGCCGTCGTATGGCGATGCGAATCAAAACTTTAAGCTGATGCTACAGTCCGCACAGCGTATTGCGGACGATGTGGGCGGTGTGGTTCTCGATGACGAGCGCCGTATGATGACGCCACAAAAACTGGAAACCTACAAAGCGCGTATCCGCGATGTGGTTGAATCCCGGGACTAATCCACACTTTTTCAATTTGTTATGATAAACCCCCGCCTGTCGGGGGTTTTTTATCTGATGGGGTTATATGAAATCCGTCCAGGAACACATCACCGAACTGCGCACGACGCTGCGCCATCATGAATACCTTTATCACGTTATGGACGCACCGGAAGTACCGGATGCGGAATATGATCGCCTGATGCGCGAGCTACGCGAGCTTGAAGAACAGCATCCTGACCTGATTACGCCTGACTCACCTACGCAGCGCGTCGGGGCGGCTCCCTTAATGGTGTTTGAGCAGGTCCGGCATGAAGTGCCCATGCTGTCACTGGATAATGCCTTTGACGAAGCCAGCTTCAGAGCATTTAACAAGCGCGTGCAGGATCGGCTAAAAAGCAGTGACGATCTGGTCTACTGCTGTGAACTCAAACTGGATGGCCTGGCCGTGAGCCTGTTGTATGAAGACGGACTGTTAACCCGTGCGGCAACCCGCGGTGACGGTACGACTGGCGAGAATATTACAAGCAACGTGCGGACAATCCGCGCGATCCCACTGCGGCTCAAAGGCGAGAACATTCCTGCCCGCGTCGAAGTGCGGGGCGAGGTGTTTATGACGCAAAACGGCTTTGAAAAGCTGAATGCGGAAGCGCGCCGCACCGAAGGTAAAGTCTTTGCCAATCCGCGCAACGCCGCGGCGGGTTCACTGCGCCAGCTCGATCCCCGTATTACGGCAAAACGACCACTCACGTTTTTCTGTTATGGCATTGGCCTGCTGGAAGGTGGCGAGATGCCGCGCAGCCATATGGCGCGTCTGCAACAGTTTAAAGCGTGGGGCTTGCCGGTCAGCGATCGTATTCGTCTGGTTCATAACGTGGATGAAGCGCTGGCCTTTTACCACGAGGTTGACGCGCAGCGTGCAGAACTGGGGTTTGACATCGACGGCGTCGTGATCAAAGTCGATTCTCAGGATCTGCAGGAGAAGCTGGGCTTTGTCGCCCGTGCGCCGCGTTGGGCGGTAGCCTTTAAGTTTGCCGCTCAGGAGCAGATGACCGTCGTGCGCGACGTTGAATTCCAGGTGGGCCGCACTGGCGCGATTACGCCTGTGGCGCGCCTGGAGCCGGTGCAGGTCGCTGGCGTAATGGTCAGCAATGCGACCTTGCATAACGCCGATGAGATAGAACGTCTTGGTTTGCGTATTGGCGATAAAGTTGTGATTCGCCGTGCTGGTGACGTGATTCCTCAGGTGGTGAATGTCGTTGTCAGCGAACGCCCTGAAGACGCGCGTGAAATCCTGTTCCCTTCCCACTGTCCGGTATGCGGATCCGATGTTGAACGCGTCGAAGGCGAAGCTGTCACACGCTGTACCGGCGGGTTGATCTGTGGTGCTCAACGTAAAGAAGCGCTGAAACATTTTGTCTCGCGCCGCGCCATGGACGTCGAGGGGATGGGCGATAAGATTATCGATCAACTGGTAGAGAAAGAGTACGTCAAGACGCCGGCAGACCTGTTTCGATTAACCCGTGAAACCTTAACCGGCCTGGATCGGATGGGGGCGAAATCGGCGCAGAATGTGGTCGACGCCCTGGAAAAAGCCAAATCCACTACGCTGGCGCGTTTCCTGTATGCGCTCGGTATTCGCGAGGTTGGCGAAGCGACCGCGGCTAACCTGGCTAACCACTTTGGCGAGCTGCAAAAGGTAATGGATGCCGATCTGGACGCGCTGATCGCAGTGCAGGATGTGGGCACCGTGGTGGCGAAGCACGTACGTCACTTTATGGAAGAAGAGAGCAATCGCGACGTGATTCGCCAGCTGGTCGAAGACATTGGTATCAACTGGCCCCAGGTGATGGTGGTTAAAGCGGAAGAGATTGACAGTCCGTTTGCAGGCAAAACCGTGGTGCTCACCGGCTCGCTGTCACAGATGAACCGTGACGACGCGAAAGCGCGCCTTACCGAACTCGGCGCGAAAGTCAGTGGAAGCGTATCGAAGAAAACCGATCTGCTTATCGCGGGCGAAGCGGCCGGTTCAAAACTGGCGAAGGCGCAGGAACTGGGCATCGAAGTGATCGATGAAGCTGAAATGATTCGTCTGCTGGGAGCCTGACATGGACAAACAGTATCTGGTTGAAATAGCTAACACGGTCATGCCGTTTGGCAAATACAAAGGCCGGGTGCTGATTGATTTGCCTGAACCTTACCTGCTGTGGTTCGCCCGCAGTGGCGACTTTCCTTCAGGACGTTTAGGTGAGCTGATGCAACTGACGTTGACGATTAAAATTGAGGGGCTGGAAGGCCTGGTGAAGCCCCTGAAGCGCGGTGAGTAATTACGCTGCCTCGTTATATTGAGCAAACGAGGCAGCGATTTTCTACGCGTTTCGGTTATTTCTGCGATTCCACCACGGCGGCTTTATCTTTTTTAGCCTGCAATGCATTGGTTTTCTTATAACGCCCGGCAATAAACGAACACACCATCAGCTGCACCTGATGAAAGATCATCAGTGGCAAGACGATAATGCCCACGGCGCTGGCGGGGAACAGAATGTTCGCCATCGGCACACCGTTTGCCAGACTCTTTTTGGAACCACAGAACAGGACAACGATCTCATCCTGACGGCTGAAGCCAAACAGGCGAGAGGCAAAGTAGTTAATCAACAGAACGATAGTCAGCAGCAGTAGACATCCCGCCAGAATCCACAGCAGCGTATCAACGCCAACCCGTTTCCAGATGCCGTTTACCACCGCTTCACTGAAGGCGGAATAGACCACCAACAGAATAGAGGTTTGATCCGTAATACCAATCAGACTCCGGTTTCTTTCCACCCAGCCGCTGATCCAGCGACGTGACAGATGGCCTAAAACAAAAGGCACCAACAGCTGCAGCATGATTTTACCCACCTGCTCAAGGCCATCACCCGGTCCGCTGTTGTTAACGTCCATAACCAGATTCACCAGCAGGGGAGAGATAAATACGCCCAGCAGGGAAGATGCCGAGGCGCTACAGACCGCGGCAGCAACGTTTCCGCCCGCCATTGAGGTAAAGGCGATAGCTGACTGTACCGTGGCCGGTAAAATACACAGATAGAGGAAGCCGGTATAAATCTCGGCACCAACTTTTACCGGATGCCACCAGACAATTAACATACCGATAGCCGGGAACAGCACAAAGGTACTGCACATAATCCAGAGATGGAGCCGCCAGTGGCTGCTACCGGCAATGATTTTTTCCCGCGACAATTTGGCGCCATGCATAAAGAAAAGCAGCGCAATCGCGGCGGTGGTCAGGTACTGAAAAAAGTCAACAAAATGACCTCTGGCAGGAATAAAAGAGGCCAATAATACGGTGATGATAAGCTTTATCATCATTGGGTCTATACGTAAAAATCCCATCGTTAAAATCCGGTTAAATTTAGGCTGAGGTGATTGTGCGCGATGTGGGTTTAGAAATAAAATTGATTTATTAGATTAATCTATGTGAGAAATCGATGAATTACTCTTTGCGTCAGCTACGCACCTTTGTTGCTGTAGCGCATTACGGCGGTTTTAGTCAGGCAGGGCAGGCTATTGGTCTGAGCCAGTCGGCCGTAAGCCACAGCATAAAAGAGCTGGAAAATGAAATTGGCGTTCGCCTGCTGGACAGGACGACGCGCGAAGTCGTGCTGACCGAGGCGGGCCAACAGCTGGCCTCCCGCATGGAAAGGCTGCTCGAAGAGATAAACACGACGCTGCTTGATATTCGCAGCTACGGTGAACAGCGCAGTGGCACGGTGCGAATCGCGGCCAGTCAGACCATCTCTGCGCACCTGATGCCGCAGTGCCTTGCTGCCAGCCAGCATAGCTATCCGGACATAAAAATCATTTTGCACGACCGCGTACAGCAGTGGGTGTTAGAAAGCGTCCGCAATGCTGAAGTGGATTTTGGCATCGTCATCGGACCGCTTAACGACACCGATTTTGACGGCTGCGCTATTCTGGATGAACCTTTTTTGCTGTTGTGTCGTGAGGACGATCCGCTTGGCGAGGTAGCACAGGCGCAGTGGTCTATGTTGGACGGCAGGACGATGGTGCTGCAGGATTACGCTTCAGGCAGCCGGGTATTAATTGATGCGGCTTTACGCCAGCAAAATATCAACGTTAATGTCGTTCAGGAGATCGGCCATCCCGCAACGCTGTTTCCTATGGTCGATGCCGGCATTGGGATTAGCATTTTACCGGCGCTAGCGTTACCGCTTCCGGCAGGACGGGCGCTGACGGTGCGCCGTCTTTATCCGGAGATCAATCGCACCCTGACTTTAATTAAGCGTAAAAATCGCTCATTAACGCCAGCGGCCGAAGCGATCTGGCAGGAGGTGCGTCAGCAGGCAAGATTGCTGACGCAACAACGCGAGTCAAGACCGGCGTTTTAGATATAGACATCGAGTTGATTGGTCTGCGTCGGGCGGTTAACGCCATCTGCAGATGCAGTATTACCTTCTTTTTGCGCCTGCTTTGCTTCAGCTTTCTGTTGCTCTTTGCGTTGTAACTGCTGGATTTGCGCTTCTAAAACCTGGATTTGTGCCTTAATCGTATCTTGCTGCTTCTTTTTCTGCTCTGTGGTCATCGTCTTATCGTCACCCAAACTTTTCAGTTGGTCGTTGAGACGAGAAATCTGCTTATTCAGGCTGGCGATTTGTGATGCGGTATCACTTGAGTTGGTTGTGTCTGATGAACTGCTGCTTCCGATACTCGGCGTGCTGGTTAATATCGTTGTCATTATGATCTCCTTGCAAATAGACGTTTTAGGTTATCGGACGCTTGCCGCAAAAGCTTAATGCCCCAAAATGTTAATTTTACGAAAAGATTCTTACAGTCTGGCGTCAGGGCGGATAAATTTGGTGGCTCGTGCAGGATTGCCTCGGCCTGGTGGGCCTCGCCCTGCGGGTGATGCTGGCGCATCAGACTGAATCGCTTTGCGATTCAGTCGAACCTGCAGCAGGTTCTCATCCTGCACTATAGACACTGGCGCACAGAAACGAAAAAAGCGCCTGAAGGCGCTTTTTTCTAAATTTGGTGGGTCGTGCAGGATTGCCTCGGCCCGGTGGGCCTCGCCCTGCGGGTGATGCTGACGCATCAGCCTGAACCGCTTTGCGATTCAGTCGAACCTGCGGCAGGTTCTCATCCCGCACGTTTTACGCACAGCAAAAAGGCGCCTTTAGGGCGCCTTTCAACATTGGTGGGTCGTGCAGGATTCGAACCTGCGACCAATTGATTAAAAGTCAACTGCTCTACCAACTGAGCTAACGACCCG